>WBZX01001993.1_pt1 | contig 14494 bp, 6 predicted proteins | sample 5204211 | NCBI WGS metagenome assembly WBZX01 (sample SAMN12344362, study PRJNA552823) | activated sludge metagenome | biome: Activated sludge suspended growth; feature: Nitrification reactor; material: Wastewater; isolation source: activated sludge from nitrification reactor of wastewater treatment...
CGCCAACACGGCCTACGTCAACACGATCGAGCCCGCCGACGAGGCCAAGAGCCCCGGCAATCTGGAACTCGAAGGCCGCCTGCGCGCCTACATGCGCTGGAACGCGATGGCGATGGTCGTCAAGGCCAACCGCCTGAACCCCGAGGACGGCGGCGATCTCGGCGGCCATATCAGTTCGTTTGCATCGCTCGCGCACATGTTCGCGGCGGGCTTCAACCACTTCTGGCATGCCGACAGCGCCGAGCGGGGCGGCGACCTGCTGTACATCCAGGGGCACAGCGCGCCCGGCATCTATGCCCGGGCGTACCTGGAAGGTCGCATCACCGAGGAGCAGATGCTCAACTTCCGTCAGGAAGTGGGCGGCAAGGGACTGTCGAGCTATCCGCACCCGAAGCTGATGCCAGAGTTCTGGCAGTTCCCCACGGTGAGCATGGGCCTGGGCCCCTTGATGGCCATCTACCAGGCCCGCTTCCTGAAGTACCTCCACGCCCGCGGCATCGCCGACACCGCCAAGCGCAAGGTGTGGGTGTTCTGCGGTGACGGCGAGATGGACGAGCCGGAGAGCCTGGGCGCCATCGGCCTGGCCGCGCGCGAGAAGCTCGACAACCTGGTCTTCGTCGTCAACTGCAACCTGCAGCGGCTGGACGGCCCGGTGCGCGGCAACGGCAAGATCATCCAGGAGCTCGAAGGCGAGTTCCGCGGTGCGGGCTGGAACGTGCTGAAACTGATCTGGGGCAGCAACTGGGACAGCCTGCTGGCGCGCGACAAGGACGGTGCGCTGCGCAAGATCATGATGGACACGCTGGACGGTGACTACCAGGCCTTCAAGGCCAACGACGGCGCCTTCGTCCGCAAGAACTTCTTCGGCCGCGACCCGCGCACGCTGGAGATGGTGTCCAAGATGAGCGACGACGACATCTGGGCCCTGCGCCGCGGCGGCCACGATGCCGCCAAGGTATACGCCGCCTTCCATGCCGCCAACGGCCACCAGGGTCAGCCGACGGTGCTGCTGGTCAAGACGGTCAAGGGCTGGGGCATGGGCGGCGCGGGCGAGGGCAAGAACACCGCGCACCAGACCAAGAAGCTCACCGACGACGACATCCGCTACATGCGCGACCGGTTCAACCTGCCGATCGCCGACCATGACCTGGCGAAGATCCCGTTCTACAAGCCGGCCGACGACACGCCGGAGATGAAGTACCTGCACGACCGGCGCAAGGCGCTGGGCGGCTACCTGCCCAAGCGCCGGCCCAAGGCCGAGGAGTCGTTCACCGTGCCGCCGCTGGAGACCTTCAAGGCGGTGCTCGAGCCCACCGCCGAAGGCCGCGAGATCAGCACCACGCAGGCCTACGTTCGATTCCTGACGCAGCTGCTGCGCGACAAGGAGGTCGGCCCGCGCGTGGTGCCGATCCTGGTGGACGAGGCGCGCACCTTCGGCATGGAAGGCCTGTTCCGCCAGATCGGCATCTACAACCCCGAGGGCCAGAAGTACACGCCGGTCGACAAGGACCAGGTCATGTACTACAAGGAAGACAAGGCCGGCCAGATCCTGCAGGAAGGCATCAACGAGGCTGGCGGCATGGCCAGCTGGATCGCCGCGGCGACGTCGTACTCGACGAACAACCGCATGATGATCCCGTTCTACATCTACTACTCGATGTTCGGGTTCCAGCGCATCGGCGACCTGGCCTGGGCCGCCGGCGACATGCAGGCGCGCGGGTTCCTGCTCGGCGGCACGTCCGGCCGCACCACGCTCAACGGCGAAGGCCTGCAGCACGAGGACGGCCACAGCCACATCCTGGCCGGCACGATCCCCAACTGCATCAGCTACGACCCCACCTTCGCGCACGAGGTCGGCGTGATCCTGCACCACGGCCTCAAGCGCATGGTGGAAAAGCAGGACAACGTCTTCTTCTACCTGACGCTGCTCAACGAGAACTACCCGATGCCGGGCCTGAAGGCCGGCACCGAGGAGCAGATCCTCAAGGGCATGTACCTGCTGCTGGAAGGCGCCAAGAAGACGCCTCGCGTCAACCTGCTGGGCAGCGGCACCATTCTTCGCGAGAGCATGGCCGCCAAGGACCTGCTCGAGAAGGAATGGGGCGTGGCCGCCAACGTGTGGAGCTGCCCGAGCTTCAACGAGCTGGCGCGAGACGGCCAGGACTGCGAGCGCTGGAACCTGCTGCATCCGCAGGCCGAGCCGCGCGTGCCCTTCGTCGCACAGCAGCTCGACAAGCACCACGGCCCGGTGATCGCGTCGACCGACTACATGAAGAACTACGCCGAGCAGATCCGCGCGTTCGTGCCCAAGGGCCGTACGTACAAGGTGCTGGGCACCGACGGCTTCGGCCGCAGCGACTTCCGCCACCGCCTGCGCGCGCACTTCGAGATCAACCGCCACTACATCGTGGTCGCGGCGCTCAAGGCGCTGGCCGAGGAGGGCACGCTGCCGGCCACCAAGGTGGGCGAGGCGATCAAGAAGTACGGCATCGACGCCGACAAGACCAACCCGCTGTACGCGTAAGCACGACAAGAACGGAGACAAGCAACATGGCGTTGGTCGAAGTCAAGGTTCCGGACATCGGCGACTTCAGCGAAGTCGCGGTGATCGAGCTGCTGGTCAAGCCCGGCGACACCGTCGCGGCGGAGCAGAGCCTCATCACGGTGGAAAGCGACAAGGCGTCGATGGAGATCCCGTCGTCGGCCGCCGGTGTCGTCAAGGACATCAAGGTCAAGCTGGGCGACAAGGTCAAGGAAGGCTCCCTGGTACTGCTGCTGGAAGCTGCCGGCGCGGCCGCGGCCGCCGCCACGGCACCGGCCCCCGCGGCGGCACCCGCGCCCGCTGCGGCCCCTGCGCCCGTCGCAGCGGCTGCAGCGCCCGCCGGCGCGTCGATCGAGGTCCGCGTGCCCGACATCGGCGACTTCAAGGACGTCTCGGTGATCGAGGTGTTCGTCAAGCCCGGCGACAGCATCAAGGTCGAGCAGTCGCTGATCACCGTCGAGAGCGACAAGGCTTCGATGGAGATCCCGTCGTCGCATGCCGGCGTGGTGCAGGACGTGAAGGTCAAGGTCGGCGACACCGTTAACCAGGGCTCGCTGGTGGTGCTGCTCAAGGGCGCGGGGTCGGCGGCAGCCGCACCGGCGGCGCCTGCCGTGGCAGCGCCGTCTGCGGCGTCCGCGACTCCTGCCGCGGCGGCGCCCGCGGCTGCCTCGATGTCGATGCCACCCCACGAGCCCACGGCAGCCGCAGGCAAGCTGCCGCACGCGTCGCCGTCGATCCGGCGCTTCGCTCGCGAACTGGGCGTGCCGCTGGCCGAGGTGCAGGGCTCGGGCCCCAAGGGCCGCATCACGCAGAACGACCTGGAGGCCTTCGTCAAGGGCGTCATGGCCGGCAGCGTGCAGACCGCGGCGCAGAAGGCCAAGGCGCCGGCGCCCGCGCCCGCTTCGGGCGGCGGCATCCCCGGCCTGCTGCCCTGGCCGCAGGTGGACTTCACCAAGTTCGGCCCGGTCGAGCGCAAGGACCTGTCGCGCATCAAGAAGATCAGCGGCGCGAACCTGCATCGCAACTGGGTGATGATCCCGCACGTCACCAACAACGACGAGGCCGACATCACCGAGCTGGAGGCGTTCCGCGTCCAGACGAACAAGGACAACGAGAAGAGCGGCATCAAGGTGACGATGCTGGCCTTCGTCATCAAGGCGGTGGTCTCGGCGCTGAAGAAGTTCCCCGACTTCAATGCCAGCCTCGACGGCGACCAGCTCGTCTACAAGCAGTACTTCCACATCGGTTTTGCCGCAGACACGCCCAACGGGCTGGTGGTGCCGGTGCTGCGCGACGCCGACCGCAAGGGCATCCTGCAGATCAGCCAGGAGATGGGCGAGCTGGCCAGGAAGGCGCGCGACGGCAAGCTCGGCCCGGCCGACATGACCGGCGGCTGCTTCTCGATCAGCTCGCTGGGCGGCATCGGCGGCACGCACTTCACGCCGATCATCAACGCGCCGGAAGTGGCGATCCTCGGCCTGTCCAAGGGTTTCCAGAAGCCGGTGTGGGACGGCAAGACCTTCGTGCCGCGCCTGACGCTGCCACTGTCGCTGTCGTATGACCACCGCGTCATCGACGGTGCCTCCGCGGCCCGCTTCAACGCCTACGTGGGGCAGCTGCTGGCCGACTTCCGCCGCGTGCTGCTCTGATCCGCGCCACGCCATGACCACCGTCTGCGTGGTGCGCCGCGGCGCCCAGCTGGCCATTGCCGCCGACAGCCTGGTGACCTTCGGGGACACCCGGCTGCCGCACGGCTACGAGTCCAACGACAAACTGTTCAAGGTGGGCGACTCGTACTTCGGCATGTCGGGCACCACGGCGCACTTTCCGGTGCTGCGCAAGGCGCTGGCGGCGCTGCCGAAGGCCGAGCTGCGCCTGGGCTCGCGCGACGAGGTGTTCGACACCTTCCTCAAGCTGCATCCCAAGCTCAAGGAGCAGTTCTTCCTGAACACCAAGGAAGAGGACGCCGACCCCTACGAGAGCAGCCAGTTCACGGTGCTCATCGCCAACCCGCGCGGCCTGTTCGGCGTGTACTCGTACCGCGAGGTGTTCGAGTTCGACCGCTTCTGGGCCATCGGCTCGGGCCGCGCGTTCGCTCTGGGCGCCATGCATTCGGCCTGGTCGCGCGCGCGCAGCGCGGGCGATCTGGCGCGCATCGGCGTGGCGGCCGGCTGCGAATTCGACAAGAACTCGGCCGCTCCCGTGCGGCTGCACACGATCAAACTCAAGAGGTGACGCGCATGGCCGCGATCGAAGTCAAGGTTCCCGACATCGGCGATTTCAAGGACGTGGCGGTGATCGAGCTGCTCGTCAAGCCGGGCGACACCGTCAAGGCCGAGCAGTCGCTGATCACGGTCGAGAGCGACAAGGCGTCGATGGAGATCCCGTCGTCGCATGCCGGCGTCGTCAAGGCGCTCAAGGTGGCCGTGGGCGACAAGGTCAACCAGGGCTCGGCGATCCTGGTGCTCGAAGCCGAAGGGGCTGCTGCCGCGCCTGCACCGGCGGCTGCTGCTGCTCCCGCGGCTGCCTCCGCGGCGTCCGCGCCCACCGCACCGCCCGCATCTCCCGTGCCGCAGGCCGCGTCCTATGCCGGCGGCGCCGACCTGGAGTGCGATCTGCTGGTGCTCGGCGCCGGCCCCGGCGGTTATTCGGCCGCCTTCCGGGGTGCAGACCTGGGCCTGAAGACCGTGCTGGTGGAGCGCTTTCCCGTCCTGGGCGGCGTGTGCCTGAACGTGGGTTGCATCCCGAGCAAGGCGCTGCTGCACGTGGCCGCGGTGATGGACGAGGTGAAGCATTTCGCCGATGTCGGCGTCGAGTTCGCCGCACCCAAGGTGGACCTGGCCAAGCTGCTGGCGCACAAGAACAAGGTGGTGGGCAAGCTCACCGGTGGCCTGGCCGCGATGGCCAAGATGCGCAAGGTGACGGTGGTGAACGGCGTCGGCGAGTTCGCCGACCCTCATCACCTGAAGGTGGCGATGTCCGACGGAAAGTCGCAGACGATCCGCTTTCGCAACGCCATCATCGCCGCCGGCTCCGAGGCGGTGAAGCTGCCCTTCCTGCCGCAGGACGACCGCGTCGTCACCAGCACCGGCGCGCTGCAGCTGCGCCAGAACCCCAAGCGCATGCTCGTCATCGGCGGCGGCATCATCGGCCTGGAGATGGGCACCGTCTACAGCACGCTCGGCGCGAAGCTCGACGTGGTGGAGATGCTCGACGGCCTGATGCAGGGCGCCGATCGCGACCTGGTGAAGGTGTGGCAGAAGATGAACGCGCACCGCTTCGACAAGCTGATGCTCAAGACCAGGACCGTCGGCGCCGAGGCCACCAAGGACGGCATCCGCGTGATGTTCGAAGGCCTCGACGGCACGAAGAGCGAAGGCCTGTACGACCTGGTGCTGCAGGCCGTGGGCCGCGTGCCCAACGGCAAGCGCATCGGCGCGGACAAGGCCGGCGTCGCCGTCGGCGAGCGCGGCTTCATCCCGGTGGACGTGCAGATGCGCACCAACGTGCCGCACATCTTCGCCATCGGCGACATCGTCGGCCAGCCGATGCTGGCGCACAAGGCCGTGCACGAGGCGCACGTGGCCGCCGAGGTGGCCTCCGGCGACACCAAGGCGCAGTTCGACGCGCGCGTGATCCCCAGTGTGGCCTACACCGACCCCGAGGTGGCCTGGGTCGGCCTGACCGAGGACGAGGCCAAGGCCAAGGGCATCAAGGTGAAGAAGGGCCTGTTCCCCTGGACAGCCTCCGGTCGCGCCATCGCCAACGGCCGCGACGAAGGCTTCACCAAGCTGCTGTTCGACGATGCGCCCGAGGCGCACGGCCATGGCCGCATCCTGGGCGGCGGCATCGTCGGCACCCATGCCGGAGACATGATCGGCGAGGTGGCCCTGGCCATCGAGATGGGCGCCGACGCGGTGGACATCGGCAAGACGATCCACCCGCACCCGACGCTCGGCGAGAGCATCGGCATGGCCGCCGAAGTGGCGCACGGGTCCTGCACCGACCTGCCGCCGGTGCGCAAGTAACGCCAGGACGAGCCGGCCGCGGGCCGGCGCGACGGCTCAGCGCGGCGCCGCGGGCGCCTGCTGCACCAGCCGTTGCGCGCGGGCGTCGAGTTCGCTGCGCGTGGTGGCGTTCAGCGCGTCGTAGGCCAGCACCGGGCAGCGCGTGGGAGCGTCGTCGGCGGCGGTCCAGCCCGCGGGCTGTTCGACGCCGGTGGCTTCCATGCGCGTCAGGCCCAGCTGCGAGGTCAGGCGCTGCATCGACGCCAGCGAGCGGGCCTGCGCGATGCGCAGCTCGGCCTCGGCATTGGCATAGGCCCGGCGCGACGTGAACAGCTCGTTCTCCGCGTTGAGAAGGTCGAGCAGGCTGCGCTGGCCGATGTCGAACTGCTGGCGATAGGCGTCACGCGCCTTCTCGATGGCCAGCACGTTGCGGTCCAGCTGCTCCAGCTGCTCGGCGTACTTGCGCGTGTCGTTGAACGCGATGGCGGCGACCTGGCGCGTGTCGCGGCAGGCCTTGTCGCGCAGGTCCGCGCCCTGGTTCACCGTGTCGGCGGCCTGACGGATGCGCGCCTTGTCGCTGCCGCCGTTGTAGAGGTTCCACGACAGCACGACTTCGGCGCTGGTGTCGCGCTTCTGGTCGGGCACGCCGTCGAAGTTGCGGCCGGCACCGGCGCGCAGGCGCGCTTCCACGCGCGGCTGCCACGCGGCGCCTTCGCGTCCGCGCGTGTTGGCTCGAGCGGCGCGCAGGCTCTCGATCGCGGCGCTTACAGCCGGGCTGGCCTGCACGGCCAGGTTCACGGCTTCGCCGGCACTGGCGGGCAGGCCGGCCGCCGTCGCGGTCGGCTTGGGCAGTCGGGCCGGCGGCAGTTCACCCACGATGCGGGCATAGCGCGCCGTCACGTCGTGCAGGTTGGCCGTCTCGGTCGTGAGGTTGCTCTCGGCCAGGGCCAGGCGCGCATTGGCCTGTTCCAGGTCCACCCCGCGTCCGACACCGGCGCGCACGCGGCTGCCGATCTGGGTGGCGGCGTACTTGTGCTGCACGTAGTTGTCCTCGGCCAGCGCCACCAGCGACCGCTGACGCACCACGTCATGGTGCGCGCGCACGGCCTCCAGCGCCGTGGTTTCGGTGGCGTCCAGGAACTCGAACCAGCGGGCGCGCTGCTCGTGGCCGCTGCGCTCGATGTCGCTGCGAATGGCGTTGGCGTCCCACAGCACCTGCGTGACCGACAGCGCCGCGCCGCTGCGCGACAGGCTCTGGCCTTCCGGGGTGCGGGTGGTGATGCGGTCTTCGGTGCGGCCGGCAGACGCTTCGATGTCCACCTTCGGCAGCAGGCCGCCGCGCGAGATGTCGATCGCGGCGGATGCGGCACGCACGGCGTTCAGGCGCGCGCTCACCTCCGGGTTGGCCGCGATGGCCTTCTGTGCCGCACTGCGCAGGGGATCGTTGCCGGCGGGTGCCGGGGACTGCGCCTGGGCATGGCAGGCCAGCATCGCGGCCAGTGCCAGCACAGAGATCCGAATCGATTGCATCGAAACTTCCTTGTTGCCGGCGCTTCGGGCCCGGCCTCTTGGTTGTGAGAATTTGTAGCCAGCGGAGTTTAGGTTCGCATCGCCGCCGGCGAGCGGCTCCCCGCCGGAGCGGCGGCAGTATTCCACGGCAACTTGCCCGCTGCGGCAACGATTTGCACGCCGGTGCTCCACCTGGCGCGCGGGAGGACGAGAACGGATGCAGGAGGCACGCGCGCGCGTGCCGCCGCCTGCCCAGATCCTGTTCGAGACTGTCCCACCGTGCGTTCGGCGTTGCTCCTGACCCGCCTGCCGCTGCCCTGCCTGATCGGGCCGGCATGCGCGTTCGCGCGCCGGCTGGCGGCCTGGCTGTGCAGCCTGGCCGCCGCCACGGCTCTGGTGACGGGGGCATCAGCCTTCGACTCCCTGCGGCTGCAACGCGCCGCCGAACGGCTGGGACCTCGCGCCGTGGCAGCCGTGGTGCCGCTCGAACAAATGCTGGCCCAGGCGGCCACGCTCGATGAGGAAGGCCAGCTGGTCGCGGTGAACGGGTTCTTCAACCGCCGCATCGTGTTTCGCGAGGACATTCAAGCCTGGGGCCAGGCCGATCACTGGGCCAGCCCGCTGGAGGCGCTGGACAAGGGCTATGGCGATTGCGAGGACTACGCCATCGCCAAGTACTTCAGCCTGGTCGCGCTGGGCGTGCCGGTGCAGCGCCTGCGACTGGTGTACGTGCGCGCCCAGGTCGGCAGCGACAGCCAGGCGCACATGGTGCTCGCGTACTACGCGCAACCCGGCGCCGAGCCGCAGATCCTGGACAACCTGGTCACGAGCGTGCGCCCGGCGTCGCGACGGCCCGACCTGACTCCGGTGTTCAGCTTCAACGGCGAGGGGCTCTGGCAGGGCGTGGGCACGCAGAGCGCGGGTGATCCGCAGGCGCGACTGTCGCGCTGGCGGGAGGTGCTGGCCAAGGCCCGCGCCGAAGGCTTCTTCTGAACGATGACGACGCAAGGTATGGTGATGCCATGACTCTGATGCGACAGATCGGCTGGCTATTGACAGCCGTCTTGGTGCTGGCGCTGGCCGGTGCGGTGGGCGTGAACGTCCATGCGGCGCGCGAGACGCTTGCCGCGCAGCTGCGCGTGAAGAACGCGGACAACGCGCAGAGCCTTGCGCTGGCGCTGTCGCAGCAGCGGGGCGACGCGGCGCTGATGGAGCTGCTGCTGGCGGCGCAGTTCGACACCGGCTTCTATCGGCGGGTGCGTCTGGTGTCCGCCGACGGCGCCGTGGCGTTCGAGCGGGCCGCTGACGTGAAGCCTGGCGAGGCGCCTGCCTGGTTCGCCACGCTGCTGCCGATCGAGTCCGCGCCGGGCGTGGCCCAGGTCAGCGATGGCTGGCGCGCCCTGGGCCGCGTGGAGGTGATCAGTCAAGCCGCGTACGCCCATGACGAGCTCTGGCGCGGCACGATGCGCTCCACCCTGTGGATGCTGCTGGTGGGTGGCCTGTCGATCGCGCTGGCTGCGGCCGGCGTGCGGCGCATCCGCCAGCCGCTGGACGCCACGGTGGAGCAGGCCAACGCGCTGGTCGAAGGCCGCTATCTCGCCGTGCCCGAGCCGCGCGTTCCCGAGCTGCAGCGCGTGGCCCGCGCGATGAACGCGATGGTCGAGCGCGTGCGCCGGCTGTTCGAGGCGCAGGCCGCCCAGGTGGACACGCTGCGCCGCGAAGCCCACGAGGACCGGGTCACCGCGCTGCCGCACAGAATCCACTTCATGGAGCGGCTGGCGGGACTGCTGGGCGACGACGGCGGCAGCGCCAGCGGGTGTCTGCTGCTGGTTCGCGTGGCGGATGTGGCTGATCTCAACCGCGTGCTCGGGCATCAGGCTACCGATCGGGCCTTGCGTGCCGTGGCCGACGTGCTGAGAGCCTGGCCGGCGGACGGTGCGCTGGCCGGGCGCTTGAACGGTTCCGACTTCGCGCTGGCGCTGCCCGGCAGCGTCCATGCCGCCGACGTGGCGCCGGCCCTGGCCCATGCGCTCGAGCGCGCGCTGTATTCGCATGGAGCCGCACTGTCGGCGCATGTCGGCGCTGTGGACTGGAGCCGCGTCGGCCCCGCCGGCGCACTGCTGGCCCGGGCCGATCTGGCTCTGGCCCATGCCGAACGCGGCCCGGCCTTCGGCGCCCACGCCGAGCAGGCGGGAGAGGCACTGGCACATGCCGAGGGCGAGGAGCGCTGGCACCGCGGCCTGAGCGACGCCATACGGGCCGGCCGCATGCATCTGGTGGAGTTCCCCGTGGTGGACGGTCAGGGTGCGCTGGTGCACCTGGAATGCCCGCTGCGCGTGCAGATCGAGACCGACGGCCCGTTCGAGACCGCTGCACGCTGGCTGCCGCTGGCGACACGAAGCCGCCTGCTGCCCGCGCTGGACCTGGCCGCCGTGCGACTGGCCCTGGAGGCTTCGGCCGCCGACGGGCGCCCCCGCGCCGTCAACCTGGCGCTGGCGTCGCTGGCCGACGGCGGTTTCGAGGTGCAGTTGCGCGACCTTCTCGAAGCATCCCCGCAGGCCGCAAAGCTGCTTTGGCTCGAAGTCGGTGAAGTGGCTGCACGAGCCCACTGGAACCTGCTGCACGCCTTCGGCCACCTGGTGCGCCCGCTGGGCGTGCGCTTCGGCCTGGAGCATGCGGGGCACGAGCTGTACCGCTCGCCGCGCCTGTACGAGCTGGGACTGGACTACGTCAAGCTCGATGCTGCCCTGGTGCGCAATGCGGGCACCGACGACGCCGTGCGGCGCTTCGTCACCGGCAGCGTCACGCTGTTGCACGCGTTGCCGCTGCGTGTCTGCGCCGAGGGCGTGGACCGTGCCGACGACGCGCAGGCCCTGTGGGCCTGCGGCGTCGACTGGATCACGGGGCCCTGGGCAAAGGCCTGAAGCAGGCCCCGGTCAACCGCCTGCAGGCACGTCGGTCAGCAGCTTTCCGCGGTTGATCAGCTCGGCAATGATCTGGTTGTCCGTGGCGCTGCCGGCCAGGCCGAGCGACGCGCGGATGTCCACTCCGGTCAGCACGATGCGCTGGTCCTCGGATCCGGCGGCGTAGGTGCCGCCGGCAAACGAGCCGGTGCTGCTGATGCGGATGGTGGTGGTGCCACCACTGACGCTGAAGTCCAGGTAGCGGTCGAGCGTCGCGCTCGAGGCCTCGCCCTGCAGCAGGTCGCGCAGGTCGAGGATGTCGCCACCGGAACCCGGTGCGGCCGCATCGAAGTCCGCCACCGTGTCGACGGCAGGCGTGCCGGCCGCGCCGCGGTCGGCGAAACGCCATTCGAAGGTGTCGGCACCGGCACCGCCGGTCAGCGCGTCGTTGCCGGCGCCGCCGGACAAGCGGTCGTTGCCCAGGCCGCCGTTCAGCGCGTCGGCGCCTGCACCGCCGTACAGCATGTCCTGGCCGCCACCGCCATCCAGGGTGTCGGTACCGTCGCCGCCATACAGCACGTCGTTGCCGTTGCCTCCGGCCAGGTTGTCGTTGCCGTCACCGCCTTCGAGCAGGTCGTTGCCGTCACCGCCGGAAAGGCTGTCGTTGCCACCGAAGCCCTGCAGGGTCTCGTCGGCGGCGGTGCCGGTCAGCGTGTCGACGTTCTGCGTGCCCGTCAACGTGCTGGTGGTGGCCGTGACGACGACCTGCACCGCCTGCGACGTGGAGGCCGTGGCGCCGTTGCTGGCTTCCGTGCTGGTGGCGGTGACCGTGAGATTCATCGTGCCGGTGTAGCCCGCGGAAGGCAGCAGGCTCAGGCTGGCCAGCTGCGCGCTGGTGAAGCTCCAGGTGCCACCGCCGAGGTCGGTTCCCGCCGAGAACGCCGCCCCCGCCGGCACGCCGGCGACGGTGACGACGAGGCTTTCCGAGCCGTCCCGGTCCACCAGCGACGCCGGGATCGCGAACGCGATCGGCGTGCCGTAGGCCGTGCCGCCCACGGTGACGGTGGGTGCCGCGACGGTGAGCGACGAGTCCTTGCCGCCGTCACGGCCGTTGAGCACCAGCCAGGAGAAGCTGTAGTTGCCCGCAGCGGTGGCGGTGAAGTTGTAGGTGCCGGTGGCGTCCACCGTGGCACCGTTGGCATTGGGCCCGGTCTGCTCCGACGACGTGAGCTGCACCACCGTGCGCACGCCCGCCGGATCGGTCACGACCAGGGCGACCACGTCGTTGTAGCCCGAGTTGATTTCGCTCAGCAGGTCCTCGCCGTTGAAGAACTGCCACGCGAACGAGGCAGTGCTGCCGGAGGCCAGGTTCAGGTTGTACTGCGTCCCCTTGCCATCGACGACGTCGACGGTGCCAGGGTCGTTGGCCACCGGGCCGGTCGGCGGCGCCAGGGTGTCGAGCACGCCGCTGGTGAGGCCGAAGGTGGCCTCCAGGTTGGCTTGCGTGATGCCAGGCTCGGTGCTCAGGGTCTGCCCGCCCTGCACCACGCTGGTGATGAGGATGGGCATGGAAAGCACCGGCGCATCGGCCACCGCAGCCACGTTCACGTTGACGGTGTACGTGTTGGACAGACCGCCGGTGTCGGTCACCGTGTAGGTGAAGCTGTCGCTGCCGGCGTAGTGGGTGGCGGGCGTGTAGCTGTACGAGCCGTCGGCGTTGACGACCACCGTGCCGTGCGCCGCACCCGTGGCCAGGCTGTAGGTGATCGGGTTGCCGTCCACGTCCGTGGCAATGGGCAGGCTGCCTGCCAGGACCACGTCCTCGTTGGTGGACACGGAGGCGCCCGACGCGGTGGGCGCGTCGTTGACCGGCGTGACACCGACAAACACGGTGGCCGTCGATGTGCCACCCGCGCCATCGCTGATGGTGTAGCTGATCGTCGCCGTGCCGTTGAAGTTGAGTGCCGGCGTGAAGACGAGCGTGTTGTTCGGGTTGATCGACACCGTGCCGTTGGGCGAAGAGGCTGCCGTCACCGACAGCGCGCCGCCGTCGATGTCCGTGTCGTTGGCCAGCACCGTGATCGGCGCCGACGGACCGGAGTCCTCGGCGATGGTCAACGCCGGGGCCAGCGCGCTGCCGTCGTTGACCGCGACCGGCCCGTCGTTGGTTCCGGTGATGGTCAGGACAACCGTGGTCGTCGAGCCATCGGTCAGGGTGACCGTGAAGGTGTCCGTGACCACCTGGCCGCCGGCCAATGCCTGAGCCGCAGCGCCGAGGGTGTAGGTCCAGGCGCCCGCGGCGTTCAGGACGAGTGAGCCGTAGGCACCGGATTGCGTGCCGGCGACGAAGGCGAGGCCGGAGTTGTCCGCGTCCGTCGCGGTGAGCGTGCCGGTGGCGGTCGGTGAGGTGTCTTCGGTGACCGTGCCGGTGCCAGAGCTGATGACCGGAGCGTCATCGGTGCCCGTCGCGGTGATCGTGATGCTGGTGGTCGAGCCATCGGTCAGCGTGACGGTGAAGGTGTCGGTCACCACTTGGCCGCCGGCGAGTGCCTGGGCGGCAGCGCCGAGGGTGTAGGTCCAAGCGCCGGCGGCATTGAGCGTCAGCGAACCGTACGCGCCGCTCTGCGTGCCAGCCACGAAAGCCAGCGAGGGGTTGTCGGCGTCGGTGGCGGTCAGCGTGCCCGTCGCAGTCGGCGAAGTGTCTTCAGTGACGGTACCGGTGCCGGACGAGATGACGGGAGCGTCGTCGGTGCCGGTCGCGGTGATGGTGACCGCCGTGGTCGATCCATCCGTGAGCGTGACCGTGAAGGTGTCGGTGACGACCTGGCCGCCGGCCAGAGCCTGAGCGGCAGCGCCGAGGGTGTAAGTCCAAGCGCCCGCGGCGTTCAGCACGAGTGAGCCGTAGGCACCGGATTGCGTGCCGGCGACGAAGGCCAGTGCAGGGTTGTCGGCGTCGGTGGCTGTCAGCGTGCCGGTGGCGGTCGGAGAGGTGTCCTCGGTGACCGCGCCGGTGCCGGTGCTGATGACGGGAGCGTCATCGGTGCCCGTGGCGGTGATGGTGACGGTGGTCGTCGAACCGTCGGTCAGCGTGACCGTGAACGTGTCGATCACCACTTGGCCGCCGGCGAGTGCCTGGGCGGCCGCGCCGAGCGTGTAGGTCCATGCGCCCGCGGCGTTCAGGACCAGCGAGCCGTAGGCACCGGATTGCGTACCGGCCACGAAGGCAAGAGCCGGGTTGTCGGCGTCGGTCGCGGTCAGCGTGCCGGTCGCAGTCGGCGACGTGTCTTCAGTGACGGCACCCATGCCGCTGCTGATGACCGGAGCGTCATCGGTGCCGGTGGCGGTGATCGTGATGCTGGTGGTCGAGCCGTCGGTCAGCGTGACGGTGAAGGTGTCGGTCACCACCTGCCCGCCGGCCAATGCCTGGGCGGCCGCGCCGAGGGTGTAGGTCCAGGCGCCAGCGGCGTTCAGGACGAGCGAACCGTAGGCACCGGCTTGCGTGCCGGCGACGAAGGCCAGTGCGGGGTTGTCGG
>WBZX01001997.1_pt1 | contig 14484 bp, 12 predicted proteins | sample 5204211 | NCBI WGS metagenome assembly WBZX01 (sample SAMN12344362, study PRJNA552823) | activated sludge metagenome | biome: Activated sludge suspended growth; feature: Nitrification reactor; material: Wastewater; isolation source: activated sludge from nitrification reactor of wastewater...
CGGCCCCGCCGTCCGCACCCGGCCTGCCGATGCAGTTCGGCGAGGCGGCGACGGGGGCGTGTTCGAAGTGCGGATTCTCGAGCCCGCCCGGCTTCGCCTTCTGCGGCCGCTGCGGGACGCCGCTGGCCGCCGCGCCAGCCCCCAGTGCCGACGTCGGCAGCGCGCAGACCATCTTCGTCGGCGGTGGGCAACAGGAGCCGCCACCGCCGCTCGCGATGGCGAGCACCGACGTGATGCAGGTCCAGATCGCCGACACCGAGCAGCAGAGCGCGATCACGGCCCCCGTGCGTCCGTCGTCGCTCGGCACCGCGGCGCCGGTCGTCTCGAGTTCGACCGCGCCCGGCAGCGCCCCGGTGCCCACGCCCGCCACCACCGGCGTGCCGGTGCGGCTGGTGATGCTCGGCGCCGACGGGCAGCCCGTGGGGGAGCGCGTGCTCGCGGCCGGCGAGGCGCTCGAGGTCGGACGCGACGCGGGCCCGCCCTGGGACGACGACGCGTACCTGGATCCGCAGCACGCATGCCTGCGCGCCGCCGAGGACGGCATCCGCATCGAGGACCGCAACTCGCTGAACGGCATCTTCGTGAAGCTGCTCGGGCGTGTTGAGCTGCGCAGCGGCGATCAGTTTCGCGTCGGCCAGGAGCTGCTCGTCTACGAGGAGCTGCCCGAGCCCACGCCGACCGACGACGGCACCGAGCGGATGGGCAGCCCGAATCCCGGCTACTGGGGCCGCGTGAGCATCCTGGTCGATCCCACGATGGCCTCGGCTGCGTTCCCGATCGCCGGCGAGGGCATCGGCATCGGCCGCGAGAGCGGCGACATCACGTTCCCGCAGGACGGCTACGTGTCGGGTCGGCACTGCCGCATCGTCGGCGACGATCAGGGCATCTATCTCGAGGACCTCGGCTCCTCCAATGGCACCTACATGCGCGCGCGCAATGGCCAGGTGGTGCCGTTCGGATCGCTGGTGTTGATCGGGCAGAAGCTGTTCCAGCTCGAGCGCGCCTGAGCGGCGGCGCGGGCCGGCTCGGCGCGTACCCGCGTCAGGGCCCCTCGGCTATGCTGTACGCATGGTTTGGACCCGCTCCCCGCTCGCGCTGGCCTCGCTCGCGATTCTCGTCGCTGCCTGCGGCGGTGACGACTCGCCGGGCACCGGCAGCGCATCGGCGACCTCCAGCGCGTCGACGACGATGTCCAGCACGACGCTGACGAGTTCCACCTCGGACGCAACCGACAGCGACGGCAGCACCAGCGGTGACGCGACCTCTTCTGGCTCGAGCGATGGCAGTGCGGACTCCACCGGCGCGCCCGCGGTGTGCCCGTCGACGCACACTTGCGTGGCGGTGCCCGACGGCTGGAGCGGCCCCGGTCCCCTGCGCCGCTCCAACTTCGGCGGCATGACCGACGCGTGCCCCGAGCTCTACCCCGACGCCGCGCTGCTCGGCGGCGAAGACCTCCAGGCCGACCCGGCCGAGTGCGGCTGCAGCTGCGGTGACGCGGTCGGGGCCACGTGCGCGCTGTCGACGATCCTGCACTACTGGGGCGCCGACGCCACCTGCAGCCAGGGCACGCCGCAGAACGTCCAGATCTTCACGACCATCTGCAACGTCCTCAACCCGGCGTTCCCCGCCAATGGGCACTGGACCGCCGACCCGGTCGTGGTCGAAGGCGGCGCGTGCAACCCCATCGCGAGCGTCATGGTGCCCGAGGCGGTCTTCGCCAAGACCGCGACCGCGTGCACCGGATCGAACCGCGTCCCTGGCTGCGAGGACGGCGAGGTCTGCACGCCGACGCTCGCCGCCGAGCCACTGTGCGTGTGGCAGAGCGGCGACCTCGATTGCCCGGCCGGCTTCGACGACGAGCGGCAGCTCGTCTACGGCGGCGTGGACGACATGCGCGCGTGCGAGGCGTGCGAGTGCGGCGAGCCGGTCGGCGTCTGCGACGGCTCGAGCCTCACGTTGTTCTCGAACGTCTGCAACCCGCCGGTGGCGGGCGTCGTCACGGCCGACGGGGAGTGCGACGCAACCTCGGTCGCGTTCACGACCGGCAGCGCCGCGTTCCTGCTGGGCCCGCCAACCGCGTTCTGTGCTGCCAACGACGTCGCGCCAACCGGCACGGCCACGCCGAACGCCGCGGTCACCGTCTGCTGCGATGGCTGAGTGCACGCCAGCCGGGACGAGCCGCTGAGCGTCTCAGTCGCGGCGCGGCTCGACCCGAAGCGTCACCCCGTGGTCCTCGTACGTGAACGCCTGCGGCAACACGCGGGTGGTGCCATCGGCGAAGTGGATCTCGACATCGACGACGCCGGCGGCCTCGGCCTCGGGCGCGATCACGGTCATCACGCGATCGTCGTGGAGCACGACGCCACGCGCCGCACGGGCGCCGACGAACACGACCGGCGCGCCGTGCCCGGTCAGGTCGCGGTCGATGATGCGCAACGGCTCGCCCCCAGCGACGCGGCCGTGGCGCGGCGAGATCCCGACCGACTCGCCACAGGCGGTCGACATCAGCGGCAGCAGCAGTACGAGGGGGACGGCCCGCACCGTCTGGATGGTACACGCGATGACAGACCCTGGCGGGTGGCGAAAGCGAGCGAACCTCGAGCGCGCGGGTGTGCGAGGCTCCCATCCGCGCGTATCGAGCGTCCGCCACGGAAGGTCGCCGCCCCCCGGGCCGCGAGGGCGGCGGTCTCCCGCCACGCGAGTTCTCCAGGGCTAGATGAGGTCGCGGCGCTGGAGCTCGCGACGGATCTTCCCGAGGGCCTGCTCCTGCAGCTGCCGGATCCGCTCGCGGGAGAGCGAGTACTGCTCGCCGATCTCCTTGAGCGTGAGCTCCTGGTCTGCCCCGAGCCCGAAGCGCTTGCGCAGGATGTCGGCCTCGATCGGGCGCAATGCCCCGATCACTTCGCGGACCTGCTCCGACAACGCGTCGGCCTCGAGCGTCTCGCCGGGCTGGGCGTTGCCCTCGTCCTCGATGAAGTCGATGACCTTGCGACCATCGGCCTCCGACACCGTGCGATCGAGGCTCACAGGCGCCTCGAGCAACAGCGTGTCCATCTTCTCGATCTTGTTGGCCGCGAGCCCGGTGTGCTTCGCGAGCTCCTCCGGCGTCGGATCGCGCCCCTGCAGCGTCTCGAGCTCGCGTCGAGCCTTCGAGACCTTGTGGTAGGCGTCGATCATGTGCACCGGCAGCCGCACCGCGCGCCCCTTGTCGGCGATCGCTCGCGAGATCGCGTGGCGAATCCACCAGCTGCCGTAGGTGGAGAAGCGGAAGCCCTTGCGGTGATCGAAGCGATCGACCGCCTTCATGAGGCCGATGTTGCCTTCCTGGATGAGGTCCTGCAGCGGCATGCGACCGTGGTTGAAGCGTCGTGCGATCGACACCACCAACCGCAGGTTGGACTTCACGAACTGGTTCTTCGCCGTGCGCAGCATGTTGCCGCTCTGGCGGACCTTGGTGACGTACTCCTCGAAGGGCTTGCTGCCGCGGCGGGGCGGCCGCGCGGACATGCTGACGCCCTCGCGCTCGCCGGTCTCGAGCAGCTGGAGATCAGCCAGCACGCGATCCGCGATGATGCCGTCGACGTCGCTGTAGGCCAGCGTCTCGGCCGCTGCGGCCCGATCGCGCTCGAAGGCATCGCGGTTGGCGCGCGTCTCGCGGTCCCGGAGTGCGCGCGCCGATCGACGCAGCGACGAGAGATCCAGCTTCGGGGCCTCTTCCGTCGAGGAGCTCTGCTCCTCCGCGAAGTCGGCGATGGGCTCGGCGAACGGGGGATAGGACAGGATGCGTCGCCAGTGTTCGACGCGCAGGTGCGCGATGCGCATCGCCGCCGTCAGCTCTTGATCGGGGCTCATGACGCCGAGGCCGGACATCTCGCGGAAGTAGACGCCAAGCGTCGACTCGCCGTCGTCGTCACCGCCGCCGCTGCTCGGTGCACCACCCGCGGGCTGGGCGGCCGGGGCCTTGCGCTCCGTCGTGCTCGCAGCACGCGGAGCCTTCCACGCCCGCGTCTGCCGAGCGCGTGCGAGCCGTGGCGGAGAACCGCGTGTGACCTTGCGTGCCATGATCCTGCCTCGTTCCGGGATGCGGGAGGTGGTTCCGGGTTGGACACCCGGCACCAGCGAGCTGTTCCCAAGGGCTTGTTTCCCCAGGGAAGTTAACGATTGCAGGGGGCGACCAGTTCCCCTGCCTAGCGTCGGTCAGTGCAAGTTGGACACCGAGACGGCGGCGTCAAGCGCCACCGCCGTGTACACAACGTCAATGGGCCGGTTTTGGTTTCGCCTGCCACACCAGGCGGGTCATACCGTGACAAACGCGTCGCGGCGTCCCCGCGACGTGATCACGCCCACGCATGAATGGCACGACTGAGTCAGCGCCGCTCGGCCGTGAGCCAAATGTCGGGCGACGTCGCACCGAAGAAGCGGCCGCGCGTGTGCCGGCTCCCCGACACCTCGAGCACCCGCAGACCCACCGCCTCGCAGTCCGCTGCGAGCTCGTGCACTGCGTACAGGCGCACGGCGTACACGTGCTCGAACTGCCGCCCATCCTCGAACACGATCGTGCGCTTCACCTGCACGCGACTGCTGCGGGCGTCGAGGTCGGCTTCGTCGAGCACGACGCAGCGATTGCCCTGCCACCACGTGCGGGCAGGCAGGCGCGGGACTGCGTGGTCGCGGTTCAGCACCTGCAGCACCACGCGCCCGAGCGGTCGACAGAGCTCGCGCACGCCTTCGAGCACGCGTCGGTTCTGGACGTCGTCGTAGATCCCGTACGTCGAGCCCAGGCAAGTGACGAGGTCGAACTGCTCCTGGACAGCGCGATCACGGACGTCGCCGTGGTGCCAGCGCAGGTTCGGCAGCGACGGACCATGGGCGTCCGTCGCGAGCCCGAGCTGGGCCGCCGACGCGTCGAGACCGACCACGCGCGCCCCCGCCTCCGAGAATGCGTTGGCGTGGCGTCCATCGCCGCAACCGACGTCGATGACCGTGGCCGCGCCGCTGATGCCCGCCAGCTCGAGCACGAATTGGGCCTCGAGCCGTGCCAGGCGATCGGCGTCGACGCGGGCGAGCGCGCCGTAGTGCGCGCCGAAGACGGCGTCGGACCAGTGGGGTCCGTCGCCGGGCGGGAGCGTGCGTCCCGTGAGCACCGGCGCCAGCTCGACCGGCCTTGCCGGTGCCGGAGCCGGCGGCGGCTCGACGCGCGGGGCCGGCGGGGGCTCGGATCGCGGGGCTGGCGGGGGCTCCGGCCGCGTCGACGGCGTCACGCCGTCCACCGCCCACGTCGCGGGGTCGAGGTCGTCGCCGGGTCGTGCGTCGGTGCGGGGCGGCGGCGGCGGGCCCTCGCCTCGGTTCGGCGCGGGCCGCATCGGCGGCGGCTCGGGGGCCTCGAGGAGGTCCGACGACTCGATCATCTCGGGGTCGATCTCGGCCTCGATCGCCTCGGCCACCTCGACCGGCGGCGGCTCGGGCAGCGGCGACGGTGCGATCTGCGTGCCGCCGGCATCCGCGATCACAATCTTGCTCGGGCGACGCGGCGGCGGCGGCGGCGGCTCGGCCTCGTCGAAGACGTCGTCCCGCGAGATGATCACGCCGGCGGTCTGCGAGGTGTTCGGCTCGACCTCGGTCGGGATGAGCGTCGTACCGGTGCGGATCGCGGGGCCGTCGTCGCGCAGGGCCGTCGGCTCCGGCGGTGCCGACGGTGGCATCGCGATCACCGTCTCGCCCGAGATCACCGCGCCAACCTGCGGCATGCCGCGCGCGCTGTCGGTGAGCGGGGGGATGAACCAGGCCTCGTCGGTGCGGGCGGCGGCGGTGGTCGTGGCGTGCTCGCCGACGCTCGGCGCGGGCGGCGGTGTCAGCTCGATCTGCAGCGCATCGCCCTGGGCCTGCAGTGACACCTCGAGCTGCGAGGGCGCCTCGGCCTCGTCGTCGTCGCGTACGCGGGCGCCATGCACGAGCGTCGCGGCGGCGTCGTCCTCGTCGTCGACGCCGGCCTCGTCGGGGGCCGGCCGCACGAGCGTGGGCATGCTGTCCGCCGACACCGAGACGGCGACCACAGGGGTGGCAACCGCCCGCGGGTCGGCACCGGCCACGAAGGCAGCGATGTCGAGCCGACGCAGCAGCTCCTCGTCCCAGGCATCGACCACGAGGATCGGCGCGAGCACGAGGCGATCGTCCTGCGCCCAGTGCTGCCACTGCTCGGCCGGCGTGCGCCACTGCGTCATGGCGCGTCGTCCTCGAGCAGCGGTTGTCCGAGACGCATCGTGACGGGCGTGACCCGCTCGACCACGTGCATGCCGGGCTCGGTGACGACGATGACGGTGCTCCCCAGGTGGAACACCCCGAGTTCGTCGCCCTTGCGCAGCCGCGCCGGTGGGTCGCAGCGGTGCAGCTGCAGCTCGCGCGGATGCGGTGCGAAGCGGTGGTACGAGCAGGTCATGTGACCGACGCCGAACGCGGCGACCATCACCACGGCGACGTGACCGTGACCGGTCTCGAGCACGTGGACCATGCGCTCGTTGAGCGCGAACAAGCGCGGCACCCGGGCGACCGCCGCGGCGGTGACCGGCAGCAGGCGCCCCGGCACCAGCGACACCTGCCACGCCAGCGCGTCACAGGGCGCGTGCACGCGGTGGTAGTCGCGGGGATGCAGGTAGATGGTCGACGCGGTGCCACCGACGAAGCGCTCGGCCAGCCCCTCGTCGGCGAGCAGCTCGCCGATCGAGAAGCGCTGGCCCTTGGCGACGACCTCGGTGTCGCTGCGCTCGATCGTCACGACCTCGCGGAGTTCGCCGTCGCAAGGCGAGACCAGTGTCCGCGCGCTGCGATCGATGGAGCGCGCACCGCTACGCAGCGGCCGGGTGAAGAAGGCGTCGAAGCTCTCGAAGCCGTCCTCCAGCGCGAGCGGATCGATGTCGTGCGCGTTGACGTCGAAGTAGCGCATGTACGCGTTGATCGCCGCGCGGCCGACCTTCGGCGGCAAGCGCATGCGGGCGGCCATGCCCATCGCTCGGGAGATGAGGGTGGATGCGTAGTCCGGCGACGCATCGATCACCGCGGCCGCAACCCGCGTTCGCCATGGTTCGGCACGGGATCCCATGAAATCGCGTTGGAAGCGTATCCGACCCCGCCGCGTGCGAGCAAGCGCGCGAGCGCGGGCGACCGAGGCCCCCATCGGGGCACCTGCGGCAGGCTCGGGCGGGACGCGCGGCGATCGACACGGGCGTTGGGGCGGGCGCCGACGCGCAGCCAGACGCGCAGCCAGACGTGCAACCAGACGCGCAGCCCGACGCGCGACGCGAGGGCGAGGCGCTCGCGCTACGCCGACTCGGGTGCCTGCCAGGCCGGCTCGGCGGCGTGGGGCTGCACGCAGCCCACCACCTCGGCGACGCTGGCGATGCCGAGCGAGGCCATGAGCGCGCGCAGATCGTCCAGCACGTGCAACGCGGCGTCGGGCCGCGCGAAGTTGGCGGTGCCGACCTGCACGCAGCTGGCCCCGGCCATGATGAACTCGAGGGCGTCTTCGCCGTTCAGGATGCCACCCATGCCGCAGATCGGCATTGTCGGGATCGCGCGATGGACCTGATGCACCATCCGCAGCGCGACCGGCTTGATCGCGGGCCCCGACAGCCCGCCGTATGTGGTGGCGACCCGCGGTCGACGCGTGCGCACGTCGATCGCCATCGCGGTCAGCGTGTTGATGAGCGAGACCCCGGCCGCGCCGGCGTCGTGCACTGCCTGCGCCATCGCGACGATGTCGGAGACGTTCGGCGTCAGCTTGACGACGATCGGCAGGTCGGTCACCGCCGCGCACGCGCGCGTCAGACGATGGGCGACCTCGGGCACGGTGCCGAACTCGATGCCGCCCTTCTTGATGTTGGGGCACGAGATGTTCATCTCGAGCACGTCGATGCCGCGGGTGCGACCGGCCTCGAGGCCGCGCGCGCACTCGACGTAGCTGTCGAAGTCCTCGCCGAAGAAGTTGACCCACACGCTGATGCCGAGCTCCGCGAGGTACGGCAGCTTGTCGCGCAGGAACGCCTCGACGCCGACGTTCTCGAGGCCGATCGAGTTGATCATGCCGGCGTCGGTCTCGCAGATGCGCGGCAGCGGGTTGCCGAAGCGCGGCTTGGGCGAGATGCCCTTGGTCGAGAGCCCCGCGAGTCGGCGCAGGTCCATGAAGTCGGCGAACTGTTGCCCGTAGGCGAAGCAGCCCGAGGCCGCCATCACAGGGTGCGGCAGCGTGATCGCACCCAGGCGGCTGGTCAGATCGACCTGCTCCGGCCGCAGGCGCGCGGGGCGGGGCGGCGCGCTCATGACCAGCGCACCTCCTCGCCGGCGAACACCGGGCCGTCGGTGCAGCAGTAGCGGTACGGCCGCTCGCCGTGCACCGGCACCGCGCAGCCGAGGCAGACCCCGAAGCCACAGGCCATCGCCTCCTCGAGGCACAGCCAGGTGGGCACGCCCAGCTCGAGGCCCAGCGCCCGCACGGCCCGCAGCATCGGCGTGGGGCCGCACGACAGCACCTCGACGGCCTCGCCGTTCGCAGCCGCCTCGCGCAGGCGCTCGCGCAGCGGCACCGTCACGAAGCCGGTCGCACCGACGCTGCCGTCCTCGGTGGCGTAGACCGCCGCCACGCCCCAGCGCTCGAAGTCGTCGCGCAGCACGAGGTCGTCGCGATCGCGACCGCCGTAGAACAGCTCGGTGCGGGCGGCATGACCGGCGTCCGCGTTGGCGCGCGCCTGCAGGTGCAGCGGCGGCAGACCGACGCCACCGGCGACCAGCAGCTGCCGCGTCACGCCGTCGTGGGCACGGAAGCCGCGGCCGAGCGGGCCGGTGACGGTGAGCGTCGCGCCCGCGGTCATCGCGACCATGCGCGTGGTGCCGCGGCCGTAGGCCTTGAGCATCACGGCGAAGCGACCTTCGGGTCGCGTCCACAGCACGCTGAAGGCGCGCGGGTTCAGCAGCTCGCGGCCCCAGGCGCCGCGCAGCATGACGAACTGACCGGGCACGACCTCACCCAGCTGGCCGTCGACGGCGGCGAGCTCGAGCACGACGTAGCCGCCACCCAGCGCGTGGTTCTCGATCACCCGGGCTTCGAACTGGGTGGGCACGACGACGAGCTTTCATAGTCGAAGCCCCGCGACCTCGTCCAGCGTCGGCGCGCACCGTCGGCGTGCGCTCACGCGCGCGGGATCATCGCGCGCAGCAACAGGGCGTCGTCGGGCGGGTGCGTGTAGTAGCCCGGTCGGCAGCCGACCTCGTCGAAGCCGAGCGCGCGGTAGAGCGCGACGGCACCGAGGTTGCCGCGCGCGACCTCCAGATCGACGAACGCCGCGCCGCAGCGCGCGGCCAGCTCGAGCACGCGCCGCACCAGCGCAGCGCCCACGCCACGGCGACGCCGCGAGGGCAGCACCGCCACCCGCAACAGGTGGATCTCGTCGGCGACCCGCCAGCTGCAGACGTAGCCGCACGTGACGCCGTCGTCGGTGCCGACCTCGACCACCGCGATCTCGCGCGTGAGCTCCTGCGCGAGCATCTCGCGGGTCCAGCTGGCCTCGAAGCAGGCCGCATCGATCGCCGCGATCGCGTCGAGGTCGTCGACGTGGGCGCGACGCAACGCGATCATCGCGGCACTTCGAGCGCGCGGACCAGGGTCTCGAGCACGCTGCGGCGACCGACCACGCCGAGTCCCGTGCGCGCGGCGGTCAACAGCACGCGCGGCTTGGGCAGACCGCTGGCCTGGACCACGCGATCGATCCAGACGCCGCGCGCGGCCGCCCCGAGCTTGTCGGCCTTGGTGCCGACCATGTACGTCCGCAGCGGGCGATCGGCGAGGAACTCGAACAGCGAGAGATCGCGGTCGTCGATCTCGCGGCGCACGTCGACCAGCACCAGCACCGCGCGCAGGCTCTCGCGCTGCAGCAGATACTCCTCGACCATGGGACCGAAGCCATCACGGATCTTGGCGTTGACCTTGGCGAAGCCGTAGCCCGGCAGGTCGACGCAGCGGATCTGCGCGGTCGCGTCGCCGGGGCCGTGCAGGCCCCACGCGAACGCGTTCAGCAGCTGGGTGCGCCCCGGCGATCGCGACACGCGGGCCAAGCCCACTTGGTTCGACATCGCGTTCAGCAAGCTCGACTTGCCGACGTTCGAGCGCCCCGCGACCGCGAACTCCGGGCGATCGGCCGGCGGTAGCAGTGCCAGCTTGGGCGCGCTGCTCTCGAAGCTCGCGCTGCTGACCCGCCAGTTGGCGCGCGCGTGGTCGGATTCGTCGTTCAAGGGAGTTGCTCGATCTGCGCACGCGCCGGACGCACGCGACGGCGAAGGTACGCCCAAACGGCCCCCGGGCGGGCGTCGATGTTGTAGGCTGGCGTGGACACGCGCATGGACGTCTACGGCCTCACCGGTGGCATCGGGAGCGGCAAGTCCGCGGTGGCGGAGCTACTCGAGCAGTACGGCGTGCCGGTGGTTTCGGCCGACGAGCTCGCGCGGGTGGTGGTCGCACGCGGCAGCGAGGGGCTCGCGGAGGTCGTCGCCGCGTTCGGCCCCGAGGTGCTCGACGAGCGCGAGGAACTCGATCGCCGTCGCATGGCGACGCTGGTGTTCCAGGATCCGGCCAAGCGCCAGCAGCTCGAGGGCATCTTGCACCCGCGGATCCGCGAGCGCTACGAGCAGGTGCTCGACGCCATCGAGAAGTCGGGGCACGACGTCGCGGTCTACGAGGTGCCGCTGCTGTTCGAGAAGAACCTGCAGGGCGACATGCATGCCGTCATCCTCGTGACCGCCGACGAGTCCGTGCGGGTCGCGAGGGTCTGCGCGCGCGATGGCGTGACCGAGGCCGAGGTGCGCGCACGCATGGCGGTACAGCTCCCCGAAGACGTCAAGCGCAAGCGGGCCGACTACGTCATCGTCAACGACGGCAACTACGACGATCTGCGCCGCGAGGTCGAGTTCATGATGGCCCGCTTCATGCGCGTCGGTCCGCTGCGGCCCACCGGCGCGGGGCCGCGTCCGCCGGCGGTCCGCGAGGCCGAGCTCGGCGCGCCCGGCGAGCCGATGGCGCCCGGCGGCACCGCGCGCCTGTTCGGCTTCCCGCCACCGGCCACGACGCCGGACGACTAGGACGACGATGTCCGACGACGCCCGCACGCTCGGTCCGCTGCACGGGGTCCGCGTGATCGATGCCTCGCGCATGATCCCGGGGGCCGTGCTCGCGCGCGGACTCGCGGCGCTCGGCGCCGAGGTCATCAAGCTCGAGGATCCCCGCGGTGGCGATCCAATGCGTGCGATGGCACCGCTGCGCGGCGGCATGGGCGTCGGCTTCGCGCTCTACTACGCGGGCTGCAAGTCCGTGGTCGCTCGGCTCGGGACCCCGGCGGGCAACGCCGCGCTCGCGGCCCTGGTCGCGAACGCCGATGTCTTCGTCGAGAGCTTCCGCGCCGGCACACTGGCCCGCTGGGGGCTCGCGCCCGAAGCCCTGCGCGCGCGACATCCACGGCTGGTGACGGTGTCGCTGCCGGGGTTTCCGACCGAGGGCACCGCCGCCGACGCGGTCGCCCACGATCTCAACGCGCTGGCGCGGACCGGCCTGCTCGAGCGACTCGGCGAGTGCGCCGATGTCCCGCGCGTGCAGCTGGCCGACGTCACCTGCGGCCTGCTCGCGCAATCGGCCGTGCTCGCAGCGTTGCTCGAGCGCGTGCGCACCGGCGTCGGTCGTCACCACGAGCAGCCACTGTGCTCGGGCGCCCTGCCCCACCTGGCGTGGCCGTGGAGCGACGCCGCCGCGAGCGGTGCGATCGGTGCGAGCGAGCACCTCATCGGTGGGCGGCGTCCGGCCTACGCGATCTACCGCTGCCAAGACGGGCGGCGCCTCGCGGTCGGGTGCCTCGAGCCGAAGTTCTGGGTGCAGCTGTGCGCGCTGATGGGGCTGCCCGAGCACGCCGACGCGGGTCTGCGCGATGACGACGACGGCGCGGCCGCCCGCGCCGCGATCGCGGCACGCTTCGCCGACGCCAGCGCCGAGAGCTGGGCCCGCCGCTGCGCGGCGCAGGGCCTGCCGGTCGACGTCGTCGCCGAGGTGGCCGAGCTCGCGCGACCGCAGGAGACACACACCGAGCTGGCGCCGCGATCGTGGTTGGGCCCACTCATCGGGCAGATTCCGATGCCCGACGGCGGCGCGATCACGGTGCCCTCGCAGGCACTCGGCGCACTCGAGCGCGCCCCCGTGGGGGCGGCACCGCGCCTGGGCGAGCACACGCGCGCGCTGCTGCTCGCCTGCGGCGCGACCGAGGCCACGATTTGCGAGTGCCTCGCGCCGCAAGCGTGAGGGGATCGGCGGACGGTCCGTGGTTCGTCGCGGTCTGCTAGACTGCCTGGACCACGTGCGGGTCGCGTTCGACCGGCGCGCGGAGAAGCAACGCCGATGGGTGCGCCGCAGGATGGAGCTCGCGATCCGTCGTCGACCGAAGCGTCGACGGGCCCCCGCACGCGCGTGCCGCCACCGCCGACCGTCGGACCTGCACCGGTCATCACCACCGGCGATCGCACGTCGGTGACACGTCACCCCCGGGCCAAGGCCGCCGGCACCGACGCGTCGCACGAGTCGCTGCCGACGCTGCGGCTGCCGCCGGTGGAGGCCCGCGCGATGCGACGCGAGGCCGAGCTCGCTGCAGCGGCAAAGGCCGCGGCCGCGGCCGCAGTCGCACCGACCGATGCGAGCGCCGCCGCGCACGACGACGATGCGGGCGCCGCCGTGCGCGACGACGATGCGGGCGCCGCCGTGCGCGACGACGATGCCGCGTTCGATGCCAGCGCGATCGCGGCCACGCCCGCCGACGCCAGCCCCGAGGACCCCCGCGAGCGCGCAGCGACGCTCCGCGTGCAGGCGCTGCCACAACCGGTGGCCCAGCCCACCCGCCTCGGACGCATGGCGCGACATCCGGGCGTGCGTCGGCCGCCGCTGCCGTTGCCGGACGTGCTGCGGCAGGGCCCGATGCCGGCCATGAAGACCCATGTCGGCGCGGCCCCGACCGCACCCACGCCGACCCCCGGGCGTGCGCCGGTGATCACCGCGCCCGAGCACCTGCCCGAGATCGACACCGCGGCGCTGGTCGTCGACCTCACCGCGTCGCTGGTCGCCCTCGAAGCGCCCGATGCCGCGGCGGCAGCGATGCCGCCCGCGCCGACGCCCGCGAGCGTCGACGCAGCGCCCGCCGCGATGCCGCCGGTGCCGGTCGCCGTGTCGTCGCACGCCACGGCGTCGCCACCGGTGAGCGCAGCCTCGCCGCGCTTCGACGCGCCGGTGACGACGATTGCTCCCCCGCAGGTCTCGACGGGTGCGCATACCCTCGCGATCGCACCGCGTCGCAGCCTGCGAACGGTCGTGGTCGCCAGCGCGGCCATCGTCGCGATCACGCTCGCGGGCTGGTGGCTGCTGCGACCGCAGCCCCACGCACTCGAGGTCCGCGACGTCGGCGAGGTGCCGAGTCAGCTCGCGGCCGCGAGCCCGGCCGTCGCGCCCGCGACCGAGCGCGCGTTCGCCAAGGAACCACCCGCGCCGGTCCCCGCAATCCCAGCGACGCCCGCGATCGCACCGGTGGTCGTCGAGCCCGCGCCATCACCATCGTCCGACGCGCCGATCGAACCGACCGAGCCCGACGCCGGCGAACCGGTGGTGATCGCCGACGCGGGCGACGTGACGCCACCCCACCCCAGCGACTTGCCGCCTGCGCCGATCCCCGTCGAGGCCGCCGCTGGCCCGACGCCGACGCCAGCGGCTCCGCCCACCGCGGGTCCGCGCACGCCGAAGACGAGCAGCAAGGCCAAGGCCCGCAAGGCCCGCAAGCCCGCCGCGAGCAAGCCCGCCGCCGCGAGCAAGCCCGCCGCGGTCGCGGCCGCGGCCCCCAGCAAGCCCACCGCCGCTCCCGATCGCTTGGCGTTGCTCCGCGAGGCCGAACAGGCCTTCGCGCAGGGCCGCTACGCGACCGCGCTCCGCAACGCCGAGCGTTCGCTGTCGCTGGGCAACGACGTGCGGGCCGCTCGCATCGCGGCGCTGTCGGCCTGCAAGCTCGGGCGTGCCGACGCGGCACGCCGCGCGTTCGAGCGGATGCCGCTCGGCCAGCGTCGCGGCATCCGCAACACCTGCAGCGACAGCGGCATCAAGCTCTGATGCTTGGGCTCTGATGCTTGGGCTCTGAGCCCTGAGGGCTCTGAGCTCTCGGGCTCTCGAGCTTCGGGCACTGAGCTCGGGCTCGCGGCGCGGCCGCGGTCGAACGACGCGCGGGCTGCTAGCGCCGGCGCGCGGCGAACCACGCCCACGACAGCAGCGGCAGCATCACCGTCATGTGCCCGAGCCACAGGTGCGCGTGCGCGACGATCGGGCAGTGCAGGAACACGGCGACCATGCCCACCACCGCGGCACCGACGGCCGCGAGTGTCGCACGGGCGCCCGGCCGATCACCGTCGCGCGCAAGCCATCGCAGGCCG
>WBZX01001998.1_pt1 | contig 14483 bp, 13 predicted proteins | sample 5204211 | NCBI WGS metagenome assembly WBZX01 (sample SAMN12344362, study PRJNA552823) | activated sludge metagenome | biome: Activated sludge suspended growth; feature: Nitrification reactor; material: Wastewater; isolation source: activated sludge from nitrification reactor of wastewater...
CCCACGGTGTTGGCGCCCGCCGTCATCCTTACGTTCCAGCCAAAGAAGGTCGAATACGCGTCGGTGGCGACGGCCTGGGTTTCGCGGATCGAAGGCGTGGAGACCACCGGCACCTTCGGCCAGCCCACCGATAGCCAGACCACACCCGCGGGCGCGCAGGTGCAGGTGCTCGGCGATCTGCTGCAGACGGGGGCGTTCCGCGACGAGGTGGCGCTCGCCTCCGGGCTCACGATCGAGGGCGCGGACCAGCGGGCACGCGAGCAGGCGGGCGATCTCATTACCGAACGGGTGCAGGTGTTCGAAGTCGGGCCGAACCTGATGGGCGTGCGCGTGGTCGCGCCGATTCCGGGCAAGACCATGCCGGCAGTCACCGTGGTTGAGCGCGACTATCCCAATACTTACCAGCGTTTCACCTCGCTGGGGCCGCTGATGGAGAAAGTCGGCAACGGTATCAAGGGAATCGCGTGGCAAACCGGCCACGAAGTCGACCATCTCCGGAATCTGAACGGCGTCGTCGCCGACGGCCCGACCAAGGGGCTGGCCCGCATCGAGACCGATATCGATGCTGCCGAGGTGCTGTTGATGCTGGCGCCCGAGACCAACGGCGAGGTCGCGGTGCGGTCGTGGGAGGCGCTCTCGCGTGCGACCGGCCGCGAGCATGCCCATCTCGCGCTTCCCAAGGAGGACGAGAAGATCCGCTTCCGCGACGTCATTGCCCAGCCGCGCAAGATCATCTCGGCACCGACCTGGTCGGGGCTGGAGAGTGAAAAGGTCTGCTACAACGCGGGCTACACCAACGTCCACGAGTTGATCCCGTGGCGCACGCTGACTGGCCGCCAGCAGCTCTACCAGGATCACCGCTGGATGCTGGCTTTCGGCGAGGGGCTGTGCGTCTACCGCCCGCCGATCGATCTTCGGGCGACGCGGCCGGTCATCGACAGCAAACCAAATGGCCAGAAGCAGATCGTCCTGAACTTCATCACGCCGCATCAGAAGTGGGGCATCCACTCCACCTACACCGATAATCTCATGATGCTGACCTTGTCGCGCGGCGGTCCGATCGTGTGGCTGAGCGAGATCGACGCGGCCAAGGTCGGCATCGTCGACAACGACTGGGTGGAGGCCTTCAACGTCAACGGAGCGCTGGTTGCGCGCGCCGTCGTCTCTCAGCGCATGAAGGAGGGAACCCTCTTCATGTACCATGCCCAGGAGAAGATCGTGAACGTGCCGGGGTCCGAGATGACCGGCAATCGCGGCGGCATCCACAACTCGGTGACGCGCGCCGTGCTGAAGCCCACGCACATGATCGGCGGCTACGCTCAGCTGTCCTACGGCTTTAACTACTACGGCACCATCGGCACCAACCGCGACGAGTTCGTCGTCGTGCGCAAACTGGTGAAGGTGGATTGGCTCGAACGGCCCCATCGCGACGCCGTGGCCAAGTGAACGGGAGAACCGACATGAAGATCCGCGCGCAGATCGCGATGGTCCTGAACCTCGACAAATGCATCGGTTGCCACACCTGCTCGGTCACCTGCAAGAACGTGTGGACCAATCGGGAGGGCATGGAATACGCCTGGTTCAACAACGTCGAGACCAAGCCAGGCGTCGGCTACCCCAAGGATTGGGAGAATCAGAAGCGCTGGAACGGCGGCTGGGTGCGCAAGAAGAACGGCCGCATCCAGCCCCGCATCGGCTCGAAGTGGCGCATCCTCGCCAATATCTTCGCCAACCCCGATCTGCCGGAGATCGACGACTACTACGAGCCGTTCACCTTCGATTACGAACATCTGCAGAAGGCGCCCGAGCTCGAGGCCTTCCCCACGGCGAGGCCGCGTTCGCTGATCACCGGCCAGCGCATGGAGAAGATCGAGTGGGGCCCCAACTGGGAGGAGATCCTCGGCGGCGAGTTCTCCAAGCGCTCGGCCGATATCAATTTCGAGGGTGTGCAGAAGGAAATCTACGGCCAGTTCGAGAACACCTTCATGATGTACCTGCCGCGGCTCTGCGAGCACTGCCTCAACCCGGCGTGCGTCGCGGCCTGCCCGTCGGGGGCCATCTACAAGCGCGAGGAGGACGGCATCGTCCTGATCGACCAGGACAAGTGCCGCGGCTGGCGCATGTGCGTCTCAGGCTGCCCTTACAAGAAGATCTATTTCAACTGGTCTTCGGGCAAGTCCGAGAAGTGCATCTTCTGCTATCCGCGCATCGAGGCGGGGCAGCCGACTGTCTGCTCCGAGACCTGCGTCGGCCGCATCCGCTATCTCGGCGTCATGCTCTACGATGCCGACCGCATCGAACAGGCCGCCTCCGTTCCCGACGAGAAGCAGCTGTACGACGCGCAGATGGGCGTGTTCCTCGATCCCAACGATGAAAGTGTGATTGCGCAGGCCCGCCGCGACGGCGTGCCCGACGCCTGGCTCGAGGCGGCGCGCCGCTCGCCGGTGTGGAAGATGGCCATGGAGTGGAAGGTCGCTTTCCCGCTGCACCCCGAATACCGCACGTTGCCCATGGTCTGGTACGTGCCGCCGCTGTCGCCGATCCAGTCGGCGGCCGAAGCCGGGAAGATGGGAGTCGATGGCGCCATGCCCGACGTCCGTTCGCTGCGCATCCCGCTGCGCTATCTCGCCAACATGCTGACGGCGGGCGATGAGGAGCCGGTGGCGCGAGGCCTGGAGCGGATGCTCGCCATGCGCGCTTACATGCGGGCCAAGACCGTGGACGGTGTGATCGACGGCGCTGTCGCCGGTCGCGTCGGCCTCACGCCGCAGCAAATCGAGGACATGTACCACGTGATGGCAATCGCCAATTACGAGGATCGCTTCGTCATTCCGACCGCCCATCGCGAGACCTCCGAAGACGCCTACCAGGCACGCGGCGCCTGCGGTTTCAGCTTCGGCAATGGCTGCTCGTCCGACGACGGTACGGGCAACCTGTTCGCTGGCGGCAAGCTCCGGCCCAAGAATCCGATGGAGGTGGTGTGATGAAGTCCCTGCGCGCACTCGCGGCCCTCCTGACGTATCCGACCTCGGAGCTCGTCGCGGCAGCTGCCGAGATCCGCGACGTGCTCGACCGCGAGGCCGTCGTGCCGCGCGCCGCGCGCGCTGCGTTGCATCGCCTGATCGACGAGCTTGCGACGGGCGACCTCTACGATCTGCAGGAGCGGTACGGGCTGCTGTTCGACCGCACCCGCTCCTTGTCGCTGCATCTCTTCGAGCATGTGCACGGCGAGAGCCGCGACCGCGGCCAGGCGATGGTCGACCTGCTGAAGCTCTACGAGGAGAGCGGCTATACGCCGACCGCTCAGGAGCTGCCCGACTACCTGCCGTTGTTCCTGGAATATGCCTCGACCCGCGAGCCAAAGGCGGCGCTGGAGCTGGTGCGTCAGCCGGCCAATGTGCTGGCCGCGCTGCGCGAGCGCCTGGCCAAGCGCGACTCGCCCTACGAAGCTGTGATGGCCGCTCTGCTCGCACTCTCGCGCGCGAAGCTCGACGCCGCCACGCTGGAGACCCTGCGCGCCGAGCCCGATCCCGAGCCTGACGATCTTGAGGCGCTCGATGCGGCATGGGCCGACCAGGAAGTGACCTTCGGGCCGGGCGCGGCCAATGGTTCGGCCGGTTGTCCGGTCGACCGCATGGCCGACCGTCTGCGCACCGCCATGCAACCCAGCGGGGGAGTCGCGCCATGAAGGACTACATCTTTCACCTGCTGTTCGTCTGGTATCCGTATGTCTGCTTCACGGTGTTCCTGCTGGGCAGTTTGATCCGCTTCGACCGTGAACCCTACACTTGGCGCGCTGCGTCGAGCCAGATCCTGCGCAAGCGTCAGATGCGCTGGGGATCCAATCTGTTCCATCTCGGGATCCTGTTCCTGCTGGGCGGCCACACCGTCGGCTTGCTGACGCCGACATCTGTCTACACGATGTTCATCACCGTCGAGCAGAAGCAGCTCACCGCCGTCACCGCCGGCGGCATTGCGGGTGTGATCTGCTTTATCGGCCTGACGCTGCTCCTGCACCGTCGCCTGTTTGACGCCCGCATTCGTCGCACGAGTTCGATGATGGACATTGCCATCCTGTCGATCCTGTGGCTCCAGCTTTGCCTCGGCCTGAGCACCCTGCCGTTGTCGTTGGCGCATTCCGACGGCTCGGACATGTTGATCCTGTCACACTGGGCGCAGGGGATCGCCATCCTTAGCCCGATCGACGCGAAGGAACTGCAGGGCCTTCCCTGGCCATTCCTCGCGCATCTCGTTCTGGGCATGACCATCTTCTTGATCTTCCCGTTCAGCCGACTGGTCCACATCTGGTCGGCGCCGGTCTGGTACCTCGGTCGCCGTGGCTACCAGGTCGTGCGCACGCGCCGGCATCTGCCGGCGTCGCGCCAGCCGGCGGAGTAATGGCCATGTCCGTTGCCACCACACCCGCCCGCCGCCGTGTCAGCCGCCCCGTGCCGGTCAGCGTCAACGGCGTTGCGATATCGAGCGCCGATATCGCCCGCGAGACGCAGCATCACCACTCGTCCGACCCCGATGTCGCCTGGCTGCTGGCCACCCGCGCGCTGGCTATCCGCGAGCTGTTGGCTCAGGAGGCCGACCGTCTCGGCATTGTGGCCGAGCCGATCGAAGACGAGGAAGGGCGCCGTGAGACGGCGCAGGAAGCGCGTTACCGCGCCTTGCTCGATCGCGAGGTGATCGTTCCGCAGGCCGACGAAGCCACCTGCCAGCGGTACTACGACCGGAACCGTCACCGCTTCCGGTCCCCCGACCTGTTCGAGGCGGCCCATATCCTCCTGCCGGCGGCGCCTGGCGACGAGGCCGCTCGGGCGGCGGCGCGCGAGGCCGCGCAGACGTTGATTGCGACTTTGCAGAAGCGGCCCGATGGCTTCGCCGCTGCGGCGGCCACGCACTCGGCCTGCCCGTCGGCCGGGCAAGGAGGCAATCTCGGCCAACTCGGCCCCGACCAGACCGTCGCGGAGTTCGAGGAGGCGTTGCAGGGCATGGTGCCAGGCAGTGTCCACCCGGTTCCGGTCGAGACCCGCTATGGCCTGCATGTCGTGCGGCTCGATCGTCGCATCGAAGGTCGCGAGTTGCCGTTCGAGATGGTGCGCGAGCGCATCGCCGACTATCTCGACGATGCCGTCCGCCGTCGCGCCCTGCAGCAGTACGTCTCCGTCCTTGCCGGTCGTGCCGTCGTGACGGGTGTCGATCTTGGCGGGAGCAACGGCCCGCTCGTGCAATAGGAGGCGACCATGCTGCTTGGGCAGGTAATCGAACGCCTTGTCGACGAGGGCTTTGCGTCCGAGACCCTGTTGGCGCTGGGCGATCTGCCGCTGCTGGTCGACGTCGAGGCAGCCGGCAGAAAGGAGGGCATAAGTGCCGCCGTCTATGCCGCTGCGGCTGCGCGGCGGTTCGCAAGCCAGGCCGCCGACGATGACTGGCTCGCCCTCATGACCGCACTCGAACGCGCCGACGATCCCGGCGCCGCCTGCCTCAGGCAGATGCTCGTGTGGTCGCTGCGCCTGGATGCCGCCGCACCGGCCTGCGGCTGCGGAAGCAATTGCCAAGGAGAAGAGCATGTCTGAGTTCGTCATTGCCGCCGTCGTCTATGCCGATGGCGTCTATCCCGACCGTGCGATCGCCCAGGCCATTGACCCCTTGCGAGACAGCGGTCTGCCGCTGGCCGGCGCGTTGCAGGTCGAACCTGTCGCGCGCGGGCGGCATCCTTGCGACATGCTGCTGGAGGATCTGGCAAGCGGACAGGTGCACGCCATTGCAGAGGACCGGGGCAGCCAGGCGCAAGGCTGCCGGCTCGATGTCGGCCTGTTGACCGAGATTGGCGAGGCGGTCCTGACCAGCGTCCGCAACAATGCGCCGCGCCTCCTGGTCGTCAACAAGTTCGGCCGGATCGAAGCCGACGGCGGCGGCTTGCGCGACGCCATAGGCGAGGCGGTCGAACGCCAAATTCCTGTCGTGGTCGGTGTTCCTGCACGCAATCTCGACCAGTGGCGAGCCTTTGCCGGTCCGCACGCGGTCGAGCTCCCGGCCGATGCGAAGGCGATCGCGCGATGGCTCGCGGCGTGCGGCCTTCCCGTCCGGGGCGGGGCGAACGACGATCGGGCGACAGAACGCTACGCCTGATCGCGATGGACGATGTTACACTTGCGCGGGCAATTCATGTCCTCGCGGTGATTCACTGGTTCGGCGGCGTCGCGTTCGTGACGGCGGTCATCCTGCCCGCTGTGGCAGCCATTGCCGAACCAGCCAACCGCCTTGCCCTGTTCGAGGCGATCGAGGGTCGTTTCTCCGCGCAGGTCAGGGTCTCGGTGCCGTTAGCCGGCCTCAGTGGCTTTTACATGGGCGAGCGTCTCGACGCCTGGGACCGCTTTCTCGATCCCGCCGGCTGGTGGCTGATCGCGATGGTGCTGGTCTGGCTGCTGTTCATGGCCATCCTCTTCATCGTCGAACCGCTCCTGCTGCGCAGATGGTTCCATCGTCGTGCCGCATCAGATCCCGACGGCACCTTCCGGCTGGTGCAGCGTGCGCACTGGGGCCTGACTGCCATCGGCGCCGTGACTGCCGCCGGCGGCGTTCTTGGTGCACACGGCTTTCTGGGCTGAGGCGGCAGGAACGTCCGCCCAAAAGCGACTTGATGTCGCCGGCGCCGCACCTTCAGTCTAGTTCAGTCAAGGTCGCGATGTCCTGGTCACGCCGGCGCGCGACATAGCCGCGATAGGTGCAGCGGCCCAGTTCGGGATGCGTCTGGATACGGTGCGCAAGCTGCTCGATCACCCACGAGTCCACGATGTCGTAGCCGAGGGTCGCGAGCGCGTCGGGAACCTCCTTCACGTTCCGAATCAGGTAGGGCACTTCGGCGACGCCGAAATTCTCCAGTGTCACGACTGTCGGTCCGTCCCGCGTCACGACCTTGTTCAGCAGGATGTGACGCGGTGGAGCCCGCAAGCGACGAACGAGATCGGTGAATGGCTCCCGCAGGTAGGGAAGTAGGCCAGAGGCGAGAAGGACTTCAGCGGCAGGTGCGTCCTCGATCCGATCGACGAAGGAGAGCGTATGGTCGCGCGGCTCTCTCTGTGCCCGCCCGGCACGTACCTGGGCCGGCAGGTCGTACACGATCCAGTCGGTACGATCGAGATCGAGAAAGGGCCGGAAAGCGCGATACTTCACGCCGACATGGCCGCCCGCATCGATCAGTACGGTCGGCCGCAGATGCTGTAGCCAGTACACGATCGGGTAGTCCCAGAGCGCGATCTTTTGCATGAACTCGCGCGAAACGTCGGTCACTGCGTCGTGGTCATATCCGGCCGGCATGCCGTTGCGGACGTCACGCATCGCCGCTTCGTAGGAGGTAAAGGCGCCGCGGAAGCGTACCGGCTCGCGGCGCCAGGCACGGAAGCGCCCGTAGGCGATCAATGCGAGAGATTTCAGGGTCGACTTCACGCGCAGCAAGCTAGCCAAGGCAATTGGGACTGTCCAAGATCGCCGGCGCGTTGCCCTTTCCGATTTTGTCGACTCTCACGGTCAGCATACGCACCGCGATCGGTGCAGGGCTTCCGAGGGTGTTCGTTAATCGACTTTGGCCGACGACAATCGTCGCACTCGCCGGGCAACTGCTTGATACAAATGGACATCTTGAAAGTGATTCTACCTTCTCGCGAAGGGCTTTCCGGCCGGCATTCGAGCCACGGCTGGCGGCTCCCGTGAGTTCGACATACGGCTGGTTCACGGCGGCTATAACATAAGTGTAAAGCTTGAAATCAGAAAGAGATTAAGGATTTACCTACGACGGATACGTCAACAATTGCGCCAGAATGCTGCTGTCTGTGTGAACCGCCTTGCTTTCTGCGCGATTGACTCACCTCCATCCCTTGTTCATCTGAAAGCGCAAAGTCTTAAGCGTCCGACCCGACAACGGCGAGAGGTAGCCTGGATATGAAGAATATTCGATCGATGTCCTTTGAAGAACTGGTCAAGACGAGGGCGGAGATTGAAGCGGCAATAGAACTTCATGCGGCACAGGAGAGGCGAGACCTCATCGCGGCATTGAGGCGAGTCGACTCTCGACCGGCGCCAGAGGGCAAAGGTGCACGTGGTCCTCACGCGCTGAAGGGAAAGAAGTTGCCCGCTTTGTACCGCAATCCCAAGAATCGGCTGGAGACCTGGGCCGGGCGGGGTAACAAGCCGAGATGGTTGGCGGCAGCCCTTAAGCAGGGCAAGAAATTGGAGAACTTCGCAATACGCTAAAGGTAAGCAGAAGGCCGTCGCGTTCGACCTCATTCCAGCGCATTGTCATTCGGACGCGACGAAGCCTTGAATTCAACTGACCATTCTTAGTCGGCATTCTTAAAGGATCACCAAGCCTGACGGGGTGACGCCGGCCATCTCACCGTGGGGCGGAACCAACGTGGCTGCATTTCCGATGCTCGACGCGAACCTTTCGAGAGTCATACCGCATTACTTTGTCGGCTTTTCCATGGCGCGTGATCGATCGCGGTTCTCGTCGTCTTTCTTGTCTGCAGCGATACCCATGCGGACCTCGAAAGTGTGCATCAGCCCCGTCACGATCAGAATCAGGAGCGTTCCGAGCCCTGCGATCTGCCAGAAGCCCAGCCCACAGGAAAGGCCGACTGCACCGGCCAGCCACATGCCGGCGCCGGTCGTGAGCCCCTGAACCTCGCCGCGCGCGAAGAGAATGGTGCCGGCTGCGAGGAACGCCACACCTGCCGTCACTGCTTCGACGGCGCGGATCGGGTCGGCCACGACCGCTTCGCGAGCAAAAGCCGGCGTGTGGACCATTTCGATCGTAAGCACACCGAACGTTGCAGCCGCTACGCAGATGAGGATGTGGGTGCGCAGTCCGGCCGGGCGCTGCCGCCATTCGCGTTCGAATCCGATCGCCGCTCCCAGGATCGCCGCGAACAAGAGTCGCGCGGCGATCACCGCAAAGCCGAGAAACGTTGGATGAGCGAGCTCTTCCGCGAGTGCGCCCATCGTCAGCGGGAGGTGTACTTGAATTCCGGCAGTGCCTTCAGCGCGTCTTTGGTGGCTCCGGGCAGCACGACCTTGCCGCCCGCCGTCCGCAGCTGGTCGTAGGGCAGCACGACGAGCCTATCGCCCACGCCGAGGAAGCCGCCGACCGACAGCACAACAAAGGGCGCCTTGCCGTCCTCGCCGATGATGACGTCGTCGATCTTGCCGACCGTGTCGTTGGCGTCGTTGACGACCGACGTGCCGATCACCTTGCTGGCCCGGTATCCGGTGGCGATCTTGATCACGTCGAGTTTTGCGAGCTGAACGGTCTGGGGTGTGCCCTGAGCAAGCACGAAGGTGGGAGCTGCGAGAGCGGTAGCGGCGGCGAGCGCTGCGGTGATAAGCAGGGGGCGCATCGGGAACCTCCGAAGATTGCTGAAGACGCCCGACAACGGGCGGGCCCTGTGCTGCGTTCCGTCGGAATTGCGTCGAGGAGCGCCGACACGCGCAACCAATCGGCGCATGGTTCATTGAAATTGAAGATCGGCGCGGAACCGCCGGGCGGATGGCAAGGCAGTCGTCCGAGAAAGTCGATCTGCCCGGGATGCGCTATCTCGACAGCAACGAGGAGGCACGCGACTGCAGCCATCGTCGTGCTGACCCAGACCAGTGGGACGGATCAACTGAGGAGCCGTGATGCATTGCAACGTTCGCCCCATGACTGCCGCTGATCTTGCAACTACGGCAGAGACTTGGCCCGAACAGCGGGACGAGGAGTTGGAAAGCGTGCTCGAAACTCTTCTCGAGGTTTGCGTCCTCAGCAGCCATGCGTGGACGGCGACCGACCCGTCCGATCGTCCGCTGGCTTTCATGGGAGCGGTACCGATCCCGGGAGTGCCAGATACAGGTCACGTCTGGCTGGTCGTGCTGGGACCGGAGGAGGATGAGCGGAACGCGGTCGTCGAGGCGATCAGAGTCGCCGCCGCCGAGATGCTGGTCGATTTTCGTCGGCTCGAGAACCTTGTGCGGCCGGAGGACAGTTCGGCTGTGGACCTTCTTCGGCGCGCGGGCTTCAACGTGGACCACCATCAATGGGCCGGGCACCTGGATGGCAGGCATTGCCGGGTCTGGCTGGAGGGAGTTCGGTCCGGTTTGGTCCACTAGGAAGTACGCCACAGGGCCAATGCCACAACGGTGAATGACGGGAGCTATCGAGTCGTCTCGCGCTTGAGGTGTCGACGAACAGAAGGCGAACTTCACCATGCAAAGGAGTTTAATGCCGAAAACTAATTGATCCGGCAGTGCGGAACTCGCCGGCACGCGCGACGTTGCGCGCAGTAATCGTACTGGCCCGGGGGAACATCGTCGGCCTTCAAGTGTTAAAGAGGGCATGACTTCTGTCGCGCCAATTCCCAACTCGCCGCCCTCGCGCGGTGATGAGCGCGCGGTAAAGGTCTGTCACGTGGATCTCCGACAGTTTGAAGATCCGCAGGCGTTCGCGGGTTTCGCTGAACGGGTAGCTCGGCTTGGCTTCTCGCATCTGAGTCTAGGTCCGCTGTTCGAAGTGGCCGATATCGACAGCCCCATGCTGGTGGTCGATCACGGCCAGGTCTTCCAGGGCTTCAAGCAGGGGCAGAAACCTTCGCAGGTTCTCCCGTACTTCCGCGAGGTTTGCGACCGTTCCGGCCTGGAACTGATGGTCGATCTGGTCCTCGACCGGATCGGCATTGGCGGCCGCTCGGCGCTGAAGCTTCAGGATATCTATGAGCGCCCACCCAATCTCAATCCGCTGGATCCGCGCCTGACGCGGAGCGACATCAAGGCTGCCACGTTGCGCGGCGGCGCCGGGCAGAGTGCTTGTGCGTGGTGGGCGGAACTGGCTGCCGAGCTTGCGGCTTCTGGCGCGCATGGCTTTCGCCTCCTTGGACTGGCCGGCCTTCCATCCGACGTGCTCGGTCCGCTCGTTTCCGCAATCTGCCGTGTGGCCCCCGACGCTTCCAATTGGGCGTGGACACCCGGTCTCGATTGGCCGCGCTTCGACGAATTGAAGGGTTCGGGCATTGTCGCCGTCTTTGCCTCTACCTGCTGGTGGGATGGCAAGTCGCCTTGGTACGTCGAGGAGCACCGGGCGTTGAAGCGCGTCGCGCCGGTCCTTGGGGTTGTTGGCGAGCCCTATGATCTCGATACACCTGATGCCGGATTGTCCTATCGGCACCTGATGCTTGCGGCAGCGACGGCCGACGGACTGTTCGTGCCCGGGCGCTTCCTTCAGGGTCCGGCGGATATCGGTCAGGCCAATCAGATCGCCGACGCCCTTGCGGACAGAAAGCTGAGCGGCGAGTTGCGCAACCTCACGCCGCCCGGAGAGCCGGTCACCGTTCTGCTTCGGGTCGATTCCGCCGATATACGTTCTGCCAGCACAGGTGTTGCCATCGCCGCCAATACAGACGCGACCCATCCGCGCGTGCCCTCGCTTGATCTCAATACGCTGCCGGCTGAAGCCGGCCTGGCCATGGGCAGTGACGACAAGCTGCCAGGCCAAGCTCTGCAGCCGGGCGAGATTCGTCTGATCGATGTTTCCCCACGGCAACCCGTTCTCGAAACCCGGGAGAGCAACAAGCAGGCCGACCGGCGTTCGGCACGGGCGGCCGCGCGACGCTCGCCTGTTGCCATCGAGCATGTCAGCCCCAGCGTGGCGGGCGGGCCTTTCCCGGCCAAGGCCGTCGTAGGACGGCCCATCGAGGTCGAGGCCGATATCTTTGCCGATGGGCACGATGTTCTGGCCGCCGAAGTCATCTGGTCTGCCGGCGACGACGATGGCGAGGACGCGGTGCCGATGCGTCCGCTGGGCAACGATCGCTGGCGGGCTGCCGTCATGCCGCGTCGCATCGGCCGCCATTCGTTCGTCGTTCAAGCTTGGCGCGATGAGTACGGCTCGCTGTGCCATGCGCTGGAGGTCAAGCACCTCGCCGGAGTCGACATTTCCGTCGAGCTCGAAGAGGCAGCCCTATACCTGAAAGCGCTGCCGGCGGAGCCGGAAATCGAGAAACTGATCGTCGCCGCGGCGAACCCGGTCCGGGCCGCGGCGGTCGCCGAACTTACGTCCAAAGCGGCACGCGCCTTGGTGGCCGCGTTCGCCGAGCGTCATCTGCCGGCACGCACCGGCGCCTTCGCGGTCGATGTAGAACGGCCCCAGGCGGAGTTCGCTGCCTGGTACGAACTCTTTCCGCGCTCGCTCGGCGAGGCCGGCCGGCATGGGACATTCGACGATGTGATCTCTGCCCTGCCGCGCATTCAGGCGATGGGCTTCGATGTATTGTACTTTCCACCCATCCATCCCATCGGCAAGGCCAATCGCAAGGGGCGCAACAACAGCCTGACGGCGTTGCCGGGAGATCCCGGCAGCCCCTATGCCATTGGCGGCGAGGACGGTGGTCACGACGCCCTCCATGCGGAGCTGGGATCGGCCGCCGACTTTCGCCGGCTGGTCGCTGCCGCTCGCGCGCATGGGCTCGAGATCGCGCTCGATTTCGCCATTCAATGCTCGCTCGATCATCCCTGGCTGCGCGACCATCCACAGTGGTTCCGGCGCCGGCCCGACGGGACCATCAAATACGCCGAAAATCCACCGAAGAAGTACGAGGATATCGTCAACGTCGACTTCTATGGCGACGCGGCGATTCCCGATCTGTGGCTGGCGTTGCGGGATGTCGTGCAGCACTGGGTAGGGGAGGGTGTTCGCCTCTTTCGCGTCGACAATCCGCACACCAAGCCGTTGCCGTTCTGGCAGTGGATGATCGGCGATATCCGCAGCCGCCACCCCGACGTCATCTTTCTTTCCGAGGCCTTCACACGCCCCAAGATGATGTATCGGCTGGCCAAGGTCGGGTTCTCGCAGTCCTACACCTACTTTACCTGGCGCAACACCAAGGCCGAGATCAGGGACTATCTGAACGAACTTACGCAGACCGAAGTCGTCGACTTCTTCCGCCCGCACTTCTTCGTCAACACGCCGGACATCAATCCGGTCTTCCTCCAGAGCTCGGGACGTCCGGGATTTCTGATCCGCGCCTGCCTTGCAGCCACGCTGTCCGGGCTGTGGGGTGTCTATTCGGGGTTCGAGATCTGCGAAGCAGCGGCTCTGCCTGGCCGTGAAGAGTATCTCGACTCGGAGAAGTACGAGCTGCGACGGCGAAACTTCGGCGCCCCGGGCAACATCGTGTCCGAGATCACGCTGCTCAATCGGCTTCGCCGGATGTACCCGGCCCTGCAGAGCCACCGCGGCGTCACCTTCTACAACGCCTTCAACGACCAGGTCCTGGTTTACGGCAAGCGTCAAGCCGGCAGTCGCGAGCTGATCCTGATTGCCGTCTCTCTCGATCCACATAAGCCACAGCAGGCCGCCTTCGAGATCCCGCTATGGGAATGGGGCCTACCGGACGACGGCGCCTTGCGCGTCGAGGATCTGGTGAGGGGCGGGACCGCGGTATGGCGAGGCAAGGTCCAGAATCTGCGCCTCGAGCCGGATGTCCTGCCGTTCGCGCTATGGCGGCTTGCACCGGAGGACCTGCCATGAACGCACCCGTTGCCGATTTGGTCGGCCCTGTCGCGAATGACCTTCAGTGGTACAAGGACGCCGTCATCTACCAGCTCCATGTGAAGTCGTTCTACGACTCCAACGACGACGGCATCGGCGACTTTCCAGGCCTCATCTCCCAGCTGCCCTACCTGGCGCGCCTCGGCATCAATACGATCTGGCTGCTGCCCTTTTATCCCTCGCCGCGCCGCGACGATGGTTACGACATCGCGGAGTACACCGCGGTCCATCCCGAGTACGGCACGCTCGACGACGTCAAACGATTGATCGACGAGGCCCATCGGCTCGGCATGCGCATCATCACCGAACTGGTGATCAACCACACGTCCGATCTCCATCCCTGGTTCCAGCGCGCTCGTCTCGCACCGCCGGGATCGCCGGAGCGCGATTTCTATGTGTGGTCAGACGACGACCAGAAATACGCCGGGACGAGGATCATCTTCCTCGATACGCAGCGTTCGAACTGGAGCTGGGATCCGGAGGCGAAGGCCTACTATTGGCACCGCTTCTACGCCCATCAGCCGGACCTCAATTTCGACAATCCGGCGGTGCTGGATGCGGTGCTGGGTGTCATGCACTTCTGGCTCGATCTCGGCATCGACGGCCTGCGGCTGGATGCGGTTCCCTATCTCGTCGAACGCGAAGGCACCAGTAACGAGAATCTGCCCGAAACGCATGAAGTGCTTAAGCGGATCCGCGCCGAGATCGATGCGGCCGCCGCCATCCAGCCCTTGCGCGAGGCCGAGGCCGCCAAGGCCGCCGTGCTGCACCGCTTCAAGGTCGAGCAGGAGAACCTGGAGCGCGAAGCCAAGCGCATGTCCGACCGGCAGGCCGAGCTGGAAGGCCGTCTCGCCCAGCTGAAGCGCGATTACACGCGCGAAGAGCAGCTGATCGGCGAGGC
>WBZX01001999.1_pt1 | contig 14481 bp, 14 predicted proteins | sample 5204211 | NCBI WGS metagenome assembly WBZX01 (sample SAMN12344362, study PRJNA552823) | activated sludge metagenome | biome: Activated sludge suspended growth; feature: Nitrification reactor; material: Wastewater; isolation source: activated sludge from nitrification reactor of wastewater...
CTCACCCGTCGACCAGCGCCAGCTCCACCTCGACCGGCGAGCCGTCGGACAGGTCCTCGGCACGCCGGACCGCCTTGTTCACCGGCAGCAGGTAGGCGCCGCGGCGGGTGTCGGGGAAGACCGACGTGCGCCACGTGGTCGAGCCGATGGTCGCTTCGACCCGGACCGAGCCGAAGCCCCGCGTCGTCTCGCCGGAGAGGAAGTCGATCTCGTCGCTCACGTCGTCGGGGACGGTGAGGAAGTGCCAGCCTGCGTTGCCCGGGTGCAACCAGATCGCTGCGTGGAACCGGAACGTCACGACCGCGACGCTACGGCGCCGGGCGAGTCGCCGTGGGATCTGACGGGTCGTCAGATCCCACGGTCCCGGCCCGGTACCGTGGTCCGCCGTATGGCGAACACCACCACCACCGGCGACTTCGCGTCCACCGACCTGACCGACCCGTCGCTCTACGACGACCCCTGGGCCTTCTACGCATGGCTCCGCAGCGAGCGGCCCGTGTGGTTCGACCAGCGCTCCGGCCTGTACGCCGTCGCGCGGCATGCCGACGTCATCACTGCCTCGCGCGACACCGAGCACTTCAGCTCGGCCGAAGGTGTGCGTCCGGTGAACATGGTGCCGTTGTCGATCGTGTCGATGGACGACCCGGAGCACACCCGCCAGCGGCGCCTGCTGTCCAAGGGCTTCACGCCCCGTCAGGTGCGCTCCATGACCGACCACGTGCGCGAGCTGACCAACTCGGTCATCGACGAGGTCGAGGGGTCCGGCGAGATCGACTTCGTCTCGGACCTGGCGATGCACATCCCGCTGATCGTGATCTCGGAGCTCCTGGGGCTCGATCCCGGCATGCGGCGCACCCTCTACGAGTGGTCCGACGCCATGATCGGTGGGGAGGGCGCGGCCGGTGCCCCCGGCCCGGCCACCGACAACGCCGCGGTCGCCTTCGGCGAGTACACGACGCTGATCAGCGGGCTCATCGAGGAGCGCCGGGTCGACCCCCGCGAGGACCTGCTGTCGATCCTGACCGCGGCGTTCGACCGTGGCGAGCTGTCCTACGACGACGAGACCCGGGCCCGCTACCAGGCCGAGGACGTGTCGGAGCTGACCAACGACGAGCTGCTGATGTTCTGCGTGCTGCTGATGGTCGCGGGCAACGAGACGACCCGCAACGCGATCGCCGGCGGTCTGCGTGCCTTCAGCCAGTTCCCCGCCGAACGCGACCGGCTGGTCGCCGATCCCTCGCTGATCGACGGCGCGGTCGAGGAGGTCCTGCGGTGGACCTCGCCGGTGCTGAACTTCACCCGGACCGTCTCCGGGCCCGTGACCTTGGGCGATGTCGAGCTCGCCGCCGGCGACCGCGTCCTGCTGCTCTACCAGTCGGCGAACCGGGACGAGGCGGTCTTCGACGACCCCGACACCTTCCGCATCGACCGGGACCCCAACCCCCACGTGGCGTTCGGCTTCGGCACGCACTTCTGCATGGGGGCCAACCTTGCGCGCATGGAGATCAAGGTCGTGTTCGAGGAGCTGTTCCGGCGACTGCCCGACATCGCGCTGGTCGACCCCGACGGTCCGGTGGACCGCAGCCCCTCGGCGTTCGTGGCGGGCATCCACCACATGCCGGCCACCTTCACGCCGGTCGCCGGTCGCTAGAGCGGCAGGGGAGCCAGCGAGCGGGTGCCGGTCACGCCGGACTTGCGGTCCCGCTTCTCCTCGTACATCGCCAGGTCCGCCCGGTGCAGCAGCTCGATCGCGGTGTCGCCGTCGGTGGACTCGGCCAGCCCGAGTGAGATGTCGATGCCGTCGGTGCCCACACAGGCGCGGCGCATCGAGTCCCTGCACCGCTGGAGCAGCGCGTCGGGGTCGACGCCGCCGGGGAGTCGCCGTGCGATGACGAACTCGTCGCCGCCGACCCTGCCGAGCACCGCGTCGGTGCCGTCGAAGGCGTGGCGCAGTGCCTGCGCGACGGACCGGAGCAGCTCGTCGCCGCGCCGGTGCCCGAACCGGTCGTTCAGGTGCTTGAACCCGTCCAGGTCGCCGAAGACCACCGCGATGCGGTGCTCGCCCTCGGCCAGGAGCCACCGGTCGATCTCGTCCTTGGTGGCGGTGGAGTTGAGCAGGCCGGTCAGCTGGTCGGTCCGGGACCGCTCCGAGAGCATCCGTTCGATCTCGCAGCGCTCGTGCGCGGCCAGCACGAGCCCGCCGATCACGCCGACCAGGTCGGCGTTCATGTCGTCCCAGCGGTCCGCCGAGGACAGCGTGAGCGTCATGACGCCGCTGCCCTGCCGGCCGCCGTGCAACCCGACCTCGACCACCGCCACCACGCCGGGCAGGGTCGTCGGGCGGTAGGCGTAGCCGTCGCGGTGGAGGTCGTCGAGCTGTGCGGTCGGCGTCGCGGGCACGGCGCCGGTCGAGGTCCAGCTGACTGCGAGCTCGCCGTGCTCGGTGTAGACGCCGATGGTGGTCGCGGCCGTGAGGAGCCCGAGGGTCGCGAGCATCGACTCGAGTCGGGACTGCTCACCGGAGCGCAGCTCCGAGCAGGCCAGCGCCGTCTCGTGGGCGATGTTCTGCAGCCGCGCCCGTCGGGCCCGCAGGGCGTCGTCGTTGTCGACGGGGCGGATCGACAGCGCCCACCACATCTCGGCGCCGTGCTCGAAGGTCGTCGTGGTCACGCGGGTGGCGACGAACTCGCCGTGGGCGTCGCGGAGCCGGACCTCGATCGCCTGGTGGACCCCGATCTGGCGCCTGGACTCCTCCACGGCGTTCATGACCGGGCCGAGCTCGTCGATGGCCACGATGTCGGCGATGCCGAAGCCGACCAGGTCGTCGGGCCGGTAGCCCAGGGCAGGCTGCACGCTGGGTGAGACCCAGCGGGCCTCGAAGCGCTCGTCCAGCAGGACCAGGACATCCGGCGAGTGCCGCGCCGCGGTCGTTGCCCACTGATCGATCTCACGCCCCATGGGCAGAACGTCGACAGGTTCCGGGTCCGCCTTGAACCCTTGGCCCGGCGCGCGACCGGAGGGCCGACCCGGCAAGGCCGACGGTGAGGTTCGGGTGGAGATCGGCCCTCAGCTCGCCTGGTCCGGCGCAGCGGCGATCCCGTCGAGCACGCAGCGCAGGCCGAACTCGAACTGCTCCTCGCTCACGATCGACGCGGGCCGCGGCCGGACGGCGGCGGTGTGCGGGAACTCGTCGGCCGGCAGCGCGTCGTACAGGTCGGCCAGTCCGCCGTCGTCCAGGGCGACCCCGGACGACGGCAGGCGGGGCACCTCGAGCGCCACGAACCCCAGTGCGTACGCGACGACCAGGTTCAGCCCCTGTTCGGCGACGCGGTCGTCGAACCCGGCGTCGCGGAGCAGCCCCATGCCGTACTCGCCGATCTGGATCGACGCCGGGCCCAACGAGGGGCGGTCGATCACCCGGGCCGCCACCGCAGGGTGGCGCAGCATCGTGTCGCGGATCGACCGGGCCAGCGCCGCCAGACCATCCCGCCAGCCCAGGTCGTCGGTGGGCAGCCGGACCTCGGCGGCGGCACGGTCCAGGACGCCGTCGATGAGGTCGTCCTTGTTGCGGACATGGCGGTACAGCGCCATCGGGACCACCTCGAGGCGATCGGCGAGCGAGCGCATCGTCAGCGCATCGAGGCCCTCGTCGTCGATCAGGGCGATCGCCGCACGCAGCACCGCCTCCCGATCGAGCCGGCCGCGGCGGTCCTCCTCGGCAGGGGTTGACATGTGTACATCGTACACGCACACTGGATGTGTACATCGTACACATCCAGCGCACCACGAAAGGCTCCACCGTGATCACCACCCGACCGCTCCGTCACTCCTCCAACGCCCACCTCGACACCCGCACCCTGGCGCGGTGGGCGCCGACGTTCCTCGGCTTCCCCCTGGCGGGGCTCGCGGCCCGAGCCGTCGCCGGCAGCATCGACGACCTGGCATCGGCCCTGACTGGCGGCCTGGCCGCCGGCGTCGTGCTGGGCGCGGTCCAGGCGCTGGCACTGGGCCACCACCTCGCGGGCAGGGGCCGCTGGGTCCTGGCCACCGGGGTCGGCATGGCCGTCGGGCTGGGGCTGGGCGCCGCCGCCGTCGGCTACGACACCGACGCGTCGTCCCTGGTCGTGATGGGCGCGCTCACCGGCGCGGGGGTCGGGTTGGCACAGGCGGCGGTGCTGCGAGCATCGGCCCGGCGGCGGGCCGCCTGGGCGGTGGCGACACCGTGCCTGTGGGCGCTCGGGTGGTGGATCACCTCGATGGTGATCGTCGACGCGGACCGCCAGCACGCCAACTTCGGCGCGTCGGGTGCGCTCGTGGTCACGCTGCTCGGAGGGCTGCTGCTCGCCGCCGGCGGCCGGGACGCAGCGACCGGGGACTGAGCGTCACCCGCCGGTGCGCCGCCGCCGGTCGTCCAGGGCGGGCGCGAGCAGGTCGGCGACGAGCAGGGCCATCTCGCGGTCGAACATGCCCACCCCGTGGGCGGGTGAGGGCGTCAGCCGGAAGCGGCCGAGCACGTCGCCGTCGGCGGAACGCACCGGCAGCGCGACACCCTCCCGTGGGAGCTCGAACCCACCCGGCGCGTGGCGCAGCGGACCGTCGATGACCCCACGGTGGTCCAGGTCCGGTGGATGTGGCGTCCGGTCGCCCCACTCGAAGTCGCACCGCCGCAGGCCGAGCTCGTCGGCCAGGTAGGTCGTCGCCCGGTCCAACAGCACCTCGGAGGACGCGGCGTGCAGCGCCAGCTCCGACAGCTCGTGGAGCCGACGGACACCGAGGCGCTGGCGGGCGGCCCTGGCACCCCGCGCCGCAGCCACGTGCGCCAGCTGGCTGACCGCCAGGCCGCCGACGAGCAACAGGACGAAGGTGAGCAGGTCCTCGGCGTCCGCGATGCGCAGGGTCAGGTAGGGCGGCGTGAAGAAGAAGTTGAAGCTGAGCGCGCCCACCGTGGCCGCGACGACCGACGGCCCGCGGCCCCCTGCCATCGCCGCCGCGATCACGACGAGCATCAGCGCCAGCGCCGCATTCGCCGGATGGATCTGGTCCCGGACGATGCTGAGCAGCCCGGCGGCCGCGAACGTGCCGAGCGCGGCGAGCAGCAGCAGGACCCCGTTGCCCTCGCGAGCCGACGGTGCTCCCCGTTCGGACACGGCCCGGCCCACGATCAGTGCTCCCGCAGCTCGATCCGGTAGGACGGGTTGAGCATCGCGAGCCGCCCACGGTGCTCGCCGACGGTGCCCTCCACCCGCAGCTCCACGCCCGGGGTCACCCCCGCGATGGACCGGCGTCCGAGGAACACCACCTCGAGTGCACGTCCATCGTCGTCCACCAGGGTGAGCTCGAACGTGGGGGTCCCGCGGAGCGGCTGCACGCGCACCGAGTGGACCTTGCCGGTGAGCGCGAGGCGTTCGCGCAGCTGCGGTCCGCCCGTCGCCACCGGCGCGGCGCTCGGCACGTCCACGGGCGTCGGCGGTGCCAGCACCGTGATCTCGCGACGCCCCATCAGGTACGGGACGAAGGTGACGTTGCAGTGCTCGATGCCCGCCAGCGCCCTGGCCAGGTTGTCGGCGGTGCGGTCGTGCACCAGGCGGTGCCAGAACCTCGGGTAGATCCGTCGGGGGATCAGCACCGAGACCTCGGTGTCGCCGTCGATGAGCTCGCGGGCCACGATCTCGGCGACCGCACGTGAGGCGCGGCGGTCGGGGCACTCCACGATCTCGAGCGGGAAGTGCGTGTAGCCGAGCCGTCCCCACGCCGCGGTGAGGTCCTCGGTGCGGATCGGGTCCAGGTCCAGGTGGACCGCCCGCAGGCGGTCCGGGAACAGGGTGCGGGCGTACTGGAGCGCCTGGCCCGCGGGCACGTCGAGCGCGTCGACGAGCACCAGCACCGAATGCCGTTGGACCGTCGGGCTCGCGGCCACCGAGGGGGCGTCCTGCTCCAGCTCGACGATCTCGGACTCGTACTGCTTGTTCAGCCGCGCCAGGCCCCAGACCATCAGCGGCACCAGCACCACGATGACCCACGCGCCGTGCGTGAACTTCGTGACCAGGATAACCGCAGCGACCACGAAGGTCATGAGGGCACCGACGCCGTTGATGAGCAGCCCGGATCGCCAGCCCTTCTCCTTCTCGCGGAGGTGGTGACGTGCCATGCCGGCCTGGCTCATCGTGAACGAGGTGAACACGCCGATGGCGTACAACGGGATCAGGCGGTCGACCTTGGCGCCGGTGACCACCAGCAGCACCGACGCCGAGACGGCCAGGAAGATGATGCCGTTGGAGAACACCAGCCGGTGGCCCCGCTTGGTCAGCTGCTTGGGCATGAAGTTGTCGCCGGCGTGGAACGAGGCCAGGCGGGGGAAGTCGGCGAAGCTCGTGTTGGCCGCCATGATCAGGATCAGCACCGTCCCGGCCTGGAGCAGCCCCCACAGGAGTCCTCGGCCGAAGACACCCTCGCCGATCTGGGAGATGACGGTGGGCACGCCCTCCTCGTAGGGCACCGGGCGGATCTTCGTCGACAGGTACGACAGGCCGAAGAAGAGCACCCCGAGCAGGCTGCCCATGATCACCAGCGTGGTGCGGGCATTGCGCCACTCCGGCTTGCGGAAGGCGGTCACGCCGTTGGAGATGGCCTCGACACCGGTGACTGCCGCGCCGCCGGAGGCGAACGCGTGGAGCACCACGTAGATGCTGGCGCCGTAGAGGATCGCCCCGGCCACGCCCCCGTCACCCACCTCGATCGAGCCCTTGACGCCCTCGATCGACCGTTGCACCAGCTCGCCGTTCGCCGCCTTCCAGGCGCCGACCCCGAGCAGGACGAACATGATGCCGAGGAAGAAGTAGGTCGGGATCGCGAAGACCTTGCCGGACTCCTTGACGCCCTTCAGGTTGCCGAACGCGATCAGGAACGTGAAGGCGATGGAGATCGGCACGGCGAACGGGGCGAGGGGCTCGAAGAACGAGGCGAGCGCGGCGGTGCCCGCAGCGGTCGAGACCGACACCGTGAGCACGTAGTCGGTGAGCAGCGACACGCCGGCGACCTGTGCGGGCATCAGGCCGAAGTTGTCCCTGGTCACCATGTAGGCGCCGCCGGCGGTCGGGTACTCCTTGATCGTCTGGCGGTACGACAGGATCAGCACGAACAGCACCACCAGCATGGCGATCGTGATCGGCACGACGAGCGAGAACGCCAACACCCCGACCACGGGGATCAGCACCCGCAGGATCTCCTCGGTGGCGTAGGCGGAGGACGAGATGTTGTCCGACGCGAACACCGCCAGCCCCGTCGGTTTGCCCAGGCGCTCGTGCTCGATGTCGTCGTTGTGCAGCGGCGGCCCCAGGACCTTGCGCTTCAGCCGGTAGCTCCTCGACTCGGGCAGGTCGACCAGATGGGCCGTGGGCCGCGGTGCGGCGACCGCACTCGTCGGACCCGTGGTGCTGGGGGGTGCGTCAGTGCTCACGAGGGCGAGTGAACACCTTCTTGACCGGCTGTTGACAGGGCCGAACGGGGTCCTTGTCCACATCTTGACGCGCTGGCGGGCCTTCTTGACCGATCCTTGATCGGGGGGTGCCCGAGGGGGGTTGACCACCTCCGGGGGCACGGACGTACGGTCGGATCAGGCCGCTGCGAGGCTGCCCAGGAGGAGCGACAAGATGCACGTGATCATCGTCGGTTGTGGTCGGGTGGGCGCTGCGCTCGCCGGCCAGTTCGACCAGGAGGGGCACTCGGTCGCCGTGCTCGACCGAGCATCCTCTGCGTTCCGCCGGCTGCCCGAGGACTTCGGCGGTACGACCGTGGTCGGCGTCGGGTTCGACCGGGAGCGGCTCGTCGAGGCGGGCGTGGAGCACGCCGATGCGGTGGGCGCGGTGACCAGCGGCGACAACACCAACATCCTGACCGCCCGGGTGGCGCGCGAGGCCTTCGGCGTCGAGCGGGTGGTGGCTCGGATCTACGACGTCAAGCGGGCCAGGATCTACGAGCGCATGGGCATCCCGACCGTGGCGACGTCGGCATGGACGAGCGATCGGTTCGCCCGGACCCTGTTCCCGCGTCCCGACGACGCGGTCTGGGCTCCGCCCCAGGAGGGGGTCGTGGTGCTCGAGCGTCCGGTGCACCGTTCGGTGGCCGGCCGCCCCATCGAGGAGCTCGAGGGCGGCGGCATCGGCCGCATCGTCGCCCTGGGCCGCGACGGCGTCAGCCTCGTGCCGGGTCGAGGTATGGCAGCACAGGAGGGCGACGTCGTCTGGGTCGCCGTCGCCGCGGACACGGTCGCCGACTACGACCGGGCCACGTCGGCAGCGACCGAGCAGGGGGTGCACGCATGAGGGTGCTGATCGTCGGTGGCGGCAAGGTCGGGACCTTCATCGCGGCGCAGCTCGCCGCGGACGGGGCCGAGGTGGTGGTCCTCGAGCAGAACGAGGCGCGCGTGGACGCCGCGCAGCGCGGTGAGCCCAATCCGGGTGTGCAGTGGATCGTGGGCGACGCCTGCGAGGTCGACGACCTGGCCGAGGCCAAGCCCGAGGCGGCCGATGTCGTCGTGGCCGTGACGGGCGACGATGAGGACAACCTGGTCTGCTCGCTGCTGGCCAAGCAGGAGTACGGCGTGCCCCGCGTGATCGCCCGTGTGAACAACCCCGACAACGAGTGGCTCTTCAACGAGACCTGGGGCGTGGACCTGTCGGTGTCCACGCCGCACCTGCTGACTGCGCTCGTGCAGGAGGCGGTCTCGGTCGGCAACCTGGTGCGACTGTTGTCCCTCGGGGCGGGCGACGTCCGTCTCTCCGAGGTGCGTCTGGCCGCGGCGAGCCCGGCGGTCGGCCGTCGCATCGAGGACCTGGGGCTCCCCCGGGCCTCGAGCGTGGTGGCCGTGGTCCGCGGGGACAGCGTGGTCGTCCCGAGGGGCGACACCGTCCTGAGCGACGGTGACGAACTGCTGCTGCTGGTCGACGACGACGTGGAGGCCGACGTCCGCCGCATCGTCATCGGCTGACGGCGCCGGGGTGGCCGGCGCCGTCCGACCCGGTCAGCTCGAGCTGGACTGGGTGACCGGCGCTGCCCGTCGGGGAGCCGCGGTGACCGGCGGTGCGGTACGGGTCGGCGCCGAGGACACCGCCGAGGAGCCCGATGCAGCTGCCGGCGGCGAGGCGCTCGTGGTTCCGTCGGCCTGCACGTAGGTGCGCCGGATCACGACCACGGGTGCGGGCGCCGTGGTCGGAACTGCGGTGGTGGCGGGCGGTGCGGCGGCCGGCTCGGGCGCCGATGCCTGCACCTGGGAGGCCTGCCCCTGCATGCCCAGGACCGCGATCAACCCGAAGGCGGAGGTGGTGGCCAGCACGCCGGCGGCCCGTCGGGCGCCGGCTGCGGCGTGACGACGCTTGCCCTTGCGCTTCGCCGGGGGTCGGGCGGCCGGCCTGGCCGGTCGGGAGGGCTGCGGCGCAGCGGCGGCGGTGGGACCCGGCACGAAGTACTGCGGGGGTCGGTTCGGTTCAGTCGTCATCGTCGGACCCTTCCTCGTGCTCGTCCGACTCGTGCTCGTCCGACTCGTGGTCGTCGGAGCTCCGGGGGGCCGCAGCAGCGCTGCTGGTGCCCGCCGAGGCGGCCGGGTCGGTCGCTGCGGGCTGGGACTCGGCGCCCTGGCCGGCGGCCGGGGCGGGCGTGGCGGCGGCCGGCACCGGCACCGTGACGTCCACGTAGATGGTCGACGGGGTGGCGGCGGGCGCAGCGGTCGTGTCGCTCACCGCCTCGGTGGCGGTGAGCTTGCCGGCCGGGGTGTCGACACCGGAGTTGCTGCCGAGGTTGACCGCGACCGCGGCGCCGGCTGCTGCGAAGGTCAGCACCACCGCGGCGACGCCGGCGGCGAGCTTTCGGGTGGGGAGGGAGGTGGTGTTCATGGGTTCGACCCTACGGAGGGCCCATCCAGCGGACGGACTGCGACGAGTAAGGCTTCGGTGAAGTTCGCGTCACCCGGCGACGTCGAACGTTCATCCAACGGACGGCCTGCGTCCGGTTCCGGTTCGATCCGGCTTCCTAGGTTCCCCGCTGCGCCGCGGCCCCCGTCGCGCCGAATCCGCTGGAGGACCGATGAACCGACGAGCCCGACGCTCCCTGTCCGGGGTGCTCGCCGCCACCGCAGCCGCGGGGATCGTGGCGTGCGTGCCGACCACGCCGCCCGCGACCACGACGACCACGACGAGCAGCACCACGACCTCGACCTCGACGACGACCACCACGGCGCCGCCGGCGCCGGTCGCACCGACCTTCCTCGGCCGCTACACCACGGGTCTGGGCAACACGTCGGGCGAGACGGTCGCGTTCGGCGACGGCAAGTTGTTCGTCACGAACACCGCGAGCGGCGGTTCGGTCGATGTCGTCTCGCTCGCCGACCCGACCGCACCGACGCTGATCACCCGGATCCCGACGGCCCCGGGCCTGCCCAACAGCGTCGCGGTGAGCGGCGGGCTGGTCGCCGTGGCGGTCGAGGACGCGGTCAAGACCAACCCCGGGAAGGTCCTGTTCTTCGACACCGACGGCAACCCGCTCGGCGACGCGACGGTGGGGGCGCTGCCCGACATGGTGACCTTCACCGCGGACGGGAACCGCGTGCTCGTCGCCAACGAGGGCGAGCCGAACAGCTACAACCAGCCCACCAGCGTCGATCCCGAAGGGTCGGTGAGCGTGGTCGACGTCTCGGCGATCCGTTCGGTTGGTGCCGCCCCGGTCGCGACCATCGGTTTCGGCGACTTCAACGTCGGTGGCCCTCGGGCGGCCGAGCTCCCCGCCGGCGTCCGGGTCTTCGGTCCCAACGCGACCGTCGCCCAGGACCTGGAGCCCGAGTACCTCGCGGTGCACCCCGACGGGACGCGGGCCTGGGTCACGCTCCAGGAGGCGAACGCCATCGCCGAGGTCGACCTCATCGACCTGACCGTCACCTCGATCCGCGACCTGGGTCGCCGCGACGAGTCGCTGGCGGTCAACGGCTTCGATGCGAGCGACCGCGACGGTGCCGGCACCGCGCCGCTCGCCGGCAACATCGCCAACTGGCCGGTGGCCTCGATGTACCAGCCCGACGCGATCGCGCTGTTCGTCCGCGGCGGGCAGCCGTACCTGGTCAGCGCGAACGAGGGCGACTCGCGCGACTACACGGGCTTCAACGAGGAGAGCCGTGTCGGCGCCGCCGGCTACGTGCTGGATCCGTCGGTGTTCACCGACCCCACGCTCAAGACCAGCGACGACAAGCTCAGCCGCCTCACCGTCACCACGGCGAGCGGCAACACCGACACCGATGCCGAGTTCGAGCGCATCGACCTGTTCGGCAGCCGGTCGTTCTCGATCTGGAACGCCGACTCGATCGCCCAGGTCTACGACTCGGGCCGCGAGCTCGAGCAGCGCACGTTCGCCGCGTTCCCGGCCAACTTCAACGCCAGCAACGACGGCAACGCGGTGGACAACCGCTCGGACAACAAGGGCCCCGAGCCCGAGGGCGCGACCGTGGTCGACGTCGACGGTCGCCCCGTCGCCTTCATCGGGCTGGAGCGCATCGGCGGCGTGGTCGCCTACGACGTGTCCGACCCGTCCGCGCCGCAGTTCGACGCCTACGTGAACCAGCGGGACTTCTCCCAGGCGGCCGCCCCGGACTCCGGTCCCGAGGTCCTGGCCTCGGTGCCCGCCGGGCAGAACGCGACAGGCCGACCCCTGCTGCTGGTGGCGAACGAGATCACCGGCACGGTGCTCGTCTACCGGCTCTGAGGCGCCGAGCATGCAGCGCCGCGCCCTGCTCACCTCGGCCGCCGGACTCGGCGCGCTCGCCCTCAGCGGGTGCGTCCCCGCGCCGTCACCGTCGTACCCGCCCCAGTCGGGCGGGCCGTACGAGGGCGTCGGGACGTTCCCGAGTGGGGTCGGCAGCGCCGACCCCACGCCGACCTCGGTGCTGCTGTGGACCCGCGTGCACCCGTCGCTGGACGCAGGTGACGGCGTTCCGCGACCCGACGTTGCGCGAGGCCGGCGCACTCGGCACGTCGACGTTCGACGAACCGGCGATCCTCGACCCGCGCCGCACGATGCTCGGCGCGGACCAGCGCCAGTGGCTCATCGACGGCCTGGTCGGCTCGGGATCGCAGTGGAAGGTCGTCGGTAGCCAGCTCATGTTCTGGCCGTGGCGCACCGTGGCGCACCTCCCGGGCCAGCCACGGGGCGCGGGCACGTTCCTCAACCTGACCCAGTGGGACGGCTACGCCGCCGAGCGCTTCGCCGTCCTCGACGCGCTCGCCGCCGGTGACGTCCGTGACACGTTGCTGCTCTCCGGTGACAGCCACGTGTTCTCCGCCGCCCAGGTCAGCCCCGACGTCGACGACCCGCGTGCGGTGCCCCGCGTGGTCGAGTTCGGCACCGGGTCGGTGACGTCCAACAACGCGGACGAGAACCGGTACCCCACCGACGACGTGACGGGCCCCTTCCTGCGGGCGGTGAACCCCCACCTGCGCTTCTTCGAGTCCGAACGCCATGGCTACGTCGTGGTGGACCTGACCCCCGAACGTGCCGTGGCGGAGTTCCGCTCCCCGCGGACCATCCGCCGCCCGTCCTCCGCGGTCGACGTGCTGGGCCGCTTCGAGGTGCCCGCCGGCGCCCAGCGACTTCGGCGCGTCCCATGAGGCACCGGCGCGTCGCGCGCGGTTGGCGCGCTCGGACGGGTGCGGTGCTGGTCGCCGTGGGCCTCCTCGCCGGCCCGGGCGTCGCCGCAGCGCAGGACCCGACCGTCACAGCGGATCCGCCCTCGTCCACCTCCACGACCTCGACGCTGCCGGGACCGATCGAGCCCACCACGACCGTGGACCCGACGGCGGTGCTGCCTGCGGACCCTCCGCCGATCGACGAGGGCGCCGAGATCCCCGATCCGATGGTCGACAGCCCACCGCCTCCCGGGACCGCCGCACCGGCGGTCCCGACCGGCGCCGCACCCTCGTCCGACGCCGCCGTGCTCGCCGAGCAGCGCCGGATCGCCGAGCTCATCGAGCGCCGCGGCGACGCCGCTGCGGTCGGCCGCGAGATCGAGGCGGCCGCCGTGGCAGACCTGGACCGGGCCGACGCGGCGCTCGCCGCCGCCCGCGCCGACTACGAGGCGGTGGAGGACCAGCGCGCCTCGGCCGATGCCGCCGCGGCACAGGCGCGGACCGATGCCGCCGAGGCGCGGGCCCGGGCCGAGTCGGCCAGCGCGGCGCTCCAGGAGGTCGCTGTCGCCATGTACCTGGATCCGCCCGGTGACCTGTCCGCTGCCGCGCTCGACGGTGAGCTCGGCGACCGCATCGCCGTGTCCGCACTGCTGTCGGCACGGTCGGAGTCGGTCCGGCGGGCACAGCTCCGCGCCGATGCCGCCGAACGGGCAGCGGAGACCGAGGAGCGGGCAGCCCGCGCCAGCGCCCTCGAGGCCGACACCGCCGTGGCAGCCGCCGAGCGGCAGCTCCAGGAGCTGCAGTCCGACGTCGCTGCCCGGACCGCGGCAGTCGCACAGGTCCGCGTCACCCTCGCGGCCGCGCAGGCGGAGGTCGACGGGTTGATCCTCGGCGGCTCGCTCGCCGCCCGCTTGTCGGTCGATGCCGTCACGGCCTCGGGCAGCGTCCTGGTCGACGTGGCCGCGGACGGCAGCTGGTCGGTGGTCCCCGTCGGCTTCCCGGCGCCCTCGGACATCGTCCGCCTGCCGGGCACGACGATCCGGGTGCACCGCCTCATCGCAGCGCAGGTGCAGGCGCTCCTGGCCGCTGCGGCGGCCGACGGTCTGCGGCTGGACGGGTGGGGGCACCGGGACGCGATGTCACAGGTCAACCTGCGTCGTTCGCACTGCGGGGGCTCGTACGAGGCCGTCTTCACCATGCCGTCGAGCTCGTGCCGACCCCCGACCGCGCGTCCGGGCCGGTCGATGCACGAGCGTGGCCTGGCGATCGACTTCGCCAACTGCAGTGCGCGCTCGACCGCCTGCTACCAGTGGCTGGCGGCCAACGCGAGTCGCTACGGGCTGTTCAACCTGCCGTCCGAGCCGTGGCACTGGTCGACCAACGCGCATTGACACGGCGCGTCCCGAATCATTCACCTTGGGCCCCCTGAGCGTTCAGGTCCACGCCGGATCGACGTCACCTCGGTCGTGAACACTCGCCGACGTGGCGATGGCACCCCCCGAGTCGATCGTCGAGATCGACGAACGACCACGAACCCTGCCGGTGGCGTACACCACCGGTGACCGGATCTTCCGCGGCATCTCCGGGGGAGCGGCACTGCTGTGCCTGTGCATCATGGCCGCCACCGCCATCTTCCTGACCATCAAGGCGGTCCCCGCGGTCCGGGTCTCGGGGGTGGTGGACTTCATCACCGACTCCGCCTGGCAGCCCGACCAGGAGGACTTCGGTGTCTGGGGGTTGCTGGTCAACACCGTGCTCATCGCGACCGTCGCACTCGTGGTCGCGGTGCCGATGGCGCTCGGGTTGGCCCTGTTCATCA
>WBZX01002000.1_pt1 | contig 14468 bp, 13 predicted proteins | sample 5204211 | NCBI WGS metagenome assembly WBZX01 (sample SAMN12344362, study PRJNA552823) | activated sludge metagenome | biome: Activated sludge suspended growth; feature: Nitrification reactor; material: Wastewater; isolation source: activated sludge from nitrification reactor of wastewater...
ACCTCGATATCGCCGGGCTTGGTCAGACGCTGGCTGCGTTCGTCTTCCCACGCCTTGCGGTTCAGGCCCTTGGGCGGCTCGAAATCTTTGGCGTAATGGCCGAGATAGGATTTGACGTCTTTCTTGGACCAGGCGCCGGCCCAGCTCTGGACTGCCTTGGCGATTGCCGCGGCCTGGGCCGGCGTGTCGTCCTTCGGTTCCGGGCGTTTGGCGACGGGTTTCGGTTCTTCCTTGACGACGGGCGCCTGGGCGACCGGTGCCGGCGTGACCGGTTTGGCGGCGGGGGTCGGCGCTGTCGGTGCGGTGGCAGCCGGCGGCAGCGCTGGTCTTGCGGGCGCTGGTGCGGGAGCAGGGGCCGCGGCGACCACCGCCGGCGGAGTGGCCGCGACGGTCTTCGCCGGGGGCGGGGCCGGTGCCGGTGCCGGGGCGGGGGGTGGAACGACCGCCGCGACCGGAGGCAGCGCCGCCGGTCTGGCGGCCGGTGCTGCCGGGCGGACCGTCTTGCCGGTGACACTCATCATTTCGCGGATCATCGCCAGTTTGTTCTGGGCGGCGACGTTGGACGAATCGAGGGCCAGCGCCTTGTCGTAGGCCTGGCTGGCGAGACGGGCGTAGATGTCGCCGAGGTTCTCGTGCGCGGTGGCGTAGCTCGGATGGGTGCGGATCGCCATCTCGAGGGCGGTGCGCGCCTTGTCGTACTGGCGCTGCTGGGCGTAGAGCACGGCCAGGTTGTTGTAGGGTTCGGGCAGCTCCGGGTAATCCTCGGTCAGCTTCTGGAAGACGGCGATGGCTTCGCCACCGCGGTTGAGCTCGGACAGCACGACGCCCTTCAGGAAGCGCACCTGCGCATCGCGCGGCTTGGTGGCGAGAATCTGGTCGGCCTTTTCGAGCGCCTGGGTCAGCTGCCCCTGTTTGACGAGGGTCTGCAGATCCTGCACGGGATCGGCCCGGACGGGGCCGCAGAGCAGGCTGGCGAGGAGCAGGGAGGCGGCGAGGGCACGTTTCGACATGTGATATGATTCGCCGGCGTACGCGGGCGCGCGGAAGGTTGCGTGGAAGTGGGCGGACGTGGCTTGCTTACAAGCCCGCCATTTTATCAAGAAGCTCTGCCGCCGGCCATGAGCGCTCCCCGATTCTCCGTCGGCGGGGCGCCCGGCGGGCCCGGATGGCGTTTCCTCCGGCAGCATCCCGCGGCAATCCCTTCTTTCATTCGGTTTCATTGCGGTCCTTCTCATGTTGAAAATTCATAACTCCCTTTCGCGGAAAAAGGAGCAGTTCACCCCCATCGAGCCCGGCAAGGTGCGCATGTATGTCTGCGGGATGACCGTCTACGACTACTGCCACCTGGGCCATGCGCGGGTGATGGTGGTTTTCGACATGGTCACGCGCTGGCTGCGGGCCAGCCGCTACGACGTCACCTACGTGCGGAACATCACCGACATCGACGACAAGATCATCAAGCGGGCCCACGACAACGGCGAGAGCATCCGCACCCTGACCGACCGCTTCATCGCCGCGATGCACGAGGATGCCGATGCGCTGGGCGTGCTGCGTCCCGACCACGAGCCGCGGGCCACCGAGTTCGTCGCGCCGATGCAGAAGCTGATCGGTAATCTGGTGGACAACGGCCTGGCCTACAAGGCCGGCAATGAAGACATGTGTTACGCGGTGCGCAAGTTCGACGGCTATGGCCGGCTGTCGGGCAAGTCGCTCGACGAACTGCGGGCCGGCGAGCGGGTCGAGGTGGCCGGCGGCAAGCACGATCCCCTCGATTTCGTGCTGTGGAAGCATGCCCGCCCGGACGAGCCCGACGAGGTGAAGTGGGCTTCGCCGTGGGGGCCGGGCCGGCCGGGCTGGCACATCGAGTGCTCGGCGATGAGTTCCGAGCTGCTCGGCAAGCACTTCGACATCCACGGCGGCGGTGCCGACCTGCAGTTTCCGCACCACGAGAACGAGATCGCCCAGAGCGAGGGCGCGCACCAGTGCAGCTTCGTCAATTACTGGATGCACAACGGTTTCGTGCGGGTGGATGACGAAAAGATGTCGAAGAGCCTCGGCAACTTTTTCACGATCCGTGACGTGCTGAAGGAGTACGCGCCGGAGGTGGTGCGGTTCTTCATCCTGCGCGCCCACTACCGCAGTCCGCTGAACTACTCGGACGCCCACCTGGTCGATGCCCGCCACGCGCTGTCGCGGCTTTATACGGCGCTGCGCAACGTGCCGCCGGCCGCGGCGGCAGAGGTGGATTGGGCGGCGCCGATGGCGGCCCGCTTCAAGCTGGCGATGGACGACGACTTCAATACCGCCGAGGCGATCGCCGTGCTGTTCGATCTCGCCAACGAGGTCAATCGCAGTCAGTCCGCCGAGGCGGCGGCGCAGCTCAAGGCCCTCGGCGGCGTGCTCGGACTGCTCGGGCAGGCGCCGCTGGCGTTCCTGCAGGGGGGCGTCGAGGCGGGGGGCGACGACGAGTCGGCGGCGATCGAGGCGAGGATCGCGGCGCGCATCGAGGCCAAGAAAGCGAAGAATTTCGCCGAGGCCGACCGCCTCCGCGCCGAGCTGCTGGCCGACGGTATCGCGCTCGAGGATACGCCGCAGGGCACGGTCTGGCGGCGGGCCTGAGGTCTGCCGCACGAATGAAAAGGGGCGCTCGCGGGCGCCCCTTTGCGTTGGCCGGAACGGCGCCTCAGCGCAGCACGCGGCCGTCGCGGCCGAGCACGGTGAGATCGACGAAGCGCGAGCCGTTGTGGTTGGCGGGCGTGTAGCCGACCCGGTAGCCGCCGAGGTCGAAGTTGCCGTTTTCGAGGGTGCCGACAAGTTTTTCGCGGGTCAGATCCTTGCCGGTCCGGCGCAGGGCCTCGGCCATCAGTTTGGCGTTGATGAAGCCTTCGATGCCGTAGTAGCCGTATTTGCTTTGCCGGGAAAAGGCTTGCAGCGCCTTCTGGTATTCCCGCACGACCGGCTGGGTGTCGTTCCACGGGTAGGGCATGACCTGGGCGATGCCGATGCCGTGCGCCTCCTTGGCGCCCATTTCGGCGACCAGCAGGTCGGCGCCGATCGGCGAGAGGGTCGAGAACTGCGGCGCCTGACCTGATTTGCGCATCTGCCGGACGAATTCGGCGGTCGGCTTGTAGAGCGTCACCATGATGACGGCCTGGGGGTTGGCCTTGCCGATCTGGGCGACCGCCGCGGCGACGTCGAGGGAGTTGCGCTCGACCGCGCCTTCGGCCACCGGCTTCAGCTTGTGACGCGCCAGCGCGGCGGTGACGCCATCCTTGCCGGATTTGCCGAAACCGTCGTTCTGGTAGAACACCGCGATCTGCGTGATCCCGAGGCCGACGAGGTGATTGACGATGGCCTCGGTTTCGTCGGCATAGCTGGCGCGCAGGTGGAACATGTAGCGGTTGACCGGCGTGCGCAGGCTGCCGGCGCCGCTGATGGTGCCGAGCAGCGGAACCCGGGCTTCCGCGAAGACTTTTTCGTCGTTGATCAGCTTGACGGTATTGGCCGCCGTCCGCTCGGTTTCGTAGCCGTCGTCGAGGGCGACCAGCTGGACCCGTTTGCCGTTGATGCCGCCGGCGGCGTTGAGCTGCGCGAAATAGGCCAGCGCGCCTTCCTTCATTTCCTTGCCGTAGGCGCCGTTGGGGCCGGTGAAGGGGGCCGACATGCCGAGGGTGATGGTGCCGTCGCCGATGCCCGGGTCGGCGGCCCGGGCGCTGCCCGTGGCGGCAAGGAGGAGTCCGGCGCCGACGGCGGCGAGCAGCGACTTGATGGTGTGGATGCGCATGGATTGGTTATTTTTTGTTGATGGACGTGACCGCGCCGCCGAGTATAGGACAAAGAAATGGGTTCCGGACAAGACGCTGGCCGGCGTCTTGCGGACGTCGGCCAGCGGGCTTGCGATGCTGCGGTGCGGGATACGGCGGCGTCAGCCGCTGAAGAAATCCTTCACCTTGTCCATCCACGACTTCGCCTTGGGGTTGTGGCGCTCGGCGTTGCTGGCGGCGATGTCGCCGAATTCACGCAGGAGCTCCTTCTGGCGGTCGGTCAGCTTGACCGGCGTTTCGACGATGACGTGCACCATCAGGTCGCCGGGGGCGTGGCTGCGCACGTTGCGGATACCCTTGCCGCGCAGACGGAAGACCTTGGCGCTCTGGGTTTCGGCCGGAATGCGGATGCCTGCCGCGCCGTCGAGGGTGGGAATCTCGATCTCGCCGCCAAGGGCCGCAGTGGTGAAACTGATCGGCATCTCGCAGTGCAGATCGTCGCCGTCGCGCTGGAAGACCGGGTGCTGCTTGATGTGGATTTCGACGTAGAGATCGCCGGCCGGGCCGCCGTTGACGCCCGGCTCGCCCTGGCCGCCGTGGCGCAGGCGCATGCCGTCGTCGATGCCGGCCGGAATCTTCACTTCGAGCGTTTTCTGGCGCTTGACGCGTCCGGCGCCGTGGCAGGTGCCGCAGGGGTCGGGGATGAAGCGGCCGCTGCCATGGCACTTCGGGCAGGTCTGCTGGATCGAGAAGAAGCCCTGCTGGATGCGCACCTGGCCGGCGCCGCCGCAGGTCGGGCAGGTCTTGGGCTGGGTGCCGGGCTTGGCGCCGCTGCCGTGGCAGGTGTCGCACTCTTCCTGGGCCGGGATGCGGATCGTCTTGTCGGCGCCGCGGGCGGCCTCTTCGAGTGTGATCTCGAGGTTGTAGCGCAGGTCGGCACCGCGGTAGACGTTGGAGCGGCCACGTCCGCCGCCGCCGCCGCCGAAGATGTCGCCGAAGATGTCGCCGAAGGCGTCGGCGAAGCCTTCGAAGCCCTGGCCGCCGGCGCCGCCCATCGACGGGTTGACGCCTTCGTGGCCGTAGCGGTCGTAGGCGGCGCGTTTGTTGGCGTCGGTGAGGATCTCGTAGGCCTCTTTGACCTCCTTGAACTTTTCCTCGGCTTCCTTGTTGTCCGGGTTGCGGTCCGGGTGGTACTTCATGGCCAGCTTGCGGTAGGCCTTTTTCATCTCGTCCTCGGAGGCGTCGCGATTGACGCCGAGGACTTCGTATAAATCCCGTTTCGCCATTTTTGGGTGCTCTGGCTATCTAGTGGAAAGGCCGAGCCGAGCGGCGCACAAGGCGCCGGCATGGCTCGGCCGGGTCTGTTCGGGGTTCGCCGGACAGGATTACTTCTTGTCCTTCACCTCGGTAAATTCGGCATCCACCACATCCGGGTCGCTGGATTTGGCGCCGCCGGTAGAGGCACCGGCACCGGCGCCGCCGGCCGCACCCGCTTCGGCCTGGGCCTGGGCGTAGATGTGCTCGCCGAGCTTCTGGCTGACCTGGGCCAGCGCTTCGCTCTTGGCGTCGATGGCGGCCTTGTCGCCGGATTTGACGGCTTCTTCGGCCTCGGCGATGGCGGCTTCGATCTTGGCCTTGTCGTCGCCGATCTTGTCGCCGTGCTCGGCCAGCGCCTTCTTCACCGTGTGCACCAGGGTGTCGAGCTGGTTGCGGGCGTCGACCAGTTCGTGGGCCTTCTTGTCTTCCTCGGCGTGAGCCTCGGCGTCGCGCACCATGCGCTGGATTTCTTCATCCGACAGGCCGGAGTTGGCCTTGATGGTGATCTTGTTTTCCTTGCCGGTGGCCTTGTCCTTGGCCGACACGTGCAGGATGCCGTTGGCGTCGATGTCGAAGGTGACTTCGATCTGCGGCATGCCGCGCGGGGCCGGCGGAATGTCGGACAGGTTGAACTGGCCGAGGCTCTTGTTGCCGGACGCCATTTCGCGCTCGCCCTGCAGCACGTGGATGGTGACCGCGTTCTGGTTGTCGTCGGCGGTGGAGAACACCTGCGACGCCTTGGTCGGGATCGTGGTGTTCTTCTGGATCAGCTTGGTCATCACGCCGCCCAGGGTTTCGATGCCCAGCGACAGCGGGGACACGTCGAGGAGCAGCACGTCCTTGACTTCGCCCTGCAGCACGCCGCCCTGGATGGAGGCGCCGACGGCGACGGCTTCGTCGGGGTTCACGTCACGGCGCGGATCTTTGCCGAAGAATTCCTTCACCTTGTCGATGACCTTCGGCATGCGGGTCTGGCCGCCAACCAGGATCACGTCGTCGATGTCGGAGACCTTCACGCCGGCGTCCTTCAGCGCGATGCGGCACGGCTCGATGGTGCGCTCGACGAGGTCTTCGACCAGCGATTCGAACTTGGCGCGGGTGATCTTCAGCGCCAGGTGCTTCGGGCCGGTGGCGTCGGCGGTGATGTAGGGCAGGTTGATTTCGGTCTGGGCGCTGGAGGACAGCTCGATCTTGGCCTTTTCGGCGGCTTCCTTCAGGCGCTGCAGGGCCAGAACGTCGTTCTTGAGGTCGACGCCCTGTTCCTTTTTGAATTCGGTGACGATGTAATCGATGATGCGCTGGTCGAAGTCTTCGCCGCCCAGGAAGGTGTCGCCGTTGGTGGCCAGCACTTCGAACTGGTGCTCGCCGTCGATGTCGGCGATCTCGATGATCGAGATGTCGAAGGTACCGCCGCCGAGGTCGTACACGGCGATCTTGGAGTCGCCCGGCTTCTTGTCCATGCCGAAGGCCAGCGCGGCGGCGGTCGGCTCGTTGATGATGCGCTTGACTTCGAGGCCGGCGATGCGGCCGGCGTCCTTGGTGGCCTGGCGCTGGCTGTCGTTGAAGTAGGCCGGCACGGTGATGACGGCTTCGGTGACTTCCTCGCCGAGGTAGTCTTCGGCGGTCTTCTTCATCTTGCGCAGCACTTCGGCAGAAACCTGCGGCGGGGCGATCTTCTTGCCGCGCACTTCAACCCAGGCGTCGCCGTTGTCGGCCTTGGTGATCGTGAAGGGCATCAGGTCGATGTCCTTCTGCACTTCCTTTTCCTCGAAGCGGCGGCCGATCAGGCGCTTGACCGCGTAGAGGGTGTTCCTGGCGTTGGTGACGGCCTGGCGCTTGGCCGGCGCGCCGCACAGGATTTCGCCGTCGTCGGCGTAGGCGACGACCGACGGGGTGGTGCGCGCACCTTCGGAGTTTTCGATGACCTTCGGCTTGCCGCCTTCCATCACGGAAACGCAGCTGTTGGTGGTGCCGAGGTCGATGCCGATGATCTTGCCCATGAGTTTTCCTTCAGTTCGAATTCTGGTTGACATGCGAACCGGCGCTGCCGGCTCGCTGGCTTGCTACTGAATATGGGGGTGCCGCGATGCTTTTCAAGCGGCCGGCGCAGCGCTCGGCGCGCTTTCGGGAGCCGGGGCCGGCCTGGCTTTCGAGACCACCACCAGCGCCGGGCGCATCACGCGTTCGTGCAGGAGATAGCCCTTCTGCAGCACGTTGAGGACGGTGTTCGGTTCGCCGTCGGCCTCGATGGCGCTGATCGCCTGGTGCCGGTTCGGGTCGAACTTTTCGCCGGCCGGGTTCAGCTCGGTGACGTTGGCGCCCTGGAAGGCGGAGACGAGCTGCTTGAGCGTCAGCTCGACGCCTTGCCGGAAGGTTTCGAGGCTGGCGTTCTCGGTGGCGAGGGCGGCTTCGAGGCTGTCCTTGACCGGCAGCATGGCCTGGGCGAACTTGTCGGCGGCAAACTTGCCGGCCTTGGCGATGTCGTCCTGGGCCCGGCGGCGCACGTTTTCGGTTTCGGCCTTGGCGCGCAGCCAGGCGTCGTGGTGCTCGGCGGCCTTCAGTTCGACGATGCGGAGCTGTTCCGCGAGGCTGGGCAGGATGTCGGGGCCCGGGGCTTCGGTGGCGGGCTGGGGCGCGGCGCCGGCGACGTTCTCGACGAGTTCGGGCGTGGCCTTGTCGTCGGGGCTCCGGGGGGTGTCCTGGTGTTGCATGGGTAAGGGCTCCTTTTTTTGACTCGGCGTAACTGGGGGCGGAGAATGCAATTTCAAGTGGCCCGTGCAGCAGTTTCGGGAGTTGTGGGGAAGGGAGTGTAAAATCTCCGGATTCCGGGTTGTGACCGGTCATCTTTACGGGGCCATCAGCGTAAAGCAGGTATGGAAAAGACACCTGAAAAAATCGGCAAATACAAGCTGATCCGGGAGGTCGGCCGGGGTGCGACGGCCACGGTCTACCTGGCCGAGCATCCGCAGTATCCCGACAACGTCGCCCTCAAGCTGATCCGCTTCGACGACAAGGCCAAGGACGAGGCCAAGTGGAACCGGCGCCTGCTCAAGCTGCTGCGCGCCGAGATGGACGTCTCGCGCCGGCTCGATCACCCCAACATCATCAAGATCTTCGATACGGCGGTCGAGAAGGATTACGCCTACATCGTCATGGAGTACTTTCCGGGGGCGACCCTGGAGCGCTACTGCAGCTTCCAGAACCTGCTGCCGCTGCACCGCACGATCGGCATGGTTTTCAAGTGTGCGATGGCCCTCGACTACGCGTACCGGCAGGGGGTGGTGCACCGCGACATCAAGCCGGCCAACATCCTGGTCGATGACCAGGACAACGTGAAGATCACCGACTTCGGCCTGGCACTCAACATCAGCAAGAAAAGCGCCTCCGACTCGACCTTCATCATGGGCGTCGGCTCACCGGCCTACATGAGCCCGGAGCAGATCAAGGGCTATCCGCTCAACCAGAAGACCGACCTGTTCTCGCTGGGCGTGGTGCTGTTCCACATGCTCACCGGGCGCCTTCCGTTCCGCGCGAAGAACCCGGCCCAGCTGATCTACAAGATCATCAACACCGAGCCGCCCCTGGTCTCGCAGATCAATTCCGAACTGCCCGAGCAGCTCGACCAGGTGATCCGCAAGGCGCTCGAGAAGGATCTCTACTCGCGCTACAAGAACGGTGCCGATTTCGCCAAGGATCTGTCGGCGGTCCGCTACAAGATTCTCGACGACTCCGGCGGGCAGCAGGACACCACCCGCTACTCGGTGCTGCGCAAGATGCCGTTCTTCACCGAATTCGAGGACGTGGAGATCTGGGAAATCCTGCGCATCTCGCGCTGGCGGAAGGTCGAGTCCAACACGCTGCTGATGCGCGAGGGCGACGCCGACCAGCGTTTCGGAATCGTCATCGACGGACGGGTCGAGGTGTCGGTGGACGGGCACCGGGTTTCGGAGGTGAGCTACGGCGAGGTGTTCGGCGAACTGGCCTTCCTCGACGAACAGGAACACCGGCACATGTACACCGCCGTCACCACCACCACCACGATCTATCTCGAGATCAACCCGGCGTCGCTGGCGCTGGCGACCGACGAGTGCCAGGACGCGTTCCGCAGGCGTCTCGTGACGGTGGTCGCACGCCGTCTGGGTGCGGCCTACCGCGAACTGGCAAAGACCGGCGCGCCGGCCGAACGCATCACCGCCAGCGGGCTCGGGATGGAGCTGCAGCTGGTCGACAACTAGGCGCCGGGGCCGCGCCGCCCCTCGTCAGCCCAGGTGGGCGAGGGTCCACCGGCGGATATCCTCGGCACCCATCGCGCCGGCCTGGCGGGCGATCTCCCGGCCGTGGCGGATCAGCACCAGAGTCGGGATGCTGCGGATGCCGAAGCGTGCCGCCAGCCCCTGTTCCTCCTCGGTGTTCACCTTGCCCAGCCGTACCTTCGGTTCGAGTTGCGCCGCGGCGGCGCTGAAGGCCGGTGCCATGCTGCGGCACGGGCCGCACCACGGTGCCCAGAAGTCCACCAGCAGCGGCAGGTCGGCCCGCTCGGCGTGGGTCGTGAAGTTGGCGGCGGTGAGCGTCACCGGGGCGCCGGCGAACAGACTCTCCTTGCAGCGTCCGCAGCTTCCGTTGGCGTGCAGCTTGTCGGCGGGTACGCGGTTGAGGGCGGCGCAGTGCGGGCAGGGGACGAGCAAGGTTTCGGTCATGGGGGCCGGTCGCAGGTTGGGGGGATTGGCGGGTAGATGGGGCGGGGCGGGTATCTTTCAAGCCCGCCCCTCGTCCGCGCCTGCCGGCGCCCGCCCCGAAAAAGCGGTGGGAGTACGCCGCGCTGCCGTTCAGGTCGCTGCGCTGTCGGAGCAGAACCACAGGCGGTTGCCTTCGCTGTCGAGGAAGGCTCCGACGTGGAACTTCCCGCCATCGTAGGGCTGTACGCTGTCGCTGATTCTGACGCCGCGGGCGGCGAGAAGCCGTTCCGTTTCGTGAGCGTTGCCGACGACGAAAGTGAGGCGGGGATTGAGATCGGCCGCGGGGCGCGCGGGCCACTCGTCACCGCTCACCTTGAGCATGACGACGAGACTGCCGAGTGCGAAACCGACTGGCACGCCGGCCTCGATGGCAGGTGCCAGCCCGAGCGTGTGCCCATAGAAATGTTCGGCCCTTGCGATGTCGTCGACCGCAAGCGCGACAACCTTGAGTTCCTGCAATCCGATCGGGTTCATGTTGTTCTCCTCCGTGGTTTGCCTGGCCAGTGTCTGGTTGACACTACGGCGGGCGATTCGTTGCCATGCCGGGGGCGGCTGTCAAATCGCCATCCTGCTACCTATACTGCGATTGCAGTTCGAGTTGTGACTTCCGCCACCTTGACAGTGCACACAGCCGATTGGGGAAAAGCCATGAGCAATCACGTTTACAAGCATATTGAGCTGACCGGCTCGTCGCCGGTGAGCATCGAGGATGCCGTCGGCGGGGCGATCGCCAAGGCCCACGAAACCGTGCATAACATCCAGTGGTTCAGCGTCAAGGAAACCCGCGGACACGTCGTGGACGGCAAGGTCGCCCACTGGCAGGTGACGATCGACATCGGCTTCACGCTGGAGTGAGGTGCTGCCGGCCGGGTGTTTTCCGGCGCCGCCGTTTTGTACGGCGGGCAACTAAAGTTCTGCCGGCCTGGGCCGAAATCCCCTTCTGAGTCGCGATGTCGTCGCGGAATCTTGAGGAGGTGGCCTGTGAGCCGAGGCAGCACTTACGGAATCAGTCGGGTGGATAACGAAACCAGCCGCACCCATGGTTGGCTGGTGACCATTCAACGGCGGGGCGTGATCTATCGCAAGCACTTCAGCGATGGCGTGTTCGGCGGCAAGCAGCGTTCGTTTGCGGCGGCGAAGGACTATCGGGACGAGATCATTGCGGCGCACCCCCCCTTGTCGATGCAGGAGTATTCCAACATCGTCAAAAAGAACAACCGCTCGGGGGTGGTGGGCGTGTGCCGCTACTGCGCGTCGGAAACCCGCGATCTGCCCGAGGAAAAGCAGCGCTGGTTCTGGGTGGCGTCGTGGCCGCTGCCGGATGGCCGGCGCAAGCGGGTCAAGTTCTCGGTCAAGAAATACGGCGAGGAGGGTGCCTTCCAGATGGCGATGGACGCCCGTTCATCGGCCCTCGGCAAGCTGGTCGGCGCCTTCGATCCGGGAGCGGTGCGCCGCAAGTCGACCCGCCGGCGTGCGGCGCTGGCGACCGCCGGCGGCACGCAGCACTGAAGAAAATCGGAAATCCGGTCAGTCCTTGTCCGCCAGGGCCAGGCTGACCATCCAGGTCAGAATGCTGTAGACGAGGGCGCCCCAGAACGCCGTCGGAAAATCGGGCACCGTGAAGCCTCTCACGAGCCCCGACACCGTCCAGAACATCAGCGCGTTGATCACCAGCGTGAACAGTCCGAGGGTCAGGATCGTGATCGGCAGCGTGATCAGCACCAGCAGCGGGCGGATGATCGCATTGACGAAACCGAGCAGCACCGCGCTGATCAGCGCCGCGGCGTAGCTGTCCACCTTCACGTTGCCCACCAGTTCGGGGATCAGCATCAGCGCAACGGCGTTGAGTACCCAGCGCAGGATCAGTTTCATTTCATCGTCTCCGGTCGTGGTTGAGTCGCTTCAGTTGCCGGCGCCCAGTTCGCGGGCGCGGTTGGCCTGACGGGCGAGGGCGTCCGCGTCGGGGTGGGCGGCGGGCAGCCAGTGGCCCATTTCGCGCCGGCACACCGCCATCAGTGCGTCGATCCAGTCCTGCCGTTCGTTGAGGCAGGGGATGTAGCCGAAGCGCTTGCCGCCGGCGTGCAGGAAAGCTTCACGGCATTCCATGTTGATCTCTTCCAGGGTCTCGAGGCAATCGGCAACGAAGCCCGGGCACATCACGTCCACCGAGCCGACGCCCTGCCGGGCGAGCGTTTCGAGGGTCGGCTGGGTGTACGGTTGCAGCCATTCGGCTTTGCCGAAGCGCGACTGGAAGCTGACCACCAGTTGCCCGGGCGGCAGGCGGAGAGCCTCGCCGAGCAGCCGGGCCGTTTTCTGGCATTCGCAGAAGTAGGGGTCGCCGTGGTCGAGCGAATGGCGCGGGGTGCCGTGGAAGCTCAGCACCAGACGTTCGGCCCGGCCTTCGCGTTGCCAGTGCGCGTGCACCGAGTTGGCAAGGGCCTGGATGTACGCCGGGTCGTCGGCAAAGCTGCGTACGTAGCGGAGTTCCGGCAGGTTGCGCCAGTGGCGCAGGCGGGCCGCGACTTCGTCGATGACCGTCGCCGTGGTGCTGGCGGCGTACTGCGGGTAGAGGGGCACGACGAGGATGCGCGTGCAGCCGGCGGTGCGCATTTCGTCGAGGCGGCTGCCGATCGACGGCTGGCCGTAGCGCATCGCCCAGCTCACCATCAGCTCGCGCTCGCCGGCGTTGGCGAAGAAGCCGGCCAGCAGCTTGGCCTGTTTTTCGGTGTGGGCCTTGAGCGGCGAGCCTTCGGGTGTCCATACGCTGGCGTATTTTTTTGCCGATCTGGCGGGGCGGATGCGCAGGATGATGCCGTGGAGGATGGGCCACCAGACGGCACGCGGGATTTCGACGACCCGCGGGTCGGAGAGGAATTCGCGCAGATAGGGGCGCAGCGCGGCGGCGGTCGGGGCGGCGGGGGTGCCGAGATTGACCAGCAGGATGCCCGTGCGCGGCGCGCGGCCGTGGGCGTGCGCCGGCTCGGGCCAGAATCGCGTCATCGGGGGGGCTTTCAGTTCTGCCCGGAAAGGGCGCTGGTGAGGAGGCGGGCGGTGACGTCGACGATCGGGATGACCCGCTCGTAGGCCATGCGGGTGGGGCCGATGACGCCGACCGAGCCGACCAGCTGGCCATCGACCTCGTAGGGGGCGGTGACGACGCTGCAGTCGTCGAGCGGGCTGAGGCCGCTCTCGCCGCCGATGAAGATCTGCACGCCCTGGGCGCGGTTGGAGATGTCGAGGAGCTGCATCAGCCCGGTTTTCTGCTCGAACAGCTTGAACAGATCGCGCAGGCGGGCCATGTTCGACGACAGATCCTCGGCGTCGAGGAGGTTGGTCTCGCCGGAGATGACGTAGGTGCTGCGGCTTTCCTCGAGGACTTCGCTGCCCGCTTCGACGGCGGCGCTCATCAGCTCGGTCATGTCGGAGCGCAGCTGCTTGAGTTCGTCCTGCAGCCGGGCGCGGATCTCGGTGAAGGCCAGGCCGGCGAAGTGCTGGTTGAGGTAGTTGGCGGCGGTGACCAGCTCGGACGGCGTGTACGGGCGCTTGGTGAACAGGATGCGGTTCTGCACGTCGCCGGCGGTGGTGACGAGGATCAGCAGGATGCGGGTGTCGGACAGGCTGACAAATTCGATCTGGCGGATCGTCAGCGCATCCTGCTTCGGCGAGATGACCACGCCGGCGAAGTGGGTCAGGCCGGACAGCAATTGCGAGGCGGCGCTGATGACCCGCTGAGGTTCGCCGGGCTGGATGTGGCCCTTGATCTCCTGCAGCTGTCCGATGCCGATCGGCTGCACGGTGAGCAGGCTGTCGACGAAGAAGCGGTAGCCCAGCGAGGTCGGAATGCGCCCGGCCGAGGTGTGCGGGCTGGTGATGAAGCCGAGCTCTTCGAGGTCCGACATCACGTTGCGCACGGTGGCCGGCGACAGCTGCAGGCCCGAATAGCGCGACAGCGCCCGCGAGCCGACCGGCTGGCCATCGGCAATGTAGTGCTCCACCAGGGTTTTCAGGAGGATTTGCGAACGTTGGTCAAGTGGAGTCATGGCGGCGGACTGAATGCTTGGCGGGGATTCTAAGAGATGGCCGGCGGTCATGAGAAGCGGGAGCGTGGTGCAGAATGTGGTTTAATCGACCCATGACCTGTGAGTTCAAGACGATTGCGCTGATCGGCAAGTACCAGAGCCCCGAAGTGGCGGAGGCGGTTCTGCGCCTCGCCAATTACCTGCGCGGCCTGGGCCTCAATGTGCTGATCGAGCAGGGCACCGCAAGTTCCACCGGACTGACGGCCGGTTTCAGCGTCGCCAGCCACGAGGAGATCGGCACCCGGGCCGACCTCGCCGTGGTCCTCGGCGGCGACGGCACGCTGCTCAACAGCGCCTGCCGGCTGGCCGCCTACGACGTTCCGCTGGCGGGGGTGAATCAGGGCCGGCTCGGCTTCCTGACCGACATCTCCCGCGAGGTGGCGCTCGAAAAGATCGGCGAAATCCTGCAGGGCCGCTACACCGAAGAGGCGCGCATCCTGCTCGACGCCGAGGTGCTGCGCAATGGTCAGCGGGTGTTCCACACCGTCGCACTGAACGATGTGGTGGTGAACAAGGGCGAACTGGGCCGGATGATCGAATTCGACCTGCGCATCGACGGCGAGTTCGTCTAT
>WBZX01002001.1_pt1 | contig 14461 bp, 12 predicted proteins | sample 5204211 | NCBI WGS metagenome assembly WBZX01 (sample SAMN12344362, study PRJNA552823) | activated sludge metagenome | biome: Activated sludge suspended growth; feature: Nitrification reactor; material: Wastewater; isolation source: activated sludge from nitrification reactor of wastewater...
GGCGGTTCACATGTTCATTTTCTACTGGGGCATGCTGTCGTCGATCACGCCGCCGGTCGCCATCGCTTCCTTCGCCGCCGCCGGCATCGCCGGCGCTCCCGCCATGAAGACGGGATGGGAATCGATGTGGGTCGGCAGCATCATCTACTTCATTCCGTTCTTCTTCGTCGCCAATCCCGCTCTCGTGCTGCAGCCCGGCGATGGCGGCGGCATTCCGTACTTCGAGGCCGCCTATCTCGTCGTCACGTCGCTGGCCGGTATCGTCTTCATCTGCGGCGGCATCCAGGGCTATCAGGCCGGCATCGGCGATTTGCGCCGCACGGGCCTGCTGGAATGGCCGCTGCGCGTGTTGCTGGTGGTGGGCGGCCTGGTGCTCGCCGCGCCCGGTGGTGGAATCATGCCGCTCAGCAATGCACAGATGGAGCTGCTCGCGGCCGCCTTGCTCGTTCCCACAGTGCTGGTGGCTCTGCTAATGGTCCGTCGCAACCGGCCGACAGGAGATGCGGCCGCTGGGTGATCAAAGGCGGAGGCAAAGGCGCATTATGGCTGGGGTTCTGGAAGGCATTCGCGTACTCGATTTCGGCCGCTATATCGCAGGTCCGTTCTGCGGCACGATGCTGGCCGACCTCGGCGCCGAGGTGATCCGCATCGAGAAACTCGAAGGCAGCGAAGACCGGTGGGTAACGCCGGTGGCCGAGGGCGGCGAAGGCGCCATGTTCCTCCAGATGGGTCGCAACAAGCTCGGCCTGACTCTCAATCCCATGAAGCCTGCCGGCCGCGAGATCGTGAAGAAGCTGGTGGCGGCTTCGGATGTGGTGATCGCCAACCTGCCCTACGAAGACCTGAAGAAGATGGGCATCGACTACGACACCATCTCGGCGATCAATCCGAAGATCATCCTCGCCACCAACTCGACTTTCGGGTCGGAAGGCCCCTACGCCACGAGGGTCGGCTTCGACACGATCGGGCAAGCCATGTCGGGCGCAATGTATCTGTCGGGCGACGGCCAGGTACCGACCCGGGCAAACACGCCCTATGTCGATTTCAGTTCTGCGCTGCTCTCGACCATCGGCGTGCTGGCAGCACTCATGGACCGTGCCAAGAGCGGCAAGGGCCAGAAGGTCGAAACGGCCTTGCTGCGCACCGCCATCAACATCGCCAACGGCCATCTGATCGAGCAGGCAATGCTCGACCTCAACCGGGTGGCCACGCTCAACCGCGGCTTCACGGCCGGCCCCTCCGATACCTTCAAGTGCAAGGACGGCTGGATCTACGCCATGACGATTGGCCAGCCGTTGTTCGTGCGCTGGTGCCGGCTGATGGGCAACGAGGATCTGGCGGCCGATCCTCGCTTCAAGGACGACCTGGCGCGCGGCGACAACGGCGAAGCGCTGTCGGACATAATGCAGAAGTGGTGCGATACCCGTACCGTCACCGAGGCTCTCGAACTGCTCGAAGCCAACCGTATCCCGGCCGGCGCCGTCTATACGCCCCAGCAGGCGCTGGACGACCCGCACGTCCGCGAAGCGGGCTTCTTCCATCAGATGGCCTATCCCGGCGCAGCCAAGCCGGTGCCGGTGCTGCAGGAGCCGGTCAAGCTCTCGCGCACGCCGCTCAGCATCCGCCGCCGTGCCCCCAAGCTCGGCGAGCACACGGACCAGATCCTGCAGGAGCTGGGTTACACTGCCGACGCCATAGCGAAGCTCAAGGCGGATCGCGTGGTCTGAGGATCGCCGCGCAGCGAGAGTGATCCGGCCGGCCTTTCGGGGCGTATATCCCCGAAAGGAGTCCGGCCATGCGGCGATTCTGGATTGCTCTTCTGCTGACTTTGGCAGGCGTTTCGAGCGGCACGGCATCGGGGCCGCTGCCTTACGGTTCCTCCCTTTCCTTTGTCGCCTACCGCAACGGCGAACCGATCGGGCACCACACCCTCACTTTCGAGCGAGAAGGCGGACAGCTCAAGGTTACGACCTCCATAGATCTCGCCGTGAAGTTCGTCGGCTTCACGGCCTATCGCTATACGCACCGGGCGCAGGAGGTCTGGTCCGACGGCTCGTTTGTCTCCCTGGTCAGTCAGACCGACGACAACGGCATCAAGCACACGGTGAAAGCGGCCCGCGAAGCCAATGAGATCGCGGTCGTCCGCGATGGCACGCGCACGGTCCTGCCGCCGAGAGTCCTGCCTTCCTCGCACTGGAACATCGAGCAGGTACGCCAGTCCATCCTTCTCAACACGCAGAAAGGGACGGAGGCCCGCGTCCAAGTTGTCCCGGGGCCTCGCGAATCCATCAAGACCTCGTCCGGGGTGATCCCCGCGACGCGTTACAGTTATACCGGCGACGTCGTCATGGACCAGTGGTTCGACGATCAGGGCCGATGGGTAAAGACCTCTTTCAAGGCTTCCGACGGATCGACGATCGAGTACATTCTGCAGGGATGATGCCTGCGGATCGCTTCGCCCGCCTTCCCGACCTTCTTTCCGCCGACGCCGATCTCCGTCGTCGCGGCCGATGGCTCACCGTCGAGTGCCGGGTCGATATCGGCAACGAGCCCTTTCACCTCTCGCTGAGCGACGGCGCCCTCGCCGCGATCGACCGCGGGCCGCAGCTGATGCGGTCCACCACGTTCACGGTGCGCGGCACCGACGAGGCCTGGCGGAAGCATTGGGAGGCCATTCCCGCGCCAGGCTGGCACGACCTCTTCGCCCTTACCAAACGTGGCGTCGCGTCGTTCGACGGCGATCTGCGGCCGTTGCTGCAGAACCTGCAATACTTCAAGGACCTGCTGGCGCTGCCACGCCGCCTGCCGGGAGTAAACTAATCATGGCGCCGGCACTCGATCCGATGGTCGGCCGCTACCTGCGGCTCGAAATCGACGGTATTCCCCATCGCCTCTACTTCGAGGAGGCGGGCCCGGCGAACGGCATACCGCTCGTCTGCCTGCACACGGCCGGCGCCGACAACCGGCAGTTCCGCCACCTGCTCGGCGATCCGGAAGTGACGAAGCGCTTCCGGGTGCTGGCGTTCGACATGCCCTGGCATGGCAAGTCGACGCCGCCCGATGGCTGGGAGAGGACCGAGTATCGCCTGACGACGGCGTCCTATACCGCCGCCATCCGCGCGTTCTGCCGGGCCATGGAACTCGACCGGCCGGTCGTCATGGGCTGCTCGATCGGGGGCCGCATCGTCCTCAACCTCGCCATCGCGCACGCGGCGGAGTTCCGCGCGCTGATCGCCCTGGAGGCCGCCGACTTCCAGCAGCCCTGGTACGATACGGCCTGGCTGCACCGGCCGGACGTGCATGGCGGCGAGGTCTGCGCGGCGCTGATCTCGGGATTGATTGCCCCGCAAAGCCCGCCGGTCAGCCGTCACGAAACCCTCTGGATGTACATGCAGGGCGGTCCCGGCATCTTCAAAGGCGATCTCTATTTCTACCGCGTCGACGGCGACCTGCGCGAAAAGGTGAAGGCCATCGACACCCGCGTCTGCCCGCTCTACCTCCTGACCGGCGAATACGATTTTTCCTGCACGGCCGAGGATACGCTGCGTACCGCCTCGCACATCGAGGGGGTAGAGGTTCAGGTCATGAAGGAACTCGGCCATTTCCCGATGAGCGAGAACCCGGAAAAGTTCCGCGAGTACATCCTGCCGGTGCTGGACAAGATCGCCACCCGAGACCGCGGCTAGAAGCCATGAGCGCCTGGCCCTTCGCATCGCTGCGGGGTTATCGGCGGTCTTGGCTGCCGAGCGATGCCATGGCGGGGTTGATGCTGGTGGCAATCGCGCTGCCGGGCCAGTTGGCGACGGCCCGCCTTGCCGGAATGCCCGCGGCGGCCGGTCTGATTGCGTTTGCCGCGGGTTCGATCGCCTTCGCAGCTTTCGGCGGCAATCGCTTCATCTCGGCAGGCGCCGACTCAACCATCGCGCCGATCTTTGCCGGCGTCATCGCCGCCATGGCCGTCAGCGATCCTGCACGTCACTTCCAGCTCGCGGCGATGCTTGCCCTGCTGGTCGGGGCGATCCTGGTCATCGCGGGAAGTCTTAAAGCCGGCTGGCTGGCCGACCTGCTTTCCGTGCCCGTGACCACCGGCTTTCTGGCGGGCATCGCCTTTCACATCATCGTCGGGCAACTGCCCGCGATCCTCGGTGTCCCGGCCCCCGATCCCGAGGAGCATCTGCTGACACGGCTCGCCGACGTCCTTCAGCGGATTCCGGAGGCCAATTTCTACGCCACAACGATCGGGATCGCGGTCCTGGCGATGACGATTGGCACTCACTGGCTGGGGCCCCGGGTTCCCGGCGCCCTGCTCGGTCTGGCCACAGCCGGCGTGGCAACGTGGCACTTCGAATTGGCCGAGCGCGGCGTGGAGACGCTGGGAGCGCTGTCGGCAATCGCGCCGACGATCTCCCTGCCTGTTGTCGGTGTAGGCGATGTGATCGGGCTTCTGCCGCTGGCGGGCACGGTCGCGCTCGTCTGCATGATGCAGACGGCGGCGGTCGCGCGATCCTTTCCGTCGACAAAGGGCATCCCCGACGATGTCAGCCGCGATTTCGTCGGGGTCGGTGCCGGCAGCCTGATTGCAGGCGTTACCGGCGCCTTCGCCGTCAATGCCAGCCCGCCGAGTACCGCCGTGGTCGTCGAGGCGGGCGGGCGCTCCCAAGCGGCGCAGTTGATAGCTGTCGCCGTCATCGCCGCGCTGGCAGCGACGGCGGGTGCGGCGGCGGCCTATGTGCCGCGGGCAGCGCTCGACGCCGTACTGGTCTATATCGCGCTCCGCATCTTCCGCTTGGGCGACATGATCCGCATCGCTCGCAAGAGCGCCAGCGAGATCGCGCTTGTCGCCGCGTCGATCCTGCTGGTCGTCCTCCTGCCCATCCAGCTCGGCGTCGGCCTGGCAATCGTGCTCTCCCTTATGCACAACACCTATCTGCTGGCCCGCCCGCTCTCGACCCGCCTGGAACGGCTGAAGGGCACGACGATATGGTGGCCGCCGACCAGGCGGGAAGAGAGCGAGAGCATTCCCGGGGTACTGGTCTTTGCCCCGGCCGCGCCAATCACCTTCATCAATGTCGAGTACATCCACGGCCAGCTCGACAAGGCGCTGGCGGAAAGCAAGGACGTCCGGCTCGTCGTGATCGAAGCGAACGGCGTCTCGTTGATCGACTACACGGGCGCCGAGTCGTTCATCGACAAGATCGCGCGCCTGCGGAGCAACGGAATAGATGTGGCGCTGGCCCGCCTCGAGTCCAACCGCGCTATGTCGGCGGCCGAGCGCAGCGGCCTGCTCGACGCCCTGGGCGCCGATCACGTCTTTCATTCCGTCGAGGAAGCGGTGCGTAGCCTCAGCGCCGATCGTCCCAAACAAGCCTGACGGCAAGCCCGGCAAAGACGCCGTACAGGCAGCCTGCTGCCCGAACCCGGCGTCGCGGGCCGAACCAGACGGCCATCGCGACGAGCGCCAGGGCAGGAAGGCCCGGCGCCCGACGCTTCGTCAGAGAATCTGGAAGACGTCGTAGACGGGTCCGGCCGCTTCGCGGCGGCCGGTGCCGACGCAGACAATGCGATTGAGGAAGCGATACTTCTCCGACGACGTCTCGAACCATGGCGTCGAGCGGAAGTAATACTGGCTGGGATCGACCTTCTCGCCCTTGTTGAGCTGCTCCATCACCCAGGCTGGACCATGTCGCATGCCTCGGTAGCTCATGTAGATGAAATGGCCGTCGTCGGTCTTCAGCGTGAGCCGCACATCGAGCTGGAGGATGCCGTCGCGGCGCAGCAGCAGCCAGTCTCCGCCCGGTGCGGGCAGGACCGTGCCCTTCAGCTCTTCGCCCTCGAAGGTCCCGCCCGTCACCGTGGCAATGCGCCGGCGGCCATAGGGTGTCTCGCCGACGTCCGTCATATTCGGATCGACCTGCAGGGTCAGCGTGAAGAGATGGGTGGAACGAAGCGTCGGTTCAGACATAACAACCTCAGATCTTGACGGCGCGGCCTTCCCAGTAAGGCGCCCGCAATTCGCGTTTCATGATCTTGCCGATGGTGCTGCGCGGAAGCGAGTCCCGTAACTCCACAGCGACCAACCTCTGTGTCTTGCTTAGCTGGGCGTTGGCCCATTCGCGTACGGCTTCTTCCGACAGAGTAGAACCGTCGCGCCGAACGCAGAGCGCCATCGCCGATTCGCCCCACTGCTCGCTCGGCACGCCGATCACGGCAGCGTCGACGAGGTCGGGGTGCTTCAACAGCAGCACCTCGATGTCGGCAGCATAGACGTTGAAGCCGCCGGAAATGATCATGTCCTTCTTGCGATCGAGCAGCACGACGAAGCCGTCCTCGTCGATCCTGCCCATGTCGCCGGATTTGAAGAACAGCCGGCCATCCTTGTCGTACCAGAAGAGCTCGCGGGTCTTGGCGTCCTGCTTGTAGTAGCCCTTCATCATCATCTCGGCACGACCGACGATTTCGCCGACCTCGCCCTGGGGCAGCTCGTTGCCCTGCTCGTCGAGGATCTTGAGCTCCACGCCGAAGCCCGGCTTGCCGACGGTATGGAGCTTGTCTGGATGCAGGTTGGCTTCGAGCAGGCAACTCCCGCCGCCCTCGGTCAGGCCATAGATCTCGATCAGCCGGCCCGGCCAGCGCTTCAGCACATCGGCCTTGACCTGAGCACGCAGGGGCGCGCTGGTCGACATCTTGGTCTTGAACGCACTGAGGTCGTACCTGTCGAAGTCGGGATGAGCGAGGATGCGCTGGTATTGCACCGGCACCAGCATGGCATGCGTCACCTTCTCGGCCTGGGCAAGTTCGAGGAACTTCACCACGTCCGACTTGCGCATCAGGATCGTCGTACCGCCGACGCCGACCGTGGCCAGCAGCGAAACCAGCGTCGTGTTAGAATAGAGCGGCGTGGAGACCAGCGAGATCGTCTCGGGACCATAATCGAAGGCCGTGAAACGGACGGGAAGCTGGCTGCGCAGCGCGTGCGAATGAAGGATGCCTTTCGGCAATCCGGTCGTGCCGGAGCTGTAGATGATGTTGAAATCGTCCAGCGGCTGAAGCTCGACGGCGAAGGGCGCATCGCTCGCGGGCGACAGCCAGGCCTCGAAGCCCTGCCAGCCGGTCCTCGTGAAGTCGTAGGCGATGCGGCCACCCGGAACGAGCTTGGCCAGGCGGTCCTCGTAGGGCTCGACCAGCGCGCGATACTGGTCCGACAGGAACAGGACCTTGGCGTCGCAGTCGTCGAGCATCTTCTCGAGCGCGTCGGCGGCCGCCATGGTCGAGAGCGGCACCACGCACACACCGGCGCGCAAGGCGCCCATGAACGTCTCGAGATATTCGATGGAGTTGGCGGCCAGCACGGCGACCTTGTCGCCGCGCCCCAATCCCATTTCCGAGAGGCGTCGGGCGATCTTGTTCAGGCGCTTGTCGAAGTCCGTCCAGCTCCGCACCACGCCGTCGCATTTGACCGCCGCCTTGTCGGGATGGGCGGCGGCGTGGCTTGCGATCAGGTGCGGGATGGAAACGAAAGTCGGAATGTCCTCGACCGCAGGCTGCGGCACGATCGGATCCGGCAGCACATGCTGGTCGGGGCTCATCTCCGTCCCTTTCCTGCCTCTAGGTTTACTTTTTCTGTTCGACCGTCTCGACCAGACCGCCGGCCTTCTTCCAGGCGCCGAAGCCGCCTTCGAAATGCGCCACCGGCGTCAGGCCCATATCCTGTGCCGTCTTGGTCGACAATGCCGAGCGCCAGGCGCCGGCGCAGAAGAAGATGAACTTGTTGCCGGTCTGGAAGTAGTCCTTGGCGTAAGGGCTCTTGGGGTCGATCCACATTTCGAGCATGCCGCGCGTCACGTTGATGGCGCCGGGGATCGTGCCGTCGCGCCACAGTTCGCGCGGGTCGCGGATGTCGATGAAGGTGACGCCCGGCTGGCCATGCACCTTCATGGCATCGGCAAGCGACAAGGTCTCGATCTGGCTGTTCGCCTCGTCGACCATCTGTTGCACGGTCTTCTTGATCTCGAGCGGCATCGAACCCTCCCTACGCAGTGCTCCGGGCCTTGGTAGCATTTTGGCCCGGGCACGCAAGAGAAGGCGGCGTCTACTTGCCCTTCGTCTCGGGAATGGCTTTCAGCTCGGCCAGCCAGACATCGGGACTGCCGTCGGAGGGCGCCCGCCAGTCGCCGCGCGGCGACAACGAACCGCCGGACGAAATCTTCGGCCCGTTGGGCACTGCCGAGCGCTTGAACTGGTTCGTGAAGAACCGCCGCAGGAACAAAGCCAGCCAGTGCCGGATCTCCGCCAGCGTGTACGCACGCCGTGCGTCACCGTCGAGATTCACCGGCCACGCGCCCTTCTTGGCATCGTGCCAGGCATTCCAGGCGAGGAAGGCAATCTTCGAGGGCCGGTAGCCGAGCCGCGTCAGGTAGTAGAGATTGAAATCCTGAAGCGCATAGGGGCCGACCGACTGCTCGGTCGACTGGATGACGCCACCGGCACCGATCGGAATGAGTTCGGGCGAGATCTCGGTGTTCAGGATGTCGTGAAGGATCTCGGCGGTTTCCTTGTCCACATCGCCGGATGCGGCAACGAAGCGGATCAGATGCTGGATCAGCGTCTTGGAAACCGAGCCGTTGGGATTGTAGTGCGACATGTGATCGCCAACGCCATAGGTGCACCAACCGAGGCCGAGCTCGGAAAGATCACCCGTGCCGACCACCAGGCCGCGATGCTGGTTGGCCAGCCGGAACAGATAGTCCGTGCGCAGGCCCGCCTGCACGTTCTCGAAGGTGACGTCGTAGACCTTCTTGCCCTTGGCGAACGGATGGCCGATGTCGGCCAGCATCTGCGTGGCCGCCGGCTTGATGTCGATCTCGTCGGCCGTGACGCCCAGCGCCTTCATCAGGCGCCAGGCATTCTTGTGGGTCTTATCCGACGTGCCGAAGCCCGGCATGGTGTAGGCGAAGACGTTCTTGCGGCTGAGCCCCAGCATGTCCATGGCGCGGCAGGTCACGATCAGCGCATGCGTCGAGTCGAGACCGCCCGACACGCCGATGATCGCATTCTCGGTGCGGCTGGACTGTAGCCGCTGCGCCAAGCCCTGGACCTGGATGTTATAGGCCTCGTAGCAATTGTCGCGCAGCTTGGCCGGGTCCGACGGCACATAGGGGAAGCGCTCGACAGCGCGTTCCAGTGCGACGCGATTCTTCGGCGGATCGAGCACGAAAGGAATGCGCCGGAAGCGCCCGACCCGCTCGCGCTCCTGCAGGGCGCAGTCGGCGAAGCCGCCATAGCGCAGACGCTCCTGGCGGATGCGGCCGAGATCGACATCGGCCTGGATGAGTGTCGAATCCTTCTCGAAGCGCGTCGATTCGGCGAGCTGGTCGCCCAGTTCGTAGACCGCGGCATGACCGTCCCAGGCGAGATCGGTCGTCGACTCGCCCGGTCCTGCCGCCGAATAGGCATAGGCGGCGACCGCGCGCATCGACTGGCTGCCGCACAGCAGGCGCCGCGCCTCGGCCTTGCCGATGGTGATGTTGCTGGCCGACAGGTTCACCAGCAGCTCCGCGCCGGCCAAGGCGGCGTGGCTCGACGGCGGAATCGGCACCCACACGTCCTCGCAGATTTCGACGTGGAAGGTGAGATCGACGCCACTCGCCTGGAACAGCAGATCGGTGCCGAACGGCACGGTCTGCCCCGCCAGCTCGAATTCGTGGGCGATGACATTGGCGCCGGAGACGAAGTGGCGCTTCTCGTAGAACTCGCGATAGTTCGGCAGGTAGATCTTGGGGACGACGCCCAGGATCTCGCCGCGGTGAACGACGATGGCGCAGTTGTAGAGCCGGCTGGACACCCGCAGCGGCACCCCCACGATCAACACCGGAAAGAGCTTGCGGCTCGCGGCCACCACTTCGGCGATCGAGGCCTCGACCTGATCGAGCAGCGCGTCCTGCAGCAGCAGATCTTCGATCGAGTAGGAGGAAAGACCGAGTTCGGGAAAGACCATGACAGCCGCGCGGGCCTTGTCGCCTTGGACCGCGAGCTTCAACGTCTCGGCGAGATTGTAGGCCGTATCGGCAACCTTGGTGCGCGGCACGCAGCAGGCGACGCGGACGAACTCGTGGGAATAGAGCGAATAGAAATCGGACATCGGGACTCCAGTGATCCTCTACGGTCCGATGGCACTCGTTTCCGATCAAGGGCTGGTGGTTAGGCGATGATGGGCGCGACAGGGATTGGACCTGCGACCCCCGCCATGTCAAGACTAACGGCAACTCAGGGCATCCACGACGGAGCAACGTGGCGTTGCATTTGCCTCGTTCATCGACCACCGATGCCGATAGGCGACTCGAGAGAGCGGAGTCGACTGGACGTGGGTACATCTCGCCCCGGCCGGACTGGTCGGCGCTGCCGTCAATTCGCTTGCCGGCGTCTTGTTCGTCGGTGCGTTCTACGGCGGTTTCTTTGGCGCCGGCCGGGGTTCGTGGTGCTGGCGCTCCTGGGGCTGGTAATGTCCGAGACGCTGACGCGGATCAATGCGGTCAAGCTGACGATCAGCCTGCTCTCGAGCGTCACTGCCGCCCTGCTCTTCTTAGGGTCCAACCTTATCGAATGGCCCGCCGCGATTGCCCTCGGGATCGGATCGTTCGTGGGCGGCGAGTTCGGCGGCCTGTTTGCGTCGAAGGTCAACCCGGATGTGCTGCGGATCGTCGTGGTGGTGCTGGGTCTGGCGATTTCGATCGCGTTCTTCATCAAGCACTACTGACGACGCCAGGATACGGCCAACCAAATCCAGGAGCTAAAGAGGCGCGTCCTCGCTTGTTGCCCTCGACCCCGTCGTTGCCCGTCGCGGCCGCAACGGCGTCTCAGTCCGCGTCAATCCCGGCATGTTCAACGAGCGCGGCGTCCTGCTGAAGGACGGCACGATCTTTCACCCGGCGCGCGTTCCCACGCCCTTCTCGACGGTCATTTCTACTACAGCAGCGAAATTCCGAATGCATTGGCGAACGCCTACGACGACCTGATCAGCCAGCCTGCCATCGGCACCACCTACAAGTTCAACGCCGAAACGCCCCCACCCTGATGAACGCGTTGCGCATGCAACTAGGAGCTCCTCGCCCAACCCGCCCCAGTAGGAAAAAATTCGCAGCGGCAGCGAGCCTGTGCTCAAGGCGGCTCCTCACTTTGGAGCCGGAGGCGATGGTGGGCGCGACAGGGATCGAACCTGTGGCCACTGCCATGTCAAGACAGTGCTCTACCGCTGAGCTACGCGCCCATCGCCTGAGGTTGCTGGGGTGCCTGAGCACCGGCAACGCGGAAGCCCGGTCGTCTACATCGCGGATCGACGGTTGGCAAGAGCGTGAGACGTGACGCGCTTCGTCGCGCGGGTTATTAGCAGGGGATGAACAATCTCCCGGCTCTGCCCGATCACGAGGCCCTGGATTGCCGCCTTCCGGCACAGCAGGTAGTCCCGGTCGTGGTGGCGTCACCGCACAGCGGATCGTTCTACCCCCCTGCCTTCCTCGATCAGGCCGCCGTACCGCTCGCCGCCTTGCGCCGGGCCGAGGATGCCTTCGTCGACGACCTGTTTGGTGCGGCCCCTGCCCTCGGCATGCCGTTCCTGGCAGCGCGCTTCCCCCGCTCCTACGTCGATGCCAATCGCGAGCCCTATGAGCTGGACCCGGGCATGTTCGAGGGCCCTTTGCCGCGGGCGCTCAACCATCGCACGACGCGCGTGGCCGCGGGTCTCGGCATGATCCCGCGCGTGGCCGCCAGCGGCGAAGCGATCTATCGCGGGCGCGTGCCGTCGGAGACGATCGAGGAGCGGCTGGAAACCTGCTGGCGTCCTTATCACACGGCATTGTCGACGCTGGTGGAGCGGACCTGCAGCACCTTCGGCGGCGCGTTGCTGGTCGACGCCCACTCCATGCCCTCCTCGGCCTCCAGTCTCGGCGCACGGGACCGCGACAGCCGCGTCGATATCGTGCTGGGCGACAATCACGGCGAGTCCTGCGCACCCGATCTCGTGGCGTGCGCCGAATCGTGGTTTCGCGCGCGAGGTCTGCGCGTTCTGCGCAACCAACCCTATGCCGGCGGCTTCACGACCCAGTGCTACGGTCGCCCCTCCCTGTCGCGCCATGCGCTGCAGATCGAGATCAATCGCGCGCTCTACATGGATGAAGCGCGCCACGAACGACTGCCCACGATCGGTGTGTTCACCAAACTGATCACCGGGTTCTTGCAAGAGATGGGCAGTCAGTCCGTCGAGATACTGCTGCCTCATCGGCTCGCCGCCGAGTAACCAGACATCGGGCCAAAAAAAGGGCCGTGACAAGCACGGCCCGAGTTTAGGGAGGAAACGCCCAAGACGGGCATACAGCAAACAAAGAGGCCGCCGAGGCGGCGTTTGCTGCCCCCTAAGAATGGTGCACCTGCGAAGGGATTTCAAGAGCAAAAAAGAGCCCTGAATTCACAGTTTTACGCCCATCGATATGCGTATTTGGGTGTGTCTTTTTTGCAACGCACAATAATCACGGGACGCAGCTTTGCATTGAATGCATTGCTTTTGCAAAATCAGGCCCGAGCATTTTTGTAAGGTATTCAAGGGCTTGAAGCCTGGATGGAGGACGAGTTGGCTAAGAAATTTGTCGTTGCAATGATGATGCATGAAACGAACACCTTCTCTCCCCTACCGACGCCCATAGAGTCCTTTGCCCGCGCAGGGTCCCTGAGCGGCCCGACCGCCATTAAGGAGGCCGAGGGCACCAACACCTCGCTGGGCGGCTTCATCGACGTCGCCCGCAAGGCCGGAGCCGAGTTCACCGTGCCCATGGCGGCATCGGCCCATCCGTCGGGTCTGGTCACCAAGGCCGCCTACGAGCAGATGACGACGGCGATTGTCGACGAGGTGAAGAAGGGCTGCGACGCGGTCCTGCTGGCCCTGCATGGCGCCATGGTCGCCGAGCACTACGACGACGGCGAAGGCGAGCTGCTGAACCGCATCCGCAAGATCGCCCCTGATGTGCCGATCGCCGTGGCGCTCGATTTCCACACCCAGATGACCGACGCCATGATTAACGGCGCCAGCATCATCACGGGCTACCGCACCTACCCGCATATCGACATGGCCGACACCGCGCAGCGCGCCGGCCGGACCCTGATCCGGATGCTGGCGGGCGAAGTCGAGCCGAAGATGGTGTGGGGCAACCGGCCGATCATGAGCAGCTCGCTGGTCCACACACCGTCGCGTGAGCCGATGAAGACCCTGATGGGCATGGCCAACCAGGCCGAGGATACTGGCCAGGTGTTGAACGCCTCGGTGTTCGGCGGCTTCCCGCAGGCCGACATCCCGCACCTCGCCCTCTCCTCCGTCATCGTCTGCGACAAGCGCACGGCCGAAGGCGAGATCCTGCTGAACAAGATCCTCGATACGGCCTGGGAGAAGCGCGAGGGCTTCCTGTTCCATCCCGAGCCGCTCTCGGTCCAGGTGGCGCGCGCCAAGTCGTACGATGGCGGCCCCGTCGTCATGGCCGACCACGGCGACAACACCGCCTCAGGCGGCACGCAGGATGTGATGAGCGTCATCGAGGAAGCCATGAAGCAGAACCTCGAGGATGCCTGCGCCGGTCCGATCTGCGACCCCGCCTGCGTCGAGCAGATGATCAAGGCCGGCGTCGGCGCCGAGGTGACGCTGGAGCTCGGCGGCAAGATCGACATGCCGGCCATGGGCCTGAAGGGCAAGCCGCTCAAGGTTACCGGCAAGGTGAAAGCGATCACCGACGGCCAGTTCGTCGTCACGGGCCCGATGGCGACGGGAACTACGGTGCGCATGGGCCGCACCGCCGTCCTCGACACCGGCAAGATGCAGATCGTGGTCTCCGAGAAGCGCGCGGAGCCGTACGATCTCGGCGTCTTCACCCACTGCGGCATCGACCCGCGGCGCAAGAAGTACGTGCTGATCAAGTCGCGCCAGCACTTCCGCGCGGGCTTCGAGCCGATCGCCAAGCATATCGTCATGTGCGACGGTGACGGCTGCACGGCGTCCGACCTCAAGCTGTTCAAGTACACACGGGTCAAGCGGCCGCTCTATCCGTTCGACCCCGACATGCGGCTCGGCCGCAATCAAGCCTGAAGCGCGTGATTCCGATCACGCTAGAATAGCACACTGCGCAAGCTCTGAGGAACACAACGTCATGGCCACCTACGACATCGTCATCCGCAACGGCCAGGTGGCCGACGGAACCGCCAAGAAGCTGTTCGCCCCCGACATCGCGGTGAAGGGCGACTGCATCGTCGCCGTCGGGGGCGGCAGTTCGATGGACTGCGCGAAAGGCATCAACTTCCTGTTCAGCTGCGGCGGCCGCATGGAAGACTACTGGGGTGTCGGCAAAGCCACAGGGGATATGCTGCCCATGATCGCGGTGCCCACCACCTCAGGCACCGGCAGCGAGGCGCAGTCGTTCGCGCTCATCAG
>WBZX01002003.1_pt1 | contig 14452 bp, 8 predicted proteins | sample 5204211 | NCBI WGS metagenome assembly WBZX01 (sample SAMN12344362, study PRJNA552823) | activated sludge metagenome | biome: Activated sludge suspended growth; feature: Nitrification reactor; material: Wastewater; isolation source: activated sludge from nitrification reactor of wastewater treatment...
GCGGCGGAACTCGCACCGAGCATCCGTGTGAACTGCATCGCTCCGAGCCTGACGCGCACACCACTTTCCGAGAAGCTGCTCAGCACGCCCGAACGGGAGGTCGCCAGCGCCGAACGACATCCCTTGAGACGCGTTGGGGACGCGCGCGATAGCGCAGCGATGGTCGCCTTCCTCCTCAGCGAGGAGGCATCGTGGATCACCGGTCAGGTGATCGGTGTGGATGGAGGCTTGAGCGCCAGCTGAGATGCCGCGCCACGTGAAGCCTGCCGAGCGTGCCACGAAGACCTGCATCACCTGCGGCCTGCCCTTCCAATGGCGCAAGAAGTGGGAGAAGGTTTGGAATGAAGTGAGGTATTGCAGCGAACGATGCCGAAGGAACAAGCCCGCGTAGTGCGGCTGGTGTTGGGCGATCAGCTGAACCATGCACACCCGTGGTGGCAGGAGGTGCGGCCCGATGTGCTCTACGTGATGATGGAGGTGCGCCAGGAGACCGACTATGCGTGGCATCATATGCAGAAGGTGCTCGGCTTCTTCGCTGCGATGCGACGCTTCGCGGAACACCTGCGGGCCCAGGGTCATCGTGTACGTTACATCGCACTCGATGACGTCGCCAACCGACAGGACATCACGGCCAACTTGGTGGAGCTCTTCGGGCTAACAGGAGCAACGGAGTTCGGCTACCTGCTGCCTGATGAGCACCGACTGGATGAACAGCTGAAGCACTTCGCAGCGACGTGTGGCATGCAGGTGCATGTGGCCGATACGCACCACTTCCTCACCACGCGTGAGGAGCTGGCCACGCTATTCAAGGGGAAGAAGCAATACCTGATGGAGCGCTTCTACCGCGTGATGCGTGAGCGCACTGGTCTGCTCATGCGTGGCGATCAGCCGCTCGGTGGGCAATGGAACTTCGATCACGACAACCGGCAACGGCCACCCAAGGGACACGTGCCGCCGCCGCCCTTGCTCTTCGATCACGACCTGCGCGATCTGGAGCGCATGCTGAAGGATGCGGGTGTGAAGACCATCGGTACCGTGGATGCGGCGCACTTCACCTGGCCGCTGGACCGCGCGGAGAGCCTTGCCCTGCTGCGCTACTTCTGCGAACACCTGCTGCACCGCTTCGGCACCTACCAGGATGCGATGAGCTCGCACCACTGGGCCATGTACCACGCGCGCATCAGCTTCAGCATGAACGTGAAGTTGTTGCATCCGTTGGAGATCTGCGAAGCCGCCGTGCAAGCCCACCACGCCGATCCGGAGCGGATCACGCTCGCGCAGGTGGAAGGCTTCGTGCGCCAGATCATCGGTTGGCGCGAGTACATGCGCGGCGTTTACTGGGCGCAGATGCCCGGCTTCGCGCAGCGGAACTTCCTGGGGCATGTGAACAAGCTACCCGCGTGGTACTGGACAGGCCGTACGCGCATGGCCTGCTTGCGCGATGCCATCACAGGCAGCCTCGCGAACGCCTATGCACACCACATCCAACGCCTCATGATCACCGGCAACTTCGCGTTGCTGGCGGGTGTTCACCCCGATGAAGTGGACCAATGGTACCTGGGCATCTATCTCGATGCCATCGAATGGGTGGAGATCACCAATACGCGGGGCATGAGCCAGTTCGCCGATGGGGGCATCGTGGGCACCAAGCCGTACGTGAGCAGTGGTGCCTACATCCATAAGATGGGTCATTACTGCGGCACCTGCCACTATGATGTGAACGAGCGCACCGGTCCCAAGGCATGCCCGTTCAATGCGCTGTACTGGCACTTCCATGCGCGCAATCGTGAACGGTTCCTGAGCGACGAAGCACGACCGGGCATGATGGTACGCATGGGCATGACCTATCGCACCTGGGATAAGATGCCGGCCGCTACACGCAAGGCGTTGTTGGATAAGGGGGATGAACTGCTGGCCAACCTCGAGACCTTATGAGCCGTGCCATCCTCTGGTTCCGCAACGACCAGCGACTCGCCGACAACACCGCGCTCACCGTGGCGCTCGCCGCGCATGACGAAGTGCTGCCCGTGCTCATCGTGGACCCTGCCCAGCACGGTCCTTCGCCCTTCGGCTTCGAACGCAGCGGTGCCTACCGACGTCGCTTCACGCGGCAGGGCATCGCTGACCTCGATGCGCAACTGCGTGTGAAGGGCAGTGCGCTGCATGTGCGGATGGGGGAACCGGCCCGCATCGTCGAACAGCTGCAACGAACATGGGGAGCCGAGGCCGTGCATGCGCAACAGCTCTACGCTTGGGAAGAGCAGGAGCAGGCGCGTACCGTGGCAGCGGTGGCCGATCTCCGCTTGCACGCACCGAACACCCTTTTGCTGCCCGGTGATCTACCGTTCTCGTTGGATAAGCTGCCGCACGTTTTCACGGCCTTCCGCACCAAAGTGGAGAAGCAGTGCACGGTGCACCCACCGCTTCCCGAACCTGACGGCATCCCATCGCCGAAGGAGTGGGTGGGCCATGCGTTGGACGACGACATGCTGGCCCATGACACGATCATCGATGATGCACGATCCGTGATGCCGTTCACCGGAGGCAGAACGGCGGCGATGGCGCGTCTGCGCCACTACTTGTGGGATACGCGTGCGCTCTCGCGCTACAAGGAGACGCGCAACGGGTTGCTGGGTGCCGACTACAGCAGCAAGCTGAGCCCGTGGCTCGCAACAGGAGCCATAAGTGCGCGTGAAGTATGGCACGAGGTGAAGCGCTATGAAGCGGAGCACGGCGCCAACGAAAGCACCTACTGGCTCGGCTTCGAACTGCTATGGCGCGACTTCTTCCAGTTCACCGCCGCCAAGCAGGGGCGTGCGCTCTTCCGGCGGGGCGGCATCGCCGCAATGCCTGCCAAGGGCAACAACGATCCGCGACGGTTCGGGGCCTGGTGTGAAGGGCGAACAGGTCAGGCATTCATCGACGCGAACATGCGCGAGCTGCTGCACACCGGTTGGATGAGCAACCGAGGTCGCCAGAATGTGGCGAGCTACCTGGTGCACGACCTGGGTATCGACTGGCGCATGGGTGCGTGGTGGTTCGAGCGTATGCTCATCGACTACGACCCGTGCAGCAACTGGGGCAACTGGCAGTACGTGGTCGGCGTGGGCAATGACCCGCGCGAGGGCCGACGCTTCGATCCCGTGCGGCAAGCGGGGATGTACGATCCGGAGGGCGCCTACGTGCAGCACTGGGCGTAGTACCGCCGCTACCTTGGGCGCCTTACCAAGAACCATGGAAGCGATGAAGAAGGTCGTCGTGATCACCGGCGCCAGCACGGGGATCGGCCAAGCCACCAAACAACTGCTCCGCGAGCGCGGCTGCACCGTGTTCAACTTGGACGTGCTGGCTTCCTCGGACGACGCACCGGACGAGTACATCGCTTGTGATGTGCGTTCGCGGCAAGTGGTGATCGATGCGGTGCGTCTGGTGCATGAGCGTGCTGGACGCATCGACATGCTGTTCGCCAACGCAGGGGTGCATCACGTGGCTACGGTGGAAGAGACGACGGAGGAGGCGCTGGACCGCGTCATCGGTATCAATATCAAAGGCGTGTTCCACACACTACAGGCGGTGATCCCGGTGATGCGTGCACAAGGCACGGGTAGCGTCGTGCTCATGGGTTCCGATCAATGCCATGTGGGCAAGGGGAGGAGCGCGGTCTATGGGCTCACCAAGGGCGCCATCGGCCAGCTCACCAAGAGCACGGCCATCGATCTCGCACCGCACGGCATCCGCGTCAACTGCATCTGCCCCGGGAGCATCGACACGCCGCTCCTGCACGGAGCCGTGCGCAACTTCGTGGCGGCCACGGGAGCCACCACGCCGCAGGTGATGCAGGCCGTGGAGCAGGCGCAGCCGATACAACGCCTGGGCACACCGCTGGAGATCGCGCAGGCCGTCGCGTTCATGCTCAGCGACGAAGCCTCCTTCATGACGGGCGCGCTCATGAGCGTGGACGGTGGCTACATCTGCCAGTGACGCGCTAGTTGGTCCACACCGCGTAGCCCTTGCGCCGCAGTTCCAGCGCCAGGCCTTTCTCCACCTCCAATGCTTCGGCGCGGCTCAGTGGGCCGATGTCACGGTAGAGACTGGGTCGCAGGTACCGACCGTACTTGTACACGATGGCGGACGAGAGGTCGTGGCCCTTCTTACTGAGCGCGCCCGTCTTGTGTTGGCGGAAGCGTTCTTCCGGCGTCTTGCTCGTCATGCCCACGTACACGCACTCCAGCACGCCATTGTACTGCGGGTTCGCTTCGCGGAAGCGACGGTCCTCCGTGTACACCTTGCGGTGCAGCTCGATCACATAGACGGTGTAAGCGGTGGGCACGGCCCTAAAGGAACGCATCCGGCATGTCGCACCCGGCGGATGCGTGCAACGTGGACACCCACGCTAGCGTCATCATCCACATCCACCCATGCGCCACCTCCTCACCGCCCTTTCCCTGCTATTCGCCTCGCAGGTGCTCCCTCAACAGATCACCTCCTGCACGGCACGCGGAAGCGCCACACCGGAACTGATCGCCCACGCCATCGCGACGGATGCGGAGCGTGGTGGACAACAGGTGCGCACCATCAAGGTGAAGGTGGTGGTGGGTGCGGCTCCCACGGAGGGTGGTGAGCCCTTCCTTTCTGTGCCGCTCACCAAAGTGCAGCGCGACATCGACTTCACCAACGAGGTCTTCGATCGGAGCAACACGGGCATCCAGGTGCAGCTGTGCGGACCCATCAGCGTGGTCACGGACTTCGCGTTGTACAGCATGGTCAATATCTCGCCTGCTGCGATCGCGCCCCACCGCGTGCCTGGGTACATCACCATCTTCTACACCACAGCACTGCCATCCGGTATCGGCGGCACGTGGGCGGGCGATCAGGTGTTCATCTCGGGTGGAGGACCCATCAGCACCATGGCGCATGAGCTGGGTCACTTGTTCGGCTTGGGGCATACGCACGATGGCGTGATCGAACCGGAACTGGCCGACGGGTCCAATTGCACCATCGGCGGCGATATGCTGTGCGATACGCCCGCTGACCCGAACCTGGCCACACCCGGCTACGTCATCGCCCCGTGCCAGTACGTGGGCACCATCACCGACGCCAACGGCGACCTGTATACGCCCATGCTCAACAACGTGATGAGCTATACACCCTGCGTGGCCGACTCGCTCACCCCGCAGCAGAATGCCGTGATGCGCTACATGCTGGACGAGGTGTTGCTGCATCTGTGGCGCACCACCGAGCCTGTCACCATCGACGTGTTTGATATACTGCAATGTGCGAACGCCGATCCCATCGCGCTATCAGCGTCACCGTCGCCTGGCACCTTCGGTGGGGCGTACGTGCAAGGCACCACCCTGGTGAACTTCCCGAACCCACCCGGCACCACCTATGTGACCTACACACCCGCCACGCCGCCGGAACCACCCACGGAGTTCATCGATCAGTTCCTGGTGCGCAACATCCAGTGGGCCACCGCGCACACGGCCGTGAGCACCGACAGCGTGTGGCAGAGCTTCCAAGCGCGCTTCGATGCACCCATGACGCGCGTGGACTTCATGACCTACGCGAACACGCCGACCACGGTGCGCATGCGCCTCTATGAAGGCATGGGCCCGCAGGGCAACTTGCTGCACGACACCACGGCGATCGTCGGAACGGACACGACCTGGGTCTCCTTCCATCTGCCGGCGAACCTCGTCGGTGCGATGTACACCAGCTATACCGCACTCCTTACGGCCGATGCGCCCTTCGCCATCTTCCAGCCGATGGGCAACGACTACGCTCCCGGTAGCAGCAGCCTGCCATTCGGCGACTTGCAGTTCCGCGAATGGGTGTTCGCGCTGCCGCCTTGCCAGGAGGCGAGCCGTTATTATGCACTGCACCAGGTACAAGCCCGGCCAGCGCTGAACCTGCCCGATGCCTATTGCCATTCCGATGCGACGCCCACGCACTTGGTGGTGGACACGCTGCACCTGACGAGCACCGAACTCTTGCTCGATGGCGGACCCGCAGGGACCTTCATCCCATCGGAGCTCTTGCTCGGAGAACACCTCGTGCAACACGTCTACACCCTGGACGGGTGCACCGATACGCTGGAGCAAGTGCTCACCGTGGTGCCAGCACCCGACTTCGTGTTCCCCGGTCTGCAGCAGCCCGTGTGCGTGGAGGATCCCGTGTTCACGCTCACGGCCGATCCATCGGGTGGGAATTTCCGCATCGATGGCGAACCAGCGGTGGAGTTCGATCCCGCAGCCCTCGGTCTTGGCACACACACCGTCGACTACGTGTACACCGCGCAACTGGACAGCTTGACCTTCTACGACCAGTTCTGCTGCTACACGGGCATGCCCGGCTATACCAATCTGGTGTCGGACACCACCACCTGGCAGAGCTTCACCGCCGATCAGAGCGGCAGCTTGGACAACATCCTCCTCGGCCTCAACCTCAACAGTGTGGAACGCACCTTCGATGTGGCCATCCGCGCGGGCGAAGGCCTGGCAGGTCCGGTGCTTTGGAGCGATACGCGCACCGTTACCGAAGGCTACAACAGCTTCTTCAACAACACCGGCCTCAGTGTGCAGGAGGGTGATACCTACACCTTCTCCCTGCGCTATGCGGCGGACGGCCTGCCGTTCCCGGTTGACCTCTTCATCTTCACCGGTGATGGGTTCCCCACCGGGGTCGGATCGGTGCCGGGCAGCGCGGGTCCCATCGATCACTACTTCCGCGAGCGCATCGTTCAAACGCATGCATGCACCGATAGCACGAGCCTCACGGTGCAGGTGGAGGTGTGCACCGGTATCGACGACCCGAATACGCCTGCGGTCCGTATCGCTCCGAACCCTTTCCGGGACCAACTCGTGATAGAGCCGGGCCTTGGACCGGTGCGCTATGCCGTGTATGCGGCGGATGGGCGGGTGGTGCGTGAAGGGCGCAGCACGCACGGTGGGCGCATCGCAGTGCCCACGATGGACCTTCGCGCGGGCAGCTATCAACTGAAGGTGTGGACCGGCGACGCGCAGCGTGTGCACGTGTTGCGCGTGATGAAGGTGGAGTAGGAGCGACGATACCGCGAATACCGTTCGTCGTTCGTGCGCAACGCCCGTTCGTGGTGCGAACGCCTCTTTCGCCTGTGCCCGCCATCAGCGTGACGAGGTCGTTCAGTGGTCCATCACGCGTGAAGACAACGGGTCGGCACTGTGTTCCGTCATGCGTTCATGTTCCACGTCACGCGCCTTCGCTTCCTAGCACCTGTTCTTCTTCTAGCCTCGTTCACGCAGGCGCAATGTGATGTGCGCGTCCCCGTGGGTGCGCCCACCCAACGCACACCCGCGTTGCACGCCGAACGCGGTGGTGGTGCGCTGTACCTGGTGCCTACGGTGGTGCATGTGCACTACGGTGGTGGGCTGGCGCCGCTCGGTGTGCAGTACATCAAGGCGCTCATCGATCAATGCAACGCCGATCTGCGTGCCATGGGGCCGGACCTTGCCGGTATCGTACCGGCCTTCCAACCGATCATCGGCGACATGCGCTTCGAACTACGCCTGGCGACACGCGATGCTGAAGGTGAGTGCATGAGCGGGATCCGCTATCACGCCTACGACCCCGCCACCGAAGCGCCGGACCATGCGGCCGCCACGATCGACACGCGTGGTTACCTCAACATCCACATCGGTGCCAACCAGAGCTTCGCCACGCTGCCCGCGCCGGTAACAGCTCCGTACGACCATTCCGATGTGATCATGTTCGGCATCAGCAACGCCACCTTCGACACGCATACCCTCGCGCACGAGGTGGCCCATTGGGCGGGGCTCTACCACACCTTCGGCCTCACCAACAGCACCGGCACCTGCGGCGATGACTACATCGCCGATACGCCCATCACTGCCGGCAGTCCGCTCGACTGTGTGCTGGACCGGAACGAATGCACACCCGGTGTGGTGGAGAACGTGCAGAACATCATGGACTACAGCGACTGCGGTGTGATGTTCACCCAAGGGCAAGCGGACCACGCGCTGGACGTGCTCGCCGATGCGACGCTGGTGCGCAACGGCGTGGTGAGCGCGGAGAACCTGCTCGCCACTGGCGTCACCGACCCCAGCAGCTGTCCCATCACCGCTGCCATCTACCACTACGCGTTCGTCAACTGCACGGGCACCACGGTGCGCTTCCGTGCGATGGCCGAGCATGCCTTGGTGGACAGTGTGCGCTGGACCTTCACCGGTGGCAGCCCGGCCACCAGCACCAGCGAGCACACGGATGTTCTCTACGCCGCTGCGGGCAGCTACGCCGTGCAACTCATCGCCTACGGTGGCGGTGGTAGTGCGGTGGTGAACACCACGGTGCAGGTGGACGTGCCGAATGCCACGGGCAACGGCCTCGCACTGGTCAACACCTTCCCCTTCACGCAGGGCTTCGAGGCTGGCTTCGCACTCCCCACCGCCAACATGCAGGTGGTACCGAACGGCGCGCCCACCTGGCAGGTGTTCGCCGATGCAGGCTACGCCAGCCAACGCTGCCTGTACATCCCCGCCGGTGCGGTGGAGGTGACCGACACAAACGACCTCGTCCTCGGCAACTTCGACTTCAGCAGCTTGAGCGTGCCCACTGTGCAGGTGAAGGTGGCTTCCAGTATGTATGGTACGGCGGGCTGGAGCAGCTTCGTACTGCGTTTCCGCGATCAGTGCAGCAACATCTTCGTGGGCGAGCAGTGGGGACTGTGGCAACTGAACGACTACGGCGCCGACCACGGTGCCGACTACGTGCCGGACAACGATGGCCAGTGGGTGACCTTGCAAGCGAGCTTCCCGGAGTGGCACCTGGCCACTGGTGCTGAACTCGTGCTGCGCGTGGTGCGCCCGGCCTATCCCGCGAGTTTCACGGCCGAGCCATTCTACCTGGACGATGTGTACGTGGGCGAACTACCCGTGAGCACCGGCCTGCCCGAGTCGCCGATGGAGCCGTTCCGTGTGTGGCCGAACCCGGCCACGGTGAGCTTCGCGGTGCAGGCGGAGGAAGCGGGTGTGTTGCACGTGTTCGATGCGCGTGGGCAGCGGGTGTGGCAACAGCGCCTCGTACGCGGGGCGAACACCATCGACGCGGCACTGGCACCCGGTGTGTACCTGCTCCGCTTGGAAGGACGCACCGCCGCTCAGCGCCTGGTGGTGGAGTAGGGGTTCCCACCCATGGACGCCCGCCGGATGTGGGCCGGGCATCTTTCCGACGTGTGGGCGCGTCATAGCGGCATCGACCCCTTCCACCATGCGCTCGTTCCATACCCTGCTGCTGCTGTTCGCCGTCCCTTCGCTCTTCGCCGCCAACGGTCCCTGTGACGGGCTGCAGGCCTGCTTCACTACCAGCGAAGTGCAGCCCGGCGTCTTCTACTTCGAGAACTGTTCCACCTTCCCCACCAACGCGCAATACGTGTGGAACTTCGGCGATGGCGGTATGGCCACCACTCCTTTCGCCGACCACCAGTATGCACAGGCGGGCATCTACGACGTCTGTCTCACGGCCTGGTGGGGCAACTGCTCGGACACCACATGCACCACGGTGATCGTGGAGGGCAACGCACCGTGCGATCCGAACTTCGCGGTGGAGATGGGCTGGAACGACGCCGGCAACGGGCTGGTGTACTTCAACGCCACCAGCAACCACACAAACACGAGCTTCATTTGGTACTTCGGTGATGGCACGGAAGGCTACGGACCCACCACCACGCATACCTACGCGCCCGGCTCCTACGCTGTATGCGTGGCCGGCTGGTACTACAACCAAGCCACCCAGGACAGCTGCTGGACGGAGGACTGCACCACCATCGTGGTGCAAGGCGGCGACCCGTGCGCAGGCTACGAGGCCTGCTTCGTGAGCAACGCCCTACCGAACGACCTCTTCTACTTCGACAACTGCTCCACCTTCCCCACCAACGCGCAGTTCTTCTGGAGCTTCGGTGATGGTGGCATGGCCACGACGCCGCAAGCGCAACACCAGTACCCGGTATCGGGCACGTACGAGGTCTGCCTCACCGCGTATTGGGGCAACTGCTCCGACACCACCTGCACCACGGTGGAGGTGAACATATCCCCTTGCGAGAACTTCGAAGTGGCGATGAGCTGGAACGCGGGCTTGGGCAACGAGGTCTTCTTCGTGGCCACGAGCAGTCTCCCGAACACCAACTTCATCTGGTACTACGGCGATGGCACGGAGGGCTACGGTCCTACCACCACGCACACCTACCCACAAGGCGGCAGCTACGGCGTGTGTGTGACCGGTTGGTACTACGACCAGGGCACCGGGGACACGTGCTGGACGGAGGATTGCACCACCATCTTCGTGCAAGGCAATGACCCATGCGCGGGCTACGAGGCCTGCTTCGTGAGCAACGCACTACCGAACAACCTCTTCTACTTCGACAACTGCTCCACCTTCCCCACCAACGCGCAGTTCTTCTGGAGCTTCGGTGATGGCGGCATGGCCACCACCCTCTACGCAGAGCACCAGTATGCACAAGCGGGTACCTACGAGGTGTGTCTTACAGCGTGGTGGGGCAACTGCTCGGACACCACCTGCACCACGGTCACCGTGGGTGGTGGCACACCGTGCGATCCGAACTTCGCGGTGGAGATGGGCTGGAACGATGCCGGTAATGGGCTGGTCTACTTCAACGCCACCAGCAACCACGCGAACACCAGCTTCATCTGGTACTTCGGTGATGGCACGGAAGGCTACGGTCCCACCACCACGCACACCTACGCACCCGGTTCCTATAACGTGTGTGTGAGCGGCTGGTACTACAACGAGGCCACCGAGGACAGCTGCTGGACGGAGGACTGCACCACCATCTTCGTGCAGGGCAACGACCCCTGTGCGGGCTACGAGGCCTGCTTCGTGAGCAACACGCTCGCGAACAACGGGTTCTTCGGCGACAACTGCAGTTCGTTCCCCGCGAACGCACAGTACTTCTGGAGCTTCGGTGATGGCGCTACGAGCACCACCGAGCACGGCGAACACCACTACGACCAACCGGGTACCTACGAGGTGTGTCTCACCGCGTGGTGGGGCAACTGCTCCGATACCACCTGCACCACCGTTGTGATCGCCGATGCGGCCTGCGATGCGGTCATGGCCAACTACGGCAGCATCGTCACCGGCAACACGGTACTCTTCCAGAACGCCACCACCGGGCAGGGAACCAACACGCAATGGTATTGGGACTTCGGCGATGGAAGCACCAGCAACGTATCCGACCCCACGCACACCTATGGCGCACCGGGCGGCTACCTCGTGTGCCTCACCGTGGTCACGGTGCTCGATGGGAACGGTGGTCAACCCATCACCTGCCAGGACAGCTACTGCGGCACGGTGCATCCCTTCGGCACGAACAACTGCCAACTGGAAGCGGGCTTCGTCGCCAACGTGGGTGATGTGACCGTTCAGTTCTCCAACACCACCACCGGCACCGGGACCAGTACCACGTGGCATTGGGATTTCGGGGATGGTACCACCAGCAACGACGCACAGCCTTCACACATCTTCCCCGGACTGGGCACGTACCAGGTATGCCTTACCGCCATCAGCATCTACGAGCTATCTGGTGGTGGTGTGCAAACCTGCTTGGATACCGTGTGCATGCCCGTGGTGACCGGCGTGGCCGATGTGTGCGACCAACTCGATGCGGACTTCACCGCCACGGCCAACGGACTGGCCGTGCAATTCGTGAGCACCTCCACCGGTCCCTCGCCGCAGAGCCAGTTCTATTGGAGCTTCGGTGATGGAAGCACGGGCACGGGTCCCAACCCCCTGCATGATTATGTGGAGCAGGGCGTGTACGAAGTGTGCCTGCACGTGGTGAGCGTGTACGAGGTGCCCGGCCAGGGGCTGGTGACCTGCGAGGACGACCAGTGCTACACCGTGGACGCGGGCTTCGGCGACCCGTGCGCCGGACTGGTGGCCTGCTTCGAAGCGTTGCCCTTCGAGAACGGAGCCTACTCCTTCGCGAACTGCTCGCAACTGCTGCCCATCAACATACCCGCTTATTACTTCTGGGACTTCGGCGATGGCACCACGAGCGACCTGGCGCAACCGATGCACTCCTTCACCGCGGGTAACTATACCGTGTGCCTCACGGTGACGCACGGCGACTGCGTGGACAGCACCTGCACCACCGTGCAGGTGACGCAGAGCGGACCGTGCAGCCCGAACTTCCTCGCCGACTTCTCGTGGACCGCGAGCGGCACCGCCGTCATCCTCAGCGGCAGCGCGACCATGCCCGCCAACGGATACATCTGGCACTTCGGCGATGGCAGCGACCCTGGCTACCAGCAAGTGATGACGCACCTCTACGAGCCGCCCGGCCCCTTCGAAGTGTGCCTCACCGCCTGGTATTGGAACGAGCAGGCGCAGGACACCTGCTTCGCGTCGCATTGCGAACTGGTGAACCCCTTCGCCACCGGTGTGGACGAGCAACTGTGGAGCGCGATGAGCGTGTTCCCCGTGCCCGCGCACGAGCAGGTGACGCTCTCCGGCCTGCCGCAGGGAACGACCGTGCGGCTCTTCGCAACGGACGGACGCGCGGTGCGCAGCGTGAACAGCATGGGCTCCACGCATGTGTTGGATGTGCACGACCTGGCCACGGGCACCTATGTGCTGCGCTTGGAACACGCCCAAGGCACCACGCACCGCAAGCTGGTGGTTGAATAAGGGCGCCTACGCGGTGGCGGTGGGTGTGCTGAAGAGGCGCACCAAGGCCGCCACGTGCGCCCACAACACCACCGGCACCAGCACGGCGGGCAGCAGCACCCACGGCGCTGCGGTCACCAGCACGTTGGGGTGGTCGAAGTGGATGCGTTGCACGCTGCTGGGGATGCTGAGCACCGCGGTGCCCACCACGTTGATGAGCAGCAGCAGGCATGCGATGTTCCAGGCGATGAGCACGGCGCGACCCGGCGGACGCGCACTGCGCAACCACACGAGCAGCAGCGCCGCACTGATGCCACTGAGGATATCGTAGTTGGTGCCTGCATAGGTCATGGCGCGCGGTACGAGGTCCGCCTCGTAGGCATCGTGCAACACCAGTTCCACGGGTATGCGCAACACGTGCACGGCGGTGAGCGCGAAGAGCGGGAGCGCGCGCAGCCACGCACGGCCGCGCGGGAGCAGCACGCACACCAACAGGGCCAGCACCACCGGACCGATGAGCACGAGTTGCGGCGGAGGGAAGGACGTGGTGTCGGTATAGAGCCCGCGCGCAGCGAGCAGGGTGTGCACGCCACCGAGCAGCAACAACAGCAGCGGGAACCACGCGCGGCCCACCGCGCGGTACGACCAAAGAAGGCACCACGCCAATGCGGCGAAGAAGAGGAGGTAGGCGACGGTGGGCATGGCTGAAAGGTAGTGGCGCATCAACGCACCGGCCTGCGCGGAAGGGCGAGCATGCGGGTTCGTTATCCTTGTGATGCAACCAACGCGCATGAACAAGCAACTCCTCCTCCTCTCCGCATGGTCGCTCGCCGTGGCCGCGAGCGCACAGACCGCCACCATCCCCGTGCGCGACAACCTGGTGGTGGAAGGCATACCGCCCCTGCCCACGAGCTTGGTGGGCGAGGTGCGCGCCTACACCGAATCGCGCGGGGCGGGTCTGGCGGACTGGCATCCGCTGCGCAAGGAGATGCTCATCAGCACCCGCTTCGGCAACAGCAACCAGCTGCACTACGTGAAGTTCGCCGGAGGCGATCGCAAGCAGCTCACCTTCTTCGAGGAGCCGGTGGGTGGTGCCACGTTCGAGCCGACCAAGGGCGACTACTTCCTCTTCACCAAGGACGTGGGCGGCAACGAATTCGCGCAGGTGTACCGCTTCGACATCGCCACCGGCAAGTCCACGCTGCTCACCGATGGCAAGCGCTCGCAGAACGGTGGTCTGGTGTGGAGCCGCTCCAAGGACCGCATCGCGTACGGCAGCACCGCGCGCAACGGCAAGGACCGCGACATCCGCATGATGGACCCGCGCGACCCCGCTACCGACAAGGTGGTGGCGGAGAACGTGGGCGGCGGGTGGAGCGTGGCGGACTGGAGCGCGGATGATGCACAGCTGGTGCTCACCGAAGGACTGTCCGTGAACGAGAGCCGCATCCACCTGGTGGATGTGCGCACGGGCGTGAAGACACGCCTGCTGCCCACGAGCGATGAGCGCACCACCTACCGCGCCATCGCCTTCACCGCCGATGGCAAGGGCCTGTACGTCTTGAGCAACAGCGGCAGCGAGTTCAACCGCCTGTGCGTGTACGAGCTCGCCAGCGGCAAGCTGAAGACACTGACGGCCGACATCCCGTGGGATGTGAGCAGCACCGAGCTGACGGACGACCGCGCGCACCTCGCCTTCACCACCAACGAGAACGGTACCTCGAAAGCGTACATCCTCACCACGGCCACCGGCCGGTACGAAGCCGTGCGCGAC
>WBZX01002005.1_pt1 | contig 14447 bp, 8 predicted proteins | sample 5204211 | NCBI WGS metagenome assembly WBZX01 (sample SAMN12344362, study PRJNA552823) | activated sludge metagenome | biome: Activated sludge suspended growth; feature: Nitrification reactor; material: Wastewater; isolation source: activated sludge from nitrification reactor of wastewater treatment...
GCGTGCTGGACGGTGCCTGCATGGTGTATTGCGCCGTGGGTGGCGTGCAGCCTCAGTCCGAGACCGTGTGGCGCCAGGCCGACAAGTACGGCGTGCCCCGTCTGGCCTTCGTCAACAAGATGGACCGCCAGGGCGCCAATTTCTTCCGCGTCTACGAGCAGATGCGCGTACGCCTCAAGGCCAACCCTGTCCTGATCCAGGTGCCCATCGGCGCCGAGGATAAGTTCCAGGGCGTGGTGGATCTGGTGAAGATGAAGGCGATCGTCTGGGACGAGGCTTCGCAGGGCATGAAGTTCGAGTACGTCGACATCCCGGCCGAGCTCGAGGCGGAGGCGCAGAAGTGGCGCGAGAACATGGTCGAGGCCGCAGCCGAGGCCAGCGAAGACCTGATGAACAAGTACCTCGAGTCGGGCGAGCTGACCGAGGAAGAGATCAAGCTTGGCATCCGCACGCGCACGATCGCCACCGAGATCCAGCCGATGCTGTGCGGCACCGCGTTCAAGAACAAGGGTGTGCAGCGCATGCTGGACGCCGTGATCGAGTTCATGCCTTCGCCGGTGGACATCCCCCCGGTGCCGGGCACCGACGAGGACGAGAAGGTCGTCACCCGCAAGGCCGAGGACGGCGAGAAGTTCGCTGCGCTCGCGTTCAAGCTGATGACCGATCCGTACGTCGGCCAGCTCACGTTCGTGCGCGTCTATTCCGGCGTGCTCAAGAGCGGCGACTCGGTCTACAACCCGATCCGCGGCAAGAAGGAGCGCATCGGCCGGATCCTGCAGATGCACGCCAACCAGCGCGAAGAGATCAAGGAAATCCTGGCCGGTGACATCGCTGCGTGCGTGGGCCTGAAGGACGTGACCACGGGCGAAACCCTGTGCGATCCGGACTCCGTGATCACGCTCGAGAAGATGGTGTTCCCGGAGCCGGTGATCAGCCAGGCCGTCGAGCCCAAGACCAAGGCCGACCAGGAGAAGATGGGCGTGGCCCTGGGCCGCCTCGCGGCCGAGGACCCGTCGTTCCGTCTGCGCACCGACGAGGAAAGCGGGCAGACCATCATCTCCGGCATGGGCGAGCTGCACCTGGAAATCATCGTCGACCGCATGAAGCGCGAGTTCGGCGTGGAAGCCAACGTGGGCAAGCCGCAGGTGGCCTACCGCGAGACCATCCGCAAGACCGCCGCCGACGTCGAAGGCAAGTTCGTGCGCCAGTCCGGCGGCAAGGGCCAGTACGGCCACGTCGTCTTCACGGTCGAGCCGCAGGAGCCGGGCAAGGGCTTCGAGTTCGTCGACGCCATCAAGGGCGGCGTGGTGCCGCGCGAATTCATCCCGGCGGTCAAGAAGGGCGTCGAGGATTCGCTGCCCGGCGGCGTGCTGGCGGGCTATCCGGTGGTGGACGTCAAGGTCACGCTGACCTTCGGCTCCTACCACGAGGTGGACTCCAACGAAAACGCCTTCAAGATGGCCGCATCGCTGGGCTTCAAGGACGCCTGCCGCAAGGCCAGCCCCGTGCTGCTCGAGCCGATGATGGCCGTCGAGGTGGAGACGCCCGAGGACTACGCCGGCTCGGTGATGGGCGACCTGTCGTCGCGGCGCGGCATGGTGCAGGGCATGGACGACATGCCCGGCGGCGGCAAGGTCATCAAGGCCGAGGTGCCGCTGTCCGAGATGTTCGGCTACTCGACCACGCTGCGGTCGATGTCGCAGGGCCGGGCCACCTACACGATGGAATTCAAGCACTACGCCGAAGCCCCGAAGAACGTGGCCGACGCGATCATCACGGCGCGCAGCAGCAAGTAGCGCGCGCGGTCTTCCCGCCCCGGGGCACCGCTGCCAGTGGCGGTGCGATGCGGGAAGACCTTAAACCTCCACTGGCTCTGTTCTTTTCTCGGAGATTTCCAAAATGGCAAAAGGCAAGTTCGAACGCACGAAGCCGCACGTGAACGTGGGCACGATTGGTCACGTGGACCATGGCAAGACGACGCTGACGGCGGCGATCACGTCGGTGCTGGCGGCGAAGTTTGGTGGCGAGGCCAAGGCGTACGACCAGATTGATGCGGCGCCGGAGGAGAAGGCGCGGGGCATCACGATCAACACGGCGCACGTGGAGTACGAGACGGCCAACCGTCACTATGCGCACGTGGACTGTCCTGGGCACGCGGACTATGTGAAGAACATGATCACGGGTGCGGCGCAGATGGACGGTGCGATTCTGGTGGTGTCGGCGGCCGACGGCCCGATGCCGCAGACGCGCGAGCACATCCTGCTGGCGCGCCAGGTGGGCGTGCCCTACATCATCGTGTTCATGAACAAGTGCGACATGGTGGACGACGCCGAGCTGCTGGAGCTCGTCGAGATGGAAGTGCGCGAGCTGCTGAGCAAGTACGATTTTCCTGGCGATGACACGCCGATCGTGAAGGGTTCGGCCAAGCTGGCGATGGAAGGCGACAAGGGCGAGCTGGGCGAAGGCGCGATCATGAAGCTGGCCGAGGCGCTGGACAGCTACATCCCGACGCCCGAGCGCGCGATTGACGGTGCGTTCCTGATGCCGGTGGAAGACGTGTTCTCGATTTCGGGTCGTGGCACGGTGGTCACGGGGCGCGTGGAGCGCGGCGTGGTCAAGGTGGGCGAGGAAATCGAGATCGTGGGCATTCGTGCGACGCAGAAGACGACGTGCACGGGCGTGGAGATGTTCCGCAAGCTGCTGGACCAGGGTCAGGCGGGGGACAACGTGGGCATTTTGCTGCGCGGCACGAAGCGCGAGGACGTGGAGCGTGGTCAGGTGCTGTGCAAGCCCGGCTCGATCAAGCCGCACACGCACTTCACGGCCGAGGTGTACGTGCTGAGCAAGGAAGAGGGTGGTCGCCACACGCCGTTCTTCAACAACTACCGTCCGCAGTTTTACTTCCGCACGACGGACGTGACGGGGGCGGTGGAGCTGCCCCAGGACAAGGAGATGGTGATGCCTGGGGACAACGTGAGCATCACGGTCAAGCTGATCGCGCCGATCGCGATGGAAGAAGGCCTGCGCTTTGCGATCCGCGAAGGCGGCCGCACCGTGGGCGCCGGCGTCGTCGCCAAGATCATGGAGTAAAGGTTCAGCGCAGGGGCATAGCTCAACTGGCAGAGCGTCGGTCTCCAAAACCGAAGGTCGGGGGTTCGATCCCCTCTGCCCCTGCCACCTAACGGATTCCACTCCAACCAACGGCCCGCAAGCGGTGCAAACCGCGCGCGGGCTTTGCCGCCGATGGAGGCGGCTCGAGACGCAATGACTACCGGAAGCAACCCTCAAGTCGAAACCGTGTCCACCGGAGCGGACAAGGCCAAGCTGGCCGTGGCCGTGCTGCTGGCCATCGGCGCGGTGGTGGCCTTCTACACGGTCAAGGCCGACGCCTGGGTGCGCTGGGTCGCACTGGCTGTGCTGATGGTGGCCGCGGTGGCCACGTTCTTCACCGCCGAGGCCGGCAAGCAGCTGGCGGCCTTCGGCCGCGATTCGTGGCGCGAGGTGGGCAAGGTGGTGTGGCCCAGCCGCAAGGAAGCGCTCCAGATGACGGGCTACGTGTTCGCCTTCGTCGTCGTGATGGCGCTTTTCCTGTGGCTGACGGACAAGACGCTGGAGTGGGTCCTGTACGACCTGATCCTGGGTTGGAAGCGCTGAAGGAACGACCGAGATGAGCGAAACCCAAGTGGCTCCTGCCGCCGAGTCCGCCGCGAACCCGCTGCGCTGGTACGTGGTGCATGCCTATTCGGGCATGGAAAAGGCCGTCGAGCGCAACATTCGCGAGCGCATCGAGCGCGCCGGCATGCAGGCCAAGTTCGGCCGCATCCTGGTGCCCACCGAGGAGGTGGTCGAGCTCAAGAACGGCAAGAAGTCGGTCTCCGAGCGGCGCTTCTTCCCCGGCTACGTGCTCGTCGAGATGCTGATGGACGACGAGACCTGGCACCTGGTCAAGCACACCAGCAAGGTGACCGGCTTCGTCGGTGGCGCCAAGAATCGCCCCGCGCCGATCTCCGAAGCCGAGGTGATGAAGATCGTCAACCAGATGCAGGAAGGCATCGAGAAGCCCCGGCCGAAGGTCGAGTGGGTGGTGGGCGAGCCGGTGCGCGTGAAGGACGGTCCGTTCACCGACTTCAACGGCAACGTCGAGGAAGTCAACTACGAGAAGTCCAAGGTGCGCGTCAGCGTCACCATCTTCGGCCGGTCAACGCCCGTCGAGCTGGACTTCGCGCAGGTCGAGAAGGTCTGAGTTTTTCCGGCCTTCCCCGCCACGGCCCCGGGGAACGGCTTCGCAAGCAGGGCTGATGTGACGAGGAGCCGGACGGCCGCAGGCCCGAAGGCGCTTGAACTCGCAAGGAGTGCCAAATGGCAAAGAAGATCGTCGGCTTCATCAAGCTGCAGATCCCCGCTGGCAAGGCGAACCCGTCGCCGCCGGTCGGTCCCGCGCTGGGTCAGCGCGGCCTGAACATCATGGAGTTCTGCAAGGCGTTCAACGCGCAGACCCAGGGGATGGAACCGGGCCTGATGCTGCCGGTGGTGATCACCGCGTACGCGGACAAGTCGTTCACCTTCATCCTGAAGACGCCCCCGGCCACCGTGCTGATCAAGAAGGCGATCAAGCTGGAGAAGGGTTCCGGCAAGGCCCACGTCGAGAAGGTCGGCAAGCTGACCCGGGCGCAGGTCGAGGAGATCGCCAAGATGAAGATGAAGGACCTGACCGCGGCCGACCTGGACGCTGCGGTCCGCACCATCGCCGGCTCCGCCCGCTCGATGGGCGTGACGGTGGAAGGAGTCTGACCATGACCAAGCTCACCAAGAAGCAGAAGGCGCTCGTCGGCAAGGTGGACAGCAACAAGCTCTATCCGCTGGGCGACGCGCTCGAGCTGGTCAAGCTGCATGCCACCGCCAAGTTCGACGAGTCGATCGACGTGGCCGTGCAGCTCGGCATCGATGCCAAGAAGAGCGACCAGGTGGTGCGCGGCGCGGTCGTCATGCCCAACGGCACCGGCAAGACCAAGCGCGTGGCGGTGTTCGCCCAGGGCGCCAAGGCCGAGGAAGCCAAGGCTGCCGGCGCCGACATCGTCGGCATGGAAGACCTGGCCGCCGAGATCAAAGGCGGCAAGATGGACTTCGACGTGGTGATCGCCTCGCCGGACACCATGCGCATCGTCGGTACCCTGGGTCAGGTGCTGGGCCCGCGCGGCCTGATGCCCAACCCCAAGGTCGGCACCGTGACGCCGGACGTGGCCACCGCGGTGCGCAACGCCAAGGCGGGTCAGGTGCAGTTCCGTGTCGACAAGGCCGGCATCGTGCATGCCACGATCGGCCGCCGTTCGTTTGCCAGCGACAAGCTTCAGGGCAACCTGCTGGCGCTGGTGGACGCCCTCAACAAGTCCAAGCCGGCGTCGAGCAAGGGCATCTACCTTCGCAAGGTGGCGCTCAGCTCGTCAATGGGCGTGGGTGCGCGGGTGGACGTGTCGTCCATCGCCGCGGCCGCCTCGCCGCAGCAGTAGCAAGAAGGAATTGGTGGGCCGGCATCGGGCAACCGGTGCCGGGCCGTCAAAGACCGCTGGCGAGGCGAAAGCCTCCTAAGCAAGGGCCCCGGCCCGAAGCCAGCGCAGATGGCGTCCCCGCTGTCGAAGGAATGCGTGAACGGTTCCGAGGCAGCAAGGTCGCTGGGTGTGCCGAAAGGCACGTGTGTGTGAGGAGCAGACCTTGAGTCTCAATCGCAACGAGAAGGCTGCCGTGGTGGCGGATGTGGCCGCGCAAGTCGCGCGTTCGCAGTCGCTGGCGCTGGCCGAGTACCGTGGCCTCACCGTGGAACACCTGAACAAGCTGCGCATCGATGCGCGGGCCAAGGGCGTCTATCTTCATGTCCTGAAGAACACGCTGGCCCGTCGCGCCGTTGCCGGCACGCCGTTCGAGGTGGCCGCGGAGGCCATGTCCGGTCCGCTGATCTACGGCTTTTCCGAGGACGCCGTCGGCGCCGCCAAAGTCATCGCCGACTTTGCCAAGGGCAACGACAAGCTCGTCATCAAGGCAGGTGCGTACGCGGGCAAGGCCCTGGACGCCAACGGCGTGAAGGCGCTGGCCTCGATCCCGAGCAGGGAAGTCCTGCTGTCGCAAGTGGCGGGCCTTCTGATGAGCCCGGTGCAGCGCATGGCCGCCGTGGTGGCCGCGCTGGCAGCGAAAAAGGGCGAGGGCGAAACCGCCGCCGCCTGACGTCGTCAATTCATTCAACGCATTCAAGTTTTCGAGGAACCCCAAATGGCATTCGACAAAGACGCATTCCTGACCGCCCTGGACGGCATGTCGGTGATGGAACTCAACGACCTGGTCAAGGCGATCGAGGAGAAGTTCGGCGTGTCCGCCGCTTCGATGGCCGCTCCGGCCGCGGGTGGTGGCGGCGCCGCCGCCCCGGTCGCCGAGGAGAAGACCGAATTCAACGTCGTGCTGCTTGAAACCGGCGCGAACAAGGTCGGCGTGATCAAGGCCGTGCGCGAGATCACCGGCCTGGGCCTGAAGGAAGCCAAGGACCTGGTCGACGGCGCTCCGAAGCCCGTCAAGGAAGGCGTGGCCAAGGCCGACGCCGAGGCCGCGAAGAAGAAGCTGGAAGACGCCGGCGCCAAGGCCGAGCTGAAGTAATCGTCAGGGGCGGGTGGTGGCGCAGGCCGCTGCCCGTCGCGACGGAAGCAGCGCGATGCCCCGCGGCATCGCAGTGTTTCCTGATCCGACTGCAGGAAACCGGTTTGGTCGGGCTGGGGTGCAATGCCCCGGTTGTCCGCCAGCGGCTGGTAGAGGCCAGCCACCAAGCTATCAGGTGCAATACCTGAGCACAGTCGCCGCGAAGCGCGCGCCATGGGCCCAGGTGCGTGTCTTCGAAAACGGAGTGTTCTTCAATGGCGCAAGCATCCTCCTCGAACTACAGCTACACCGAGCGCAAGCGGATCCGCAAGAGCTTCGGCACGCGCGACAGCGTTCTCGACGTCCCCTACCTGCTGACGATGCAGCAGGACAGCTACGTCGCCTTCCTCCAGAAGGACGTCCCGCCGTCCAAGCGCAAGCCCGAGGGCTTGCAGGCTGCCTTCCTTTCCGCCTTCCCGATCGTGTCGCACAACGGGTACGTGGAGATGAAGTTCATCGAGTACAACATGGCCAAGCCGGCCTTCGACACGCGCGAATGCCAGCAGCGTGGCCTGACGTACTCGGCGGCGGTTCGCGCCAAGCTGCAGATGATCATCTATGACCGCGAGGCCGTGCAGGCCAAGACGGTCAAGGAGATCAAGGAGCAGGAGGTCTACATGGGCGAAGTGCCCCTGATGACCGACTACGGCTCGTTCATCATCAACGGCACCGAGCGCGTGATCGTGAGCCAGCTGCACCGGTCGCCGGGCGTGTTCTTCGAGCACGACAAGGGCAAGACCCACAGCTCGGGCAAGCTGCTGTTCTCGGCCCGGATCATTCCCTACCGCGGCTCGTGGCTCGACTTCGAGTTCGACCCCAAGGACATCCTCTACTTCCGCGTCGACCGCCGTCGCAAGATGCCGGTGACCATCCTGCTCAAGGCGATCGGCCTGGCGCCCGAGCAGATCCTGGCGCACTTCTTCGTCAACGACCAGTTCCGCCTGATGGACGCCGGTGCGCAGATGGAGTTCGTGCCCGAGCGCCTGAAGGGCGAGGTGGCGCGCTTCGACATCACCGACAAGGGCGGCAACGTCGTCGTCGAGAAGGACAAGCGGATCACCGCCAAGCATGTGCGCCAGCTCGAGCAGAGCGGCACCACCTTCATCACGGTGCCCGAGGACTTCCTCGTGGGCCGCGTGATCGCCCGCAACATGGTCGACCCCGACACGGGCGAGATCGTGGCCAAGGCCAACGACGAGCTGACCGAGGTGCTGCTCAAGAAGCTGCGCGCCGCCGGCATCAAGGAGCTGTCGAGCATCTACACGAACGAGCTCGACGAGGGTGGCTACATCAGCCAGACCCTGGCCTCCGACGAAACTGCGGACGAGCTGGCCGCGCGCGTGGCCATCTACCGCATGATGCGCCCCGGCGAGCCGCCGACGGAAGACGCGGTGCAGGCCCTGTTCGGCCGCCTGTTCTACAACCCGGACACCTACGACCTGTCGCGCGTGGGCCGGATGAAGTTCAACGCCCGCGTCGGCCGCGAGTCGGCCGAAGGCGCGATGACGCTGTCCAACGAGGACATCCTCGACGTGGTCAAGATCCTCGTCGAGCTGCGCAACGGCCGCGGCGAGGTGGACGACATCGACCACCTGGGCAACCGCCGCGTGCGCTGCGTGGGCGAGCTGGCCGAAAACCAGTACCGCTCGGGCCTGGCGCGCATCGAGAAGGCCGTGAAGGAGCGTCTGGGCCAGGCCGAGGCCGAGCCCCTGATGCCGCACGACCTGATCAACTCCAAGCCGATCTCCGCGGCGCTGAAGGAGTTCTTCGGGGCGAGCCAGCTGTCGCAGTTCATGGACCAGACCAACCCGCTGTCCGAGATCACGCACAAGCGTCGCGTCTCGGCACTGGGCCCGGGCGGCCTGACGCGCGAGCGCGCCGGCTTCGAGGTGCGCGACGTGCACCCCACCCACTACGGCCGCGTCTGCCCGATCGAGACGCCGGAAGGCCCGAACATCGGCCTGATCAACTCGCTGGCGCTGTATGCGCAGCTCAACGAGTACGGCTTCCTCGAAACGCCGTACCGTCGCGTGGCCGACGGCAAGGTCACCAACCAGATCGACTACCTGTCCGCCATCCAGGAAGGCAAGTACGTCATCGCCCAGGCCAACGCCACGCTGGACAAGGACGGCCGCCTGACCGACGAGCTGGTCAGCGCGCGCGAGATGGGTGAATCGGTGCTGACCTCGCCCGAGCGGGTGCAGTACATGGACGTGGCGCCGGCGCAGATCGTCTCGGTGGCCGCGTCGCTGGTGCCCTTCCTCGAGCACGACGACGCCAACCGCGCGCTGATGGGCGCCAACATGCAGCGCCAGGCCGTGCCGACGCTGCGCCCGGAGAAGGCCTTCGTCGGCACCGGTGTCGAGCGCGTCGCCGCGGTCGACTCGGGCACCGTGGTCACCGCCCGCCGCGGCGGCGTGGTCGACTACGTGGACACCAACCGCATCGTCATCCGCGTCAACGACAACGAGACGGTGGCCGGCGAGGTGGGCGTCGACATCTACAACCTCATCAAGTACCAGCGCAGCAACCAGAACACCAACATCCACCAGCGCCCGATCGTCAAGCGCGGCGACAAGGTGGGTGCGCGTGACGTGATCGCCGACGGCGCCAGCACGGACCTGGGCGAGCTCGCGCTCGGCCAGAACATGCTGGTCGCGTTCATGCCCTGGAACGGCTACAACTTCGAGGACTCGATCCTCATCAGCGAACGTGTCGTGGCCGAAGACCGCTACACCTCGATCCACATCGAGGAACTGGTGGTGATGGCGCGCGACACCAAGCTGGGCGCCGAGGAAATCACCCGCGACATCCCGAACCTGTCGGAGCAGCAGCTCGCCCGCCTGGACGAGAGCGGCATCGTCTACATCGGCGCCGAGGTCAACCCCGGCGACGTGCTGGTCGGCAAGGTCACGCCCAAGGGCGAGACCACGCTGACGCCGGAAGAGAAGCTGCTGCGCGCGATCTTCGGCGAGAAGGCCAGCGACGTGAAGGACACGTCGCTGCGCGTCGAGCAGGGCACCATGGGCACCGTCATCGACGTGCAGGTGTTCACCCGCGAGGGCATCCAGCGCGACAAGCGCGCCCAGCAGATCATCGACGACGAGCTCAAGCGTTTCCGCCTGGACCTCAACGACCAGCTGCGCATCGTCGAGGCCGACGCCTTCGACCGGATCGCCAAGCTGCTGGCCGGCAAGATCGCCAACGGCGGCCCGCAGAAGATCGCCAAGGGCACGGCGATCACGAAGGAGTACCTGGCCAGCGTCGAGAAGTACCACTGGTTCGACATCCGTCCCGCCGACGAGGACCTGGCCAACCAGCTCGAGAGCATCAAGAACTCGCTCGAGCAGACGCGCCACAGCTTCGACCTCGCCTTCGAGGAAAAGCGCAAGAAGCTCACGCAGGGCGACGAGCTGCCCGCGGGCGTGCTGAAGATGGTCAAGGTGTACCTGGCCGTCAAGCGCCGCCTGCAACCCGGCGACAAGATGGCCGGCCGCCACGGCAACAAGGGGGTGGTGTCCAAGATCGTTCCGGTCGAGGACATGCCGTACATGGCCGACGGCACGCCGTGCGACATCGTGCTCAACCCGCTGGGCGTGCCTTCGCGCATGAACGTGGGCCAGGTGCTCGAGGTGCACCTGGGCTGGGCCGCCAAGGGCATCGGCCTGCGCATCGGCGAGATGCTGCAGAACGAGGCACGCGCCTCCGAGCTGCGCACGTTCTTCGACGGGCTGTACAACCAGTCCGGCGGCAAGACCGAGGCGCTGGACAAGCTCAGCGACGAGGACGTTGCCGAAATGGCGTCCAACCTCGCCAAGGGCGTGCCGTTCGCCACCCCGGTGTTCGACGGCGCCTCGGAAGACGAGATCCGCGCGATGCTCAAGCTGGCCTACCCGGACGACATCGCCAAGGCCAAGGGCCTGACGGCGACGCGCACGCAGGCCACGCTGCATGACGGCCGCACCGGCGAGGCGTTCGAGCGTCCCGTCACGGTGGGCTACATGCACGTGCTGAAGCTGCACCATCTGGTCGACGACAAGATGCACGCCCGTTCCACCGGCCCGTACAGCCTGGTCACCCAGCAACCGCTGGGCGGCAAGGCCCAGTTCGGCGGACAGCGCTTCGGCGAGATGGAGGTGTGGGCCCTGGAAGCCTACGGCGCCAGCTACGTGCTCCAGGAAATGCTGACCGTGAAGTCGGACGACGTGAACGGCCGCACCAAGGTGTACGAGAACATCGTCAAGGGCGAGCACGCCATCGAGGCGGGCATGCCCGAGTCGTTCAACGTGCTGGTCAAGGAAATCCGTTCGCTCGGTATCGACATCGAGCTCGAGCGCAACTAAGGAAGGAAAAGGATCAAGACCATGAAGGGACTACTCGACCTTTTCAAGCAGTTCACCCCGGATGAGCATTTCGATGCCATCAAGATCGGCCTGGCGTCTCCGGAGAAGATCCGCAGCTGGTCGTTCGGCGAGGTGAAGAAGCCCGAGACCATCAACTACCGGACCTTCAAGCCGGAACGCGATGGCCTGTTCTGCGCCAAGATCTTCGGGCCGATCAAGGACTACGAGTGCCTGTGCGGCAAGTACAAGCGCCTCAAGCACCGCGGCGTGATCTGCGAGAAGTGCGGCGTCGAAGTGACGCAGACCAAGGTACGTCGCGACCGCATGGGTCACATCGACCTGGCCGCGCCGTGCGCGCACATCTGGTTCCTGAAGAGCCTGCCGTCGCGTCTGGGCCTGGTGCTCGACATGACGCTGCGCGACATCGAGCGCGTGCTGTACTTCGAGGCGTACGTCGTCGTCGACCCCGGCATGACGCCGCTGAAGAAGTTCTCGATCATGAGCGAGGACGACTACGACGCGAAGCGCCAGGAGTACGGCGAGGAGTTCGTCGCGCTGATGGGCGCCGAGGGCGTGAAGAAGCTGCTCGAGGAGATCGACCTCGACGTCGAGATCGACAAGCTTCGCAACGACATGACCGGCAGCGAGCTGAAGATCAAGAAGAACAGCAAGCGCCTGAAGGTCATGGAAGCCTTCAAGAAGTCGGGCATCAAGCCGCAGTGGATGGTGATGGACGTGTTGCCCGTGCTGCCGCCGGACCTGCGTCCGCTGGTGCCGCTGGACGGCGGCCGCTTCGCCACGAGCGACCTGAATGACCTGTACCGCCGCGTCATCAACCGCAACAACCGCCTGGCGCGCCTGCTCGAGCTGAAGGCGCCCGAGATCATCGTGCGCAACGAGAAGCGCATGCTGCAGGAGGCGGTGGATTCGCTGCTGGACAACGGCCGCCGCGGCAAGGCCATGACGGGCGCCAACAAGCGCGCGCTCAAGTCCCTGGCCGACATGATCAAGGGCAAGAGCGGCCGCTTCCGCCAGAACCTGCTGGGCAAGCGCGTCGACTACTCGGGCCGCTCGGTCATCACCGTGGGCCCGACGCTCAAGCTGCACCAGTGCGGCCTGCCCAAGCTGATGGCGCTGGAGCTGTTCAAGCCCTTCATCTTCTCGCGCCTGGAGGCGATGGGCATCGCCACCACCATCAAGGCCGCCAAGAAGGAAGTCGAAGCGGGCACGCCTGTGGTGTGGGACATCCTCGAAGAGGTGATCAAGGAGCACCCGGTGCTGCTCAACCGCGCGCCGACCCTGCACCGCCTGGGCATCCAGGCGTTCGAGCCGGTGCTGATCGAGGGCAAGGCGATCCAGCTTCATCCGCTGGTGTGCGCGGCCTTCAACGCCGACTTCGACGGCGACCAGATGGCGGTCCACGTGCCGCTGTCGATCGAGGCGCAGATGGAAGCGCGTGCGCTGATGCTCGCGTCCAACAACGTGCTGTTCCCGGCCTCGGGCGAGCCGTCGATCGTGCCGTCGCAGGACGTGGTGCTGGGCCTGTACTACGCGACCCGCGAGCGCATCAACGGCAAGGGCGAGGGGATGATCTTCTCGGACATCTCCGAGGTGATCCGCGCACTGGAAAACGGCCAGGTGGAGATCACCGCCCGTGTGGCGGTGCGCCTGGTCGAGTACTCCAAGGGGGCCGACGGCGAATGGGTGCCCGGCACCAAGCTGGTGGACACCACCGTGGGCCGCGCGCTGCTGTCGGAGATCCTGCCCAAGGGGCTGCCGTTCAGCAACATCAACAAGGCGCTCAAGAAGAAGGAGATCAGCAAGCTGATCAACGTGTCCTTCCGCAAGTGCGGCCTGAAGGAGACCGTGGTCTTCGCCGACAAGCTGCTGCAAAGCGGTTTCAAGCTGGCCACGCGCGCTGGCATCTCGATCGCCATCGACGACATGCTGGTGCCGAAGGAAAAGCACGGCCTGATCGAGCGCGCCGAGAAGGAAGTCAAGGAGATCGAGCAGCAGTACGTCTCGGGCCTGGTGACCGCCGGCGAGCGCTACAACAAGGTCGTGGACATCTGGGGCAAGACCGGTGACGAGGTCGGCCGCGTGATGATGAGCCAGCTGGCCAAGCAGAAGGTGCTGGACCGCCACGGCAAGGAAGTCGACCAGGAGTCGTTCAACTCCATCTACATGATGGCCGACTCCGGCGCCCGCGGTTCCGCCGCCCAGATCCGCCAGCTGGCGGGCATGCGCGGTCTGATGGCCAAGCCGGACGGCTCGATCATCGAGACGCCGATCACGGCCAACTTCCGCGAAGGCCTGAACGTGCTGCAGTACTTCATCTCCACCCACGGCGCCCGCAAGGGCCTCGCGGACACGGCGCTGAAGACCGCGAACTCGGGCTACCTGACGCGCCGCCTTGTGGACGTGACCCAGGATCTCGTCGTCACCGAGGACGACTGCGGCACCGAGCACGGCTTCGCCACGCGCGCGCTGGTCGAAGGCGGCGAGGTGATCGAGTCTCTGCGCGACCGCATCCTGGGCCGCGTCTCCGCGGTCGAGGTGCTGCACCCGGAGACTCAGCAGGTCATCATCGGCGCGGCCCAGATGCTCGACGAGGACGCGCTCGACGCCATGGAGGCGGCCGGCGTGGACGAGGTCAAGGTGCGCACACCGCTGACCTGCGACACGCGCTTCGGCATCTGCGCCAAGTGCTACGGCCGCGACCTCGGCCGCGGCGGACGCGTCAACGTGGGCGAGGCCGTGGGCGTGATCGCCGCCCAGTCGATCGGCGAGCCGGGCACGCAGCTGACGATGCGCACCTTCCACATCGGTGGCGCGGCGTCCCGTGCGGCCGTGGCCAACAGCGTGGAAGCCAAGTCGGACGGCCACATCGGCTTCAACCCGACGATGCGCTACGTGAGCAACGGCAAGGGCGAACTGGTGGTCATCTCCCGCTCGGGCGAGATCATCATCTCCGACCAGCACGGTCGCGAGCGCGAGCGCCACAAGCTGCCGTACGGCGCCACGCTGAACATCAAGCCCGACCAGCAGATCAAGGCCGGTACCGTCCTGGCCAACTGGGACCCGCTGACCCGCCCCATCATCACCGAGTTCGCCGGCAAGGCGCGCTTCGAGAACGTGGAGGAAGGCGTCACCGTGGCCAAGCAGGTCGACGAGGTCACCGGCCTGTCGACGCTGGTGGTGATCGACCCGAAGCGCCGCGGCGCGATCAAGGTCGTGCGTCCGCAGGTCAAGCTGCTCGACGCTGCCGGTCAGGAAGTGAAGATCCCCGGCACCGACCACTCGGTGACGATCGGCTTCCCTGTCGGTGCGCTGATCCAGGTGCGTGACGGCCAGGACCTGTCCACCGGCGAAGTGCTTGCGCGCATCCCGGTCGAAGGCCAGAAGACCCGCGACATCACGGGCGGC
>WBZX01001426.1_pt1 | contig 14444 bp, 12 predicted proteins | sample 5204211 | NCBI WGS metagenome assembly WBZX01 (sample SAMN12344362, study PRJNA552823) | activated sludge metagenome | biome: Activated sludge suspended growth; feature: Nitrification reactor; material: Wastewater; isolation source: activated sludge from nitrification reactor of wastewater...
GACGGCGGCCATCCCATGCGTGGGTGGCCTCGTCGTGCGCCGCCGGACGCACGCCAGCGAGCAACGCGCGACGCTTGTGCAGCACCCAGCGAGCGAGCGCCGACTTCACGCCGGCGGCAGCGTCGGCCTGCGCCACGATGGACTTGCCCGCGTGGTCGCTGCGGTCACCCGACACCTCGAAGACGCCCCTGCCGACCGCCAGACTAGCAGGTCGCGTGCGCCGGCCCAAACCCCCCGGTGCGTCCGGCAAAGACGGCTTGCGCCGCCGCGCAAGCCCATGCAGTCTTGCGGCCATGCGCGCCACCATGCTCGCGTTGGTGATGGCCTCGATGTTCCCCTTCGGGTGCGACCGCACGCCCAAGGAGGACCCCGCCGACGCCCAGGCCAAGCTGCAATCCGATCTCAAGGCGGCGGCCGCCTTCACGCGCAACAACAAGCCCAAGGACGCGGAGAAGCTCTACGCCGACATCCTCGCCAAGCAGCCCGACGAGCCGCAGGCGCTGGCCGGGCTCGCGCGCCTGCGACTGTCGGCCGACAAGGTCGACGAGGCGCTGTCGATGGTCGACAAGTCCATCGCCGGCGCGGGCGAGGACGCGGCGGTGCACTCGCTTCGCGGCGAGATTCTCGCCAAGAAGGGCGACCACGCCGAGGCCGCGGCGGCGTTCGGCAAGGCGTTCACGCTCGCGCCCGAGAAGAGCGAGTACGGCCTACCCTACGGTGTGCAGCTCAAGCTCGCCAAGAAGTACGACGACGCCGAGAAGGTCCTGCGCCAGGTGGCGGAGCTCGACCCGATGGCGCAGTTCGTCTACACCGAGCTGGGCGACGTCATGCGGGCACAGGACCGCCTCGACGACGCCCTCAAGACGTACATGAAGGCGCTGTCGATGTGGGCCTCCGACAAGATGGCCCACGCCGGCGCCGCCCAGGTCTACGAGGCCAAGGGCGACATCCGCCACGCGCTCGACGAGTGGTCGACCTACGTGCGCATGGACTGTTGCTCGCCCTACTCGGTCGACGTGGCCAAGAAGCGCATCCTCGCGCTGCAGGCGGCCTCGAACGGTGAGGACGGCGGCGACGGTGCGGCGCCCGGGGGCACACCGCCGGTGCAGCCGGGCTGACGAACGCACCGCGGCGTCGAGGCCTCAGAGGCGATTGAGCGCGGCCAGGATGCGCACGCGGGTGGCCATCAGCGCCACCGGCCCGCTGGCGATCGAACACAACAGCATCGCGATGCACGCCGGCACCAGCATGTCGGCCGGCGCGATCGCGATCGGCAGATGATCGATGGGATACACGTCGCTCGACAGCGCGAAGTCGTAGCGGGCCATCACCGCGCAGTACAGCCCACCCAGCGTCAGCCCCAGCAACACGCCCACGCCGCCGGCGAGCAGGCCCATGGCCTCGAAGACCCAGAACAGCCCCCGCGCATCGCAGCCGAGCGCGAGCAACACACCGATGTCGTGTTGCTTGCGGCGCACCACCAACAACAAGCTCGCGACCAACGATGCCGCGCCGACCACCCCCATCAGGCCCAGCATGATCGACACGACCATGCGGATCTGCATGAGGCTGTTGAACATCTCGGCGTTGGTCTCGCGCCAGGTGCTGACGCGGTAGACCGGCGGCAGGCGGGCCGCGATACCGTCCGCGACCGCGGTGGCCTGCTCGCCGTCGAACAGCTCGAACTCGATGCCCGTCACGCGGCCCGCGCGGAAGAACAGCGACTGCGCGGCCGTGAGGTGCATGAGCGCGAGATTGCGATCGATCTCGTTGATGCCGGTGTCGAGCTCGTCGGTGAGCTCGAAGACCACGTGCCGCGGCGCGGCGTCGCCGTCATCGTCGCGCCCCTCGAGCTGCGCGGGCACGACCACGCGCACGCGATCGCCGAGCGCCACGCCGAGTTCCTCCCGCAGCGCACGGCCGAGCACGAGCCCGGGTGGATGACTCCAGTCGCCGGGTCGTAGACCCGAGAGATCGCCACGGCCGAACGCCGACGTGATGTCCGAGAACTGCGACGCCCAGGTGGGGTCGATGCCCTTGCCGACGACGATCGCGGTGCGCTCGGGCTCGGTTCCGGCGCCCGCGGTCGCGCCGCGGACCTGCGCCGGCTGCTCGACCAGCGCGGCATCGGCCGCGATCGCGGCGTCCCACGCGTCGCCCTGCGCGGCACGATCGGGCGGTGGCGGGGCCGCGGTGGCGGCGGCGGTCGGAGCCACCGCGCGACCGTCGTCGCGCACCAACACCACCATCGAGTACGCGAACGGCGAAGACGCGCGTACCCGCGGATCGCTCTGCACCTCGCGCGAGATGGCTTCGTACTCGACGAAGTCGAGCCCGTACTTGGTCAGCAACAGGTGGCCATTGAAGCGCGAGATGGTGTGGGAGATCTCGGTGAGGAAGCCGGTGGTGACGGCCAGCGCCGACATCAGGCTCGTGCACGACAACGCGATGCCGATCACCGAGACCGCCATCGCCAGCGGGAACGCGCGCATCACCACCGAGGCCAGCGCGACCATGCTCGCGACCCCGAGCACCGCCGCCACCGCCAGCGACTTGACCCCCAGCAGCAACGCCGCGGCGCAGCCGACCGTGGTCACCAGCGACAGCCACATCGTCCGCCGCACGCCGGCGCCGGGCCGGCGCTCGCGCAGCGCGAGCCGGGTCGCCACCAGCAAGAGCAGCGCCCACGGCAGTCGGCGATCGTGGGGCGCGTCGCGGGGCATGGCGGGGATCGTCGTCGGCTAGGGGGGCGCATCGACGCCCGGGAATCACTCGCCGCGCAGGCCCTCGACGGGGCGCAGCTGCGCCGCCCGCAGCGAAGGTGGCACGGTCGCGAAGAAGCTGATCGCCATGGTCAACGACAGCACGCCGGCGATCTGGACCAGGCTGATCTCGACCGGCAATCGCTCGATGAAGTAGACCTCGGGGTCGAGCGAGTAGCCGTAGAACTCGACCAACGCGCACAGCACCAGCCCGAATGCGACGCCGGCGACGGCACCGACGGCACCGAGCGTCATGCCGGCGAACTGGAAGATCCGCGCGACGCCGCCCTCGCTGGCGCCCATCGACATCATGATGGCGATCTCCGCCGTGCGTCGCACGACCATCGTCCACAGCGCCGCCAGCACGTTGAAGCCGGCCACCGTGCTCACCAAGCTGAGGATGATCGTGAGGATCGACTTCTGCGTGCGGATCGACTGGAACAGGTTGGCGTTCAGCTTCTGCCACTCGAGGATCGAGTACTCGTCGTCGCCGATCGTCCGCCGCAGCTCCTGCTCGACCACCGGCGCCTCGTACGGATCCGCGAGTCGCAGATCGACGCCGGAGACGGTGTCCTTGCCGCGATACTTGAACCACTGCAGCTCGCGGATGTGCACGTAGATGAGCCGGCTGTCGTACTCCTGGAAGCCGGCGCGGAACACCCCCGCGATGCGATAGCGGCGGAACTCCGGCGCCTCCGCGTGATCGAAGCCGGCGCCGGGATCGACCAACGTCACGATGTCATCGACCTCGAGCGAGAGCTCGCGCGCGAGCGTGACGCCCACGAACATCGTCGGCAGATCACCATCTTGCGCGCCGCCGGGCGCCACCACGGTGGTCGGTTCGGCGTCGGGCCAGGGATCACCGTCGTCGAACTCGAACTCGGTGTGGCGGCCATGGCCGTACTTCTCGGCGTCGGGCAGCGCGCGCCAGTGCGCGAGCGCATCGGCGTACCAGCCCTCGCCGCGGGGATCGGGGGTCGCGGCGATGACCGCGGGCAGCTTGTCGTCGCTGCGATCGGGCAGCGGTTGCAGCTCGAGATCGGAGCTCAGCGCCGAAATCGACACCGGCGGCCGGCCGCTGGCGCGCAGGTGGTCCTCGAGGTCGATCACCTCGTGGGCGGTCGCGGGCTCGATGCCCTTCACCAGCACGGTCGCCCGCCGCAGCTCGGCCTCCTCACCGGTGCGGGGCGAGGGCGCCAGCGCCATCGCGTAGTAGACGAACGGGCTCGCCCCGACCACACCGTCGACCCCGCGCAGGTAGGTCTCGAAGCGGCGGTACTCGGAGATGCCGAACGCGCGGGTGACGTTGATGTGGGCGTAGACCCCGAGCACGCGGCGCTCGAACTCGTGCTGGAACCCGGTCGCGACCGACTGCACGACGATGAGCGCGGCGACGCCGATCGCGATGCCGACGATCGACAGGCTCGCAAACACCGCGAAGCGCCGCACCAGCAGCAGCACCATCGCCGCCGTCGCACAGCCGGCGGTTGCGATCACGACCGCCGCGCTCTTGATGCCGAAGTAGAGCGCGAGCAGACCGCCGACGCAGCCCGCCAGCGCCAGCAGGGCCGGCATCCACGAGCTACGCGCGGGTCGGGGTCGACGGACGATCCGCAGGCCGGTGTGATGCTCGTAGCCCGAGAAGCCGGTCAGCGCCCACCAGGCCAGCAGCGCGAAGAAGGCCACCAGGCCCACGCGCCCAACCGTTCCCGCCCACGCGGGGCCGTCCGGCCACAGCACCAGCGCCCCCGTCAGCGACAACACCCACAGGATCAGCAAGATGCCGTGCTCGCGCGGCTCGAGCGTGCGGCGTGCGGCCCGAAGCGGTCCGCCGGGAGATTCGTCGTCGGGCTTCACCTTTGGGCTGTGACCGCCGATGCACGCTAACAGCCGCGGTCGACCCGTGGCAAGCACGCCATGACCGCCGCCGCGACCTACCTCGAGCCCGGTTCCGCCACCGCCTGCGACCTGACGCCCGCCAACGGGGGCCTCGCCGCGGCCTGGTACGGCGCGGGTGCGTTCGACACCGAGGCCTTCGGTGCCGCGACCGCGATGGGTTACGACGACCTCGCGCTGGCGAGCCCGCCCGCCACGGTCGCGGGGCCGTGCGATCGCGGCGAGAGCATCGTGCCGCGGCTGCTCGCGGTGCGCGGCGACGGCGAGCTCTACACCGGCGATCTGTGGACCGACATCCTCGAGTACCGCCGCCTGCGCATGCGAGATCTTCGGGGCGAGACGCTCGAGGCCGACGACCGCGAGCGGCTGCTCGGCCACGAGCACCGCCTGCGCGACATCGAGGGCGGACGCAACCGCCAGTTCCTGCGCTTCCGCTGCCGCCAGCGCACCTGGGTGCTGCTGGCCGACGGCGCGCTGATCGGCGCGACGCTCCACGATCTCTCGGCGGGCGGCGCGAAGGTCGAGATCGACGGCGCGGCGCGACTGCCCGAGGGCGCCGCGCTGGCGCTGTGCGTCGAGGCGGCCACCCCGAGCTGCAACACCGTGCTGCCCTCGCGGGTGGTGTGGACCAAGCCAGGGGTGTGCGGCCTGATGTTCGCGGGCCCGCCACGGGTGCAGTCGTGAGTCGCGGCGCCGCCCGCCTCGGGGTGCTCGTGCTGATGGCGAGCGCCTGCGGCCACGCGCGCGCGCCCGCGGGTGCGAACCTCGAGAGCGCACGCGAGCGCCACCTGCTGGTTGCCGACGGCGTGCGCGTGCACGCAACCCGCTGGGACGCGACCCTGGTCGAGCTGGCGGCCGCGAACGTCGACGATGCCGCCGCCGCGAAGGCCGACGACGACGGGCTGCGGGCGCAGACCCAGGCCCGGCTGCGCGCGCGGCATGTGACCGCGGGGCCCAGCTTCACGGTCGTGGTCGAGCTCGCCCAGCGTCCCCACGACGGCGGGAAGCTGGCCGACCCGGCGTCGTGGTGGTTCGGTCTGCGTGCGCGCGAGCGCGGCCGCTGTCACGCGACCGACGTCTTGCGCCCGCGAGATGTCGAGTTGGTCGCCATCGATCGCCATCCCACACAGAACGGCGACGCCGATCTGCGACTGTCGTTCGACGTCATGTTCGCCGGCAAGCCCGGCCGCGACGCGTGCCTGGTGGTCGGCAACGCAGCGACGCTGGGCCGACGCACGTTGCTCGGGCGACACGTCGCCCGCCACGGCGTCGCGCTGCGCTGGTGATCCGCAGGTCGGCGCGAGGCGAGGGCGCGCTCGCGCGAGCGCGTTCCCGGCAGCTGCGGCCGCCACTGCTCGTCGGGCGATCCGCGAGGCTGGTTCGCTTCGCGCACTCGGGTCGAGCGGATCGCTCGGGCAATCGCTAGCGATCTCGAACGCTTGAGCCGGGGCTCATCCTTGACATGGCGGCGTGTGCGACGCTACGCTGCGCCGTCCGCTGTTCGGAGCCCCGCATGCATCTCCGGCTCTTGCCCACCGCTACCCTCGTCGCGACCGCGTTGTCGCTCGTGCCCAGGGTCGCGCTGGCCGGCAAGTACGATCTCGACCTCACCGGCCTCGGCACACTCTCGGGCGGCAGCGTGGCCCAGGACAATGCGGGCTTCCGCAGCCTCTCGTCCGAGCTCGGCACGGTGATGGCGCCACGCCCGGTCGACCCCGCCGACTCGCTCGGTCTGGCCGGCTTCGCGATCTCGGCCGACTTCGGCGTGAACACCATCGCGGGCGGGCGCGACTACTGGTCGCGAACCACCCGTGGCCAGGCCGACAACGTCGCGCCGACGATGCAGATCATGGGTCGCAAGGGGTTGTGGCCGGGCATCGAGGTCGGCGCCGGCGCGACGCACCTGTTCGACAGCCGCATGTGGGCGATGTCCGGCTACGGCAAGATCGCGATCCACGAGGGCTTCTACCGCAAGCATCCCATCCCCTCGATCGCGATCCGGGCCAGCTTCTCGCGGCTGCTCGGCGCGAAGGACTTCAACATGACGACCGCCGCACCCTCGGTGTCGGTCTCGTACGTGTTCGGGCTCGGCAAGACCTTCAGCCTCACGCCCTACGCCGGCTACGAGGCGCTCATCATCCTCTCGCGCTCGACGGTGCTCGACGCGACGCCGAACTGCGACGAGTTCGTCGACGCGTACAACCAGACCTGCCCCGGGGTCGACACCGCGGCGAACAACGAGTTCGTGTTCCAGAACACCGGTGCGATCGTGCGGCACCGGCCCTACTTCGGCCTGCGCATGATCTTCGCGGTGATGCGCGTGGGTGTGGAAGCCATGCTCGTGCCGGGGGGCAAGCGCGCGGGCGAGTTCGAGGGCGCGTCGGTTGCCGACCGCTCCAAATTCCAGCAGCAGTACACAATCTCGGTGGGGCTCGACTTCTGACATGATCATCGCCTGTCCCGAGTGTGTGGGTCCGTTCGAGCTGCGTGATGGCGACATCGCCGAGCTGGTGCAGCTCGAGTGTCCCCACTGCCGCTTCCGGATGATCTTCGACTTCGCCGCCGCCAACGACGTGAGCCTGCGCGAGCCCGGCATGCGCATGGCCAGCGGCTACCGGTCGGTGGCCGACTATCGCAGCGCGGTCGCGCAGCCGCACGTGCACGCGGTGCCGGACGTCGCCGAACCCGAGGTCGCCGCGCCTGCGGCGGAGGTCGCGGTCGCGGCGGTCGAGGCCCCGATCGCGACGCCGCCCTTCGAGCGCGAGATCGGTGCGCCCGAGATCATCCTCGAGCGCGAGACGCCGTCGGACACCGTACTGCCGCCGCTCGAGCCCGAGCGCCCGGCAGTCGCCGCCGCGCTGCCGCGACCATCCATCGCACTCGGCGACGACGACGACATGGACTCCGAGACCATCGTGAGGCCGTCCGCGCCCGCGATGCTCGAGACGGCCCCGCGTACGCCCGCGTCGGATGTGCGAGCGACGGTGCCCGACCTGCCGACGCCCGCCGACGACGGCGTGCGTGCGACGGTGATCGGCATGCCGCCGCCGCCCGGCCTGGCCGCAAGTGCGGCCGCGGCCGCCGCTCGCACCGGCGACACCGTGGTGCGCGCGATGCCGACCGCGCGCGACGACGCACCGGCTCCGCGTGCGCCCGTGGCCGAGGCCGAGCCCGCACCCGCACGTCCGCGCACCCCCGCCGCGCGCACCGAGGCGCCACGGCGCGAGCTCGCACCATCGGAGCCCGCACCCGCGCCCCGGCCGACCCGACAGGCCGCGCCGCCGCGACCGGTACCGATCGACGACATCGAGCCCGAGCTCGACACGCCCAAGCGTGGCATGTTCGGCACCGTGGTGGTGGTGATCCTGCTGCTGGCGGCCGTCGCACTCACGGTCGCGAGCGTGGTCCGCAAGGGCACGCCCGACCCGAGGCCGCTGCTCGAGGACATCTACCGCCAGATGAAGGGCTGACGGCGCGGCCGCGCGCCGCGCTCGCGCGGCGTGTCGCCAACGGCCCACGAATTGGGCCACGATGGAGGCGTGCAGTCGGACGACGACGGGACGACGGACGTCGCGCAGGACGTCGCGTCGTCGATCGAGCCCGCCGCACGCCTGCAGCCCCGCGCCGTCGCGACCCGACTCGCGGCGCTCCCGGGCCGCGCGATGCGGGCGGTGCGACTGGCGGAGCTGCTCGAGCACGCCGCGCCGGGTGACGCGGCGTGGTTGCTCGACGCCTTCGCGACCGCGGGGCGAGCGGGCGGGCCCCCGTTCTCGATCGGGCTGCTGGCCGCCGTCGATCTGCTCGAGGGCGAACGCATCGACGACGACACCCGCAGGGCCATCCACGCCGCCGCGGACGCGAACGGCCTCGCCGCGTGCAAGGATCTGCTCGGCGAGTGCGCCCACGGCAACGACAAGCGGGCCGCGGCCCCGCGCCCGCTGGTGCCGGGCGGGCGACCACTCACACTCGGCGAGCGCAAGTCGCTGGCCCGTTCGTGGTCCCGCGATGTGCTCACGCAGCTGCTGGTCGATCCCCACGCGGACGTGGTCTCGCTGCTGCTCGCCAACCCCCACGTGACCGAGGACGACGTGGTGCGCATCGCCACCGCACGACGGGCCTCGGGCGGCGTGTTGACGATGGTGCTGCGATCGACCCGTTGGAGCACCAGCGCCCGCGTGCGACGGGCGCTGGTCCGCAACCCTCGAATGCCGCTACCGATGGCGTTGCGCCTGGTCGGCCTGCTCGACACCACCGAGTTGCGCGACATCGCCGGCGACGCCCACCTCGCAGGCCCACTGCGCGATGCGATCCTGCGGCGCCTCGCGCCGCGCATGTGAGCCGCGACCTACTTGGTCTCGCTCGCGCCCTTGGGCGTCACCTCGATCGCGTCGCGATCGTCGGCGCGCTCGATGACCTTCTCGGCCGACGCGACCTTCTCGTCCTCGATCGACTTCATCTCTTTCTTGAAGCCCTTGAGCATCTTGCCGATGCCCTCGCCCAGCGCGGGGAGCTTGGCGGGGCCGAAGATGAGCAGCACCACGACGAGGATGATGACCACCTCGGGGAGGCCGACGCCGAATCCGAGCAGGGTGTGCATGGCGGAAAGGTAGTCGGCTTTGCCAACCAATGCTAGCGTGCTCGCGTGAGCGCGCGGCCGCAAGTTGCGCAACGAACCCCGGCGCACGCCGTCGATGGCCCCGCCTGCGCGCCGTCGTTGCGGGCGCGGCCGCTGACACGCTCGGCCCTCGCCACATGGGCGGGCGCACTGGCGAGCGCGCTGGTACTGCACACCACGCTCCCGACCGGGACGGCCTCGGCAAGCGCCGCGCCGAGGGCTGCGGCCCCCGCGTCCGCGCCCGCCGGGCGATCGGACGAAACGACGGACGCAGCGAAGGTGGAGCGCACTGCGTCGGCCACGGCTCGCATGCGCGTGCGCGGCGATCGTCCGGCGCGTGGGTCGATCCACGGCGGGTGGTCACCCCCGGCGTACGAACCCGACGGCGAGAATCGAGCGGCGCTGGCTGCCTTCGAGGCCAGCCGCAGCGTGTTGGTCCAGACCATCGTCGCCATCGCCCCCGAGCCGTGGATGACGTCGCTGCGCAAGCCGGACCTGCCGCTGCGATGGAACCGCGGGCTGCTGGACTACCTCGAGTACTTCACCAAGGACGAACGCGGCCGCGCGCTGATGCGCGCGTGGCTGCGTCGCGCCGGCCGCTACGAGGACCGCATCCGCAAGATCCTCCGCGAGCACGAGGTGCCCGAGGATCTCGTGTGGGTGGTGATGGCCGAGAGCGGCTTCAACCCCCGCGTCCGCAGTGCGGTCGGGGCCGCGGGACCGTGGCAGTTCATGGAGGGCACTGGCGGGGTGTATGGCCTGACCAAGACCTTCTGGATCGACGAGCGCCATGACATCGAGCGCGCATCCCATGCCGCCGCGGAGTACCTCGCCGATCTGCGGGTGCGCTTCGGCTCGTGGGAGCTCGCGCTGGCCGCCTACAACGCCGGCTACGGCCTCGTGATGACCGCGATCGAGCGCCACAACACCAACAACTTCTGGGCGCTGGCGGAGATCGAGAGCGGCCTACCGCACGCGACCGTGAACTACGTGCCGAAGATCGTCGCGGCGGCGTTGGTGGCCCGCAACCGCGAACACTTCGGCTTCGGCGCCCGCGCGCTCGAGCCGATGCCGCCCGCCGACTGGGTCGAGGTGGAGCTGCAGCACTCGGTCACGCTGGCCACGCTCGCGCGCACGCTCGAGGTGGATCTCGATCTGCTGCAGGAGTGGAACGCACGCCTGATCCGCGGTCGCACGCCGCCGGGTCGCGGCCGTACGATGGTTCGCATCCCCCGCGATCGCGCGCAGGCCTTCGCGGCCGCGCGCGCGGAGATCCTCCGCGCCCACGAGGGCGAGGGCACGATCGTCGCACGCGAAGGCGAGCGGCTCGAGGCGCTGGCACGCCGCGGTGGCATCGGTGAGAAGGAGCTGCGCAAGCGCAACGGCATCGAGGACGCCGCCGAGGTGACCGGCGGCGTCACGCTGGTGGTGCCCGGCGACGGCACGCCGACCGCGGCGCCCGAGGGCCCGCGACCGCTGGCGGCGGTACCCCCCTGCCCGCACCGCGACGACGAACGGCTGGTGTTCTTCGAGGTCACGCGCGCCTCGACACCGGCCGCGATCGCGCGCGCGTTCGGGACCACGTGGGAGCGCGTGGTGCAGTGGAACGATCTCGACCCGTCGGCGCGGCTACAGCCGGGCCAGCTGCTGCAGCTGGTGGTGCCGCGCAGCTGGAAGGGCAGTGAGCCGCCGTCGGCATTCCTCGAGCTCGATCAGGTCGAGCACGTCGCCCGCGGCTCGCGGGCCCACCTCGAGGCCGAGCTCGCGCGCCGCGGCAAGCTACGGCGCGCAGTCAAGGCGAGCAAGGGCGACACGCTCGAGCGCATCGGCAAGCGCTTCGGGCTCACGACCGGCGACCTCTCGCGCATCAACGGCTACGCCCGCGAGCACAAGCCCGAGCTCGGCGAGCTGGTGATCGTCTACGTCGACGCGAACGCCAAGCGCGGCACGCTCGATGCCCCGGCACCGCGCGGGCCGACCGCGAGCTTCGACCCCGCCGGCGACGATGCGCCGGCGCGCGAGGCTGCCGCGCCCGACGCCACTGCGGCGAGCCCGGATCGCGACGCCGCGGCCGAGCTGCCCGCGGTCGCCGAGCCCGCGCCGCGGACGACCGCCGCCGAGAGCGGCCGCGGCACCCCAGCCGGCGACAAGCCCCGCGGCCGCAGCCGTCGCACACGACGCCACGACGCTTCGACCGCGGGCACCAGCCGGATCCCGGGCCAGCGCGACGGGGCCAAGTGATGATCGACGTCGACGCCGCGCAGGCGCGGCTGCTCGCGTCGCTGACGTCGCTGGCGAGCGAAGCGGTGCCGCTGGTCGCGGCCGACGGGCGCGTGCTCGCCTGCGATCACGCCGCGCGGTGGCAGCTGCCGGTGGCGCCCACCAGCGTGATGGACGGCTACGCGCTCGAGCTCGCGACGGTGCGCGGCGACGGGCCCATCGCGATCGCCGGCACCAGCAGTGCCGGACACCCCTTCACCGCGCCGTGGATCGCGGGCACTGCCGTGCGCATCGCGACCGGCGCGGTGGTACCCAACGGCGCGGAGCTGGTGGTCGCGCAGGAAGACGTGCGACGCCGCGACGACGGACGCATCGAGCTGCTCGACGACGCACGCACGCACGCACGCGCCGGCCGCTTCGTGCGCCCGGCGGGCGCCGACTTCGAGCGCGACGCGCCGCTGCTGCCGGCCGGCACCGAGCTCGCGGCCGCCGAGCTCGCGCTGCTCGGCGCCGCGGGCCACGCCACGATCGCGGTCCACCGTCGGCCGCGGGTCGCGATCCTCTCGAATGGTGACGAGCTGGTCGCCGTGGGTCAGACGCCCGCGCCCGGCTTCGTGCCGAGCACCAACGGCATGATGCTGGCGTCGCTGGTGCGCGCCGTCGGTGGCGAGGTGGTCGAGGCGATCGAGGTGCCCGACGATCGCGGCGCCCTCGATCGCGCGCTCGCTTCGGCGTTGGCGCGCGCCGACCTCGTGTTGACCAGCGGTGGCGCCTCGGTCGGCGATCACGATCTCGTGCGCGACGCGCTGCGCCGCGTCGACGGCGACGAGCTGCTGTGGGGCGTCGCGATGCGCCCGGGCAAGCCCACCGGGGCGGTGCGCGTGGGCGCGGTGACCTGCATCGCGCTGCCCGGCAACCCTGCCAGCTCGCTGGTTGCGTTCGCGTTGTTCGCCGCACCGGTGCTGCGCGTGCTCGCGGGCGTGCGCGGCGATCCGCGACCGCCCGCCTTCACCGCCGTGCTCGGTGCCGCGGTCGAGGGCGAGCCGCGCCGCGAGCACTTCGTGCGTGGCTGCTTCGACGGCGATCGTGTGGTGCCGCTGCCCGACCAGCGCTCGGGCAATCTGCGCTCGATCGCCCGCGCGCAGCTGCTGGTGCGCGTGCCGGCGGGCGTCGCGACGTTGCCGGCCGGCGCCGCCTGCAGGTGCCTGCGGCTGCCCCGGTGATCGCGATGCCGACGACCGTGGAGATCGTCGTCGAGGCGCCCGAGGACATCGGCGAGCGCGTCGACGTCGTGCTCGGTCGACGCGCGCCCGGCGTGTCGCGCCGGGTCGCACGCAGCCTCGCACTCGCGGGCGCGGTGCGACGCGACGGTGCGATCGTGCGGCCGTCACAGCGGGTCGCCCACGGCGATCGCTTGGTGCTCGCGGTGGACACCGCCGCCGCGCCACCCGAGCTCGCCGTGTTGCACGTCACCGATGGCTTCGTCTACGTCGACAAGCCCGCGGGTGTGCACACGCTGCGCCTGCGCCCCGACGATCCCGCGAGCCTCGCCGATGCGGTCGCTGCCCGGCACCCCGAGTGCGCCAGCGCCAGCGGGGCCGCCCGCGACGGCGGTGCGATCCACCGCCTCGATCGCGAGACCACCGGCGTCGTCGCGTTCGCCCGCTCGCCGGCGGCGTGGGTGGCCGGGCGCGCCGCGATCGCCCACGCCTCGACGCTCAAGCTCTACCTCGCGCTGTGTCACCTCGACGACGCGCGGCCGTGGCCGCCGATGCGTGCCGGCGTCACGGCGGCGCCCGTCCCCGCGGCGCTGGCCGAGCTCGCGGTGCCGCTTGGCGCGTGCGCCGAGCCGCCGGTGCCGTCGGCGCTGGCCTCGATCCACGTGGACCTGCCGCTCGGCCACGGCGCGACGCGTCGTCACGTCGCCGTGCGCCCCGACGGTCAGCCCGCCCACTCGCAGATCACCGCGCTCGCCCGCGGCGAGCACCACTGCCTCGTCGCCGTGCACCTACGCCACGGTCATCGCCACCAGGTGCGCGTGCACCTGGCCGCGCTGGGCATGCCGATCGTCGGCGACGCGCGCTACGGCGGCGACGCGGGGGCGCTGCGACTCCACGCCGCAGCGCTGCAGCTGTGGCGCGAGCGTCAGCCCGAGCCGCGGGTACTCGCGCCGTTGCACGACGCGTTTGCGCAGCGGCTGCGGCAGCTGTCGTTGCGCGCCACCCACGGACGGCCCTGACAGTGCGTCGCACGAGGGTTCCTGCGCAGGCGCGCAGCCTGGATGGCGGCCGGCCCGGGCCCCCTGCCCTTCGGCCCAGCGCGTTGCGGGGCAAAATCGGTACGCCATGGTAGGCTCGTCGACCGACCCCACCATGGAAATTCGCTACTTCGGTCACACGGACACTGGCCTGTCCCGCGACCACAACGAGGACGCCCACCTCGCCGATCCCGACCTCGGACTCTTCGTCGTCGCCGACGGCGTCGGCGGTCGCGCCAAGGGCGAGGTCGCGAGCCAAGAGACCGTCGAGCTGGTGTGGGAGTGGGTCAAGCGCCACGAGGCCACGATCCGCGAGGCCGCCGCCGGCGACCCGACCGCGCGCGCCGGTCAGCTGTGCCAGATCGTGCGCGGCGCGATCCAGAACGCCTGCTACATGGTCCACACCATGGGCCAGCTCGACCCCGAGCAGCGCGGCATGAGCACCACCGCCTCGGTGCTGTTGGTGTGCGGCCGCATCGGCGTGGTCGGCCAGGTCGGTGACTCGCGGGTCTACCTGGTGCGCCAGGGCCAGGTCGAGCAGATCACCGAGGATCACACGCTCATCAACTATCAGCTCAAGCACGGCCTCATCACGCCGGATCAAGCTGCGAAGTCCCGCGCGCGCAACGTCATCACGCGCGCGGTCGGGCACAAGGACTACGTCGAGGTCGACACCATGCCGGTGCCGCTGTTC
>WBZX01002006.1_pt1 | contig 14444 bp, 13 predicted proteins | sample 5204211 | NCBI WGS metagenome assembly WBZX01 (sample SAMN12344362, study PRJNA552823) | activated sludge metagenome | biome: Activated sludge suspended growth; feature: Nitrification reactor; material: Wastewater; isolation source: activated sludge from nitrification reactor of wastewater...
CGGCCTGGCCCTGTCGCAGCAACTCGTCGCCCGCATGGGCGGCCGCATCGACGTGCAGAGCACTCCCGGCCACGGCACGACGTTCACCGTCCTGCTGCGCGCCGCCCACGAGGCGTAGCGGGGGGGGCTACCCCAGCCTTCTTATCCGTTCCTCGATCGGCGGGTGGCTGGAGAACAGCTTCATCAGCCCGCTGGGCACGCCCGTGATGCCCATCGCCTGGACCGTCTTGGGCAGTTCACCCGGGGGCAGGCCGCCCAGGCGTGCCAGCGCCGCCTGCATCGGGCGCGCGTTGCCCATCATGTCGGCTGCGCCGCGGTCGGCACGGAACTCGCGCTGGCGCGAGAACCACGCCACGATCATCGCGGCCACCACGCCCAGCACCAGGTCGAGCACGATGGTGGTGGCGTAGTAGCCGATGCCGGGCCCGCCGCGGGTGTCGCCGCGACGCAGGGCGCTGTCCACCAGGTAACCGATCACGCGCGACAGGAACACCACGAAGGTGTTCATCACGCCCTGGATCAGCGTCATGGTGACCATGTCGCCGTTGGCCACGTGCGCCACCTCGTGGCCGATCACGGCCTCGACCTCCTCGCGGTTCATGCCCTGCAGCAGGCCGGTGGACACCGCCACCAGTGCCGAGTTCCTGAACGCGCCGGTGGCGAAGGCATTGGGCTCGCCCTCGTAGATGGCCACCTCGGGCATCTGGATGCCGGCCTTGTCGGCAAAGCGGCGCACGGTGGACACGATCCACTGGTGCGTGGCGTCGGGCGAGTCGTTGATGACCTGGGCGCGCGTGCTCCACTTGGCCATCGGCTTGCTCATCAGCAGCGAGATGATCGCGCCGCCGAAGCCCATCACCGCGGCAAACGCCAGCAGCTGGCCGAGCTGCAGCCCGTTGGCGGTGAGGAACCGGTTCAGGCCGAACAGGTTGACCACCAGCCCCAGCACCATCATGACGGCCAGGTTGGTGACGACGAACAGGAAGATGCGCTTCATGGCGAACGACCTCGACGCCTGCACGCCGCAGGCTGGACGGATTTTGGGGCGTCCGCCCCGCCTTCAAGCGCGTAGGGTCACGTAATTGGGCTGCTGCGCCGGCGACAGCTCGAACACGTCCGGGAACTTGCCGAACAGGCGGGTGGACGAACCACTGCGCGACAGCAGGCCGGCCTCGCGCAGCAGCACGGCGGCGCCGTTGAGCGGCATCGGCTTGCCGCCGGCCAGGTCGGGCAGCGCGTCGACCAGGGCCTGGGCGCCCTCGGGCAGCGTGGCGCGGGCGGGCGCGGGCTTGGCGGCTGACTTTCCGGCCGTCTTGCCGCTCGCCCTGCCTGCCGTCTTGCGGGCGGCCTTGCGCGGCGCCGCGGCCTTGGCGGCGGCGCCCCGGGCGCGCGGCGCCGGCGCCACCGGCACATCGACCGGTGCCGGCGCGACAGGCGCGGACGACATCACCGCCACAGGCGTCTCGGCCGGCGCAGCCCGGCCTGCACGCGTGGCGCGCGCCGTGCGTACCGACTTGACCGCCCGCGAGGTGCCTGCCCGCGCCGGGGCGGCTTCGGCGTCGCCCTTGCGGTGGGTCATCACCTCGTAGTCGTCGTAGACCGACACCGTTTCCTCGCCCGTCTTGCCCTGCTGGCCGATGCCCACCACGCGGCAGCCCTTTTCGCGCAGGCGTGCCACCAGCGGCGCGAAGTCGCTGTCCGACGACGCGATCACCACCACCTCGGGCCGCTCGGCAGTGGCCAGGTCGATGGCGTCCACGGCCAGCGCGATGTCGGTGGAATTCTTGCCCGCGGCCAGGTTCACCATCGGCCGGATGCCCAGCTTCTTGAAGGCCTGCTGATGCTTCACCGCCGACTCGGCGGTGCAGTAGGCGCGGCGCACGTGCGGGCCGCCGTAGTGCCGGGCCACCCAGGGCACGGCCTGCTCCATCACGTCGAGCGACACGTTGTCGGCATCGATCAGCAGCATCACGCGGTCGTGGGTCATTGGAGCTTCCAGTTCAGGGTGTCGCCGCCGCGCAGCGGCTTGAGCACGGTGTCGCCGAAGGGCACGGTCTCGGGCAGCAGCCAGGGCTCGCGGCGCAGCGTCACGCGGCCGGCATTGCGCGGCAGGCCGTAGAAGTCCGGGCCGTGGAAGCTGGCGAAGCCCTCGAGCCGGTCCAGCGCGCCGACCGCCTCGAACGCCTCGGCGTACAGCTCCAGCGCGGCCGGCGCGGTGTAGCAGCCGGCGCCGCACACCGACGCCTCCTTCAGCGCGGCGGCATGCGGCGCGCTGTCGGTGCCGAGGAAGAAGCGGTCGCTGCCGCCGGTGGCCGCGGCCACCAGGGCCTGGCGGTGCACCTCGCGCTTGAGCACCGGCAGGCAGTAGTAATGCGGGCGCAGGCCGCCGGTGAAGATGGCGTTGCGGTTGAACAGCAGGTGGTGCGCGGTGATGGTGGCCGCCGTGTGGCGCCCAGCGCCAGCCACGTACTGCGCCGCCTCGCGCGTGGTGATGTGCTCGAACACCACCTTCAGCTCGGGAAAGTCCTGCCGCAGCGGCTGCATCACGCGCTCGATGAACACCGCCTCGCGGTCGAACAGGTCCACCGCCGGGTCGGTGACCTCGCCGTGCACCAGCAGCAGCAGGCCCTCGCGCTGCATCGCTTCCAGCGTGGGATAGGTGCGACGGATGTCGGTGACGCCGGCGTCGCTGTTGGTGGTGGCGCCGGCCGGGTACAGCTTGAGCGCCACCACGCCCGCCGCGCGGGCGCGAGCGATCTCGTCGGGCGGCGTGTTGTCGGTGAGATACAGCGTCATCAGCGGCGTGAAGTCGGCATCCGCCGGCAGCGCGGCCAGGATGCGCTCGCGATAGGCGGCCGCCGCCGCCGCGGTGGTGACCGGCGGCCTCAGGTTGGGCATGACGATGGCGCGCGCGAACTGCGCCGCGGTGGCCGGCAGCACCGACGCCATCGCGGCGCCGTCGCGCAGGTGCAGGTGCCAGTCGTCGGGCCGGGTCAGGGAGATCGTGTCGCGCATGCGGGCATTGTCCGCCACGCCGGTGCGTCGCCGACGGCCGCGCCGGCCGCGACCTCGGCCAGGCAGCGCAGGCACAGGCAGCCCGAGTAGCGGTCTTGCAGCGCCGCCAGCGTGGCGGCGTCCAGGCGCACCGTGGCGCAGGCGCACGGCCCGGGATCGGCGGCACCGCAGTGGAACGCGCCGCCGCAGCGCGGGCAGCGGTCGTCCAGCGCGACAGAATTAGCCACCGCCGAACAATGCCTTGTGGCGGTCGCGCAGCAGGTTCTTCTGCACCTTGCCCATCTGGTTGCGCGGCAGCTCGGGCTCGACGAACACGCGCTTGGGCACCTTGAACGCGGCGATGCGGCCTTTCATGGCCGCGATCAGCGCGGCGCCGTCGACGCTGGCGCCGGGGCGCGGCACCACCACCGCGATCACGCCCTCGCCGAAGTCGGGGTGCGGCACGCCGACCACCGCGCTCTCGGCCACGCCGGGCTGCTCGTTGAGGTAGCCCTCGATCTCGGCCGGGTACACGTTGTAGCCGCCGGAGATGATCAGGTCCTTGCTGCGGCCGACGATGGTGACCACGCCGTGGTCGTCGACGCGGCCGACATCGCCGGTCTTGAACCACAGGTCGTGGGTGAACTCCTCGGCGGTCTTCTCGGGCATGCGCCAGTAGCCCTTGAACACGTTCGGCCCCTTGACCTCGATGCCGCCGACGTCGCCGTTGCGGCAGGGCTGGCCCTTGTCGTCCTGCACCCGCAGCGCCACCCCGGGCAGCGCCTTGCCCACGGTGCCGGCGCGGCGCTCGCCGTCCTTCGGGAACCAGGCGTTGGACGTGAGGATCACGGTCTCGCTCATGCCGTAGCGCTCGACGATGGTGTGGCCGGTGCGCTCGCGCCAGGCGTCGAAGGTCTCGGGCAGCAGCGGGGCCGACCCCGCCAGGAAGATGCGCATGTTCGACGCCGCCTCTCGCGTGAGCGAGGGCTCGGCCAGCATGCGCACGTACAGCGTGGGCACGCCCATGAACACGGTGGCGCGCGCCATCTCGCGAATGGTGGCGCGCGGGTCGAACTTCTCGAACCACAGCATCTTGGCGCCCGCCAGCAGCGCGCCGTGGCTGGCCACGAACAGGCCGTGCACGTGGAAGATCGGCAGCGCGTGGATGAGCACGTCGCCGCCCTGCTGCGGACGGCGCCAGCCCCAGTAGGCGTCGAGCATGCGCGCGTTGGACAGCAGGTTGCGGTGCGACAGCATCGCGCCCTTGCTGCGCCCGGTGGTGCCGCTGGTGTAGAGGATGGCCGCCAGGTCGTCCGCCGCACGCTGCACCGGCACGTGGGCGTCGTCCATGAAGGCGGCGCGCTCGAGCAGCGTGCCCGAGCCCGCGCCCTGCGGCCCGCCGCCCGCGTCGAGCGTGAACACGTTGCGCACGCCGGCGGCGAAGGCCAGCTTGCTCACCCAGGGGAAGTTGCGCTGCGCGCACACCACCACCGCGGGCTCGGCATTGGCGACGAAGTACTCCAGCTCGGCGGCCTGGTAGCCGGTGTTCAGCGGCAGGTACACATGCCCCGCGCGCAGCACGCCCAGGTAGAGCATCAGCGCCTCGACGGACTTGTCCGCGTGCACCGCCACGCGCGACTGGTCCGGCAGGTCGAGCGAGCCCAGCAGGTTGGCGATGCGCGCGCTGGCTCGGTCCAGGTCGCGCCAGGTGTAGTACAGCGGCGCGGGCGAGTCGCAGGTCTCGATCGCGGTGGCGTCGAGGTCGTCCGGGAAGCCGTCGCGCAGCGCGACGAACAGGTTGTGGTTCACGGGCATGGGTTCAGAAGCGGGGTTTGCGTTTTTCGTTGAAGGCGGCCAGGCCCTCGCGGTGTTCCGCGCTGGGCGCATAGGCGTAGTGCGGCGCGCGGTCGGCCGCTGCACTCAGGGCCGGCATGACGAACTGGCGCAGCGCGCGCTTGTTCAGGCGCAGCGCCTGCGGCGACAGGCCGGCGATGCGCTGCGCTGCCGCCCGCGCCTCGGCGGCCACCACGTCGTCGGGCACCACGCGCGTGACCAGGCCGCGCTCGAACGCCTCCTGGGCGTTGAGCACGCGCGCCTCGATCAGCAGCTCGCGCAGCACCGTGGGGCCCACGACCGCGGCCACGATCTCGAGTTCGGCCGGCGCCATCGGAAAGCCCAGCCTGGCGATCGGCACGCCGAAGCGGCTGGACGCGCCGCAGATGCGGATGTCGCAGCAGGCGGCGATCTCCAGGCCGCCGCCGATGCACACGCCGTCCACCTGGGCCACCATCGGCAGCTCGCAGTCGCGCATCGCCACCAGGGCCGGCATCACGTCCTGCTCGTGGAAGCGCGCCAGCGTGGCGGTGTCGAGCCGGAAGGCGGGGTACTCCTCGATGTCGCCGCCCGACGCGAACTGGCCGCCCTCGCCGCTGACAAGCACCACCCGCGTGTCGCCCGGGTCGGCCGCCAGCGCGGTGAACGCGTCGCGCAGCGCGCGCCACATCGCCGCCGACATCGCATTGAGCTTGGCCGGATTCGCGAGCGTGACGGTGGCAATGCCGTCCGCGCCGGCACGCTCGAAACGTATCCCCATCAGTCGAGCTTCACCCCCGAGGCCTTGACCACCTCGGACCAGCGGCGGGTTTCGGCGGAGACGAACTTGCCGAAGTCGTCGCCCCAGAGGTTGGGCGTCTCGGTGCCGAGGTTGGTCCAGGCGGCCTTGAGCTCGTCGCCGTTGAGCGCCTTGCGCATCTCGTTCTGCATCGCCGTGACCACCTCGCGCGGCGTGCCCTTGGGCGCCCAGATGCCATACCAGGTGGCCACCACGTACTGCGGCGCACCGTTGGCCTTGGCCAGCGGCACGTCGCCGAAGCCCGGCGCGGGCTTGTCGGCCGCCTGCGCGATGGCGCGGATGCGGCCACCCTTGATGTGCCCGGCCGACGAGCCCAGGCCGTCGAACATCAGGTCGACCTGGCCGGCCACCAGGTCCTGCAGGGCCGGGCCGGCGCCGCGGTAGGGGATGTGGGTGATGAAGGTCTTGGTCTGCAGCTTGAACAGCTCGCCGGCCAGGTGGTGCGACGTGCCGTTGCCCGCCGAGCCGTAGTTGAGCTTGCCGGGGTTCTTGCGCAGGTAGTCGAGCAGTTCCGGCAGGGTCCTGGCGGCCACGCGCTGCGGATGCACCACGATCACCTGGGGCACCGACGACACCAGGCCCACGGGCACGAAGTCGGACTCAAGGTTGTAGTCGAGCTTGGGATACACGCTGGGTGCGATGGTGTGGTGCACCGCGCCCATGAAGAAGGTGTAGCCGTCCGGCGCGGCCTTGGCCGCGATGCCGGCGCCGAGCGTGCCGCCGGCACCGCCCTTGTTGTCGATGACGAACTGGCGCCCGGTGTTCTTGGTCATCACCGCGAACAGCGGCCGTGCGAACGCGTCGGTGCCGCCGCCGGGCGGAAAAGGCACCACGATGGTGACCGGCTTGGAGGGCCAGGCCCCCTGGGCCAGGGCGGGTGCGGCCAGGGCGGCAGCGCCGGCGGCCAGCAGGGTACGGCGTTGGAAGGTGGGGGTCATCGGCGTCTCCATGGGTCTTGTGGCTTCACAGCAGGCTGGAGATGGCGCGACTGGCCACCACCGTTCCCTGCACGAAGCGGTCATGATGCCTCTCGACACGCCCGAGGTCATATAGGTAATTCACCATCAGGCCGGCCGATTGCTTCAGGCCCTTGGCCGAAAGGTTGGCCTGGGCGTTGAGCCGCTCCAGGCGCGCGCCGTTGTCGAGATGGAAGCGCGCCACCGGGTCGCCCTGGGGCTGCGGCGACCTTTCCACCAGGTAGTGCGCCGCCAGGCGCCACAGCGCGTGATGGGCCGCGCCGGACAGCGCCGCCAGCCGCGTGGCGTGGGTCAGCGCCGCGAAGTCGCCGCCGCAGGCGGCCAGCAGCGTGTCGTGGGCCCGGCCCACGCGGTCGGGCAGGCCGGCGCGCGGAGTGCGGGTCAGCCACGCCATGAAGCCCGGCACCGGCGACAGGGTGCAGAAGGTCTTGATCTGCGGCAGTTCGCGCTTGAGCTGCTCGGCCACCCGCTTGATCAGGAAGTTGCCCAGCGACACGCCGCGCAGTCCGGGCTGGCAATTGCTGATGGAATAGAACACCGCCACCTTGAAGTGCTCGGCCGACAGCGGCGTGGCGCGCTTGTCGATCAGCGGCGCGATCGCGCCCGACATCTCCGGCACCAGCGCCACTTCCACGAAGATCAGCGGCTCGTGCGGCAGCTGCGGATGGAAGAACGCGAAGCAGCGGCGGTCGGGCTGCAGGCGCCGCCGAAGATCGTCCCAGCCGTCGATCTCGTGCACCGCCTCGTGGCGGATGATCTGCTCCAGCAGCTGCGCGGGCGAATCCCAGTCCACGCGCCGCATTTCGAGGAAGCCGGGGTTGAACCAGCTCGACAGCAGGTGCAGCAGGTCGGCTTCCACCGCGGCCAGCGCCGGCTGGCGCGGCAACCGTTCGAGCAGCGCGCGGCGCAGCCGCACCAGCGCCGCCGTGCCGCCGGGGGCGCGGTTCAGGCGCCGGAACAGCTCCTGCCGCACCGGCTCGGCCACCTGGGTCAGCGCCACCTGGTGCGCGGCGTCGGGCGTGGCCGCGTAGGCCTGGGCGGCCTGCAGCACGCGCGCCGGGTCCGGGCTGAAGTCGCTGGCCAGGCGGTCGAAGAAGCGGTGGCGCTCGGCGTCGGCCAGGCTGTCCAGCCGCGCCACGATGGTCGCGGCCAGCTGGGTGCTGTTGCCTTCGCCGCGCACCGACAGCAGGCGGCGGCAGTCGGTCAGCAGTTGTCGGGACATGGATCGGTAGGGGTCGGTGGCGGCAGCGGCCGCGGTTCGGCTGCGATGCAGCATGCCTCATGCCAGCCGCTTTCGCCCTCCCCTGTTCGCGACGCCCCGCATCGGTGCTCACCCGGACGGTACTGACCCTCATGCGACTGTCACGCACGAAGCGTAGATTCGCCCGGGCGCCGGCCTGCGGCCCCGCCCCACCCATGAGCGCCTACCTCTCGGTCGACTCGATCACCGTGGCCTACGGCTCCGCGCCGCCCGTGCTCGACCGCGTCAGCCTGGACGTGCAGCGAGGCGAAATGGTCGCGCTGCTGGGCGCGTCGGGTTGCGGAAAGACCACGCTGCTGCGATCGATCGCAGGCTTCGTGCGACCTTCTTCCGGGCGCATCGTCGTGGACGGGCGCGACATCACCGCGCTGCCGCCGGAGGCGCGCAACACCGCGATGATGTTCCAGTCCTACGCGCTGTGGCCGCACATGGACGTCGCCGCCAACATCGGCTACGGCCTGCGCATGCGCGGCGCCGACAAGGCGCGCATTGCGCAGCGCGTGGCCGACATGCTGCGGCTGCTGCAGCTCGAAGGCTACGAGCACCGCGGCGTGGCGTCGCTGTCGGGCGGGCAGCGCCAGCGCGTGGCGATGGGCCGCGCCCTGGCACCCGACCCGCTCATGCTGCTGCTCGACGAGCCCATGAGCAACCTCGACTACAAGGTGCGGCTGGACCTGCGCCACGAGCTTCGCTCGCTGCAGCGCCGCGTCGGCATCACGGCGGTCTACGTCACCCACGACCGCGAGGAGGCCCTGACCCTGGCCGACCGCATCGCCGTGATCGACGGCGGCCGGGTACTGCAGTACGGCACGCCCGAGGAGGTGTTCCACCGTCCGGCCAGCCCCTTCGTGGCCGGCTTCATGGGCGCCGACAACGCCATCGAGCTGGCCGACGGCGGTGGCCCGCCGCGCCGCGCCCACTTCCGCGGCGACCGCGCGCGGCTGGCCGACGCCCCCGCGCCTTCCGACGCCGCGATCAGCCTCGAAGGCACGGTCGAGCAGGCCTCGTATCTCGGCCACGGCTGGCGCCACCGCGTCCGGCTGGCCGGTGGTTCCGTATGGGTGGACGACCCGGCCCAGGTGGCCGAGGGCAGCCGCACCCACGTCGTCGTCCCGCGCGACGCCTTGCTGATGTTCCCGAACCCCTGAGGAGACCCCATGAAGAAGATTGCACTTTGCCTGGCTGCGGCCGCCGCGATGGCGGCCCTGCCCGCCGCGGCCCAGACCACGCTCAACGTGGTGACGGCCGGCGACCAGAACATGGTCGACTACGTCAACACGTTCCTGGCCCCGCGCTTCGAGAAGCTCAATCCGGGCGTCACGGTCAAGGCCGTGGGCACGGGCCCCGGCGACGCCGGTTCGCAGAAGATCTACGAGAAGCTGTCCGCACAGTCCAAGGCCGGCGCCGCCGCCTGGGACGTGGACGTGGCCGTGATCCACCAGCGCGGCGCCGCCACGATGGTCAAGGAGAACCTGCTCGCCGCCTACCGCAAGCAGATCGCCACCGACAAGCTCGTGTCGCGCGACAGCGCCAAGAACGCGCTCGGCCAGAACGTCGACGGCTTCGTGATCCCGATGTTCCACAGCCAGATCGCGCTGGCCTACAACCCGGACCTGGTCAAGTCGCCGCCCAAGACCTTCGGCGAGCTCGAAGCCTGGGTCAAGCAGTACCCGAAGCAGTTCGGCTACAACGGCGTCAAGGGCGGCATGTCCGGCGTGGGCTTCGTGATGGGCTACGTGTCGGCCACCAGCGGCCTGGGCAAGCAGCTCGAGGAAGGCCCCTACGACGCCGGCCGCAAGGCCGCGATCGAGAAGTCGCTCGCCGGCCTGAAGGACTTCAACCGGAACGTGGTGCTCACCCCGGGCAACGCCGGCACGCTGGACATGCTCAACCGCGGCGAGATCTCGATGGGCCCGGTGTGGGTGGACATGTTCTACACCTGGGTCGCCGACGGCAAGCTGAGCCCGAAGCTCAAGCTCGCCCTGCCCGAGCCCGGCCTGCCCGGCCAGCCGATGTACTACGCGGTGCCGGCCAAGGCCGCCAATGCCGCCATGGCGCGCAAGTTCGTCGAGTTCGCCGCCAGCCCCGAGATCCAGGCCGAGGGGATCGTCAAGAAGTTCAACTGGTACCCCGGCATCGACGCGCAGCACGTGCAGTCCAAGCTGGACAAGGCGAGCTGGGACAAGCTGTTCACCGACATCAAGCCCGAGTCGCTGCAGCGCTACGGGCGGCCGTTCCCGCTGTCGGACTACTTCACCGACATCGTCGAGGGCTATGAGCGGGTGGTCATGAAGTGACCGCGGGCGCTGCCGGGCGCGCCCGGTCGATCAGCCCGCGCCTGGCCGGCCTGCTGCTGGTGTCGCCGGCCCTGCTGGTGATCGCGCTGTTCTTCATCGTGCCGCTCGGCCTGTCGGTGCACAGCGCGTTCACCGACAAGGCCGGCGCGTTCACGCTGGCGCACTTCGCCAAGTCGTTCGAGTACTACGGCAACGACATGGTGTTCACGGTGGCCATCGTGCTGCTGTCCTGCGCCCTGATCGCCGCGGTGGCCATCGCCATCGCGGGCTACCTGACGCTGGGCGAGCATCCGCGCACCAAGGCCGCGCTGCGCTGGCTGTACCGCTGGCCGCTGTTCATCCCCTTCGTGGTCACCGGTCAGGTGATGCGCACGTTCCTGGCCAAGAACGGCATGCTCAACCACGTGCTGGTGGGCAGCGGCGTGATCGAGCCGCTGGCCGCGCAGAGCCTGCTCGACTGGCGCGGCATCGTCATCGCCTTCGTGTGGAAGCAGGCGCCTTTCGTCACGCTGCTGCTGGCCGGCGCGATGGCCTCGGTGGACCCGCAGCACGTGGAAGCCGCCCGAAACCTCGGCGCCCCGCGCTGGCGCGTGCTCGGCGGCATCGTGCTGCCGCAGGTGCGCGGCACGCTGCTGGTGGGGCTGGTGCTGTCTTTCGTCACCATGCTGTCGGTGCTGTCGGTGCCGATGATGATCAACCCCAACTCGCCGACCATGATGACGGTGGACGTGGCCTACCGCATCAGCACCCACGGCGACTACGCGGTGGCCAACGCGCTGTGCCTGGTGTCGCTGCTGTTCGGCGCCGCGGGGGCCTGGGTCTACCTGCGCCATGCCGTGCGGCGCGCGGAGCAGGTGTCTTGAGCGCCGGAGCCGCCCCGGCCCCGTCATTGCCCCGGCCGTCGGGTGCCGTGGCCCGGGCCGCCCGCATGCTGCTGCGTGCCGGAGCCATCGCACTGCTGGCCTTCATCATCTTCGGGCCGCTGGCCAACTTGCTGCTGTGGGCCTTTGCCGAGCGCTGGTACTTCCCCGGCAAGATCCCGCAGGAGTTCGGCTTCGCGTTCTGGGGCCGCGTGTTCGAGCCGCGCGGCGGTGCCGTGCAGTCGCTCGTCACCAGCATCTGGATCGCGCTGCTGACGGTGCTGTTCTGCCTGGCGGTGGCCGTGCCCGCGGGGTATGCGCTGGCAAGGCTGAAGCTGCCTGCGCGCGCGTTCATCCTGCTGCTGTTCCTGCTGCCGCAGGCCATTCCCAACCTGCCGATCTACGTGAACATCGCGCGCATGTTCTACGAGCTGCGCCTGAACGGCACGGTGGCCGGCGTGGTGCTGGTGCACGCGTCGCACGGCCTGGTGCTGGCGGTGTGGATCGCCAGCGCGGCCTTCGCGGCGGTGGATGTTCAGCTCGAGGAGGCCGCGCGCAACCTGGGCGCCGGCCCCTGGCGCTGCTTCACCAGCGTGACGCTGCCGCTGGCCGCCCCCGGCCTCATCGCCAGCGCGATCTTCGTCTTCCTCGAGTCGCTCGACGAGTTCACCGGCACCTACTTCGTCGGCGTGCCCGACGTCACCACGCTGCCGCTGCTGATGTTCAACGCCAGCATGGGCGGCAACTACCAGATCGCCTCGATCACCGCGCTGCTGCTGCTGGTGCCTTCCATCGCGTTCATGCTGCTGGTGGAACGCTTCCTCAAGGCCGACGTGCTGGCGATGGTCGGTCGCTGAGGGCCGCGCGCACCCCGTAGGATGCGGGCGATGACCCCGTCGGCCCTGGTCCGCGCGCGCCGCGCCACCCATCTCGCGTTCTTCGTCTTCGGCGCCGTGATGGCCACGTTCGGCGTGCAGGTGCCGTCGATCCGCGCGCAGTACCGGCTCGACGACGCCGAGCTGTCGATCGCGCTGTTCGGCGTCGCCGTGGGCGCCGTGCTGTGCCTGGTGTTCGCCGGCCGGCTGATCGCCGCGCACGGTCATCGCCGCACCTGCGCCGTCTCGGCGCTGGCGATGTGCGCGGCGCTGGCGCTGCTGCTGCGCTTCGAGCACCCGGCCCTGCTGGGCGTGCTGGTGGTGGTGTTCGGCGCCTGCGTGGGGCTGTTCGACGTGGCGATCAATGCCGAGGGCAGCGCGATCGAGACCGCGATGGGGCGCAAGGTGATGAGCCAGATGCACGGCCTGTGGAGCCTGGGCGGCATGGCCGGCGCGCTGGCCACGTCGGCGATGACCCGCGTCGGCTGGGCGCCCGCGATGCAGACCGGCCTCGTCGCGCTGGCGGCCCTGGCGGGCGCCGGCCTGGCCTGCGTCGGCCTGCTGCCGCGGCGGGCCCACGCGTCGCCCGCCGCGGCGTCGGCGGACAGCCCGGCGCCGGCCTCGGGCTGGCGCCAGATGGCACGGCCGACGCGGCGCCATGTGGCCCTGCTGGGCGCGCTGGCGGTGCTGGGCATGCTGGCCGAAGGCGCCATCTACGACTGGAGCGTGCTGTTCCTGCAGCGCGAGCGCGGTGCCCCGGCCGACGTGGCGGCGCTGGGCTTTGCCGCGTTCTCCGCCGCCATGGCCGCCGGACGCTTCGGCGGCGACCGCCTGCGCGAGCGCATGCCGTCGTCGCGCCTGCTCGCCGGCAGCGCCGTGCTGGCCGGCGCGTCGATGACGCTGGTGCTGCTGGCCGACGCGGTGCCGGTGGCGCTGGCGGGCCTGGCGCTGGTCGGGCTGGGGCTGTCCAACGTGATCCCCGTGCTCTACATCGCGTCGGCGAAGCTGCCCGGCGCCAGCGCGGCGGCGGGCCTGGCCATCGTGTCGTCGTTCGGATGGTTCGGCGTCGTCATCGGCCCGCCGCTGGTGGGGTCGCTGGCGCAGGCCACGTCGCTGACCCTCGGGCTGGGCATGGTGGTGGCGGCGGCCGCGGCGCTGGCCGTCTGCGCGCCGCGGGTCGGCGACGCGCCGCCGCCGCGCATGCCGTATAAGCCCGCATCCCCCCTGCCCGAGACCGACGCCTGATGCCCACCACCGCCCTGCCCACCTTCGACGACGTCGCCGCCGCCGCACGCCGGCTGCAGGGCCATGCGCACCGCACGCCCGTGCTGCGCTCGGCCACCGCCGACGCCGAGTTCGGCGCCGAGCTGTTCTTCAAGTGCGAGAACTTCCAGCGCATGGGCGCGTTCAAGTTCCGCGGCGCGTTCAACGCGCTGTCGTGCCTGGACGAGGCGCAGCGCCGGGCCGGCGTGGTGGCGTACTCGTCGGGCAACCATGCGCAGGCGGTGGCGCTGGCCGCGCGCATGCTGGGCATGCCGGCCACGATCGTGATGCCCGAGGACGCGCCGGCCGCCAAGCTGGCGGCCACGCGCGGCTACGGCGCCCACGTGATCACCTACGACCGCTGGCGCGACGACCGCGAGGCCATCGCGCGCGACATCGCGGCACGCGAAGGGCGCGCGCTGATCCCGCCCTACGACCACGCCGGCGTGATCGCCGGCCAGGGCACCGCGGCGCTCGAGATGCTCGAGGACGCCGGCCCGCTGGACGCGCTGTTCGTCTGCGTCGGCGGCGCCGGCCTGATGGCCGGCTGCGCGCTGGCGCTGCAGGGGCAGGCGCCGTCCGCGCGCCTGTGGGGCGTGGAGCCCGAGGCCGGCAACGACGGCCAGCAGTCGCTGCGCAGCGGCGCCATCGTGCGCATCGCCACGCCGCAGACGCTGGCCGACGGCGCGCAGACGCAGCAGATCGGCGCCCTGCCGTTCGCGATCCTGCGCGCGGCCGGCGCCGACATCGTCACCGCCAGCGACGCGCAGCTGGTGGACGCGATGCGCTTCTATGCCGAGCGCATGAAGCTGGTGGTGGAACCCACCGGCGCGCTGTCGCTGGCCGGCGCGCGCACGATGCGCGACGCCCTGCACGGCCAGCGCGTGGGCGTGCTCGTCAGTGGCGGCAACGTGGACCTGTCGCGCTTTGCCGCGCTGATCGGCAGTGCGGGCTCCTGAGGCCTGCTGCTCGCAGCGGCGGCGCCGCGTGCCGATGCCGCCGCGCTGACTTCGAGCGCGCCTTATCCCAGCGTCAGCACCACCGCCTGGTGGTCCGACGCGTCGCTGGTGCCGTCCACCGCCAGCGACCTGACGCGCGGCGCCAGGTCGTCCGACACGAACACGAAGTCGCAGGCGAAGCGGCGCGGCCACTGCACCGTGTCGTACAGGCCCACCGTGTCGTCGTGCGCGCGGCCGGGATGCGCCACCTGCCAGGCGTCGCGGAAGGCCGGCGTGCCATCGGCAAACGGTTCGAGCATCCGCGCGTGGCCTGGCGAGCCGGGCTC
>WBZX01002008.1_pt1 | contig 14440 bp, 10 predicted proteins | sample 5204211 | NCBI WGS metagenome assembly WBZX01 (sample SAMN12344362, study PRJNA552823) | activated sludge metagenome | biome: Activated sludge suspended growth; feature: Nitrification reactor; material: Wastewater; isolation source: activated sludge from nitrification reactor of wastewater...
CTACGCGACCGGCGACTATGCGGGAGCGCTGGCCATCTATCGCGCGGCCGCGGAGCGCATCGCCAGCCACACCGACGCGCTCGACGGCAATCGCATCTTGCTCGACGAGTGGGTCGCGCAGGCGCTCAGCCACCACGGCGAGCTCGATGCGGCACGGGAGCTGACCGCCGATCTGGTCGAGCGATTGCGTCGCACCCGCGGTGACCGACACCCGCGGACGCTCGACGTGCTCGAGACGCTCGCCACCATCGAGCTGCGGGCTGAACGACCCCAGCTCGCGCTCGACCACTTCCGCGAGAGCATGGAGGCGCGCGCACCGGGTGCCGCCGACCCGATGCTGCGCGCCACGTCACTGGGCAACATCGGCGCGTGCCTGACCAAGCTCGGGCGCCTCGAGGAGGCCGTGACCGCGCTGCAGGAGGCGCTCGAGCTGCTGCAGCGAGCCGGGCTGGCCGACTCGCACGCCCACATCAATGCGCTCGAGGCCAACCTCGCGCAGGTGCACAAGCGCCGCGGTCGTCTCGACCTCGCCGTCGCCGGCTACTCGCGGGTGCGCAGCCGGCTGGAGGCCGCGGGGCTGTCGAACACCACCGATGGCCTGACGGCGCGACTCAGCTACGCGGAGGTGCTGATCGCGGTCGGGCGCATCGACGACGCCATCGACGAGCTGCGCGCGGCCCAGGCCCACGCCGGCGATCCGACCCTGCGCGCACGCATCGACGTGGCGTTGGCCCGCGCCACCGCGGCGCGGCACGATGCCCGGGGTGCAAGATGAACTCGGCGCCGCCTCAATGGGCGGACGGATCGCCTGCGAGGGCGCGGCGGACCTCGTCGATGATCTCCAGCTCGACCTCGTCGATCTCGCCATCGACGGCGGCGGCGGCCTCGAGCTCGCCGAGCAGCTGCATGCGGCTCGCCGCGTCGAGCTGCGCGAGCTTGTCGTCGATCGGCTGACCGATGTCGACGCCGTTGAACACGGCCTGCTTCTGCTGCGCGTCGAAGCCGAAACGCACCATCAGGCGCTCGAGGAAATCGCGCTCGGCGTCGGTGACCGCGGCGTCGGCAATCAACAGCTGCGCCACGATCTGGCAGTAGAGCAGGTTGCGTTCGAACCCGGCGTCGGACATGGACCGCGGGAGCCTACCAGGCCCGCGACTGGCCCGTCGCGGGCCGGCGCGCAGGCGCTGGGCCCGGCGCCCGACGGCCTCAGTCGGCGGTGACGAGGCCGAGCCGGATGGCGTGGCGGACCAGGCCGGCGACGTTCTTGGACTCGAGCTTGGCCATGATGCGGCCGCGGTGCCCCTCGACGGTCTTCACGCTGAGCTCGAGGTCGCGGGCGATCTCGGGGCTCGACCGCCCTTCGGCGACCATCCGGAGGATCTCTCGCTCACGGGGCGTGAGATCGGCGCCGCCGCGCTCGGACGAGCCGCCGACCCGCCGCGAGTCGTCCAGCACGATCCGCGCGACCTCGGGGCTGAAGAAGGCGTGCCCGGCCGCGACCGCGCTGATGGCCGCCAGGAGGTCCGAGAGCCCCGAACCCTTGAGCAGGTAGCCCGCCGCCCCGGCGCGGATCGCCGGCCGCACGTGCTCCTCGGTGCCGTACATCGACAGCACCAGGACCTGCGTCTCGGGCATCTCGGTACGGATGATGCGGGTGGCCTCGACACCGTCGAGGCGCGCGAGGTTGAGATCCATCACGACGACGCTGGGGCGGAGCGTCCGCGCGGCCTCGACCCCGGCGTGACCGTCCTCGGCCTCGCCGACCAGGACGATGTCGTCCCGGCCTTCGAGCAATGCGCGCAGACCTTCGCGCACAATCGTGTGGTCTTCGACCAACAGGACGCGCACCTGACTCGACATGCCGGGGACTGTACAGCAGCGCCAAGGGCCGGCAAACCGCGTCGGAGGCGGCATTTCATGCAGGTGTGTCGCGACGACGCACTCCCACGCGCCCATCGCCGCTGACTCACGCGCGCCACGAGGACCACCGACGAGAAGGGCCCGTTCGCGTCAGCGCGTGGCGGCCGGCTCCCGCACGTCGTTGGGCGTGCGGGGCATGCGGGCGCGGACGCGTGTACCGCTGCCAGGGGCGGATGCGACCTCGACCTGGCCGCCGAGGATCTCGACGCGCTCGCGCATGCCGATCAGACCACGCCGTCGTGGATCGACGTTGGCCTGCTCGAAGCCGGTGCCATCGTCGACCACCTCGATGGTCAAGGCATCGCCACCGTCGATGACGTCGAGCGTCACGACCTGCGCATCGGCGTGCCGCATCACGTTGGTGAAGGCCTCCTGTACCACGCGGTAGCAGGTGGTCTCGATCGCCGACGACAGCGACTGCTCGAGCTCGATGCGGCGCTCGACCACGACGCGGCCGCGGTGTTCGAGGTCGTCACACATGCGATCGAGCGCCCGCGCCAGACCGACATCCTCGAGCACCGCCGGCCCCAGCGTCGAGACTGCGCGCCGGATCTCCTCGACGGTCTCGTCGACGAGCGCGGTGGTGCGGGCGGCGAGTTGAGCCACGCGATCGATCTGCTCGGGCTTGCGCTGCGCGAGCAACTCACCCACGAGCTGGAGGTTGATGCGGATCGCCGTGAGCGTCTGCCCGGCCGCGTCGTGGAGGTCGCGGGCGATCGCGCGGCGCTCCTGCTCCTGCAGCTCGACCGCGCGGCTCGAGATCTCGCGCAGGTTCTGCTCCTTGGCCTGCAGATCGCCCAGCGCCTGGGACAGCTGCGCCGAGCGAGCCTCGACCAGCCGCTCGAGTCCGGTGTTGAGCGCGGCGAGCTCGGTCTTCGAGGCCTGCAGGCGACCGAGCAGACCGATGATCTCGGCCTCCGCACGCCCGACCGCGCGCAGCGGGAGCCAGTACACCAACGCGGCGAGGCCGAGCGCGATCACGCCGAATACCGCCGCCAGCAGCCCCGTCTGCCGCCGCAGGTCGGCGGTCGTCATCGCGACCCACACCCGCGCGACCACGCGGTTGTTCACGATGACGTCGCTGGTCTGCCACACCGGCCCCTGGGGCTGCAGCGCCTCGAGGGCGGCCGGCGCCTCGGGATCGACGGGCACGCCGAGATCGTCGACCACCTCGACCCGCGCGACGCTCTCCTGCAGCTCGTAGTTGCGCAGGTGTTCGAGCAGCTTGAGCGCGTCGTACTTCCACAGCGCGGGTCGGCGCTCGACATCGCTGCGGATGACGTCGGCGACCTGCCGCGAGGCCGCCAGCGCCTGCACGCTCAGTGCGCGCACGCCGAGCACGTAGAACGCAGTCGGGGCCGTCACCGCCACGATCACCGCCAACACCGACGCCAGCGCCCGCAGCTGTGCCGCGAGGTAGGCCCGCAGCCGCAGCTCGGCGCCGCCCGCATTCACGGCGACGACTCCCCGGCCGCCACGCCCAGCGGCATGCAGCCGAACTCGCGGATGATCTGCTGGCCCTGCGGCGAGTACACGAAGCGGAAGAACGCGGCCGCGCGGGCGTCCGGCTCGCCGCGGGTGACGAAGGCCAGATCCTTGTGGAAGGGATACGCGCCGAGCTCGATGTTCTCGACCGTCGGTCGCACGTTGTCGTAGGCCAGCGCGCGGATCGGCAGGTGCTCGGGGATGTCGCCCGCGCCGAGCAGGCCGATGCTGCCCTCCGTGCTCGCGAGCGCGTCGTTCATGCCGACGTCGTCGTAGATCACGCGCCACCGGCGGGCCTGGTACGCGCGCTCGTTGACCTCCTCGAAGCGCGGCACTCGCCGTGCGATCGCCGCGTGCGACGAGTCGCCGGGCTCGCGCTGCAGCACGATCACGCGACTGCCGTCCTTCCACGCCACGCGCGAGCCGTCGTAGACCGCCAGCAACGCCTCGGCGTCGAGCGAGACGTCGGGCACGCTCGAGTGCACGCCGATGTACACCGGCACGCGCGCGTACGGCACGTAGGCGTTGTGCTCGCGTTCGTCGGGGTGCAGCGGCCGCGACACCAGCGCGACATCGACGGCACCATCTCCGAGCGCACGCATGCCACCGCTCGAACCGACGCTGGTGTGCACGACCGGCGGTGGCGCGCCTTGGCCGGCATAGGCCGCCGCGAGCGCGCGCGTGAGCGGCAGGTTGGAGCCCGAGCCGGCCAGCACCAAGGCGTCGTCGGGGGCGTGGGATCGTTCGGGCGCCACACCCCGCCGTGCGAACACCGGCTGTGGACCTGCAGTGGTCGCGAGCACCATCCACGCGACCAACGCGAGCGCCGCGAGCACGGTCGCCGCGACCAGCATCGGCCAACGCGTGACGGCATCACGGCGGTGCAAGTCGCTCGACGTCAATGACCGCAATGGTACGCGCTACGGCTTCGCACCGTCGATCCACGCCTTCACGTCGGCGGCCAGCGGCTCGTCGGGCGCGAGCGCGGCCAACGCGTCGCGGGCCAGCTGCACCGCTCGCCGCCGCTCCCGCGAGGGCAGTGCACGGGCGAGTGCGAAGCGGGTCTGGGCCATGAACACGGGATCGCCAGCCTGCTGGCCCGGGTCCTCGCGCAACGCCAGTGCGCGCTCGAGATGCTCGCGGGCATCGTCGGTGCGCCCGACGCCGAGTTCGAGCGTGCCCAAGCTCGACAGCGCCTGCGCGAGGTTCGGCGAGCCGGTCGTGGTCGCCAGCTCGATCGCGCGCTGGTAGGTCTCGATCGCCGCCAGCGGCTCGTCGGCCTGGGCTTGCGCGTACGCGAGCGCGTCGAGCACCACCACCAGGTGGGGATGCTCGGGCCCCAAGGCCTCGCGCAGGATGGTCTCGGCACGACGATGCAGCGCGATGGCCTCGCGCACATGCCCGCGATCGACCTCGACCATCGCGAGGTTGGTGCACGTCACGGCAACGCTCGGGTGCCGCTCGCCCAGCACCGCGGTCTCGAGTTCCAGCGCGCGCTCGAAGCCCTCGCGCGCCGCCTCGAGCTCACCGCGCGCGTAGGCCACGCCCGCGAGGCCCTTCCATGCGCGGGCGAGGTCGGAGTCGGCGGCCCCCGCCTCGCGCTGGAACACCAGCCGCGCCTGCTCGAAGCTCTCGGCCGCCTCGGCCTCGCGTCCGAGGTCGGCCAGCACCGTGCCGCGGTTGAGCCGCGCTCGCGCGACGATCACGTGCTCCTCGCCCCACGCGGTCGAGACGATCTGGATCACCCGATCGAACTGCGCCAGCGCCCGCTCGAAGTCGCCGCGCTCGCGCGCCACCGCACCGATGTTGTTGAGCACCGCGGCGAGCTCGGGGTGCTCGGGACCGAGCCACGCCTCGGTCGCGACGCGGACCTCCTCGAAGGCGGCCGCGGCCTCGTCGAGTCGCCCTAGCTGGACCAGCACCGACGCGCGATCGCTGCGCAACAGCAGCTCGTCTCGCCGACAGTCCGGGGTGTGCTCGCAGGCCGCGAGCGCCCGCGCGAAGCCGGCCTCGGCCTGCTCGGGGCGACCGGCCTGCGCGTCGGTCCACGCGAGGTTGCGCAGCCGCACGACCTCGAGGCCGGGGTCGCCACCGTCGAGCGCGGCCAAGCTCCGTGCGGCCTCGTCGGCGATCTGTCGCGCGCGATCGAACTCTTGACGGAAGTAGCCCTCGAGCCACACGAGCTCGATCTGCGCGCGGGCGCGACGACGCAGGTCGTGCACGCGATCGGCGGCCCACTGCGCCGCGATGAGCTCGCGCTGGGCCCCGTCGAGATCGCCGGCCGCCATCGCCTGACGCGCCCAGGCCGTGCGCGCGTCGGCCTCCGTACCACCCTCGTCGAGCCGGCGCGCGCGCGCGAGCGCATCGTCGAGCAGCTCGCGTGCGGTGGCGATCGCGCCGGCGCGCTCCCACGCGTGGGCCTGCGCGAGCAGCCCCTGCACCTCGAGCAGCTCTGCTCGCAGCTCGTGATCCTCGGGCAGCGCGGTCGCGAGCGCGTCATCGCGGTCGCACCGTGCCGGGTCGGACAGCCCCGACACCGCCGTGACCGCCTGCGCGAGCGTGGTGCTCGTGCCCTGCTCGAGCGCCGCCAACAGGGTCTCGAGCTCGGTGCGCGCGGCCGTCAGGCACATCATGCGTCGATCGAGTTGATCGTCACCGATGCTGCCCTCGCTGCCGGCGCGGCAGGTGGCGTCGCGCATCTCGATCCAGCGGTCGGCATAGGCGTCGATGCCGGCCACGACATCGGTGCGTGCGCGCGACAGCCACGGTGCTGCGCCGACGAACGCCGTGCTCGCGGTGGCCCGGCGCGCGTCGTTCCACACCGTGGCCATGGCATGGGCGCCGCGCTCACACGGCGTGGTGGTCTCGACCGCAGGCGATCGACCCAGCCACCACGCGCCGAGCAGCAACACGCTGCCGCCCAGCGCAGCGCCCCGACGCACGACCCGACGCTGCAACACGCGCTCGAGCCGATCGACCACGTCGAACATCGAGGGGTGGCGCTCGGACGGCTGGGTCGCGCACGCCCGCACCAGCAGCTGCCGCAGCGACCGCGGCACCGGCCCCCTCGACAACTGCACCGCGAGCGAGGGCGCGTCGGTCTGCGCGAACGGGTGCGCTCCGAGCAGCGCCTCGGCGAAGGACACCGCCCACGCCCACTGGTCGGCGCGGCCGTCGATGGCCGACGATCCGCGCTGCTCGGGCGCCATGTAGGCCGGCGTGCCCAGCATCGCGTGGGTCTGCGTGACGTTGCCCGCGATGGGGGTCTCGCCCAGTAACGGCTGCACCACCGCGGGCACCGGCTCCGCGCCCACGAGCATGCGCGCGAGCCCGAAGTCGAGCACCACCGCACGATCGCCGGGAGCCATCATCACGTTGCCGGGCTTGAAGTCGCGATGCACGATGCCGAGCTCGTGCGCCGCCGACAGCCCCCGCGCGGCGCCGAGGAACGCGGCTGCGATCGCGCGCCAGCTCCGGCGTCGGGCGTCGAGCCACTGCCGCAACGTGGGGCCCGCGACGAACTCCATCGCCACGAAAACCGCCTGACTGTCGTCGGGGAGCACGGCCTCGCCGACGTCGTAGACGGCGACCACGTTGGGGTGGCTGAGCTGGGCGATCGCCCGCGCCTCGCGGAGCAGCCGCGCACGGCCGTCGGCGTGCCGCTGCGATCGCGCGCGCAGGAGCTTGATCGCGAGCGTGCGATCGAGCGCGGGATCCCATGCGTCGTAGACCACGCCCATGCCGCCCGCGCCGATGCGCTCGCGCACCACGTAGCGCCCGAGCTGCCAGCCCGGCGGCAGCCGCTGCTGGAGGTCGGTCACCGCCAGTGGCAGCGAGCCCGCGCTGGCATCGCGGGACTCCTCGCGCATCGCCGCGGTCGCGACCTGGTCGGGCACCGCCCACGCCAGCTCGCTGGGTGTCGGCACCAGCAGCGGTGAGCGGGCCACCCACGCCACCAGCTCGCGACACTGCTCGCAGCGATCGAGGTGCGCCTCCAGGCGCGTCTGCGCGTCGTCGTCGAGCTCGCCGCCCATGAGCGCGAAGAGGTCGTCCTCGCGCAGGCACGCCTCGGCGGTCACGCGCACCCCTGCTTCGCCCGCGGGCGGGTTGCGGTGGCCGCCGAATCCGTGCAGCCTAGCGATCGAGCATGAACGCCGCGCAGCTGTGCGCCCTGCTGCTGGAGCGCCGTGCGCTGGCCCAGCCGCTGCCCGACGATCGACGCGACGCGCTCGCGGAGCTGCTGCAGGCCCGCTGGGAGCGTGCGCTGGCCCGGCGTCCGCGGCTGCGCGTGGAGCCCGTGGCCTGGATCGACGCGGTCGCACACGCGCTGCCGCCCGACGCCGAGCTGCCGCAGGCGCTGGAGAAGCTGCACACCGATGATCTCTTGCTGGTGGCCGCCGTGCGCACCGGCGCCGCGGCGGCGCTGGCCCAGCTCGAGACCGACGTCATCGAGCCGCTGTCGCGCGTGCTGGGGCCGATGCAGCTGCCGGCTGCGGTCGTCGACGAGGTCCAGCAGCTCGTGCGCACGAAGTTGCTGGTGGCCGACGGCGAACGCGGCCCGCGTCTGTTCGACTACTCGGGGCGCGGTGAGCTGCGCAGCTGGGTCGGCGTCATCGCCACCCGCGAGGCGCTGTCGCTGCTGCGCCGCGACGGCCGCGAGAACACCCCCGCCGACGACGTGCTGATGGCTGCGCCCTCGCCCCTGACGGGGCCCGAGCTGGGCTTCCTCAAGGACCGCTACAAGGACGAGTTCCGCGTGGCCTTCACGGCCGCGCTGGCCGAGCTGTCCCCGCGGGAGCGCAACGCGCTGCGGCACCACTACGTCCACGGCCTCACCATCGATCAGATCGCCGCGCTGTACGGGGTGCATCGGTCGAACGCCGCACGCCGCATCGCCAAGGCCCGCGAGTCGCTGCTGTCGACGACGCGTCGACGCCTGGTGCTGGGGCTGAACGTGGACCGCGGTGAATTCGAGAGCATCATGCGCCTGATCGAGAGCCGGATCGACGTGAGCATCGCGCGAATGCTCGGGCGTGACGACGGCTCCGTCGCGTAGACGCCGGGGCCGCGGGGAGGTCGCGAAAAAAACCGGGGGGCGCCGGGCCGCCCGCTCGCGGCGTCTGCGGGCGCGGGATCGCGAGTCGGCGCGACCCGCGAGCCCGCGCCCGCGGTCCACGATCGAACCCCCCGCGAGCCCCCGTGGCCCCCATCCGTGCCGCACCGCACTGGCCGAGCGCCGGCGAAACCGACACGATCGATCATGCGCTTCGCTCCGCTACACGCGACGGCCCTCGCCGCGCTCCTGTGGTGGTCGATGCGCCCGGCCGAGCCCGCGTCGGCGGGCGAACCACCCTGCCCGTCGGTACCCGACGATGCGACCTCGCCGAAAGACGATGCAGCACGGCCCGGATCGGACCTGCTGTACCGCCGCACGTTCCTCGGCGACGAGGCCCTGCGAGCACCGTGGATCGAGCTGCGCGGAGTCGAGGTACCGATCGAGCGCACGCAGCCAGGCCACGGCGTGGTCGTGCGTGCGGCCGCCGGTGGGTCGCTGCGCATCGCGCCCGAGGCCGCCTTGCCGATGGCGCTGGTCGACCGCGTGTTGCTGTCGGTGTCGGCCCCGACCGCGATGGCGGTCGAGTTCGAGCTGGTCGACGCCAGCAACGGCGCGCGGACGTACCGACGCATCGCGCTCGCACAGGGTGCACAGCTCATCACGATTCCGATCGCCGATCTCCACTACGACCGTGGACGCGTGGCGCTCCCGAGTCGCTCGACGCGCTGGGGCCTGCGTTTCGTCGACGGCGGCGAGCTCGAGCTGCGCGCGCTCGAGTTTCGCGGCGACCACCAGCTCGGCGCCGACGATCGCGAACTCGCAACCCTGCGCGACGACTTCGATGAACCCGAGCGCGTGCGCATGCATCGACGCGGCGCGTTCGTGGTGCTGACCGACGCGCCCCAGCTCGACGCCCGCGCGGTGCTCGACGCGATCGACGCGATGGAGCGACGCACCCGCGGCGCTCTGCCCAGCATGCCCGCGCCGCGCCGCGCGGTGCCGCTGCTGGTGTTCGCCGACGATGCCGGCTATCGGCGGTTCTGGCAGCGGCTCTCGGCCCGCGCCGGCGTGTCGGTCGTGCCGCGCTCGCAGGACGAGGGCTACACCTGGATGGGCATCGCGTCGGCGTCGTACTCCGACGAGTATGGTGCGGTGCGGCCGACCTACGTGCACGAGGCCCACCATGCACTACTCGAGCGCAGCTACGGGCTCGCGGCGCAGCGCAGCTGGTTGTTCGAGGGGCTCGCGGTGCTGGAGCAGCTGGCGGTGTCGCGGCAGGACCTCACGCCGGTCTATCACCGAGGTCTGCGCCGCGCCGACGCGGCCTCGCACGTGCACGATCTCGTGACCGGGCAGCCGATCTCGAACAAGAACTACTGGCAGGCCGCGATGTTGGTGCAGTGGCTGCTCGCCGATCCCGGCCGCGCCGCGGCGCTCGATGCCACCTTGCTCGAGATGGCCGCCCGCGGCTCGACCGACCTCGTGCCGCTCGCGCCGCGCTACTTCGGCGCCGACGTGCGCGCGCTCGGACGTGAGTTCTGGACCTGGGCGTGGCAGCAGTGGGGCTGACGCTCGCGCGCGGACGCGGGGCCGACCGGTTGCGCGCCGCGCCAAGCCACTGCTAGCGTGGCCGCGCGTGGTGCCCCTGGCATGGTTCCTACCCGGTGAGCTGGCAATGCCCACCGAGCAGCTCCGCGAGGCCGTGCCGGGTCTCGCGGGCATCACCGGGTTCCTGCTGTTTCCGATGTTCGGCGCGTGGGTGCGACTGCTGCTGCAGTACCTCGAGCGCGGTCGTCCCGGCATCGCGCGGCCACGCCCGCTGTCGGGCATCGGCATCGTGCGTGCCGTCGGCACCAGCGCGGCGCTGCTGTTCTTCGTGCTGACGACGATCCGCGCCGGTGCCGAGCTGCGAGACATCCACGCCGAGGCGCCGGTCTTCGGCAGCGCACTACAGGGCTTCGTGGTCGGGATCGGTCTGTGGGCGATCTATGCGGTCGCGCTGTCGGCCCTGCGACGCGAGACCACGCCGCGCTCGCGCGGCGGCTCCCGTCTCACGCCGCTGCGCTGACGTCGTCGCCACGGCAGCAGCAACACCGCCCACCACGGCGGTGCGCCCGGCCAGCCGCTGCGACAGCCGCACCCACCGGAGCCGTCGTCGTCCGCCGCGGCCGCGGTGGAACCCGAGGTACCGCCGCTGCCATCGACGCCGGTCCCCGACGTGTCTGCGGCCCCGGAGGTGCCGCCGGTGCTCCCACCGCTGCCGCTCGACTCGTCACCGCCGCTCGGATCGCTGCAGTTGCCGTTCTCGCACGCGCGCTGCCAGATGTGACTGGTGACCACGCGCCGGCCCCCGTTCATCGCAGGGTCGATGATCTCGACACGCGTGCGGATCTCGCCGCTGGCCGGTGACGAGCGCGTGAACGACCAGCTGAAAGGATCGGCATCGATCGACGCCGCGGCCTGCGACGCACCATCGTACACCGCCCGCAGCTCGAGCCCGACGCCGCCAGTGACGATCACGTCGTAGCTGACCGGTGCGTCGGCGTAGACGGTGTCGCCGGTGTACTCGCGCGCGGCCGTCAGCTCGACCATCGGATCGTCGGGGCCCTGCAGCTTCACCACCGTCTTGCTGTCGCGGATCGCCGCGAGGATCGCTGCAACCGATAGCTCGTCGGCCAGCACCATCGTGGTGGGGTCGCCGATCGGGCTCTGGAATCCGCCGAGGTCGACGCCGGCCCGGTGATCGTCGCTGCCGCCGACCGCCGCGGCGTGGGCCCCCGCATCGCAGAGGTCGTCCCAGAACGCGATCGCCTGCCCATCGAAGAGGTGTCCACCCTGGTCGAGGCCGGTGGTCGCGATCTCGACGGCGTCGATCTGCAGCGGATCGATCTCGTGCTCCCACGCGCAACCGAGGCACGCGTTGCCCAGCGCGAGCGCAGGGTGGTTGATCGACACCAGCGCGCCCTGGTCCTGGATCGCCGCGAACGCGCCGGCAATCGTGACCTCCGGCTGCCCGATCTTGTGATCGACCCACGTGGTCGCACCGATGGCATTGGCGTGGCCACCGTAGGTGGTGAACTCCATGCCCGGCATCAGCAGCAGGTCGGGGTGGTCGGCCTGCGCGGCGGCGATGAAGTCGAGCTGGCTGAGCACGTTGTGGTCCGACAGCTCGACGAAGTCGAGCCCGCGGCTCCGCGCAAACGCGGCGATCTCCTCCAGCGGCGGACGGGCGTCACCGCTCTCGCGCGAGTGCACGTGCAGATCGCCGGCGTACCAGCGACGCTCGCCCGCGAGCGCCGGCGCGGCGACGTAGGGCGTGCGCTCGGGCTGGGGCGCGAGGGTCTGGACATCGCGCAGCACCACCTCGAGGTGGTAGGTGGCCGGGCTCTCGACCACCAGCGCCTTGCCGATGATGACGCGCCACGTGCCGGGCTCGATCGCACCGGTGAGATAGGATCGCGACGCAGCCGCGACCGCGACCACGGCGGGCTCTTCGTTGCCGCCGCCCCAGCCGCGGAAGCCCTGCGGATCCTCGAGCCCCCAGTCGAGGATGTTGGCCTCCGAGAGATCGTCGTGGCGCACCTCGATCTCGAGGGTGCCCATCGGCACCTCGAACTCGACGAAGGCGTGATCGAGCCCGTCGTCGGGCACCTCGCCGTCGAAGGTCAGGATCTGCTCGTCGGCGGCCGCGATCTGCGGCAGCGCCAACACCCACGCGAACGCGATCGCACGACGCATCGACGACGATGCTAGCAGCCTGCGGTGTGGCCCCGCGCTCGGAGTCGTCGTGCGACGACGCGTGGCCACACACTACGTGCCGGCGCCGAGGTCCCAGCTGGCGCGTAGAATTGCGTAGCGATCGGCCTCGGCCGCGTGCACCCGCGCGCCGGCCTCGCGCAGGCCCTCACTCGAGACGCCGGCTCGCGAGGCCACCACGAACGCGTGACCGCCCGGCGCCATCCAGCGCCCGAGCCCGCGCAGCAGCTCGATCAATGCGCCGCGCTCGGCGTGGGTCGGCGGGTTCACCAGCGCCAGCTGCACGCCGTGCAGCGGCGGCGTCTCGGCGCCGGCTTCGCGGGGCAGACCGTCGCGCACCAACGCCGTCACCCGGTCGCCCACGCCGGCGGCGGCGATGTTCTCGCGCATCGCCCCGGCCGCGACGAAGTTGCTCTCGACCGCCAGCACCCGCGCCTGCGACCAGCGTTGCGCGGCCCACAGCGCCAGCGGGCCGATCCCCGCGCACAGATCGATCACGTGCGTCGGCGCGGCCTGGTCGTGTGCCCACGCGTCGACGTGTTCGATCAGCGCGCGCGTGCCGTCGTCGAGCCCGCGTCGCGAGAACACCCCCGGTGCGCTGTGCAGGCGCAAGGCGCCCAGCACCGGGTCCTCGATGAGGTAGCGCTGGTCGATGCACGCGCGCGCGAGGGCCTCGTCGACGCGGCCCTCGTGGGCGCTGCGCATCAGACGATAGCCGCGATCGCGCTCGACGATGTCGACGTTGCCCAGCAGCGCGACCATGTGATCGGCGAGGCTCTCGGCGCCCTTGTGCTTGCGGGCCGCGCACCACAGCGTGCCACCTCGAGCCAGCGCCAGCGCGCCCTGGGCCAGGCACGCGAACGTGAAATCCTTGCCCAGGTGCGCGCGCGGCCACACCGCGGCGTGCTGCACCCGCGGCAACGCTGCCAGTGCGGCGGCGTCGTCGGCCGGTACCGCGTCGCGCCCGGCTTCGGCGAGCTCGCGCACGTCGAGCACGAGCCGCCGCGCTCCGCTGCGCACGCCCGGCAACGCGCCGCAGTGGACCAAGAGGATCTCGCGTGGATCGACGCCCGCGAGCACGCGGCCCAGCATGCGCACACCGGGGTCGTCGGCCTGGAGTCCCTCGCTCATGGGTGGATGATAGGCCGAGGTGACAACGCGACCGCCGGCACATGGGAGGCGTTCGCGCGGCCCCGGTCTCCAGGCTCCAAGTCTGCGGAATGCCGCAGAAAAGCCCGCGCCTCTCGGGCCGCGGTGGGGCAGCCCTCGCGGTCGCGATCATTCGGTGGTAGACCAGCGCCGCCGGACGAAGGTGGCGCTCGCGAGCGTCGCCGTTCGCCGGGGGTGCTGGTCGACGACGGATGAAGGTCGCGACCCGTCCATGCCCAGCGGCAACGCGGTGCGAGTGCACGGCGATGCTCCGGCAACAGCGCGCACACACGCGTGCGCTCGCGGGCAAGACGCCCTCGCGCCAGACAGAAACCCCGGTTTCGTCGTGACACAAATCGAAACGTTTCTTCCGCTCGTCGAGCCGGATGCGCTCGCCAAGATCACCAGCCCGAAGGCCTTCAAGGCCGGCCGCGACCTGTTCGACGCCAAGGGCGTCTCGGACATCGTGTTCGCGGGTGACGCCGTCACGGGCCGCGTGCGCGGCTCCAGCCCGTTGCCGCACTCGACCTCGATCAAGCTCGAGGGCGCCGGCCGGCTCGGCGCGAACTGTTCGTGTCCGACCTTCACCGACGGCTGGGAGCGCGTCTGCCACCACGCGGTCGCGTTGGGGTTGTCACTGCGCCAGCAGTACCAGTCGGGCGGCGAGATCACGACCACGCAGAACCCGTGGATCAGCGACGTCGGCAGCGATGGGGGCGGCCAGCGCTACACCATCACGCAACGCACGACCACATGGCTGGTGCAGGCGTTCCAGGGCGGGGTCGCGGCCGACCTGCGGCGCAACAAGGGCCGTGAGGGCCTGGCCCCGGCCGACCGCATGATCCGGCACTTCCTCGCGCAGGAGGTCGATCGCAGCGACGACGGCGCGCACGAGCTCGACGACGCCGCACTCGCGGGCCTGTTGTACTTCGCGCGCAACGCCAACGTCAGCCTCAAGGGCGTCGGCAAGCTCAAGTTCGTGCCCGAGCCGCTGGTGCTGCGCGTGCGCGCCGAGCCGCGCAAGGACAACAACATCGACCTGCACGCGTACCTCGAGCACGTGCCGACCACGCG
>WBZX01002009.1_pt1 | contig 14439 bp, 10 predicted proteins | sample 5204211 | NCBI WGS metagenome assembly WBZX01 (sample SAMN12344362, study PRJNA552823) | activated sludge metagenome | biome: Activated sludge suspended growth; feature: Nitrification reactor; material: Wastewater; isolation source: activated sludge from nitrification reactor of wastewater...
ACAAGACCACCACCAGCAAAGCCATCGTGCAACTGCTGCGCCAGCAGGCGGTGATCGGCGGCCAGGCGCTCTTCGAGGGGCAGGATCTGTTCGCGCTCGACGGCGAGGCGCTGCGCAGCGCGCGCCGCGCGGTGCAGATCGTCTTCCAGGATCCGTTCGGCTCACTCGACCCGCGCATGCGCGTCTTCGACATCCTCGAGGAGGGCCTGATCGCCCTGCGGCCGGAGATGGACGCCCCGGCGCGGCGCGAGCGGCTGCATGCGCTGGTCGACCAGGTCGGCCTGCGGCGCGACGCGCTCGATCGCTACCCGCACGAGTTCTCCGGCGGCCAGCGCCAGCGCATCGCCATCGCCCGTGCCCTGGCGGTGTCGCCGCGGCTGATCGTCTGCGACGAGCCGACCTCGGCGCTCGACGTCTCGGTGCAGGCGCAGATCCTCAACCTGCTGCGCGAGCTGCAGCGCGATACGGGTGTCTCCTACCTGTTCATCACCCACAACATCGGCGTGGTCGAGTACATCGCCGACCAGGTGGCGGTGATGCAGCGCGGGCTGATCGAGGAACTCGGCAGCGTCGAGAGCGTGCTGGGCGAGCCGCAGACCGACTACACGCGCACGCTGCTGGCGGCGGTGCCGCGGATTGCCATGCCGGCGCCGGGCTGAATCCGGGTGCGGCAAGTGTCGGTTGCACGCACCGTTTGCAGGAAACCCCTAGACAAGTTGCCGCACCGCTGTGGTGACAATCCGTTTACAAGCCTTCGCAGACGAGACATAGCCGGCTTACAGAGGCGGCATGTGTCTTGCTCGAGGGAAGGTCTACCGATCAACCTTTCAAGGAATCCGAGGAGAGCTCATGTTCAGGAGAACAAAGGTCAATGCCGGTGTGCTGGCGGCGCTGGGCGCGATGAGCATCGCCAGCGCGCCCGCGCAGGCGCAGCAGCAGACGCTGGAGCGCGTCGAGATCACCGGTTCGTCCATCAAGCGGGTAGCGGCGGAAGGTGCCCTGCCGGTGCAGACCGTCAGCAAGAGCGAGATCGCGCGCAGCGGCGCGACCTCCGTGGTGGAACTGATCCAGAAGCTGCCGGCGATGCAGGGCGGCATCACCGAAGGTGACGCGATCGGCGGCAGCGGCGGCGGCGCGGCGGAAGCCTCGATCCACAACCTGAACGGCGACCGCACCCTGGTGCTGCTCAACGGCCGTCGTATCGTCGGCGAGGCCGGCGGTTCGGTGGACATCAACATGCTCCCGCTGTCGGCGATCGAGCGAGTCGAGGTGCTGACCGACGGCGCATCGGCCATCTACGGCTCGGACGCGGTGGCGGGTGTGGTCAACTTCATCACGGCGCAGAACAGCCAGGCCGGTGGTCTGGAACTCTCTCTGACCAAGCCCCAGAAGGCTGGCGCCAAGGAGCGTGGCTTTGCGCTGTCGAAGGGCTTCGGCGATCTCGACAAGGACGGCGTCAACGTCTTGATGGCTGCGTCATTCGATCGCCGCGATTCACTGTACGCGTCGCAGCGCGATTTCTCCAAGTCCGGCATCATCAAGTTCGGCCTGAGTGGAAAGAACTACTTGTTCTTCAACGGGTCGCCGCGGTCGATCCCGGGCAACGTCAACATGCCTGACGGGACATACGGGAATCCCTACGAAGCCGCCAACGGCGTCTGCCCGCCGTCGCACGTGGACGTCGAGGGCGACTGCTACTTCGACTACGCATCCACCGTGATGGGTTTCCCCACGCGCGACCGCACCAACCTGATGGCCAACCTGGCGATCAAGGCCAACCCGGACACCACGCTGCACCTGGACACCTACTACTCCAAGACGCGCACCCGCGCCTCGATCGCGGCCGTGCCTGGCGAACTGTCGATCGACCCGAACGGGCCGCTCGGCAGCTACTTGAGCCAAGTGGGCTGGAACCCGGCCGACGGCAACGCAACCGTGTCGTATCGCGCGATGGATCTGGGCGGCCGGACCGCGATCTACAAGCGCGAGAGCTACGGCTTCTGGTTCGGCGCAGACGGCCGCATTGCCGACTGGGACTACAAGGCATCGGTCGGCTACCAGAAGACGCACTATCGCGAGTTCAACCAGGGCTACCCCTTCGGCATCGCGTTCAACGACCTGATGGCCAGCGGCCTGTGGAACCCGTTCGTGCTGCCCGGCAACCAGAGCCCGGCGGCAATCGCGGCGGCCAAGTCCATCCTGACCGACGGCTACTACGACGGCGAGATCAGCACGCTCAAGTCGGTCGACGCGAAGGTCAGTCGCGACCTGTTCCAGCTCGGTGGCGGCGCGGCGGCACTCGCCGTGGGTCTGAACTACAACGAAGATGCGGTGTCTTCGCAACCGAGCGCCACGGCCATGGGCCTGGGCGGCCCGAACGGCGATGACTCGCGCTTCGGCGATGCTTCCGCCGCGATCCCGTACTCGGCGACGCGCAAGTCGATGGGCCTGTTCACCGAACTGGTCGCCCCGGTGACCAAGGCACTGGAACTCAGCGCCGCAATGCGCTACGACGACTACAAGAACATCGACAGCGCCCTGAACGGCAAGCTGAGTTTCCGCTACCAGCCGATGCGCAGCTTGCTGGTACGCGGCTCGGTGGGTACGGGCTTCCGCGCGCCGACGCTGCGCCAGTTGTACCGGCCGCTCCAGACCTTCGGCGTCACCGCCAAGCCGTACACGTGTACTCAAGAGATGCTGGACATTGCCACCAGCCTGGGCGCTGAGTGCCGCATCGGCAACGTGCAGTACGACGTGAAGACGGGTGGTGTTCCGTCGATCCAGCCGGAGAAGTCCAAGCAGGCCTCGTTGGGCCTGCGCTTCGAGCCCAACGATCAGCTGTCGATGGGTGCGGACCTCTGGTGGGTGGGCATCAAGGATACGTTCGGGTCCGTCGACGAGCCGGAGGCCTTCGGGAACGCGGCCAAGTACGCGAACCTGTGGACCACCTACAACGATCCGGTGACCGGCAAGACCTACCTGGCCTACAACAGCAGCACCACCAACCTCGGCAAGCAGTTCGTCTCGGGCATCGACTTCGACATCGTCGGCCGCAACGAGACGCCGATCGGTCCCTTGCAGACGCAGTTGCGGGCAACCTACATCCTGCGCGAGGCACGTCAGTTGCTGACCGGCGGCACGTACTACTCGACGCTGGCCGACAACAACCCGTCGGTCGGTGAAGTGGCGTTCCGTTGGAAGGGCACCCTGGGCAACACGCTGCGCATGGGCAACTGGGCGCACACGCTCAACCTGAACTTCCAGTCGGGCTACCAAGACTTCCCGGCAGAAGTGTACGAACTCGATGCCTCTGGGGCGATCGTGGCAGCGGACACCGTGCGCCTGAAGATCAAGAGCTACTACACCGTCGACTGGCAGACCGCGTTCTCCTTCAACAAGGCGCTTACGCTGACCGTCGGCGTGAAGAACCTGTTCGACAAGGATCCGCCGCTGTCGCTGCGGTCAGACGGTGCCCACATGCTGGGCTTCGACTACCGCTACTACAGCCCGCTGGGACGCACCTGGCAGGCGAAGCTCAACCTGTCGTTCTGAGTCCAGGCAAAGCGCTAGACTTGTTTCCTCATGCCCGCTGGTCACGAGCCGGCGGGCATTTTTGTTAACCTCAGACGCTTTCGAACTGGAGATCCCAGGACATGAACTTCGGTCAGCGACAGCGTGACCCGACGAAGCATTTCGTCGGCATCGCGGCTGTCATCCTGTTCCACGGCTTCGTGATCTATGCCTTGATGACCGGCCTGGCCAAGAAAGTCATCGAGGTGGTGCGCGCGCCCATCGAGACCAAGGTCATCGAGGAGGTCAAGAAGCCGCCTCCGCCGCCCGAGGTGGTGCTGCCGCCGCCGCCCAAGCTCGAGGCCCCGCCGCCGCCCTTCATCCCGCCGCCCGAGGTGCAGATCGCGACGCCGCCGCCGCCTCAGCCCACCATCACGGCCACCACGCCCACGCCGCCGCCGGCGCCGGTGGTGATTGCGCCGGCACCGCCGGTGGCTGCGCCCGCGCCGGCGGCACCGCCCGCGCCGGCCGTCGTCTCCGCCGGTGTGGTCTGCCCCGGCTACCAGGAGAAGGTCAAGGAGGCCGGCTATCCGCGCGACGCCAGCCGTGCCGGCCTGACGCGCGGCGAGGCCCTGATCGAGTTCACCGTCGGCCCCGCTGGCGAGGTCAAGAACGTGAAGATCGTCTCCAACAGCCACCCCACCTTCGGCCGCTACGCGGCCAGGCAGGTCGAGGAGATCAAGTGCGTCGGCCAGGGCCATGACGTCCCGCTCGTCCGCATTCCCTTCTCCTTCAAGCTCGACTGACCGGGCACCTACCCGCGCCCCGTCTCGCACTCACTTCTCTGCACCACAGAAAGAGAACCCCATGAATTTCCTTCGTCAAAGCATTGCAGCCTTCTTCCTCTCGCTCACGCTGGGCATCGCGCCGCAAGCCGTGCTGGCCCAGGCCTCGGCCCCGGCAGCCGCGCCCGCCGCCACGCAGGAGGCCGCCGCACCGGCACCCGCCGCTGCACCCGCGCAGGCCATCAGCAAGGAGACGGTCGACAACCCCTATGGCCTGAAGGCGCTGTGGGCGCAGGGCGACATCGTCGCCAAGAGCACGCTGATCATCCTCGTGCTGATGAGCGCGGGCAGCTGGTACATCCTGTTCTCCAAGCTGTTCGAGAGCCTGAAGATCAGCGGCGAGGCCAAGGGCGCGCGCGGCACCTTCTTCAAGTCGGCCAGCCTGCAGGAGGGCATCACCAAGCTCAAGAAGGATGGCGCCTTCCGCTTCATCGCCGAGACGGCCGTCGAGGCCGGCGAACACCACGAAGGCGCGCTGACCGAGAACATCGATCGCAACACCTGGGTCGGCATGAGCGTGCAGCGCTCGGTGGAGGAAGTGCAATCGCGCCTGCAGGACGGCCTGGCCTTCCTGGGCACGGTCGGCTCGACGGCGCCGTTCATCGGCCTGTTCGGCACGGTGTGGGGCATCCTGAACGCACTGACGGCCATCGGCATCGCCGGCCAGGCCTCGATCGACAAGGTCGCCGGCCCGGTGGGCGAGTCGCTGCTGATGACGGCCATCGGCCTGGCGGTCGCGGTGCCGGCGGTGCTGGGCTACAACTGGCTGGTGCGCCGCAACAAGGTGACGATGGACGCGGTGCGCGGCTTCGCGGCCGATGTGCACGGCGTGCTGATGGGCGCCAAGGCGCGCTGAGGCGGCCCGGTTCCGACCAGGAGAGAACGCCATGGCCATGAACGTGGGTTCGGCGAGCGGCGACGAGGATCCGATCAACAGCAGCATCAACACCACGCCGCTGGTCGACGTGATGCTGGTGCTGCTGATCATCTTCCTCATCACCATCCCGGTGGTGACGCAGTCGGTCGCGATGAAGCTGCCGCAGGAGACCAACATCGCGCGGCAGACCAAGCCGGAGAACATCGAGATCTCGGTCAACCGCGACGGCGACGTGTTCTGGAACAACCAGCCGGTGGGGGACAGCGAAGCGCTGTTCCAGCGCCTCAAGAAGGTGGCGGTGATGAACCCGCAGCCCGAGGTGCACATCCGCGGCGACCAGGCGGCGCGCTACGAATCGATCGGGCGCGTCGTGTTCGCCTGCCAGCGCGCGGCGATCGCCAAGATCAGCTTCGTGACCGAACCGCCGCCGAAGGGGTGATCACATGGGAATGAACATCGGCTCGGGCTCCGGCTCGGGCGACCAGGACGTGATGGTCGACATCAACACCACGCCGCTGATCGACGTGATGCTGGTGCTGCTGATCATGCTGATCATCACCATCCCGATCCAGCTGCACAGCGTCAACCTCAACATGCCGCAGGGCGCACCGCCGCCGCAGCAGAAGGAGCCGGTGGTCGTGACCATCGACATCGACTTCGACGGCTCGGTGCTGTGGAACGGGCAGATGCTGGCCGACCGCGCCGCGCTGGAGGCGAATCTGTCGCGGGCGGCGGCCGAGCCCGACCAGCCCGAGGTGCACATCCGCCCCAACAAGCTGGTCGAGTACAAGCAGGTGGCGATGGTGCTGGCTTCGGCGCAGCGCCTGGGCGTCACCAAGCTGGGCATGGTGGGCAACGAACAGTTCGTCAAGTAGCGCCATGAAGCAACTTCGATTCGCCGTGCTGACCGTGGCGCTGCTCGCCGCGCTCGGCACGCAGGCCCAGGAAGCGGTGCGCCCGGATGTCGGCAAGCCGCTGCAGGCGGCGCAGGATCTCATCAAGGCCGGCAAGTACAAGGAGGCGCTCGCCAAGGTGCGCGATGCCGACGCGGTGGGCAACAAGAACGCCAACGAGGCCTACCTCGTCGAGCGCATGCGCATCGCGGCGGCCTCGGGCGCGGGCGACATGGAAGCCGCCTCCAGGGCCTTCGAGGCGCTCGCGGCCGGCGGCAAGGTGGCGCCGGCCGACAAGGCGCGCATGGCCGAGTCGATCGCGGGGGGCTACTACCGCGCCAAGGACTACACCCGCGCCATGCAGTGGGGCCAGCGCTACTTCAAGGAGGGGGGGAGCAACCCGGCCATCCGCACGCTGCTGATCCAGAGCCAGTACCTCGCCGGCGACTACGCTGGCGCCGCGCGCGAGCTCACCGCCGAGATCCAGGCGGCCGAGAAGGGCGGCACCGCGCCGGGCCAGGACCGCCTCAACCTGCTGCTCAATGCCGCGGCGCAGCTGAAGGACACCAACGCCACGGTGTTCGCGCTCGAGCGCCTGGTGACTTACTACCCGAAGAAGGAGTACTGGGTCGACCTGCTCAGCCGCATGCAGCGCAAGCCGGGCTTCAGCGACCGCCTGGTGCTCGACACCTACCGCCTCAGCCTGGCCACCGGCAGCCTCTCGTCGGCGGCGGACTTCATGGAGATGGGCCAGCTCGCGCTGCAGGCCGGCAACGAGGAGGAGGCGCGCCAGGTCGTCGACAAGGGCTTCGCCGCCGGCGCACTCGGCAGCGGCGCCGAGGCCGAGCGCCACAAGCGCCTGCGCGACCTGGTGGCGCGCAAGGTGGCCGAGGCCAAGGCCAACCAGGCGGCGGCCGAGGCCGAGGCCAAGGCGGCCAAGGACGGCGACGGCCTGGTGAAGATCGGCTTCGCGCGCGCCATGGGTGGCGACACGGCCGCCGGGCTGCAGACGATGCAGCAGGGTATCGCCAAGGGCGGGCTGAAGCGGCCCGAAGACGCCAGGCTGCACCTGGGCATCGCGCAGGTGCTGGCCGGCGACGCCAAGGCCCAGGCAACGCTGCGCAGCGTGGGCGGCAGCGACGGCACGGCCGATCTCGCGCGCCTGTGGTCGCTCTACGCGAAGCGGCGCAACTGACCTAGACCAGTTTCGGCAGGCCCGACACGGAAGCCCCCGCGAATGCGGGGGCTTCTTCGTTTCCGGGCCCGTCCTGGCCTGTTGCTAACGCGCCGCATCAGTGATCCCCATGAGGCGCGCAGAGGACACATGGCGTTACGCTCGTGGCGCGTGCGCTCCGTGCTCCCGCCGCAGCGTCCAAAGCAACCACAACACGGGCGGCAAGCCGCCCTTCTTGGAGGATCGTTCAGATGTTCAAGCCCAGTCGAATCCGGCTGGCCGTTCTGGCACTGTGCGCCACCAGCGCGCATCTGTCGGCACTGGCCCAGCAGACGCAGGAACTCTCGAGAGTCGAGATCACGGGTTCGCGCATCAAGCGCGTGGACGCCGAGATGCCGGCGCCTGTCCAGGTGATCACTCGTGCACAGATCGAGCAGTCGGGAGCGACGTCCATCACCGAGGTGCTGAAGAGCTTGCCGTCGAACAACGCCGGCGCGTTCGACGAGAACGCCGTCGCGAGCTTCACGCCGGGCGCCGGCGGCGTCTCGCTTCGTGGCCTGGGTGCGCAGGCCACGCTGGTACTGATCAACGGTCGTCGCGTCGCGCCGTTCGGCTTTGCGTCGGGTGGGCAGACGACATTCGTGGACGTCAACTCCATTCCTCTCGATGCGGTGGAGCGCATCGACGTGCTGCTCGATGGCGCCTCGGCGCTGTATGGCTCCGACGCGATGGCCGGGGTCGTCAACGTCATCCTGCGCAGGGACTTCAACGGCCTGCAGGTGCGCGGCAGCGTCGGGCAGGCCATGCCCTACGGTGATGCAACTTCCAAACGCGCGGCGCTCATTTGGGGCAAGGGCTCGCTCGCTGCCGACAAGTACAACTTCTTCATCAATTTCGAGCACACCGAACAGGATCCCGTGAAGGCGAGCGAGCGGCCGATGACCGCCAGCTCGGACTTCCGGCGCCTGACCGGCGTCGACCGCCGTTCGTCGTATGCCAATCCTGGCAACCTTTACACGGTGGGCGGAGTGCAGGGTTCGGGCGCCGCATTCATCCAGCCTTTGGCTGGCTGCACGCCGGTGGCAGATGGAAGCGCGCTGAACGGGCGTTGCATCTACGACCTCGTCCAGCATCAGGACATCGTTGCGGATACGTCGCGTGACTCGCTGTTCACCGCTGGGACGATCGAACTCGGCGGCGGCGCGCAATTGTTCGGTGATCTGTCGATCGTGCGCACGAAGTTCCTGCAGGAGAGCCCGTCCTACAGCTCGTCGACCTACTACGACACCAATGCGAACATCCCGACGCGGGCGATCACCTTGCCGGTCGGGCACCCGCAGAACCCCACCGCCGGTCCCGTGATGCTGCGTTATCGCTGGTCCGACGTGCCGCAGACGGCGGACGTGGTCAGCGATACGCAACGCATGGTGCTCGGCGTCCGCGGGACCGTGGCAGGCTGGGATGCCGAGTCGGGCTTGCTGGTTTCGCGCTTGAAAACGCGGTATCGCGAGACAGGCTTCCTGCGCGACTCGGTGATGACCGATGAGGTGCTGGATCCACTCAACAACTACGAAGCGCGGCCGACGTTCATCTTCGGCAATCCGGCGGCCAACGATCCGGCCCTGATGGCGCGCCTGTACCCCACGCTGGAGAACATCGGCAAGACCTCGACGACCAGCATCGACGCGCGCGGCTCGCGCGAATTCGGCAGTCTGCCGGGGGGCGCGATGGGCATCGCGGTGGGCGCCGAGGTCCGCCATGAGTCGTTCAAGAGCACGCCGGATCCGCTGATCGCGGCCGGCGAACTCAGCGTGCTGGGTGGATCGTCTTCGGATGGTTCGCGCAACATTTCGGCCGTCTACGCCGAACTGTCCGCGCCGATCCTGAAGGGGCTCGAGTCGCAGCTTGCTATCCGTGTCGACCACTACAGCGACTTCGGTACGGCCACCACGCCGAAGCTCGGCCTGAAGTGGAAGGCGCTCCCGATCCTTGCGCTGCGTGGCACCTACTCGGAAGGCTTCCGGGCGCCGGCGCTGACCGAACTGGTGCAGAGCCCGACACGGGGCTTCTACAGCGGTCTCGTGGATCCACAACTGTGCCCCGATCCGACCGACACGACGAACCTCAATTGCGACATCTCCGTGGAAGCGATCTCCGGTTCCAACCCCAATCTCAAACCGGAGAAGTCGAAGAGTTTCACTGTCGGCCTGGTCTTCGAGCCGAGCAGCGACCTGAGCATCGCAGTCGATGCGTATCGCATCAAGCGTCGCAATGAGATCACCGGCCTCGACCCGAACTACCTGCTGGCGCACGAATCGCAATATCCGGGCTATGTCGAGCGTGATCCCGTCACGAACGAGATCACCCGCTTGAACCTGCCTTATTCGAATCTCGGATCGACAGCGACCTGGGGCTACGACATCGACGTCAAGGGCAAGATCCCGATGGCCGAGATGGGCACGCTGACGCTGCAAGGCGTCTACAACCGCCAGCCGAGCTACAAGGTCCGCCCCGTCGCCGACGCGGAGCCGGAGCAGTGGGCAGGTACCTATACGCAGCCGAAGGAGCGTATCCAGCTCGGCGCGACCTGGGAGAAGGGCCCGTGGACCGTGCGCGGCGTGATCAACTACGTTGGCGGTTACCTGCGCGCGTACACCTCGTCGGATCTCAGCTGCGCCTACACGGGCGGCGCATTCGAGAATCTGTGCTCGGTGAAGTCGTGGACGACGGGCGACGTGTTCATCGCCTACAAGGGGTTCAAGAACCTCGAACTCGGCCTGTCGATCCGCAACATCGAGAACAAGGAAGCGCCGATCGACCAGCGTCGTGAGACCCGCTTCACGCTGTTCAATTCCTCGTACCACAATCAACTCGGTCGCTTTGTCGCGTTCAACGCGAAATACACGTTCTGGTAAACCGGCTACTTGTTGATCGCGCAGCGGGTGGGGCGCTCTTCGGGGCGCGCCCCACCCGCGCATTTCTTGAGCACTGAACTTCCAGGAGGAGCCCGCATGCTGCGAGCTGTCTGCTGTGCTGCGCTGGCCATGGCCGCGTGTGCCTCGACCGTGGCGCAGAGCACGGCGCCGTTCACCCCGACTCTTTCGGCCGAGGACTTCGCTCGCCGACCCAAGCTGCGCAGCCCGGCGTTTTCACCCGACGGCGAGCGCTTTGCTGCCGTGCAGGACGTCGGCGGCCGGATGAACCTCGTCGCTGCCGACACGAAGGCGCGCAAGCTCACGCGTGTCACCGCCTTCACGTCCGTCGATGTCTCGAGCTACCGGTGGATCAGCAACACGCGCATCGTGTTCGCCGTCTTCGACAACAACAAAGGGCTCACCGAGCAGCGCGGCGGCGGGCTGTTCGCGGTGAACTTCGACGGCTCCGAGCCGAAGGAACTGTCGCCGACCGCGAAGGACTGCGAGGCTCGCAATCAGGTCTGCCGACAGACGCGCTTCTTCAGCCGCATCGCCGGAAGCGAGGACGAGATCATCGCGATCGCGAACGAGCGCGATCTGGAGACCGATGACCTCTACCGGCTCAACACGCGCACCGGCCGCAAGACGCTGCTCACCGAGGAGAACCCCGGCAAGATCTACCGCTGGGTCATGGACAAGAACTTCGCGCCGCGCGCCGCGCTCAGCTTCGATCCGCACACCCGCGAGTCGTCGTTCTGGTACAGGGACGATGCGAACGCAAAGTGGCGCCGCGTCGGCACGTTCCAGGAGTATGCGCCGCAGTTCCGCCCTGTGGCCTTCGACGCCGACGGTGCACTGTATGTGTCCTCGGATCTCGACAGCGACCGCGCGGCACTCTACGTGTTCGACCCCAAGACGAACCGGCCCGGTGAGAAGGTCGCGCAGCATCCGCTCGTGGACATCGGCGAAGAGCTCGTCGTGCGAGCCCGCGACCACGCGGTCGTGGGCATGAACATCGACGCCGACAAGCCCGAGTCCGTCTGGTTCGACGAAGGCCTGGCCAAGGTGCAGAAGCTGGCCGATGTCAGCCTGCCTGGCCGCGCGAATCGTTTGGTCCCGCTCGACAACGGCAAGGTGGTGGTGGCGTCGACCAGCGATCGCGACGCCGGAACCTACTACTTGCTCGACCCTGCGAAGCGCACACTTGAGGAGATGTTGCGCACCCTCGACTGGCTCTCGCCCGAGGCGCTCTCCAAGACCACCGTCGTGCGCTACAAGGCCCGCGACGGTCTGGAGATTCCGGCCTACCTGACGCTGCCCAAGGGGCGCGATCCGAAGAGCCTGCCCCTTGTGGCATGGATCCACGGTGGTCCTTGGGCGCGCGACGAATGGGGCTACAACCCGGACGTGCAGTTCCTGGCTAGCCGCGGCTACGCGGTGCTGCAACCCAACTTCCGAGGCTCCACGGGATTCGGACGCAAGCACATCACGGCAAGCTTCAAGCAGTGGGGGCAGTCGATGCAGGACGATATCACCGACGGCGTGAGCCATCTCGTGGCCGAAGGCATCGTCGATGAGAAGCGCGTCTGCATTGGCGGTGGCAGCTACGGCGGTTATGCGACCCTGATGGGCCTCGTGAAGAATCCCAAACAGTACCGCTGCGGCATCAGCGTCGTCGGCGTCTCCGATCTTCTATGGATGTACGAACTCGGCTACTCCGACTTTGCATCCTACCGGCCGGAGACCGCAGACGCACACCTTGCCGTCACGATGGGCGACGAAAAGGCCGATCGGGCAATGCTCGAGCAGTACTCGCCGCGGCGCCATGCCGGCAAGATCGAGGCGCCGGTGCTGTTCGTCCACGGGGCCGATGACCGGCGCGTGCCGATCAAGCACGCCGAGGGAATGCGCGACGCGCTCAAGGCGGCGGGTAAGCCGTACGAGTGGGTCGTCTACAGCGGCGAGGGCCACGGCTTCATGAAGCCGGAAAACCGCCTGGACTACTACCGCAAGATGGAAGCCTTCCTCGGCAAGTACAACCCACCATAGGCGAGGGGCGGGATCGCCCGCCCGCGCCGCGTCACTTCGGCGCAAGCCGGATCGCCCCGTCGAGGCGGATCACCTCGCCGTTGAGCATGTCGTTGGTGACGATCTGGTGCACCAGCTTGGCGTAGTCCTCGGGCGTGCCGAGGCGGCTGGGGAAGGGCACGCCGGCGGCCAGCGCGTCCTGCACTTCCTTGGGCATGCTGAACAGCATCGGCGTGCCGAAGATGCCCGGGGCAATGGTCATGTTGCGGATGCCGTTGCGCGCCAGGTCGCGCGCGATCGGCAGCGTCATGCCGACCACGCCGCCCTTGGACGCCGAGTAGGCCGCCTGGCCGATCTGGCCGTCGTAGGCGGCCACGCTGGCGGTGGAGATCAGCACGCCGCGCTCGCCGGTGGATTCGGGCTCGTTCTTCGCCATCGCCTCGGCGGCGAGGCGGATCATGTTGAAGCTGCCGACCAGGTTGACGGTGATCACCTTGGCGAACAGCGCCAGCGCATGCGCGCCGTCCTTGCCGACCGTCTTGGCCGCCGGCGCGATGCCGGCGCAATTGACCAGGCCCATCAGCTTGCCGAGCTCGAGCGCGGCGGCCACCGCGGCCTGGCCGTCGGCTTCCTGGCTGACGTCGCACTTGACGAATACGCCGCCGAGTTCCTTCGCGATCGCCTCGCCCTTGTCGGCCTGCAGATCGGCGATGACGACCTTGCCGCCGTTCCTGGCGAGCATGCGCGCCGTGCCTTCGCCCAGGCCCGAGGCGCCGCCGGTGACGATGAAGACCTTGCCTGCAATGTCCATGTGCGTGCTGTCCTCAGCTCAGCGCGGCCAGGGCGCGTGCGGTGATCTGGTCGACGCTGCCGGTGCCGTCGATCTTGCGGTAGCGTGGCGCGCTGGCGTCTCCGGTGGCGGCCCACTTCGAGTAGTAGTCGACCAGCGGGCGCGTCTGGCTCTGGTAGACCTCGAGGCGCTTGCGCACGGTCTCTTCCTTGTCGTCGTCGCGCTGGATCAGGTCTTCGCCCGTCACGTCGTCCTTGCCGGCCGTCTTGGGCGGGTTGAACTTGACGTGGTAGGTGCGGCCCGAGGCCACGTGCACGCGGCGGCCGCTCATGCGCTCGATGATGGCGGCGTCGGGCACGTCGATCTCGAGCACGATGTCGAGCTTGACGCCGGCGTTCTTCATCGCGTCGGCCTGCGGGATGGTGCGCGGGAAGCCGTCGAAGAGGAAGCCCTTGGCGCAGTCGGGCTGCGTGATGCGCTCCTTCACGAGGCCGATGATGATGTCGTCGCTGACCAGGCCGCCCGAGTCCATCACGCGCTTGGCAGCGATGCCCAGCTCGGTGCCGGCCTTCACGGCGGCGCGCAGCATGTCGCCCGTGGAGATCTGCGGGATGCCGAACTGCTTGCAGATGAACGCGGCCTGCGTGCCCTTGCCGGCGCCGGGTGCTCCCAACAGGATCAGTCTCATGGGTTTGCCTCGAATGTCGTTATGCGGAGAACGGCGCGAAGATAACACGCAGGCCTTTGCGCGAAGCTGACTCAGGCCGCGGCGAAGATCGCGCGCACGCGCGCCAGGTCTTCGGGCGTGTCGACGCCGGGGCCGGGCGCGTGCGCGGCCACGTGCACCGCGATGCGCTCGCCATGCCACAGCACGCGCAGCTGCTCGAGCGATTCGATGCGCTCCAGCGGCGCCGCCTCGAGCATCGGAAAGCGGCGCAGGAAGCCGGCACGGTAGCCGTACAGGCCGATGTGGCGCAGCGGCGCGGGCGAGGGCAGTTGCGTGGTGCCGCTCATGCGGCCGTCGCGCCACCACGGGATGGGCGCGCGCGAGAAGTAGAGCGCGCGGCCGGCCGCATCGCACACCACCTTGACGACGTTCGGGTTGTCGAGCTCGGCGGGTGATGCGATCGCGTGCGCGGCGGTGCTCATCACGCAATCGCCGCGCGCCTCCAGCAGCGCGGCGCAGGCGTCGATCAGCGCCGGGTCGATCAGCGGCTCGTCGCCCTGCACGTTCACCACCGCATCGTTGCCATCGAGGCCGAGCAGCGTGCAGGCTTCGGCAAGGCGGTCGCTGCCGGTGGCGTGGTCGCTGCGCGTCAGCACGGCGCGGATGCCGTGCGCGCTGCAGGCGGCGACGATGTCGGCATGGTCGGCCGCCACCACCACGGCGCGCGCCGACGACCGCGC
>WBZX01002010.1_pt1 | contig 14433 bp, 10 predicted proteins | sample 5204211 | NCBI WGS metagenome assembly WBZX01 (sample SAMN12344362, study PRJNA552823) | activated sludge metagenome | biome: Activated sludge suspended growth; feature: Nitrification reactor; material: Wastewater; isolation source: activated sludge from nitrification reactor of wastewater...
TGTGCTCCTACCCGTCGACTCCAATGGACCTGCCCGAACAGTACGCGTTGTTCCGCATCGAAGGGCACGATACCATACCAACTCCGTTGCTCGTGGCGGTTGAAGGAAACCTGGGCCAACACGCGCTCGCGAATGGGCAGGTGGTATTGTCCGATGAACTCCCACCGCCGTGTGGCCACGGTCTCGCCATAGATGCTGTCCCCGCCAGCGAAGGCAGGCGTCCAGTCCATTTCGCCGCCCCAACGGTCCTCATGCACATAGCGCGTGGCGAAACTCGCCTGCCTGCCATCACGCCTACGCACGCTGACCTTCTGGAAGACGGACACACGCTTCTGGAGCGTGACATCCGTGAACCCATCCTTGTTGTCATCGCGTGGGCTGTCGTAGAGGAACGCGTTCACGCCAAGGAGACCGTTCACTTTCTTCCGTCCCAAGCGCGCACCCAAGTCCAGGCTATGCTCTCCCCAGGAGGTGGACATGGCATCAGCACTTGCCAAGGGTGCCAACACCGGGTCCTTGGTTATCACATTGATGATGCCTCCCACGGCTTCACTGCCGTAGAGTGCCGAGCCGGGTCCCTTCACCACTTCCATACGTTCCACCAGACTGGTGGGGATACCGCTCAATCCGTACACCGTACTGAGCCCGCTCACGATCGGCATGCCGTCGATGAGCACCATCGTGTAAGGCCCTTCCATGCCGTTGATATGGATGTCGCCGGTGTTGCACACACTGCAATTGATCTGGGGCCGTACGCCGTTCACCTGTGCCACCGCATCGAAAAGGGCCGGGCTCGGGTTGCGCCGAAGGAATGCCGGTGTTATGACCTCCACGGGGATGGGGCTCTGGGAGCGCAGGACTTCGCGAAGGGTTCCCGTCACCACCATCTCTTCCAATGCCGTGGTGGAGGTGGCCAATTCAACGGACATCTCCTTGCGCGTGCCCGGTACCAACTCGACCATCAGCTCCCTCCGTTCGGAACCGACCGATGTGAAGGTCAGGCGGACCGTACCGCACGGCAGGTCCTCCAGTGCGAAGTGGCCGTGCACGTCCGTGGATGTCGACCTATCACCGCCGACAAGTGCCACACTGGCGAAGGGCAATGGACCTTGGGACCCACGCACCACCCCTTCCACCCCGCATTGTGCGAGGCCGACCGCTGCGAGCAACAGCGAGACGGAGAGCATGGACCAGCGTTCCATGGGGTGAATGTAATTTATTAGGTAAGCCTAATCTATTTTCTACTTTCGCCACACGAATATGCTCACACGAAGCGAAGAAGACCACATCAAGGCGGTGTACGCGCTGCTCCAGGAAGGAGAGAGCGCCTTCACCAAGGACATGGCCGAACGCCTCCGCACCAAGGCCAGCAGCGTTACGGACATGTTGAAGAAGCTGGCTGAGAAGGGCTACCTGGAGCATGCACCGTACTACGGCGCCAAACTCACCGCCAAGGGGCAGGTGTTGGCGCTTCAACTGGTTCGTAAGCACCGGCTTTGGGAGACCTTCCTGGTGGAACGCCTCGGTTTCGGGTGGGACGAGGTGCATGAGGTGGCCGAGCAACTGGAGCACGTGGCGAGCGACAAACTGGTGGACCGGCTGGATGAATACCTCGGCCATCCCCACTTCGACCCGCATGGCGACCCTATACCTGACAAACGCGGCCGCATACGCCAGCGAAAGACCCGCCGACTCGATGCGTGCAAACCGGGCGAGACCGTGCGCATCGCTGCGGTGACGGGGACCACCGATGGGTTGTTGCGTCTGCTAGGAGCGAAAGGACTTCGTATCGGCACCGTGCTACAAGTGCAAGAAGTGCATGGCTTCGATGGCAGCATGGATGTGAAGCCCAAGAGCGGAGCCGCCTTCAGTCTGAGCAAGGATGTGAGCGATCACTTGCAAGTGGAGAACACATGAGCGGGAAGACGCAGGAGCAACGCTCCTTGAGTGAAGTGCATGGCACCGTGGCCGTGCCCGTGGCAAAGGGCTGGCGTCGGCTGCTCGCCTTCCTTGGTCCGGCTTATCTGGTGAGCGTGGGCTACATGGACCCCGGCAACTGGGCCACGGATATAGCAGGTGGTAGTGCCTTCGGATACAAGCTCCTCTGGGTGCTGCTCATGAGCAACCTGATGGCCTTGCTCCTGCAAAGTCTCAGCGCCCGTCTCGGCATCGTTCGTGGCTTGGACCTGGCCCAGGCCTCCCGTCACACCTACCCGCCTTGGGTGAACCTACCGCTCTATGTGCTGGCGGAGATCGCCATCGCCGCGTGCGACCTGGCCGAGGTCATCGGCATGGCGATCGGTCTTCACCTGCTCTTCGGCCTGCCCATGCTCGCCGGTGTCCTCATCACCGCTGCGGATGCGCTGGTGATCCTGTTCCTCATGCATCGCGGCATGCGCGTACTGGAGGTGTTCATCATCAGCATCGTCAGCATCATCGGCCTCTCCTTCCTGGCGGAGATGTTCATCGTTCAGCCGAACATGGGCGATCTCGTTAAGGGATTCATCCCTTCCGGACTGGAAGGTGACGCGCTCTATATCGCCATCGGCATCATTGGCGCCACCGTTATGCCACACAACCTCTACCTCCACTCTTCGCTGGTGCAAACGCGGAAGCACGGCCGTGATGCCAAGGGTATTCGCGAGGCCTTGCGCTTCAACTTCATCGATACCACGGTCGCCTTGAACATAGCGTTCCTTGTGAATGGGGCGATCCTGGTGCTCGCTGCGGCTGCCTTCCACACCAGTGGGCACACGCAGGTGGCTGAAATGGACCAGGCGCACGGGCTTCTGCGCGAACTCTTCGGAGGGTTGGCCCCTGCCCTATTCGCCGTCGCCCTCATCGGCAGCGGGCAAAGCAGCACCATCACCGGGACGCTCGCGGGCCAGATCGTCATGGAGGGCTACCTGGACCTTCGCATCCGCCCATGGCTCCGACGGCTGCTCACGCGCATCATCGCCATCGTCCCTGCCGTGCTGTGCATCGTGTGGTTCGGCGAAGAGGCCTTGGGCGAACTCTTGGTGCTCAGCCAGGTGGTACTGAGCCTACAGTTGGGGTTCGCTGTGGTGCCACTGATCCACTTTTGTAGCGACCGCAGGCACATGGGCGAGCACACCATCAAGCCGTGGGTCCGTGTGCTGGCCTGGGCCTCGGCGTTGATCATCGTGGGCCTCAACGCGCGGCTCGTGTTCCAATTCATCGCCGAGAACCTCGGTGACGGAAGCGGCGCGCCAGCCTGGGTCCCCTACCTGGTAGTACCCATTGTCGCTGGCGCCTTCCTGCTCCTGTTGTACGTGGCCATCAAGCCCTTCTTCAGACCGGATGGGACGAGGCCTGGTCGGCAGTTGCATGGCGATGTGCCCGTGTTGGAGGTCCCTGCCGCCCGGAAGCCATCGCGCATCTGCATAGCGGTCGATTTCAGCGAAGTGGACAAACGCAGTGTGGAAGCCGCCATCGCGCAAGGCGGCCTCGAGGCGACCTACGTGCTCATCCATGTGACCGAATCGGCTGCGGCCCGCTACGCCGGCGAAGACAGTTTGGACCATGAGACCGTCGGCGACCGGAACACCCTGCAGGTCTATGTGGACCAGTTGTCCCGGCTGGGATACAAGGCCTCCGCCAAGGTCGGGCACGGGCACTCCGTTCGTGCGATCGCCCGTATCGTGAACGACATGGAATGCGACCTGTTGGTGATGGGAGGCCATGGGCACCGTGGGTTCAAGGATATCCTGCTGGGTGCCACCGTCGATGCCGTTCGTCATCGTGTTCGTGTGCCGGTGCTCATCGTGCGCTGATCGCGGTCCGTGCCGCGGCGCCCGCCGAAGAACGATCTTCGCCCCGTGGCAGCCCCCAGCATAGAGGTCAAGAACAAGCGCGCCGGTTTCGAGTACCATCTGCTCGAGACCTACGAGTGCGGGATCATCCTCATGGGTTCGGAGATCAAGAGCCTGCGTGCCAACGGGGCCAGCATCACCGAGGCGTTCTGTGCCTTCGTTGGAGATGAACTGGTGGTGCGCAACATGCAGATCAATCCCTATGGCACCAACATCCACTTCGTGCACGAGCCCAAGCGCGACCGCAAGCTGCTGCTCCATCGCAAGGAATTGGACAAGCTGAAGAAGAAGCTGCGGGACACCGGTATCACCATCATCCCCACCCGCTTCTTCATCGCTCCCAACGGTTTCGCCAAACTGGAGATCGCACTGGCCAAAGGCAAGAAGCTCTTCGATAAGCGGGAGAGCCTGAAGGCCAAGGATGTGCAGCGCGATATCGACCGCGAAGGATGAGGCATGGGTTGGCGTGAGCACATCGCCCGCTTCGGCACGGCACGGTTACCCGGTGATAAAGCCACGCGGCTGGCTTTCCTGGGCTTCCTACTGCTCGCGGCCGTGCTCCGCTTCTGGGACCTGGCCCATCTCCCCTACACCCACGATGAACTAAGCGCCTTGGTGCGTGTGTACCCCACGGTGGGTGAGACCTTGCGCACCGGGGTCATCGAACTCGATACGCACCCGCCCGGTGTGCAGGTATTCGAGTGGCTGTGGACGAAACTCTTCACCCGGGAGGAAGCCGACGTGAAGTTGCCCTTCATCGTCTTCGACCTGCTCGCCCTTTTCCTGCTCTATCGCATGGCACTCGCATGGACCGGCGAAGGACCAGCACTCCTGCTCACCGCGTTGCTCGCTACGCTGCAGTACAATGTGCTCTATGGCCAATTGGCCCGTCCCTACGCCGCAGGGCTCTTCACCACCGCACTACTTGCTGATCAGCTGACCCGCTACCTCGCCTTTGGTCAGCGGCGCATGCTCGTTGGAGTAGGTGTTGCCGCCGTGCTTAGCGCCTACGTGCACCATTTCTCCCTCTTGCTCGCGATGATCATGGTGGCCACGGGCTTGTCGCTGGTCGCTCGGGAACAGCGCAAGGGTTATATGATCATGTGTGCCGTTGCGGCGGTGCTCTACCTGCCCAATGTGCCCATCTTCCTCGCACAGCTGGGTCAGGGCGGACTGTCGGGCTGGCTGCAACCACCCGATGCCAGTTGGTTCGTGCGCTACGCCTGGTTCATCGCGAACAATTCGGCGCTGCTGGCGGGCTTACTTATCACGGCGGTGCTACTCTCGTTCATCCTGTGGTGGCGCCGCGATATCGTGCGCTGGCCCATCAGCTGGGTACTGCTCATCTGGGGCCTTGCTCCGCTGGTGGTGGGCTATGCCTACTCCGTGCACCGGGCGCCGGTACTACAGTACTCCGTGGTCCTTTTCTCCTTTCCATACCTCGTGCTCTTCCTGGTGCAGGGGCTTGCGCCGTTGCCGCGGGTTCCCGCTTTGGTCGGGTGCGTGCTCATCGCTGGTGTTTCCATGCATGCCTTGGTCCATCAGCGCAAGCACTACGACCTCTTCTACCATTCCAAGTACGAGGAGATGCTCCGTGAGGGTATGGCTGCGGCGAAGGCCCACGGCCGTGAGCACACTCTGGTGGTGCTGGATGCACCGGACAACGTGCTCCGGTTCTACTTGGACGTGTGGGGCGTGCCGCCGGAAGAACTCGGCTACGTGCAGTCCCGCGAACGATTCGATGCCGGGCAGTTCGACAGCCTGTTGCATGCGAACGCCGGCCGCTATGTGGTCTTCGGCCAAAGCAATGGTGCACACCCCGAATCAGTTGCACAGGTCCAACATCGCTTCCCCTACCTCACAAAGCGTGTGGACCTTGTGGATGGCCAGGTCTTCTGCTTCCAGGACGCTGGTGCACAGTTGGAATTGACGGACCGGGATACCCTGGCGCATGCCGATCACGCGAAACGATCGGGAACTTGGCGGATAGCGGAGGACATGAGCGTGCGGCACGATAGCACCGGTGCTGGCTGGGACTACACGCTACGCGAATTCGGCATCGGTATCGACCTGGCCCTGGACAGCATCACCAACGATCCGCTGGATCAGGTGGAGATCGTCGCCGAGGTGGATGGCTGGGATGGCCGAACGGATGCATCCATCATAGCCGATGTGCGCTCCGGCGACAGCACCGTTTTCTACCGCGGTGGGCGGTTGGAGGCCGGGCATCGCCCCAATGGCCGCGCGGCCCTCATCGTTTCCGTGAGCCCCGGGGACATTCCGGTGCCCACGGGTGAACTTAGGTTGCTCACCTACGTGTACAGTCCGAGCAAGGGCCCCTTGCGCGTGCGCAGCATGAGCGTGCTGCGCCGCAGGGCCAACCCGGTGCGTTATGGCACCCTGGAACCGGTTCCGTGGCGTGGCCGCTACCCAGCCAGTTAGCGCTCACGAAGAGTGAGAAAACGGAAGGGCCGCCTTGCAGCAAGCAAGGCGGCCCTTGAATTCTCAGGTGCTTCGGATCAGAGCTTCCAGGTGAGGCCGATGCCCAGCGTCTGTTTGAACTGCGTGGCCGGTCCGGTGTAGGGAACACCTTCCGCGTTGGTCTTCGGTAGCTGCGTGTCGTGGTCATACACGAGCAGGGTGTTGAAGGTGGCCGCGAACCAGTCGTTCACCTTGAAGGTCCACAGCGTCTCCCAGTTCACGTCCATGTTCTGTGGGTTGCGCAGGTAGTTGCTGAACAGGTCGCCACGGGTCATGAAGGTGATGTTCTTCGCCAGTTCGGTCTTGTACATCACGCGGATGTAACCACCCAGCTCGAGTTCGGTGGTGTTGCCATTCTTCACGCCATACACGCGCAGTTCAGGATCGGTGCTACCCCCGAAGAGCTTCTCGTCCGTGACAATGACCATGCGGGCCGTTGCGGGTGAAATGAAGGCGGTGAACTTGTCGTTCGGTTTGTAATCCAAACCCAGACCGAGCAGTGCGTATCCCGGGGCGAGCAGGTTGGAAATGCGCTGGCCGTCTGCATTGAAACCCTCGGTGAACTGGGTCTTGAACTGGGCCACACCGGCCAGATACCACTTCTGGGTGAGCGAGTAGCCGTACTTGCTGTTCAACTCGATACGGTCGTCCGTCTTCACCGGGTCGGCGTCCTCGATCTGTTGTCCGCCGAAGGCGAGCACCATGCTGTTATCCCATGCGCGGCGGTCCTTCTTCCAGTTGGCCGTTCCATTGAACATGGCGATGCCGCTCACGGTGTTGAAACCGCCCGCCGCCCAATTGCTCAGGCTCACCTGCGTCATGTTCAAGGACACGACCCCGCTCCGCTGCCATTTGCCATCGAGCGAATCGCTGGCGTGACGCGCCTGTGCGGCGGTTGCGGCGGCATCACGCGCCTTCGCGTCGATGTCGTTCTGGGAGAAGCCGGGCAGCGCCAGGAGCGCGAGGCTTGCAATGGAAAGAGCCTTGATGGTTCGCATGGAAAGGGTATTGATGGTCAGTTCTGTTTCAGTAGTACCGTGTGTTCGCTGGTGGGTGCTCCGATGCCGGCTTGCAGCAGGGCTTGTGACCCGCGCTCCATGGTATCGAAGTACACGTCCCAGAAATCGTCTGAAGTGCAGTAAGGGCGTACGGTGAGTTCCAGTCCCTCGCCGACCTGCCGGTTCACGAACACCTGCGGTGGCGGGTCCTGCTGCACCTTGGGGTTGGCACGCAACACGGCAAGGAGCACTTCGCGTGCACGGGCGAGGTCCGCCGTACGGGCTATGGATAGCAGGCAATCAACACGGATACGGCCTTCCTCCGAGTGGTTGATGATGATGCCGTTGGCAGCAGCCCCGTTGGGGACGATGATGGTGCGCGAATCGGAAGCGACGAGCACGGTGGTGAAGATCTGGATCTCCTTCACCTTCCCGGTAACCCCTTGGACCTCGATGCGGTCCCCGACCTTATAGGGCTTGAAGAGAAGCACCAGGACACCCCCGGCGAAGTTGGCGAGCGTGCCTTGCAGTGCGAGGCCGATAGCGAGGCCAGCGGCACCGATGATGGCCACGAAGCTGGTGGTCTGAACGCCCATCATCTGGATGGCCGTGATGAAGAGAAGCACCTTCAGCCCGATGCTCACCAAGCTGCCCACGAATCGGCGCAGTGTGGGTTCCACGGCCCGGCTTTCCAACCCACGGTCCACCGCACGGCCGAAGAGTTTGATGAGCCGCATGCCCACCCACAGGAGCACCAATGCCAGAAGCACCTTGGGCAGGTACCGCACACTGGCATCGATGGCTTCCGCCATCCATCGCTCGTAGGGTAGGTCGCTGAGTTGCATGTTAGCGGTCGCAAAGAAACCGTCCAGCGGCCACATGGTCGCAGTCGTTCATCGGATCCTCGCGCCATCGGGTCACGGGAGGCCGCCGATCACTTCCAACGAACAAGCCCCGACATCACTGTCGGGGCTTGGTGGGCGTTACCGGATTCGAACCAGTGACCTCCACGTTGTCGACGTGGCGCTCTGAACCAGCTGAGCTAAACGCCCTTTGCGGCGGCGAATGTAGCCACCACGATCGAACAGGCACCGGATAGGGGTATCGGCGACGCTGATCGTCATGCAAAGAGCGCTGCAGCAGTTGCGGACCGAAGCGTTGGAACGGCCATCCTGACGAAGGTCGATCCACGGTTCATCCACCCCGCGCTATTTTCGCAGCGTCCTAGAGCCATGGCGACCAAGAGCATCAGTGAGAGTGGGCGGATCTTCAAGAACCCCTTGTTGGAGGCATTGTCGAAAACCCATATCGCCATACCACTCACCATCTTCTACGGTATTGCCATAGCCGCCGTCCTGTGGTCCATTTTCCGGCTGGGGTTGGATCCGGTCGGCACCGGGGTCATGTTCCTGGTCGGGCTGTTCTTCTTCACCTTGGTTGAGTACACCATACACCGGTATTTCTACCACATGGGTACCGGAAGCCCGCGAAAGGCGCGAATGCAGTACGTGTTCCATGGTGTGCACCACGATCATCCCCGCGATAAGAAGCGACTTGCCCTTCCGCCGATCATGAGCGTGGTATTGGCAGCTCTGTTCATCGGCCTGTTCCGGTTGGTCATGGGGCCCTACGGCTTCGGTTTCGGTGGTGGGTTCATGATGGGCTACGCCACCTACCTCCTCGCCCACTATGCCATCCACGTCTTCAATCCGCCCAAGAACTTCCTGCGGGTGATCTGGAAACACCACAACCTGCACCACTACGTTGGCGATACGGGCGCTTTCGGTGTGAGCACACCGCTCTGGGACCATGTCTTCGGCACCATGCCGGTGGACCCGCGCGGCAAGAAGGGTTAAGGAGCGGGCGCCAAGAACTGTTAATGCATCGGAAGGCGATCGAACCCACTGGGTTCGGCCACGTCACAGCGCTACAACAACCCGAATACACCATGAAGAAGCTATTGTTGATCGCAGCGCTGGCATCCTTGACCGTGGTGGCCAACGCCCAGGAGAAGGAGCGCCGCACCCCACAGGAGCGCGCAAAAGCACAGACCGAGCGTATGACCAAGGAACTCGGTCTTTCCACCGAACAAGTCTCCAAGGTCGAAGCCATCAACCTGCGATACGCCGAACAGGCGGATGCGATGCGGGCCGAGCGGGAAGCCCAACGCGAAGCCGAGCGCCGCGAGGGCAAAGGCAAGGCCATGCGGGAGGCGCATAGTGCCGAAATGAAGACCGTGCTGAGCGAAGAGCAATACAAGCAATGGCAGGCGCGACAGCAGGAGATGAAGGAAAAGCACATGGAGAAGCGCAAAGCCATGCGCGAACAACGGAAGCAGTGACCTGTGTGTCCATGGAAGATGGGAAGCCCCGTGCTCTGGCATGGGGCTTTCTCTTGGACGCCCGGTACCTTCGCACCATGCGGACCCTTCCCTTCGTGCTGATCGTGGCCCCTATGCTAGCCCAGGCCCAGATACCGCCGGGCTATTACGACCCGGCCGCCGGGCTCACGGGCGAGCCATTGCGTGTTGCGCTGCGCGACATCATCAGCCCGCACACGGTGATCCAATACACCCAGCTCTGGGGCGCTTTCGCGCGCGCCGATCGCAAGCCGAACAACAGTGTATGGGATATCTACAGCGATGTGCCCAGCGGTACCCCACCCTACGTGTTCCAGTTCGGGGCCGACCAATGCGGCACTTATGACAGTGAGGGGGATTGCTTCAACCGTGAGCACACCTTCCCGGTGAGCTGGTTCAACGATGTGCCGCCGATGAACTCGGACCTCTTCCACATCTACCCCACCGATGGCTGGGTGAACGCACAGCGGGGCAGTTGGCCGTATGGCACCGTGAACGCCCCCACCTACACCAGCGATAATGGCAGCAAGCGCGGACCCTGCGCATGGCCCGGCTGTTCGGGGACGGTGTTCGAACCCATCGATGCCTACAAGGGCGACATCGCGCGCGGCTACTTCTACATGCTAACGCGGTACATGAACGAGAGCGTGAGTTGGCCCGCGCCCGTGCTTTCCAGTGGCGAGTTCATCTCCTGGACGGAAAGCCTGTTGCTCGCCTGGCACACGGCCGACCCCGTGAGCCAGAAAGAGATCGCCCGGAACGATTCGGTCTATGTCATGCAGGGCAACCGCAATCCATACATCGACAACCCGCAATGGGTCTACAGCATCTGGGGGCCGCAGGCAGCGGTGCACGAAGCCTCGGCCGCTTCGGCCCGAGCCTGGTACGCGGATGAGGAGTTGACCGTGGTCTTGCACGAAGCCGGCGCTCGCTGCACCATTACCATATTGGACGCCGTTGGGCGCAGTGTGCTGAGCGAGACCACCTCTGGATCACGCACCGTGGTGCCATTCACAGCGCCTGAGGGCGTCTACTTGGCCGTGATCACGGATGGTGAGCAGCGCAGCGTAGTACGCTTCGTTCGCTGATCTCGCCATCTATGAACGAAAGAGGCCGCTAACGCGGCCTCTTTCGTTCAAGGGTTCGTCGTTCAATCCACCTTCAGGATGCTGAGGCGTTGGATCCGCATGTCATCCTCCACCCGAGCGATATACATGCCTGCCGGAAGGGCGCTCAGGTCCATGCGCACCATGCCCGCACTGGCCCGTTGCTGCATCACCGATCGTCCCTCTGCGTCCAACAGGGTCACCGTGGCCGCTTGTGGCAGTACCAGATGAAGCAAGCCACCTGTAGGGTTCGGGAATGCGCTGGCCCTCGCTTGCTCGCCTAGTTGTGCAACAGACGTGGTGGCACCGCAGCTGACCTCCGCACCGCAAACCAATTCGCCTAGGAACTGAGCGGTCCAATCCATCGCCACTGCATAGTCCATGCTCAGGTAGCCCACGTGGCCTGTGCCGGGGTAGCTCTTGAAACAGTTGACCAACCCGATGTGTGCCGCCCGCTCGTGCACATCATGACTTCCCGAGGCGATAAGGCCCGTGGCGATGCCGACTACGGAGACCTCCTGTGTATAGTAGGGAACCACATTATCGCCCACCTCGTGTATGCTGGCCAAAGGGGCGTTACCCGGCACGATCCAGGATGTATCGCCAATGGCTCCGCTGAAGCTGTAGCAAGCGAACACCGCACTGGAATAACCCGGCGAACCGCTATTGCCTTCCACGCCACCGAGCGCAGGCATCTCTGCCGCGATCACGGTGGGTATCTCGCTCTCCTGGTCCAAGTAGGTGGCGTGCAGGGCACTGATTGCACCTGCGGAAACCCCGCCGGTGATGATGCGGTCGACATCGATATGGTAGGGGTTGCCGTCCTCCGCAACCGTCTTGCGCAGGTAGCGCACGGCGGCCTTCATGTCATGTGCACCGCGCATCACCGCACGGGTGGTGGTGGTGGCATTGGGGAAGAAGAAGCCCACCCGATAGTCCGGGGCAACGGCCACATACCCGCGCTTGGCCAGGTCCATGCATACGTCGGCCACATCGGCCCGGGAGCCTGCGATGAACGAACCGCCAAAGGCGACCAGCACCACAGGACGTTCCTCTAGGAGATCACCGGCGGGCTCGTACACGTCCATGCGCAGCGCCTGAGTGCCCCCGGCAACGGCCGTATTACTACCGAACTGCACCGCCGATGTGACGGTGACGTCCGTGAAATGGTTGGCGTTGAAATAGCGGCCCGTGCCGCATTCCTGCGCAGTCACCGCGCCAGATAAGAGTAGGCCTAGCAAAACCGGGTAGTTAGGACGCATGCGCTATGTGGAGTTGGTGGTTCTTGTGCAAGGTAGAAGGCCACGCGATCCCTGCAACGGGTCAGTGCAGTTGTTGACCTCAGCGGGATCCTCAGCGATCTATCGCCAAGGTCGTGTAGTACTTCCCTGCATTTCCGACCGCTGCCAACATCCGATGCGACCAAGGACATTCCTCCTGCGCCCACTACGGCCGATCCAAAGCAAGTGGCTATGATCGAACGAAAGGACCCTCCCGAACGCAAGAGCCCCCCGGATATCCGGGGGGCTCTTGATCTAAAGACTGCTTGGATCAGCGTGCCACCTGCACACGCTGGGTCTTGGTCCACTGGGACGTGGTCAGTTGCACCATGTACTGGCCGCTTTGGAGGCCGGCCATTTCAATGGAGTTGATATTGCCCGCCACTGCAGTGAAGGGCTGCTCGATCACGGTGCGGCCGCTGAGGTCCAGCACGCGCACCTTCACATTGCCCGTTACAGCACTACCAACATTGATGAAGAGCGTACCCTCGGTCGGGTTCGGGAACACGGCGAAGCCATCGGCCATCACCTCTTCTTCCATACCAACCGCGCCGCAGCCTACGTACCAACGCAGCTCGCTGGTGGCAGTGCCGTCCTCACAGGAGCCCGTGGCGTTCGATTGGATACGCAGGGTGATGATGTTCTCCGGGTTCTGGGAGTTCACAGCGAAGCCGGTGAGGTTACCTCCATTGGTACCCTGGTAGATCACGGAGGAGTTCTCGTCCGGACCGTTGTAGATCACGATGCGGTCACCCGTGAGCAACTGGCCCTGGCTGAAGGCGATGGTCGTAGGCACGGGCTGTGCGCTCTGGTAGGTGTACCAGCGATCCTCATCGTTCTCGTAGCAGTACTGGTAGTTGTCGAAGCCGCAGGAAACGATGTGGCAGCTATCGCTCCGGTAGGTGAGCGAATCGCTGCTCCAGACGCAGGCAGGGCTGCTGCCGTCCACCACGGTGTACAGCGAGAGCGAATCCGTGCCGTAGGGGCCGAAGTAGAGGATGCCGATGTCCGAGGTGGTCTGGATCTCGCCGGTCTCCACGTTCGTGACCGTGAGGCCGAGCGAACTGGGCGGGGCGGTCACGATCACCTCGGTCTTGTACTCGCGGTGCAGGCAATCGGCGACCAGGTTGTAGGCGATACCGGGCGCGGAGCAACCCTGGCAGATCACTTGGAACTCCCACTCATCGAAGATGTCCGGGGTGCCATCGCAGGATACCGAGCCATCGCTGGTGAGCGTCATGTAGATATTCGGTCCGGTCGTGACGACATCCACGGTCTCGTAGATGTAGTTGACCCCGTCGATAGCGCTGCCAGTGGGTCCAAGGTTGCTCGATGTGCCACCGTGCGTGAACAGCGGAGTGCCAGTGGCATCAGGACCATCATAGATCACCAATTCGTCGAAGATGTTCGTTTCGATGGTACCGCGGTTGAAGAGCAGACGAATGGTGCCCGCACCGTCCGGGGTGGCATAGGCCCAAGCGTGATCATCCTGGTCCACGTAGCAGTAGGTCTGGTCCAGCGGGGCGCTGCCGCAAAGCACCGTTGGGCAGAGCGGGTTCACCAAGGTGCCCGAGTACACATTGCAGAGGCTGTTGGCGCCGTTCTCGACCACCACTTCCACTTGCGTTCCCGAAACGAAGGGACCCACTTGGTAGGTACCTGGGGCGCTGATGGTGGTGCTGGGCAGGCCAGCGGTGTTGGTGATCTCCGGGTCCGGGTCCGTGCCCATGTCGGTCACCGTCACGTCCACGTAGTACTGGAAGTTGTCGCAGTCCTGCACGATCTCGAAGGTGGCCACCGGCGGCACGCAATCCAGGCAGCTGATCTGCCATTCGGTCTGTGCACCCACGAAGCCCTCGGAGCAGGAGGTGAAGGCGTTCGACTTGATACGCAGGCACAGGCGGTGCTCCGGGTTGGTGGTGTAGAAGAACTCACCGGACATGTCCAGCCCGAAACCGCCGCCAGCGAACAAGAGCGGTGCCGTCACATCGCCACCGTCGTACACGAAGATGGAGTCAGCGAACTCGTAGTCACCACTGATGAAGTAGAGGCCCAAGGGATAGGTGCCCGTGCCCTGGTAGTACCAGCGCAGATCTTCGTTGTTGTTGTAGCAGGCCGAGTCGTTCACGAAGGTGCCGTCGCAAGCGATGAGCAAGGGGCAGGTACCCGTTTCGCTGAAATCGCCCTTGGGGATATTGCAAAGGCTGTTGCTCTCGTGCGCGAGGGTCACGTTCACCACATCACCGAAGGGGAAGGGGCCGAGCGTGGTCACACCCACAGCGAGGCCGGAGAGCGTTTGCACCGCGCCTGCATTCACCGTGTAGTCGATGGCAGCGGTGGAGCCGCTACCCGTGCTGGTGATGTTCACATCCAAGG
>WBZX01002011.1_pt1 | contig 14432 bp, 15 predicted proteins | sample 5204211 | NCBI WGS metagenome assembly WBZX01 (sample SAMN12344362, study PRJNA552823) | activated sludge metagenome | biome: Activated sludge suspended growth; feature: Nitrification reactor; material: Wastewater; isolation source: activated sludge from nitrification reactor of wastewater...
GGCGCCCTGTTCACCGAAGCGGGAATGCGCTTCTCGTTCAGCTTCGCGCTGTCGCTGATGATGTGGCTGGCCGTGCTGATCTACTGGCTCGAAAGCTTCATGGCGCGCATGGAGGGCATGCAGCCCTTGGTACTGCCGCTGGCCGCGTTATGCACCGCATTACCGGTCGTGTTTCCGCAGGTGCATCTGGTGGCCCACGCCAGCGCCACCGGCTTCAAACTGCACTTTCTCGCCGCCATGCTGGCCTACAGCCTGTTGACGCTCTCCGCGCTGCACGCCATTTTCATGGGCTTTACCGAAAACGCCCTGCACAAGCGCCTGATGAGACGCAGCCTGGCGAGCCTGCCGCCGCTCCTGACCATGGAATCGCTGCTGTTCCGCATGTTGCTGCTCGGCTTCATCCTGCTGACGCTGACCGTCGGCAGCGGCGTTTTCTTTTCCGAAGCCCTGTTCGGCAAGCCGCTGTCGCTGGATCACAAGACCCTGTTCGCCTTTGCCTCCTGGGGCATTTTCGCGACCTTGCTGATCGGCCGGCACGCCTGGGGCTGGCGCGGCAAGCGGGCATTGCGCTGGACACTGGCAGGATTCGCCCTGCTGATCCTCGCTTATGTCGGTAGCCGCTTCGTTGCCGAAGTCATACTCGGGCGCCCCTGATTCGTGGATGAAATCTCCCTGTCGGCAATGCTGACGGTACTGGCGGTGTTGCTCGCCATCTCCGCCTTTTTCTCGCTCAGCGAAACGGCGATGATGGCCTCGAACCGCTTTCGCCTGCGCCACCTCGCCCAAACCGGGCACCATGGCGCCGCCAAGGCACTGGCCCTGCTCGACCGCACCGACAAGATGCTCGGCGTCATCCTGCTCGGCAACAATCTGGTCAACTCGGCCGCCGCCACGCTGGTCAGTGTGATCGCTATCGAACTGTTCGGCGAAGAAAAGTGGGCGCTCGGGGCCGGCACGCTGGTGGTGACCTTTGCCATTCTCGTGTTCTCCGAAATCACCCCAAAAATCATCGGCGCCACCTATGCTGATCGCCTGGCCGTTGTTCTCGGCTACGCGTTGACACCGCTGCTGCGTTTTTTCTATCCGGCCGTCTGGTTCATCAACCTGTTCGCCAGCGGACTGCTGCGCCTGCTTCGTCTGTCCCCGACGCCGGCCAATGAAGCCGTACAGCTCTCCCCCGAGGAGCTGCGCAGCCTGGTCCTCGAATCGTCCCACCTGATGCCCCAGAAGCACCGCGCCATTCTCTCCAGCCTCTTCGAACTCAACAGCATCACGGTGGAAGACGTGATGACGCCTCGCGGCAGCATCGAAATCCTCGATCTCGACCTGCACTGGGACGAAGTGCGCGATCAGCTGGCGACCAGCCACCACAGCCGTCTCCCGGTTTGCCGCGAGTCGCTGGATCAACTCGTCGGCGTGCTGCCCGTTCGCCGCCTGCTCGGCAACATCGGCGACCCGGATTTCGACGAAGTCGCGCTGCTCTCCCAGTTGCAATCCCCCTATTACATTCCTGCCGGAACAGCCGTCTTCTCGCAACTGGCTTTTTTTCAGGAAAACCGCCAGCGGATCGGTTTCGTCGTAGACGAGTACGGGGAAATACTTGGCCTGCTGACGCTGGAAGACATCATCGAAGAATTCGTCGGCGAGTTCACGACGTCCATGCCAGGATTGGGCTATTCGCTGACCTGGGAAGCGGACGGCAGCGCGATTGTCGAGGGCTCGCGCCAGTTGCGCGATATCAACCGCATGCTCGGCCTGCAATTTCCGCTGGATGGGCCCAAAACCCTCAACGGCCTGATCCTCGAGTACTTTCAGGACATTCCGGAAGCCGGCGTCAGCATCAAGTTGACCGGCATCGCCGTGGAAATCTTGCAGACCCAGGACCGCAGCGTCGTCACGGCCCGCATTTTCAGGCCTGCCAGCCACTGACCCGCCCCTGCACTGTCTTTACAAACCGGGGGCTACGTAGCATCATCGCTCAATCTAAACGGCATCTGACGCGTAACCAATGTCTGCTACACCTCAAGCAAGCCCCCTAAGCGGACTCGCCCGCGCCCTGGTCCAGGCGGGAAGGCTCAAGGAAGCCGAGGCGGAGCAGTTGCTTGTCCAGGCCAATCACGAGAAGCGCTCGCTGATCGAACAGATCATCGCCAGCCAGAAGATTTCATCGCTGGACCTCGCCCGCTTTGTCGCCGACACTTTCGGCTACCCGCTGCTTGATCTGGCTGTCTATGACGAAGCCCATATTCCAGGCAATGCCATTGATCGCAAGCTAATGGCCACCCACCGGGTCATTCCGCTGAACAAGCGGGGCAATCGGCTTTCCGTAGCCATTGCCGACCCGACCAACCTGCGTGCTCTGGACGAGATTCGTTTTCAGACCGGCCTCGGTGTCGATCCCATTGTTGTCGAACACCAGAAGCTGGTGCCGCTTGTTGCCAAACATTCCGAATCTGCCGAAGAAACACTGAAAAGCCTGACAGTCGACGATATCAATCTCGACTTCCTCGATGAGGAGTCAGCCGCCAAGACAGACGACGCGGCATCGCAGGAAATCGACGATGCGCCGGTCGTCAGGTTCATCCAGAAAATGCTGCTCGACGCAATCAACGACGGCGCATCTGACATTCATTTCGAGCCCTACGAGAAGTATTACCGCATTCGTGTCCGCGTCGACGGTGTCTTGCGTGAAGTCGCCACGCCACCGCTGGCGATCAAGGAAAAAATCGCCTCGCGGATCAAGGTCATTTCCCGCTTGAATATCGCCGAAAAGCGGATACCGCAGGATGGGCGGATGAAACTGGTACTCTCGAAAAACCGGGCCATCGATTTCCGCGTCAGCACCTTGCCGACACTGCAGGGCGAGAAGATCGTGTTGCGTATTCTCGACCCGACCTCGGCAACGCTCGGGATCGAAGCCCTTGGCTACGAACCCGAGCAGAAGGCGGTTCTCCTGGATGCAGTCAGCCGCCCCTACGGCATGGTGCTGGTCACCGGACCGACAGGCTCTGGGAAGACGGTTTCGCTATACACATGCCTCAACATCCTGAACAAGGATGGCGTCAACATCTCCACCGCCGAAGACCCGGCGGAAATCAACCTGGCCGGCATCAACCAGGTCAATGTCGACGACAAGGTGGGGCTGACTTTTGCGACGGCACTCAGGGCGTTTCTGCGCCAGGATCCGGACATCATCATGGTCGGCGAAATTCGCGACCTGGAAACAGCGGAAATCGCCATCAAGGCTGCCCAGACCGGCCATATGGTCATGTCTACGCTGCACACCAACGACGCGCCGGCGACGCTGACCCGCCTGATGAACATGGGGGTGCCGACCTTCAACATCGCCTCCAGCGTCCTGCTGATCACAGCCCAGCGCCTGGCGCGTCGGCTGTGCACCTGCAAGAAGCCGATCGACGTACCGAACCAGGCACTGCTGGACGCCGGGTTCACCGAGGCCGACCTCGATGGCTCATGGACCCTCTACGGCCCCGGCAGCTGCGAACGCTGCAAGGGCACCGGCTACAAGGGGCGGGTCGGCATCTATCAGGTCATGCCGATAACCGAAGCGATACAGCGACTGATCATGAGTGGTGCGGGGGAAATGGATCTGGCCGAACAAGCAGCACGCGAGGGGGTGAAAAATCTTCGCGAGTCCGGCTTGCTGAAGGTAAAACAAGGCCTGACCTCGCTCGACGAGGTTCTGAGCACAACGAACGTATAACGGGGAAGGACAACGGATGGCTACTGCCGCAAAACCCAGGATTCTTGTGGTCAAGGAGTACACCTATCTCTGGGAGGGAAAGAATCGGGATGGCAAAGTGGTCCGCGGGGAAATGCGCGCTGCCAGCGAGGCGGTGGTTCAGACCAGTTTGCGCCGCCAAGGCATTTTCAACGCCAAGGTAAAAAAAGCCCGCTTCAAGGTCGGCGGCAAGGTCAGCGAAAAGGACATTTCGTTGTTCACGCGCCAACTCGCGACGATGATGAAATCCGGCGTGCCATTGTTGCAGGCGTTCGACATCGTCGGCCGCGGCCATGCCAACCCAGCGGTCGCCAAACTTTTGCTGGATATCAAGGCCGACGTCGAAACCGGCAGTTCGCTCTCCCAGGCCTTCCGGAAATATCCGCTATATTTCGATGCGCTCTACTGCAATCTCGTAGCAGCCGGCGAGCAGGCCGGTATTCTCGACACGCTGCTCGAACGCCTGGCGACCTACAAGGAGAAGATTCTCGCCATCAAGGGCAAGATCAAGTCCGCACTGTTCTACCCGATCGCCGTCATCGTGGTTGCCTTCATCATCACCGCGGTCATCATGATTTTCGTCATTCCGGCGTTCAAGGACGTCTTCAAGAGCTTCGGCGCCGACCTTCCGGCACCGACCCTGCTGGTGATCGCCATCTCGGATTTCTTTGTCGCCTACTGGTGGGCGATCTTCGGCATCATCTTCGGCGGGCTCTACGCTTTCTTCGAAGCTTGGAAGCGGTCGGAGAAAGTGCAAATGGCCATGGACAGAATGCTGCTCCGGCTCCCCATCTTTGGCGACATCATCCGCAAGGCGGTCATTGCGCGCTGGTCACGGACGCTGTCCACCATGTTCGCCGCCGGCGTGCCGCTGGTCGAATCCCTCGACTCGGTCGGCGGCGCAGCCGGCAACTATGTCTATAAGAATGCCACCAAGCAGATCCAGGGCGAAGTTTCCACCGGTACGAGCCTGACGAACGCCATGACCAACGTCAATCTGTTCCCCAACATGGTCACGCAGATGGTCGCCATCGGCGAAGAGTCCGGCGCGCTGGACTCGATGCTCTCCAAGGTCGCCGACTTTTTCGAACAGGAAGTCGATGACGCCGTCGAGGCAATGTCCAGCCTGATGGAACCGATCATCATGGTGGTGCTCGGCACCCTGATCGGCGGTATGGTCGTCGCCATGTACCTGCCCATCTTCAAGCTGGGTGCTGTGGTCTGATGCCTGTCGAGTCACTGGGCGGCCTAGCTGCCGTTGCCGGGCTGCTCGGCTTGTGTGTCGGGAGCTTCCTCAACGTCGTGATCCATCGTCTGCCCAGGATGATGGAACAGGACTGGCAAGCGCAATGTGCGGATTTGCGGGGTGAAACACTGTCGACCGCAACAGCCCTGACACTGGCCCGTCCACGCTCCCGCTGCCCGTCCTGCGGCCATCAAATCTCTGCTCTCGAGAACATCCCGATCGTCAGCTATCTGCTCTTGCGTGGCCGGTGTTCGAGTTGCGCGACACCAATATCCCTGCGCTACCCGCTGGTCGAGGCGATCACCGGGCTGTTTTCCGCATACGCAATCTGGCATTTTGGGCCGACACTGCAGGGCGCTGGCGCCTTGTTGCTGATCTGGGCACTGATCGCCCTGACGGGAATCGACTTCGACACACAACTGCTCCCTGACTCGATCACCCTGCCGCTGCTCTGGCTCGGACTAGCCTTCAACCTTGCCGGCACCTATGTCGATCTTTTTTCGGCCGTGATCGGCGCGATGACCGGTTACCTGACCCTGTGGTCGGTTTTCTGGCTGTTCAAGCTGGCGACCGGCAAGGAGGGCATGGGTTTCGGCGATTTCAAGCTGCTCGCCGCCTTGGGCGCCTGGCTGGGCTGGCAGATGCTGCCGGCCATCATCCTGCTCTCCTCGGTCGTCGGTGCCGTCGTCGGCATCTGCCTGATTGTCGCCACGCGGCACGGGCGGAATACCCCCATTCCGTTTGGCCCGTATCTCGCCGCTGCTGGCAGCATCACCCTGTTTTGGGGGCCGCAACTCACCCGCAGCTATCTCGGCTTGATGGGTTGAAATTTTCGCCCAGAGCCAAAACTTAAACTAGCCGAACTTCTCGGTTACAATTCAAGGTTTTGGAGGATTCCCATGCCGATTTACGAATATCGCTGTGACGCCTGCGGCTTCCAGAAAGAACATCTGCAAAAGATGAGCGAGCCGCAGCTCACAACCTGCCCCGAATGCGGCAAGGAAAGCTACAGCAAACAGCTTTCGGCCGCCGGGTTCCAGCTCAAGGGCAGTGGCTGGTATGCCACGGATTTCAAAGGTAGCAAGCCGGCAGCGAAAGCCGACAGCACCCCCCCCTGCCAGGGCGGTTCGGGAGCATGCACTCCGTGCGCGGCCAGCTGATCAAGCGCTACTTCATCACCGGACTCCTGATCTGGGTTCCGCTGGTCATTACCGGCTGGGTACTGTCGTTCATCGTCAGTACGCTGGACCAATCGCTGCGTCTGCTGCCCGAGGCAGTTCATCCGCAAACGCTGTTTGGCTTCCAGATTCCCGGTGCCGGCGCGCTGCTGACGCTGGCCATGATTCTGCTGACCGGCCTGCTTGCCGCCAATTTCATCGGCCAGAAGCTGGTCGTCTGGTGGGAAATGCTTCTGGCGCGTATTCCGGTGGTCAATTCGGTCTACAACAGCGTCAAGCAGGTATCGGACACCCTCTTTTCGTCCAACGGTAACGCCTTCCGCAAGGCATTGCTGGTCCAGTACCCGCGCGAAGGCAGCTGGACCATCGCCTTCCTGACTGGCAAGCCCGGCGGCGATGTCGTCAATCACCTTGACGGCGAATATGTCAGCGTTTATGTGCCAACCACGCCGAACCCGACTTCCGGGTTTTTCCTGATGATGCCCAAGCGCGATGTCGTCGAACTCGACATGACCGTCGACGAAGCCCTCAAATACATCATCTCTATGGGTGTCGTGGCCCCGCCGGCGCACACCCGCGTCATCACCAACACCTAGAATCAAACCGGAAAGCTTCATGCGTACCCATTACTGCGGACAACTCAACGCCGCCCTCGACGGGCAAATCGTCACCCTGTGCGGCTGGGCCCATCGCCGGCGCGACCACGGCGGCGTCATCTTCATCGACCTGCGCGACCGCGAAGGCTTGGCCCAGGTCGTCTGCGACCCGGATCGTGCCGACACCTTCAAGATCGCCGAATCGGTCCGCAACGAGTTCTGTCTGAAGATCACCGGCAAGGTGCGTCCGCGCCCGGCCGGCACAACCAATGCCAACTTGGCCTCCGGCGAGATCGAAATCCTCTGCCATGAGATCGAGGTGCTGAACCCGGCCATCACGCCGCCGTTCCAGCTCGACGAAGACAACCTCTCCGAGAACGTCCGCCTGCTGCACCGCGTGATCGACCTGCGCCGGCCGCAGATGCAAAGCAACATGATGCTGCGCTACAAGACAGCACGCGCCTTCCGCCGCTTCCTCGACGACCACGGCTTCATCGACATCGAAACGCCGATGCTGACCAAGTCCACGCCGGAAGGCGCACGCGACTACCTGGTGCCGTCGCGCGTCCATCCCGGCCAGTTCTTCGCCCTGCCGCAATCGCCGCAATTGTTCAAGCAGCTGCTGATGGTCGCCGGTTACGACCGCTACTACCAGATCGTCAAATGCTTCCGTGACGAAGACCTGCGCGCCGACCGCCAGCCGGAATTCACCCAGGTCGATATCGAGACCTCGTTCATGACCGAGGAGCAGATCACCGGCCTGATCGAACAACTGATCCGCTCCGTCTTCAAGGACACCATCGACGTCGACCTGCCGAATCCCTTCCCGCGCATGACCTATGCCGAGGCGATGAACCGTTTCGGCTCCGACAAGCCCGATCTGCGCGTCACCCTCGAACTCACCGAAGTCACCGACGCTGTCAAGGACGTTTCCTTCAAAGTCTTCGCCGGCGTCGCCAACAGCGAGAACGGCCGCGTCGCCGCCATGCGCATCCCCGGCGGCGCCAGCCTGACGCGTGGCGAGATCGACGAATACACCAAGTTCGTCGGCATCTACGGTGCCAAGGGACTGGCCTACATCAAGGTCAATGACGTCACGCAACTCAACGAAAGCGGCCTGCAAAGCCCGATCGTCAAGAACCTGCATGAAAATGCCCTCAAAATCATCGTCGACCGCACCCAGGCCCAATCCGGCGACCTGATCTTCTTCGGCGCCGACAAGGCCAAGGTGGTCAACGACGCCTTGGGTGCGCTGCGCGTCAAGCTCGGCCACGAGAAGGGCTTCCTCAACGGCAAGGCCTGGGAACCGCTGTGGGTCGTCGACTTCCCGATGTTCGAGTACGACGAGGACGACAAGCGGTGGACCGCCTGCCACCACCCGTTCACCAGCCCGAAGGACGAGCACGTCGCGCTGCTGCAGAGCGATCCGGGCAAGTGCCTGGCCAAGGCCTACGACCTGGCGCTCAACGGCTGGGAAATCGGCGGCGGCTCGGTGCGTATCCACCGCGCCGAAATCCAGGAAACCGTCTTCCAGGCGCTCAACATAGGCCCCGAGGAACAGCAGGCCAAGTTCGGCTTCCTGCTCGACGCGCTGAAGTACGGCGCCCCGCCGCACGGCGGCCTGGCCTTTGGTCTCGACCGCATCGTCACCATGATGACCGGCGCCGAATCGATCCGCGACGTGATCGCCTTCCCCAAGACCCAGCGCGCCCAGTGCCTGCTGACCGACGCCCCGAGCGCCGTCGACGAGAAGCAATTACGCGAACTGCACATTCGCCTGCGCCAGAAGGTCGAAACCCAGGTCGAAGTCGAAAAGGCCTAAGCCGGCATGGCAAGCTGGCTGCGCCTCCTGATCGTCGCCTGGCTGGCGATCGGGAGCGTGCTGGGCTTGGCGCGCGAGAATGTTGCGGTCGACTGGATTGCGGCGGCCGAATTGCCCTACGAGGCACAGCAGACGCTTGTCCTCATCAAGAATGACGGGCCTTTCCCCTATTCGCGCGACGGCATTGTCTTCGGCAACTACGAAAAACGCCTGCCGCTCCGCCAGCGCGGCTACTACCGCGAATACACTGTCAAGACACCGGGTAGCCGCGATCGCGGTGCCCGCCGCATCATCGCCGGACGGGCGGACGAGTTCTACTACACCGACGACCATTACCGCTCCTTCAGGCGCATCCGGGAATAGCCCATGAGCGAACAACTTTTCAACAGTGCAGAACGGTCCGGGATCTATTACCTGGCGGCCACTCGCCGCCACATGATCGAGAAAGCCGCCCGGCCGCCTGGCTTCCACATTTGGCACCTGGAAATCGCCCCCGGGCAGATGGCTGCTGCGGTGCTCGAGCAGATCGGCAAGATCCTGCCTTTCCCTGAATGGTACGGTGCGAATTTCGACGCCCTGCATGATTGCCTGACCGACCCCCAATGCCTGCCCGGCAATGGCCATATCCTGACCATCGCCGGCAGCGACAATCTGCGTACCAGTGATCCGGAAGGTTTCGCCACCTTGCTGGACGTATTCAAGGCGGCGGCCGATGAGTTGCGTCAGACGGGCACTCCGCTCTGGATCCTGCTCGACAGGAACGCTCCCGGTATCCGCTCGCTGCCGGTGGCATGACAGGGTTCAAGCAACCCGTTTCGGTTCTCGTCGTCATTTACACACCGGCGCTCGAGGTGCTGCTGCTGGAGCGTGCCGCCCACCCCGGCTTCTGGCAATCGGTCACCGGCAGCCGCGAGGCCGACGAAGCACTGATCGCCACGGCCTGCCGCGAAGTGGCCGAAGAAACCGGGATCGACACCGTCCGCCACCGGCCGCAAGACTGGCAGATCACCAATACTTTCGAGATTTTTGCCCAATGGCGCCACCGTTACGCGCCCAATGTCACGCAGAACACCGAACATGTTTTCGGCCTGCTGCTTCCCGAGCGCTGCGATATCGTCATCGCCCCCGGCGAACATCGCGACTGGACCTGGATGCCCTGGCAGCAGGCCGCCACCCGCTGCTTTTCGTGGAGCAACCGCGACGCCATCCTGCAATTGCCGCAACGACTGGCACCTGATCCGCAACGCGCATCCTGAAGCGCCCCCTTCGAATACCGTTTTCCGCCACGCCGGTTCCTCCACCGGGACACTTGAAACCCCGAAGACACCCCCTATATTGGTCTCAGCAACAACTGATCAACAAAGGAGACCACCATGGCAAACATCACCCGACTCGACCCCCTCGACGACCTGTTCCGTGGCTTTTTTGTCCGGCCCGTCGATTTCAATGGCACAACCCAACAGCCGCCCACCATCAAGATGGACGTCAAGGAACAGGGCGACAACTACCTTGTCCATGCCGAACTGCCCGGCGTCAAGAAGGAAGACATCCATGTCGTCGTCGACGGCAACCAGGTATCGATCAGCGCCGAGATCAAGCAGGAAAAGGAAATCAAGGAAGGCGAGCGCGTCCTGCGTTCCGAACGCTATTTTGGCAAGGTATCGCGTTCATTCCAGCTGGGCCAGGAAATCGACGATGCCAAGGCGGCGGCCAAGTTCAACGAAGGCGTCCTCGAGTTGACCCTGCCCAAGCGCGCCGCCAGCCCGAACAAGCGGCTGACCGTCGAATAATCGGCGGCATGCACGACGAAAAGGCCGGACCCCGTTCCGGCCTTTTTCTTTGTACAATCCGCGCCAAATCCAACGGAGTCAGCCATGAGCATCGAAGACCTCACCCCCGGCATCAAGGCCGCCGTTCTGGCCGAAGCCCTGCCCTACATCAAGCGTTTCCACGGCAAGACCATCGTCGTCAAGTACGGCGGCAATGCGATGACCGACGAGCATTTGAAGAGCTGCTTCGCGCGTGACGTCGTACTGCTCGAACTGGTCGGCTTCAATATCGTCGTCGTTCACGGCGGCGGCCCGCAGATCGAGAACCTGCTGGCCCGTGTCGGCAAGAAGGGTGAATTCGTCCAGGGCATGCGCGTCACCGACGCCGAGACCATGGAAGTAGTCGAAATGGTGCTCGGCGGCCAGGTCAACAAGGACATCGTCAACCTGATCAACCAGCATGGCGGCAAAGCCGTCGGCCTGACCGGCAAGGATGGCAACTTCATCCGCGCCAAAAAGCTGATGCTGGAAGACAAGGACAATCCGGGCGACCTGATCGACGTCGGCCAGGTCGGGCAGATCACCCAGATCGACCCGTCGCTGATCGACCATCTCGACAAGGGCGCCTTCATCCCGGTCATCGCGCCGATCGGTGTCGGCAAGGATGGCGAAACCTACAACATCAACGCCGACGTCGTCGCCGGCAAGATCGCCGAAGTGCTCAAGGCCGAAAAACTGGTACTGCTGACCAACACGCCGGGCGTCCTCGACAAGGATGGCAACCTGATCACCGGCATCACCCCCAAGCAGATCGACGACATGGTCGCGGACGGCACGCTGTCCGGCGGCATGCTGCCGAAGATCGGCTCGGCCCTCGATGCCGCGCGCAACGGCGTCAAGGGCGTGCACATCATCGACGGCCGCGTCGAACACGCGCTGCTGCTGGAAATTCTGACCGACCACGGGGTCGGAACGATGATCAAGTCGCACTAAATGAAGTCCGGTCGCACCTGGCTGTTCGACCTCGACAACACCCTCCACAACGCGACCCCCCACATCTTTCCCCACATCAACCGCTCGATGCGCGACTACATCGAGCGGCATCTGGGCGTCGACCGGCACGAAGCGACGCGCATCCGGCAGGATTACTGGGTGCGCTACGGCGCCACGCTGCTCGGCCTGATCCGCCATCACGGCACCGACCCCGATCATTTCCTGCGGGAAACGCACCAGTTTCCCGATCTGCGCCGCTTGGTCGTCTTCGAGCGCCCGGTCATCCACGCCCTGCGTCGCCTGCACGGGCGCAAGATCATCTTTTCCAACGCGCCGCGCCACTACGCCGAGGCCATCCTCGAAATCACCGGCCTGGATGCCTGCTTCGACGCCGTCTATTCGGTCGAAAACGTCCGTTACCAGCCCAAGCCGATGCTCGCCGGCTTCCGCACGCTGCTGCGCGCAGAACGGCTCGACCCGCGACGCTGCATCATGGTCGAGGATAGTCTCGCCAACCTCATCGCCGCCAAGAAACTCGGCATGAAGACCGTGTGGGTAAGCACTAGCTACCGCCGCTCACCCAGCGTCGATCAAAAAATCACCTCGGTGCTCGAACTTCCGGAACGCTGCGGTCGACTATAATTTTTGGGCAAAATCCAAAAACCATAACGGAGGGAGACAAGACCATGGCGACCAAGCCCGGCGAACGCCGCCTGCAAATTCTGCAAACCCTGGCCCAGATGCTGGAAACGCCCAAGGGGGAGAAGATCACCACCGCCGCCCTCGCGGCCAAACTGGAATGCTCCGAAGCCGCGCTCTATCGCCACTTCGCCAGCAAGGCCCAGATGTTCGACGGACTGATCGAATTCATCGAACAGAGCCTGTTCGGCGTAATCAACCAGATCACCTCCGAAGAAACCCAGGGGCTCAAGCAGGTCGAACTGATCCTCGGCCTGTTGCTGCGCTTCGCCCAGAAAAATCGCGGCATGACGCGCGTGCTGATCGGCGACGCCCTGAGCAATGAAAACGAACGCCTGCAGGCGCGCATCAATGCCCTGCTCGACAAGATCGAGGCGGCCCTGAAACAGGCGCTGCGCATCGCCGCGGCGCAGGAAAACCTCAAGCCGGACGCCGATTTCGGCGCACTGGCCAACTTGCTGCGCTGTTACGTCATCGGCCGCTGGGAACAATATGCGCGCAGCGGTTTCGTCCGCGAGCCGCTGGCGCAATGGCCGCAGCAGTGGCCGATGCTTTACTTCGCCTGCCTGTCGCAGTCCGGGGTGCCGGCCAGCGCCTGAAACACGAAAGGGCGGCCATGCCGCCCTTTCTGCTGGAAAAACTTTACCTCAGCGCTTGAGATACTCGGCCGCGTCCAGCGCGAAATAGGTCAGGATGCCGTCGGCACCGGCCCGCTTGAAGGCCAGCAGGCTTTCCAGCACGCAAGCTTCTTCGTTCAGCCAGCCGTTTTGTGCCGCAGCCTTCAACATCGCATACTCGCCGCTAACCTGATAGGCATAGGTCGGCACCTTGAACTCGTCCTTGACCCGCCGCACGATGTCCAGGTACGGCATGCCCGGCTTGACCATGACCATGTCGGCACCCTCTGCCAGATCGAGCGCGACTTCCTTCAGCGCCTCGTCGGTATTGGCCGGGTCCATCTGGTAGGTGTATTTGTTGCCCTTGCCGAGGTTCGCCGCCGAACCGACCGCGTCGCGGAACGGGCCGTAGAAGGCGGAAGCATACTTGGCCGAATAAGCCAGAATCCGCGTATAAATTTGCCCGGCCTCATTCAGTTCGGCGCGGATGCGGCCGATGCGGCCGTCCATCATGTCCGACGGCGCCACCACATCAGCCCCGGCTTCGGCATGACACAAGGCCTGCTTGGCCAGCACTTCCAGCGTCTCGTCGTTCAGCACGTAGCCCGTCTCGTCGATCAGGCCATCCTGCCCGTGGCTGGTGTAGGGGTCGAGCGCCACGTCGGTGATCACGCCCAGTTCCGGGAATTCGCGTTTCAGCGCCCGCACGACGCGCGGCACCAGGCCCCGGCTGTTGAATGCCTCTTCCGCCCCCAGCGACTTCAGCGAGCCATCGACTACCGGAAATAGCGCCAGCGCCGGAATTCCGAGCTTTGCCGCCCGCTCGGCGGTTTTCAGCAGCACATCGAGCGACTGCCGTTCGACGCCCGGCATCGATGCCACTTTCTCGCTGCGACCGTCGCCTTCGAGGACAAAAACGGGGTAAATGAAGTCGTCGACCGTAAGCACCGACTCGCGCATCAGCCGACGGGAAAAATCATCGCGCCGCATCCGGCGCATGCGGGTTCCAGGAAAATGCCCGGTAGCACTCATGGTTTTGACCTCAAATCATTCAGATTGCAGATTTTCGTTCGCTGTGGAACTTTTCGCATTGACCCACGTCAGAGTCAGCAGATGGCACGCGCTGTCTCCCGCTTCACCTCCCTGAGCGGGTGCCTTGACCACGTTAAGGCATTTTGGCCCCCGGACCCCCCTTATCCGGGGGCCTTTTGTTTTCCGGCATTTTTTTCTCGATCCCCAGCCACCCGGCCAATACAGTCTCCGCCTCCTCGACCCCCGTCTTTTTCAGGCTGGAGAAGAGCTGCACCGAATACAGCTCGGCATCGCCCCAGGTCGCCAGCTCCGCCTTGACCGAACGCAGCGCTTTCGTCTGCTCCTGTCGACTCAGCTTGTCGGCCTTGGACAGCAGTACATGGATGGGACGTCCCGTCGGGCGGAACCAGTCGATCAGGCGCAGATCGAGATCGGTCAGCGGCCGGCGGATATCCATGATGACGACCAGACCGGCCAGTTGCTCCCGCTTGCTGAGATAGGGGCCGATCAGCCCCTCCCACTGCGAGCGGATTGCTTCCGGCGCCTTGGCATATCCGTAACCGGGCAGGTCGACAAAGTATTTGCCGTCTGACAGCGTGAAGTAATTGAGATGCTGGGTGCGGCCGGGTGTCTTGCTGACATACGCCAGGCGGACACGCCCGGCCAGCGTATTGATTGCGGAAGACTTGCCGGCATTGGAGCGCCCGGCAAAGGCGACTTCACGAACGGAGTCTTGCG
>WBZX01002012.1_pt1 | contig 14431 bp, 6 predicted proteins | sample 5204211 | NCBI WGS metagenome assembly WBZX01 (sample SAMN12344362, study PRJNA552823) | activated sludge metagenome | biome: Activated sludge suspended growth; feature: Nitrification reactor; material: Wastewater; isolation source: activated sludge from nitrification reactor of wastewater treatment...
CACTCAGGGACAGGTTGACATCCTGGATATCAACCTGGATCAACCCATCGCCACCTTGAAAACAAGCTCGCCTGGTCACGGCGTTCTCGGTGCCCTTGCCCTCTCACCTGACCGTTCACGTTTGTTTGTGGGAACCACTGAACCAGCCATCGAGGTATGGGAGGTTGCTTCGCGAAAGCTCCTGAACAAATTGATCGAACTGAAACAACCAGTTTGTCAATTAGCTGTTTCATCTGATGGGTTAACCCTCGCAAGTATCTCTTGCTTTCCCTTGCTCACTAGCAGTCCCGGTGCAGCAGCAATCCCTGATCGTCGCCTGGTATTGTGGAACACTAACACATTGAAAGTGAAGGGCATCATCAAGGAGCCTACTGCCAGCCCTATTACTTGTCTCGCCTTTTCGCCCAAACAACCTCAAGTGTTATTTGCCGGATCGCAAACGGGCCACCTGCAATGGTGGGATACCTCGACTTTGCAACGAATTGGTGACCAAGCAGAGCCTTACCCGTTAGGCTTCTTTGCCTGCTTCTCCAAGGATGGCAATTCCGTTCATCTGACAACGGGTAAACCTGACATCGCGACCTGGACTCCTTCTATCCCCCATGTCAGCACTCGAATTGGGGAGATTTGGAGCTTGGCCATTTCGCCTGATGGTAAGACGCTTGCCATCGGTGCTGATGACGAACTTAACACCAGTCATCATGGGTTGTACCTCAATGACATTGCATCGCCAGATGCCACTCGATGGAGTAATCCCGGACATCAGGCCACTGTGAGTGCAGTTGCTTACTCGCCTAATGGTGAGTCACTCTTTACGACAGGCCTGGATGGCAAGCTGAAACGCTGGAACGCCAGCACCATGAAGACTGATTGGGAAATCGACGCTCATACGCCAAGAGGCATTCGTGAGCTGGCTGTTTCACCTGATGGCATGCTGTTGGCCACCAGCGGCCTTGATGGTATGGTACTGCTCTGGGATGCCAGCACTGGAAAATCCTTTGGTAAAGTTCCTGTGAAATCGGGGCTCAACCCCATCGATCTGGCGTTCCATCCTAATCAGCCCTGGTTGGGCATCGCAGGTGGTGAGACCGTGGAAGTATGGGATCATGTGAGAAAGAAAACCGTATTGCAGGCTGATCAACTAGGGAATGTTTCATGCCTGGCATTCGATGTGGATGGCGAACGGCTCTATGTGGGGGGAAAGAAACCCATCATTCATGTGTTCGACATGGTAACCAAAACCCTGCAATCGACACTGAGTACCACCACTGCTGCAGCCATTGTGGTTTCACCGGATAACAAGACTGTTGCCAGTTCTTCGATGAATGGTGAAGTGCGTTTGTGGTACGCTCCCACCAGCCAGGAGTTGGCGACGATCAAGACGAGTGCCCAGATCATCAACGCCTTGGTCTTCAGCCCCGATGGTCGAAAGTTGTTCGCTGGCAGCAGGGACGGGAAACTGATGTGGTGGGGCGGGGAATAACAGAGGCTCAAAACTCCACTCATAATACCCGCTCCGCATCCCCGTTTCTACGGACAACACTCCCTCCAACCCCTAAAATAACCGTTCATATTTACTGAAGGCGATCAAGGATTCTCGCTGCATGTCTGATACTTTGCCTCCTGAAGTTCCACCCACTGACGGTACTGCACTGGCTGTTCCTGCTCCCGATTCCAACGGGCGAGTTCAGCCGCTGAACATCGAATCCGAGCTGAAGGATAGCTATCTCAGCTACGCCATGTCAGTTATCGTCAGTCGAGCATTGCCGGATGTTCGAGATGGCCTCAAACCCTCTCAACGTCGCATCCTGGTGGCAATGAATGATCTGAACCTCAGCCCCTCCGCCAGCCGAATGAAGTGTGCCAAGATCACTGGTCAAACCACGGGCGATTACCACCCGCACGGCACGATGGCTGTTTACGACACGCTAGTCCGCATGGCTCAGGACTGGGTGATGCGGCACGTCCTCATTGACAAGCAAGGCAACTTCGGCTCGCTCGCTGGCCTACCCCCCGCTGCTGAACGATATACCGAAGCTCGCTTAAGTGGCTTCGCTTCTGAAATGCTGGCCGATCTCGACAAAGATACTGTCGATATGGTGCCTAACTACGATGGTCGTGTTAAAGAACCGATGGTTCTCCCCAGCCGCTTCCCCAACCTGCTGGTGAACGGCTCGGGCGGTATCGCGGTTGGCATGGCAACCAGCATTCCGCCCCATAACCTGCGTGAAGTCTGCACTGCCTGCATTCGTCTGATTGATAACCCCAATGTGGGCATTGATGAACTGATCAAAGATGTCCCCGGCCCCGATTTCCCCACCGGTGGCATCATCTGTGGTCGTCAAGGCATCTACGATGGCTACCGCACCGGTCGTGGCAAAGTTGTCATCCGGGCTCATGCCAAGATCGACGAAGAAGGCAGCAAGACCCAGATCGTCATTACTGATATTCCATATCAGCAGACTCGCAACCGCATCATGGAAATGATCGGAGAAGCGATCAAGAGTGAAAAAATCACGGGCATAAGCGGCGCTCCTCGTGATGAATCGTCCGAACGCCAAGGTAAACCAGTCTACATTGTCTGCGATATCAAACGAGATGCAGACCCTAACCTGGTTCTGAATCAACTCTACCAGTTCACTCCGCTTCAAGAGACGTTCAGCGTCATTCTGCTGGCACTTGTGGACGGCCGTCCGCGCACACTCAATCTCAAACAGATGCTCGAAGAGTATCTCCGGCACCGTGTTCGAGTGATTCGCCGACGCACGGAATACCTCCTCAGGCAAGCCAAGCATCGTGCTCATATCCTCGAAGGCCAGCTCATCGCTATCGCCAGCATTGATGAAGTCATTGCAATCTGTCGAGCTGCACCAAGCCGAACGGAAGCGAAGAACCGGCTGGTCACGAACGAAGTATCTGCAGCAGTCATGGAGCGTGCTCTAGGTAAAGAACATTTTGATGCCCTCATTCGTGAAGTAGGCCCCAAGGCCAGCTTCACCATGACGGAAGAACAGGCCGAGGCTGTCGTTCGTTTGCAGCTCGGTCAGCTTGCAGCCCTTGAACGTGATGAAATCTTCAAGGAATATGCGGGCCTGCGATCCAAAATCAACGAGTATGAAACACTACTCAGTGATCAGAAAAACATCCTTGCTGTCGTTCGTAAAGACCTGACCGAAATCAGCGCCAAGTATGGTGAAGAACGTCGCACGACGATCATCGACGAAGGCCCAGGCCAAGTAAGACATGAAGACCTGATCACCGAAGAAATGAACGTGGTGACAATCAGTCACAATGGATACATCAAGCGATTGCCTTCCAATACCTACCGCAGCCAGAAGCGTGGTGGTCGAGGCATCATGGGTGGGCAGACGCGTGAAGACGATTTCATTGAGCACTTCTTTACCGCCTCGACACATGCCTACCTGCTCTTCTTTACCAACTTTGGGCAGGTCTACTGGCTGAAGGTATATGACATTCCCCAGATGAGCCGCACTTCTTCTGGACGTGCGTTGCCCAATGTCATTTCTCTGAAGCCTGATGAGAAGGTCAGTGCTGTCATCCCGGTCAGGCGATTTGAACCAGATCGCTATCTGCTGATCGCTACCAAGCGTGGTCTGGTGAAGAAAACCGCCCTTGAACTCTATTCACGCCCACGTGCCGGTGGCATTATCGGCATCAATCTTGAAGAAGGTGATTCACTGATCAACGCAGTTCTGGTTGGAGCTGGCGATGAAGTGGTTCTAGCCACCAAGCAAGGCATGGCCATCCGCTTCTCCGAAGCTGATGCCCGGCCGATGGGTCGCGATACCAAAGGTGTCAAAGGCATCAGCCTGCGAGGCGATGACGAAGTAGTCGGCCTGGCTGTGGCTGATCCCGATGGTCAACTTCTCACTGTGTGCCAGAAAGGTTATGGCAAACGTACTACTTTCGGTACCAGCGAAGCCAACCTGTCTGGTTCCACCGATGAAGAAGTACCCGAGACGACAGAAGCTCCAGAAGCGGAAGGCGATGAGAATTCTCCCAGCAACATGCGTTACCGCACTCAGCGACGTGGTGGCAAAGGACTTAAAGACATTCGCACCAGCGATCGCAATGGCCCGGTGGTGGCCACGATTGCCGTTCGGTCTACCGATGAAATCATTGTCATCACCCAGCATGGCATGGTGACCCGTATGAAAGTCGAAGACTTCCGCTCTATTGGGCGTAACACCCAAGGTGTTCGCTTAGTCAATCTTCAGGAAGGTGATCAGGTTGTGACAGCTGTGAAAATGGCTGAACTTGACGGCAGTGAAACCAACGGTGGTGATGAGGCTGAGACAACAACCGAAGAATCATAGCTCGCACTCAACCTCTTACTAACCCAAAGCGATGCTTTGGGTTTTTGCATTTAGAAAAATGAATATTTATCATGATACTAATTAATGTATGATAGCATCCACATTGCCAATTAAATATATTAAACATATTTGATATTTCACCAAAGCAACAGTAATACTACATCAGTTCCAAATCATCATTTGGATCAATCGTTCTTTTCATCCTTTTATGGAGGTTCCGATGAGTACGTATCGAGTCCGTAGCAAGCGATCAGCTTTCACGCTGATCGAATTGCTTGTCGTCATTGCCATCATTGCTTTGTTGATGGCTCTGCTGCTGCCCGCCATTCAAAAGGTGCGTGAAGCAGCCAACAAAATGCTCTGTGCCAGCAACCTCAGGCAACTCGCCACTGCTGCACACAACTACCACAACGACTACAGCCGTCTGCCACCAGGCTACCTGGGACCAATCCCGAACACTGCACCCTGGCCGGGTCTGGCTGCCACCAATCCTCAGCGATGGGGCTGGCTCACCATGTTGCTTCCTTACATCGAAGCGGACAACGTCTTCAAGCAACTCGTTGGTGATTTCACCATCGATGCCTACGGCAGACGATTTGATAACCCCACCACGAATCTGGTAGTAATCCGCACCATCATCAAGACTTTCCTATGCCCTTCTGATGATCTTCAGACCACTACCCCTGCCATTGGATACAACACTCGCCGTTATACCTACCACCTTGCAGCATCTGGGGCGAACAGCGGTGGTGCCTATTTCGCCGCTGCATCACTGGCAGGAACGGGATTGACCAACTATGTCGCTTCCTGCGGAGCAGGGCGCGGTGATAATAGCTTCTGGGGGCAGTGGGAAGGTGCCATGGGCAACCGTTCCAAGCTGACTCTGGGCCAGTTGACCGTTCAGGACGGCACCAGCAACACCATCTTTGCTGGCGAAACGCTGGGTGATCGCGTGGTACCAAGCCGCGATTTCGTCGAACCCTGGTATGATGTCGCCACCATGACCAGCATCTATGGAATTGGGCCTTCTCAAATCGATGGCAACGCCATCTTCAGCACCGGTGCCAATGGTGGAGCACACTATCTTAACTGGAGCTCCCGCCATGCTGCTGGCGCTCAGTTCGTGATGTGTGATGCTTCCGTTCGCACTATCCGTTATGGTAATACGTGGGTGATTCCAACTCTTCAGAATCCACCTAACGCTGCCACCCTCACCAGCGACTGGGGTCTGTTCATGCAGATGGCAGGCCGCAAGGATGGCTACAGCAACGACATCAGCTCTATTGCTGACTAACTTTTTCCAGCCCGAAGTGCCTTCGCATGTCGGGCTGTTTTCGTAGTTCCAATTCACTCGCTCAAGGAGATCTCCTTGTCACGTTTCATGACCGCACTCTTATTGGCTACTTTCATCATCGGCTGCTCGCAGAAGCCTATCGAAGCGCCCAAGGACACCAAAGTACCAACAGCTGGTGTTGTTGAAGGTGGCGACCGACCAGGAGCTGGCGCAAGTGGCCCGGGCATTCAACAAAAGAATCCTAAGTAGCTATCAACACAATCCAGCAGTAGGTTGTGGACTTCTTCCCAACCTACTTTGATGAATATTACTCATTAATTCTGACGCACTATCCATGATGAATACTGACGCTTGATTATGATTGTATCAACACGGCCAGAAACACATACTTCAGGAAACGGCCTTCGATACTTGATTCGATAGTCATAGCACAGGAAGGAATGAAGAAAGCCGCAACAACTGTTGCGGCTTCCTGATTCTAATGGGCGTTACAGGACTCGAACCTGTGACCCCCAGCGTGTCGAAATGGTTTGAAAGGCCACAAAAACACGGTAATGCCCCATGAATTCCAGGCTATTCCTGATTATATGACGCGCAAACTGTCATTTGCAAAAAAGTGCAAAAACAAACGGAAAAATGCATACCCGATTATAGTTGTCGGGAACTTTGCGGGAACTTTTTGTGAACGTCTGATCTAAATATATGTGTTATTTCGTACATAATAGTGGACAATTTTCTTTAACGGAGCATGCAACAATGAACCCACGAGAGGCCGATCTCTCAATGCTGCAGAATCGGAACTTCTGCACAGCAGATAATCTCTACGGGCAGTAATCGAGAAGTAGCAATTGTGAATCCACAGCACTTACTGGATTTCCAATCACTCTCTTGTGACATTGGTTTATTGCCGATCATGCAGCTTCAACTAGTGATGTCAAGATGTTTCGCCACCTTTTAAGTCGAGTCGAATCTGTTAGGTGATAATCGTTTTAAGCTTGGTAGTTGTGAATGTATGGAACCTCAATTGATAAGGACACATAGGGTCTTGCCTCCCCACATCTATGCAAGATGCGTAGATGTTCGATATGATAAGTAGCAGCAGAACGACATCCAACAGAAGACGATTCATCCGCCTTTTTACCTATCAATTGCAAGCCATAGGGTTTGCAAATTCCTGGAACTCATTATCAAGCGGTGAAGTGGCAGGTTTCTTCTTTGCATTGCGATCTCTCAATTGTCAGCAAGCACCCAAAGTTTGGGGTGCAAGTTGACATCAATGCTTGGTTCTGTAGCCGGGTAAGTCTGCGCTCTTCTTTGGGTTGCGGCAAAGCCCGCGTTACGAGCCCGTTGTAAAACCCTCTTGCTACCCCTTTAAGAGAAGTACATAAGGAGCAGTGGTCACGGAGGTTGAATACGTTGTCGATGGGCAAGCGGAAGGAATATCAGGGTGAGTTGTTCATCACGCCATCGGATTTGCCTACTGGCGAAGGTCATGTTTTGTACGTGCAGTTGAAGGCCTTCCTGGCTGAGCATGAGTTGACCAGCAGTTAGAAGACCTGTGTCGGGAGTATTACGACGACGGTTCGCAAGGAAGTCGCCCCTCGCTGCCACCCGGTATGAACTTCGTTGGTTTCTTTAAGGGCATCGCCAGCAGCCGAGGCATCGTCTGGCGTTGCCAGGATAACCTGTCGCTGCGTCGCGTCCTCGGCATTCCGATCACGCACAACACTCCAGATCACTCGACATTGTCATACCTGCGTCAACGCTGCGCGATCTCTCTGCACGAACAGGTGATGGGGATGATCCTGTCCATTGCTACGCAGAAGAAGCTGCTTCATGGCAAGCAACTCGTCGTGAGATGGGGATACGACCGGCGATTGGACCATAAGAGCCGGATGAGGCGAGAGTCTCATGTCCGTTTCCGTGAGGGCCTGGGGGTGTAATTCCCCCGGGCTACTCGACTCGTGGTGGGATTCCAGAACGTGGGGGACGCAAGGCGTTTTCTGGCGGACCTTCGGGAACGCCTGAAGCGATTCGGTCTTTGCCTGCATGCGAAACAGACCCGGCTGATTGAATTTGGGCGTTACGCCCAAGTCAATCGGCAGCAACGGGGCTTGGGCAAACCGGAGACCTTCGACTTTCTGGGGTTCACCCACATCTGTGGAAAACCTCGGAATGGCGAGGGCTTCTTGCTTTGCCGTCAGACGATCAAAGCACGGCTGCGTGCCAAGTTGCAAGAGGTGAAGACGACACTGATGAAGTATCGTCACACACCAGTTCCACAGCAAGGCCAGTGGCTGGGCTCAGTGGTACGAGGTTACTACCAGTACCATGCAATCTCGGGCAACATGCCAGCCATGGAAGCATTCCGGACGCAAGTGATTCGTGGCTGGCTCTTCGCCTTACGGCGACGGAGTCAACGCAGTCGCTTACCCTGGAAGCGATATCAAGGCTGGGTAAAACGTTGGATACCTTCACCTCGCGTCATGCATCCATACCCCAATGTGCGTTTTGACGCCAAGCACCCAAGGTAAGAACAGGATGCGGTAATTCCGCACGTCCGGATCTGTGCGGGGGCTGGCAGTAAGGCCAGTCCCTACCCGCGACCGATCAAGTCGTGGATTAAGTTACGGTTCATGACAAATATTAAACTACCCCATTGACTTCCACCCCAGCAACAAAGATACTCTCTTGCACCACAAGCTCATGTACGCTGTTTGAATCGATCTGACAGCTGACAACTGACTGATGAGAACCAGGGATGGGATTCCACCCAACACTAACCCCAGAAACGGCAAACACTCCCATCACCAAACAGAACTCGTCAGAGGTCAGTTCGGCGAGATCCCCGAATACCGGCGAGTCGATTTTATCGCCGAACTGGGTTCTAAACTGAAGGGCTGGAACTACGTCACCGCAGGCACGCAGCGAGATGCTTACTGCCCGGCGCTGGCAACGTCCATCGTGGGGAGTTTCCGCCTGGTGGCGGAAAACACGATGAGACGCTAAAGGCCAATGAACATTTTTGGAAATGACAATGAAGCTTGAAGCTGTATTGATAATGCCTTTTGCCGATCGTTTCAACGACGTTCACGAAGCAATTAAGGAAGCAATAGAATTAGTAAAGAAAAAACTTTCTAATGAGCATACTCATCCCAGAAAATCAGAACTGGAGCTCCTTGATCTGTATAGAGTCGACGACGGCTCTGGCGCCAAACCTATTATGGAAGAGCTGCTAACTCGAATGCAAACTGCTAGTTTGATTATAGCTGACATTAGCGGAAATAATCCAAATGTCATGTGGGAATTAGGATACGCCATGGCTTTAAACAAGGCAACAATTATTATTACATCCAGTCTAGATGAAGCCCCGTTTGATGCAAAGTCATTTCGCATAATGGATTACGAATTTGGCAATGTTAGTAACACACTAATTGAGCCATTAGCAAATGCAATTATCAATATGTTCCGTGACGTCCCGGAATCGATCAGTTTGCCCGACGAATCAGGTTATGCAAAGATTCTTTCTATGTCCACAGCTTCACCTGTGTATTACCTAGATTCCAAATTTAATATTATGTATATGAATGAAGCAGCAGTCGCTATTTTCCTTGAAGAAGGAGTTCAAACTGCTGATTCAATTACTGGCAAGTCACTTCGTGACTTTATGAATGACATTGCAGGAAAGCTTGAAAATCTCGTCGAAATTGAGCAGAATTTACAGGTTCAAATTGCTAATCTACAGTCTTCTGGATTAAATAATGCATTTCCGCTTAATGTCGAAAGAGTTGTGCTACAAACCGCGCGATATGGCATCATTGAAATGCAGAAAACTGGTATTGCTGTAAGAAGTCCTTATGATGGCAGAATTATAGGATGGGTCGTGTCATTCAACATAGTCTATGCGCATGATCTTGCTAAGTTCCGAAGCTATTATGAAAAACACAAGAGCATATTAGAGGGCAGGATTCTTTGCATTGACAAAATGCAAGCGAAGCGTAGCGTTAGTGAAATTATATTACAATCCGATGTTGCACCTGCAAGATGGATGACTGTAGATTCAGTTAATCATACATTTTCATGGGCTAATACATATTCTGAAAAGCAAAGATGCTTAGAGTTTATGATCAAAATCCTATTGAGTGATAAGCGGAGGTATGGTCTTACTTCAATTGATTATCTTGATAAATTCTTTTTTGATGTTAGAAACACTGAGTATCTTAAATTGTCAATAGGTAATCAGCTACTAGGTCTTTTACGATTGCACGTAAGGCACGATATTAGTATGTATGCAAATCTTAGCAATGAAGTCGTCGAATTGTACAAGGGAGGCGTAAAGTTCGCTGATGCCGGTGTATACCTTCCTGGTGACACACCTTCTAGTGATCGAGTATCCTGCTTAGGAAGATTTCTCGGTCGTTCTGTTAGCCAATTAAGAAAGCGGCAAATAAATGCACTTTATGCTCAAGTGCCAACAGCACTTGAAAAAACCTATTGCGAATTTGGGTTCAGGAAGGCTGGTAACGAGTTTGAATGCAATGGATGGTCTGGAACTTGGTTGCCTATTTTTGTCCACAATTGGAACTTTCCAATTGCAGATAAGGATATGGCTCGGACGTTTAAGAGAGAATTTGACAGCTCGAGTATTGTTAGTGATGAGATTGAGGTCTAGGGTCTGCTTCCCTACATTTATGCAAGATGCGGAGAAGTGTTGACAAAATGGTTTTGCTATGCTACCCGGGTTAAGTACCCAGGCCAATCGTATCACTTAAGTTGTATCCCTGATTGATCTTGCCACCGAGTCCGTTCAAGGGTAAGTCCTGTCCATCATGGAGGATGGGCAATGGTAGTGTTCGTCAAGATGCGCACATTAATAAATAGAGAAGTAGTAGCAGTCTTGTTTTTGGTCGTTTTATTGACACCTTTATGAACGGGTTATTGACATCATAGTGTCATTGTTGTTTCCCTCTCCTCTCTTTCACGCAGTCGGCTCATGTCCAGATAACAGTGGGTCCCCCACTTGGTGCCTGCCACATGACGCAAGCGGGCTGCCACCAGCATCATTGCTGAGTTGCCATCAGGAAAGTTCCCAACCACACGGGTTCGCCTTCTCACCTCTCGCAGCAACCGCTCCAGCATGTTGTTAGTCCTGATCCGAACCCAATGCTCGCGCGGGAACTTCATGTACGTCATTGTTTCCGCGATACTCATTTCGACCATCTCCGCCGCCTTGCGGAGCTTCATCTGACGCAGTTTGTCCACCACCTGCCTAGACTTCTCCAGAGCAGCTGTCATGTCTTCCAGGCCATGAATCGCCTTCAGCATCGCTGCCACTTCCTTCACCTGACTATTCGGCACCACGCTAAACACGTTGCGATAGAAGTGCACCATGCAGCGTTGCCACTCCACTTGAGGAAAGAAGTCACCCAACACGTTGACCAGGCCGCAGCTCTTGTCGCTCATCACCAGGTGTACGCCCTTCAGACCGCGACTGATGAGATGTCGAAGGAAGTTACGCCAACTCTCGGCATCCTCTTTCATCCCTTCTGCCACACCCAATATCTCACGGAATCCCTGGCTATTCACTCCTATGGCCACCAGCACGGCTATGTTCTTTACCTCGCCGCCCCAGCTCCGTTTCAGCCAGATGCCGTCCAGGTACACGTACGGATGGTCCCCCTGGATCGGTTCATTCCGCCATGCCTCGATCCGTTCGTACACCTTCTGATTCAAGTCGCACACCACTGCAGGCTTCACACGCACACCCCAAAGTGCCTCGGTGATGTCTTCCACCCGTCTCACGGATACGCCGGCCAGGAACATCTCCATCAACGATTCTTCCACACTCGACTGTCGACGACGATACCTCTCGATGATCTGCGTCTCGAATGGAAAGGCTCGCAAACGTGGCATCTTGAGATGCACCTCGCCCACTGTCGTATGCAGCTTCCGTTGATACGATCCCGATCGCGTCGTCACTCGGTTCCGCCGAACGCTGATAACGCTCAGCCTGACATAAAGCATCGGCTTCCGCATCCAGCAGTTTGTTCATCATCTCCTCTATCGTTCCTCGCATCTTCTCTTCGAGAAACTCTTCACTCGCAACTCATCCACCTGGAAAACTTCTTTCAGCGTGCTGTTGGCGGCGGATGGCTCGATTCCTACTGTGTCCATGGTTGCTCCGGGGGTAGATATTGACAGTTTGGTCGAACTGCTGTCCTACTACCTTCGGAGCCGCCAGGCTCCGACAAATGTGCGCAACTATCTGAACGTTATCCAGTAGGCCACAGCTGAGCGTGCCACGCCTCCTAAAAGCCAGTGATGCGAACACCAGGAAGTGGCCGGAAACTGGAGCAACGACGGATTTAGCCGGTCGGATGTTCAGCAGAACAAGAAACAAGACGAATGCCGAGATCGCTGAGCCAGACAATTAGGATACCTGGTCAATTCCAACTGGAAATGTCAGTAGGTGACATCCAAGCACCGTTTATTAACAAGGCACCCAATAATCGATCCAATATGGGGTAACTTGAATTCGAGAAAGAAAGTCACTCCATTTTTGTTCACTTGCGTTACTTGGTCTCGCTTCCAAGGCATCAAATTCTAAGTCCATAACTCTCCCTTCCGTTTTTTCCAGGAGTCGGCGGTATAAAGATGGAAATGGCATCTTCCTATCCATTTTTTTGACTGTTTTCCTATCGACCGGCAGCATTGCAACAAGTTCGGAACTCGACATCATTTCTAGACTGAGCTCACGAAGAGTATCGTTGTAGCTGGCGTGATGTCCGACTTTGTATAGTACGGTGCGGGCAAGGATGTCTGCAACGGTGGTTGTGGAAGACGTTGCTGTGACTTTATGTTGCCAGTCACTTCCCCACGATAACCACTTACCAATCTGAGCATCACCCGGAAACAGGAAGACACGTTTTGACGGCATCAATTCGAAAGCGAGAGCCAAACTGGTATTGTTGGTGTGTGACTCGAGTTGAAGAGCCTGTCGGCTCGCTGTGCCAAGCCATTCGGATTCGATCCGCCGCCATCCATGGTCATCATCACCTTCGAACCCGTAGTACTTGTCGAAAAACGGGTCGTCCCAAACCTCATCGTTGGACATTCGAAACCACTTGTCGAAAGGTTGCCCGTCGATTTGGGCACGGTCGGGCGCGTTTCGGTCCGCCGCACTAAAGGCGGCCGGAAAACCGAAGTCCTCGCGTCCGACACCGGCCAGTTCGAAGGCTTCGCTAGCACGGGTCGACGGATCGCTTTCGCGAAGCATCTTAGGAATGCGCGGCGGCCCCAGGATGAAGACCCGAAGGTTTTCCAAAGCAGTTGATTCAAAGGGAGTGGATCCAGGCTTTAAGTAATGAAGCCGGGCGCCCGGACGGTTTTTCACCCACTCCATTGCCTTGGCCGTTGTTTGCTGGCCGTCGACTCCAAACTCGCCATGAAAGTCGAGGAGATTGCGTAACCGCCTGGCTGTTTGTTGCGAGCGGGGATCGGACATGGCGTCAAGTTGTAATGCGGCCTTGCTAACTGCCGTCGTAGCCATTGCCTTCCGGACCGTCAGTTCGTGGGCCAGTGAGTCCGTAGAGTCTTCCGTCCAAGGGAGCCAAACTTCCAGAACTTCCAAGCGGTCGAACACAGACTGCGCTTCCAAGAAGCCGGAAACATGGTCCCAGCGCTGGTGAGTGACGACCAGCGCATCAACCCGACCTCCAGTCGTCTCGAAGATTGATTGGGCAACACTCCGCATGCGTTCAGAACCCCCTTCATTTCCTTTCAGCACGCCGCAATCAATCAAAACATGTGCCACGCCGCGATTCTGAGGGATAGATATGAGGAAGCAATTTCCCAATCCGTGCCGGTACATTCTCACACGCACAGTCGTCATCTCAACCTCCTCTCAATCCATTTCGATTGAACGATGCAGCATGGCAAAGGGCTCGTTGTGGTCGCAACCGACCCCGCCGAAGTAAGTGGCTGCCAAGCTTTCGTTGTCGTCCTCAAGATAGTATCGCTTTTGGCGTTCTCGACGGCGATCGGTGAGCGGCTTCTTGATGCTGAAGCGGACCTTGCCTGTTTCCGCATCGACCACCAGCGTGGTCCCGCCACGAAAGTAGTAGTCAGGTTGTCCGTCTTCTCGGGGAAATTCTGGGTCGAATTCAGGAATTCTCTGTGTCAGTTCAATAATCCATTGGAAGCGTGGCTTTCCTTCCCAGTCGCTTCGAAAAGAGGGGCGAATGGAATGAACTTCGAATTTGAGCCTCGGGTCGATACCGCTTGTGATAGAGTCTGCAATTTTCATGCGTTTTTGCAATTCTCCGTGCAAAGCAATCCGTTTCCGTTTCATCAACTCGTAGAGAGCGAAGCGATCCTTAGTCAGATTCCACGAAGCGATGTCAGGGGCCCACTCTTTGACTATGTCCAGTATGATGTTTTCATCCTCATCAGGTGCCGATTCGCTGGGATGCCAGAGGAGCCCGTCGACCGATAACGTATGAACCTCTTCTGGGACAATCCCGTGTCTGCGGAAGGCTTCGACAAATGCGACTCGGCGAAATCCGTCGTCCACAGGATGGAATTCGTGATCGGCTGTGAGCACTGCTCGCAGATAATCGCCGAAGGTTATGTCCACCGGCGGGGAATAGTCCAGGGCACGAATGCACATGTTCAAAACATATCCGGCCGAGCGCGCGGCTTCATCCGCCAGACGTTTGACAAGATCTGGGTGTAAGTGCCCCTGTGGAAGAACGCCCGTTCCGTCACTGGCGATTCGCAGAAGGTCGGCGATGGAAGCTTT
>WBZX01002013.1_pt1 | contig 14428 bp, 11 predicted proteins | sample 5204211 | NCBI WGS metagenome assembly WBZX01 (sample SAMN12344362, study PRJNA552823) | activated sludge metagenome | biome: Activated sludge suspended growth; feature: Nitrification reactor; material: Wastewater; isolation source: activated sludge from nitrification reactor of wastewater...
TGTGGTGGCCGAAACCCACATGCTGCAGATTGACGAAAGCAGGATACTGCTGCATGACTACCATTGGTATGAAGTGCTGGCCCGCTGGCTGTTCTTCCCGGTCTCTTACCAGCTCTGGTTCATCCGGGTGCTGCTGATCTATAATATCGCTTATCCAGCCCTTCGTTGGTGTGTACTGCATCCGGTAGCCCGGAAAGTATTTTTCAGCATCGCCGTATTGTTGTGGATAGCCACATTCGGATTTGTATTTTTCGAGGGAGAAGGGTTGCTGTTCTTTTCATTGGGTATCTGGATGCAAAAGACCGGTTTTGATATCGATAAACCCAAAAAATGGCTGAACCCCCTGGTATGGTTTGGTATCTTCCTGTTCTTTTCTGTGGCGAAAACCCTGCTTGCTTTCGGCGCCCATTTCGATGGGGCGGAACCGGTGCTGATGCTGATGCACAAGCTGGTTGTTTTTAGTGGACTCGTAGCCGCCTGGTATGGATGCGATGCCTTGGTGCGCTGGTGCATGAACCGGAAATGGTTTGTCTGGCTCTCGGCCTTTTCCTTTATGATCTATGCAATTCATGCCCCGTTGGTGGTATATGCCAGCAAGGCAATTTTCCTGGCGATCAGCAATTGGTATGGCTATCGTATGCTCACGTTTGTGTTGCTCCCGCTTGCATTGATTCTTGTTTCCGTAATCCTGGGGGCCATGCTGCGAAAATGGGTGCCCCGTTTTTACGGCTTCCTGACCGGGGGACGGGGGCTGGGTTAGGAGATACTAATGATTTTCCCCACTCATCCCTACAGGCTTTTAACAGCCGGAAATATCATTATCTTCCCCGCCTAAATCAATTTTATGCAACGGAAATATGTACTGCCGGTGGTTTGTATAGCGCTGTTGTCGGCCTGTAACAACAGCAGCGATTCCACTATAACCACTTTTAAAAACATCGATGTGAAATACCCTGTAACCAAAAAAGATACGACTGTAAAAGACGACTACTTCGGTACCGCCGTGGCCGATCCCTATCGCTGGCTCGAAAATGATACAAGCGCCGAAACAGCGGCCTGGGTGAAAGCGGAAAATGACGTAACCCAGGGTTACTTCTCGCAGATACCGTTCCGCGACGCGATCCGTAAACGTTATGAGAAGATATTCAATTACGAAAAATATTCGGCTCCCTTCCGCCAGGGTAAACACACGTATTATTACAAGAACTCGGGATTGCAGAACCAAAGTGTTTTATACCGGGAAGCCGATGGCAGTTCCGCACCCGATACGTTTCTTGATCCCAATACCTTTTCCAAAGACGGCACCACTTCGTTGGCAGGCATCGCATTTTCGAAAGACGGAAGCATGGCGGCCTACAATATCTCGGAAGGCGGCAGCGACTGGCAGAAACTGGTGGTGATGAACGCCACGGATAAGAAACAACTGGCCGATACCCTGGAGATCAAGTTCAGCGGCGCCAGCTGGAAAGGCAATGATGGTTTTTATTATTGCAACTACGAGCGCCCGAAACAGGGGTCGGTTTTGTCGGGTAAGAATGAAAGCCACAAACTCTATTATCATAAACTGGGCACGTCGCAAAAAGAGGATAAACTGGTGTACGGAAGCGATGCCAGCCCCGTTCGTTACATGGGCGGATACCTGAGTGAAGACGAACGCTGGCTCTTTATCAGCACCGCCAACGAAACCTATGGCGGCGCCTTGTTCGTGCAGGATCTTAGCAAACCCAACAGCCCGGTTGTACCCATTGTAGCCGACATGAAGAACAATCACGCGATCGTGGATGTGGATGACCAGTATTTCTATATTCAAACCGACCTCGATGCGCCTACGGGCAAACTGGTGGCAGCGCCCATTGCCGATCCGAAACCCGCCAACTGGAAAACGATCATCCCGGCAAAGCCTGAAGTACTGAGCGTTTCGGCCGTAGGCGGAACCCTGTATTGCACCTACATGAAAGACGCGGTGAACAAAGTATACGAGTTCGATCACAGCGGCAAGCAGATCCGGGAAGTGGAATTGCCCGGACTGGGAACGGCCGGCGGTTTCTCAGGTAAGAAAGAGGAAAAAGAAACCTATTTCGTGTTTACCTCGTATACCAATCCCGCCACCATCTACAAACTCGATATCGCCACCGGCAAATCTTCTCTCTATAAAGAGTCAAAGGTTGAATTCAAACCATCCGACTTCGAATCCAAACAGGTATTCTATACGTCCAAAGACGGAACCAAGATACCGATGATCATCACGTATAAAAAAGGAGTGGAGCTGAATGGTAAGAATCCCTGCCTGCTGTATGGATACGGAGGATTCAGCGTCAGTCTTACCCCGGCTTTCAGCACATCCAACGTGATCCTGCTGGAGAATGGAGGTGTTTACGCTGTACCCAACCTGCGTGGGGGCGGCGAGTATGGCGAAGACTGGCATAACCTGGGCGTAAAGATGAAGAAGCAGAACGTATTCGATGATTTCATAGCGGCGGCGCAATACCTCATCGATAACAAGTATACCAGTAAGGATATGCTGGCCATTGCCGGCGGCAGTAACGGGGGCTTGCTCGTAGGCGCCTGCATGACACAGAAGCCGGATATGTGCAAAGTGGCCTTCCCGGCTGTAGGTGTGATGGACATGCTCCGCTACCACAAATTCACCGCCGGTGCGGGATGGGCGTATGATTATGGCACGTCGGCCGACAGCAAGGAGATGTTTGAATATTTATACCGCTATTCACCCTTGCATAATATCAGGCCTGCAAGCTACCCGGCAACACTGGTAACCACCGCCGATCACGATGACCGCGTGGTGCCGGCGCATTCATTCAAGTTTGCCGCTACCCTGCAGGAGAATCAAAAAGGAGCTAACCCGGTATTGATCCGTATTGAAACAAAAGCCGGTCATGGCGCTGGTAAAAGCACGCAACAGATCATAGAAGAACAAACCGACAAATGGAGTTTCCTGTTCTATAACCTGGGCGTAAAGCCTGTATATTGATTGGTAACTGATTTACCCGGAATACACAAAAGCCAGCATCCGCTGGCTTTTGCGTTTACGTAATCAGTCCAACTGATCCTGCATGAGCAGGGATGCGCAGGCATTGGCCAGCAGGAACCTGCGGTCGGGTGTCAGTGGTTGCAGGTACACGGTTCCTTTGTTCAGTAAGGAAACCGCGGCTGCTGGTTTTCCATCCTTGTCCCTGAATTCGAAACCAACCATCCCGAATAAGGTATTGCCGGATTTTCCATCTTTACTTTCCATCTTATAAACCGGGTGAATGCTGTAATACTCTTCATTGCTGAAACCCAGGTAGCCAGTATAGGTGCGTGCCCTTATCTGCGACTGGATATTGTCGATCAGCATTTCCCAGGGCTTTTCATTTTCCCGGGTATAGATCTGCACATAATAGGTGCTGTTGCCGTTACCCGAGAGAAAGCCGGCCACATCGAGGCCTATGTTCACAATGCTATTCGGCCGGTTGCCAACCGAAAGTTCGGTGGCATTGAATTTCGAAACGCAGAATACTTCTGACTGATTGTTGTGGTCGTCTGTAAGCGAAAACCGGATCGTTTGCTTTCGGCGGGTATATTCAACGGCAATAAGATTGGTATAATCATACCGGGATGGATTGCCGGATCCGAGTCCCCACCGGCTCGAGCTACCCCTGGTCCAGGATCGTTTTACGGACGTAGTGTAATAATTGCCGAACTGCAGTTTTTCCCGGGTGAATAATCCCCGTTTGCCGGAAACGGCCAGGGGTTCTTTTTGCTTCCAGTCTTCGTGTTCCAGTGCCATGCGGGCGGGGCTGCAGGCAACCAGGAATACTGTTGCCAGCCCGGTCATTACGGATAATTTCTTCATGACTTTTTTTAGGCAAACATCTCCGGATACCTGCTTTCAAAAGTGTTAAAGCTGCAGGATCTGCTGGAACCGTGGTATGAATTGCAGTCATTGTTTTAATGCAGCGGTAATTTTCGGTAGGGGTAACTGTGGTTGTAGGAAGTTCTCAGAAACAGGTGCCGGTTTGAATGCCTGCCGGCAGAACGATACCTGGCTCACGTTGTTGCGCAGGTTCTTTGTAATTCCCTTAACAATTCGTGGCTTGCATTATGCCAGCAGCGGGCCGCTATGAAAAATCAAAATACGCAGACCTTTTCCCCCGTTCCTTTATTTCTCGACGCACTACGATTTGGCTGACTCACTGAAATCAAGCAAACAAGCATGACGAAAACTGTACACTGATTACTATTTATTAACCTGAAAATTGATCCACTATGAAATCAATCAATGTGCGAATGCCGGCCGGGATGCTGGTGATTGCAGCGCTTGTGTTCAGCGCATGCAAAAAAGAGATCACAAACACGCCTCTTGCTGCTGCCGAAGATTCGGTAAAACATAACCAGGGCGGCGGTGGAGGTACCGGAACGGGTTCCGCCAATACCTACTACGTAAGTACATCGGGTAACGACGTAACCGGAGACGGGACATCGGCCAAACCGTTCAATACACTCAGTAAAGCGGCTGCGGTCATTACCACTTCGGGCAGTGTCATTCATGTAAAAGCGGGAACCTACACCGAGCCGAGTACGGTTCGCCTGGCAAAGGGTGTAAGTCTTGAAGGAGAGGGTATGGCAAACACGATTATTAAATCGTCGGTATCAGGTCAATGGTCGGTTTTTCTTTCACTTGAGTCATCCCAGGATACGCCGGGAAATCAATCCATATCCGGGCTAACCTTTGATGGACAATATGTGAGTGAATCCAATAACAAAACCTGGTGGGGCGTCCTGGTGAGCGGGAGAAGCAATGTGGTCATACATGATTGCAAAATCATCAATTTCCGCGACCGGGGTGTGGTATTCGATGGCAATGATGTCAACGACCCCGTAACCGATCCCGGCCATTACGCTACCGGGAATAAATTTTACAACAATACCGTTTTGAATTCCGCGGCGCAGAATAACAATTATGGCAGCGGCTTGCTGAATATCGGCGGGCAGCAGGGGATGGAAATTTACGGCAATACCATGGTGCAGGATCAGCGGGGCCGGTACCTGAATGGCTGGCCGATCAAGTACTGGGACAATGGCTGGCTCAGGGGGGTGAAGATCTACAACAATACACTTACCAAGAAGGCTTACGACGGAACCTATCCCGGAGAAGGAGGCAACTGGGATTTTGCCATTGAGTTGTTCAATATATCCGGGCTCGAAATATACAACAACACGATCCAGGGAAGCATCGATCTCAATTACAACAAGAAGGGCAATTACGCATTCTGTACCTGGATCCATCACAACAAGATCGGTCGCCCGACAGCAAATACTCATTTTGAGAGCGGGATCATCCTGGAATTCCGCACCGAATCGGCGCTCATCGAGCATAATATCTTCAACAATGTATCCAGCGGCGTTCAGTTCAATACACGCACGGTCAATAATAATGGAGGATATCCCAACCCGGGCGGTGGCACGCCCCAGGGCGGTTTCAGCTTCCTGAGCAATAATGTGATCCGCAATAATCTTTTTGCCAACGTTTACCAGGGAAATGGAACCGGAACCGCTGCCGGTGTTACCGTGATCAGTGAAAATGGTAATGATCCCCAGATCCAGAATCTCGATATTTATAACAATACCATCATTGCCAAACCCGGTGCTGCTCCCTGGATCGGTCTCGACTTTACGTCGGGCGAAAACGGGAATGCAACCGGTGTGAACATCCGCAATAATATTGTTACCGGTTTTCGGGATGCCTGGCTCAAGGGAAGTTCTGCAACCCGGATGAGCGGCGTAGTGGTAACCCATAACGACGCATTTGGAAACGGAAGCAATGCGCCCGTGTGGCCGGGCGGTAACCCGGGTAATTATACCTATGGAAATAATATCAGTGCAAACCCGCTGTTCGTATCGCTTATTGATTTCCTTTTACAGCCCGCCTCACCTTGTGTAAATGCGGGGGTCAATGTCGGACTGCCTTATATTGGCTCGGCGCCGGATATTGGTTATACCGAATACGGGAAGTAAGCAACATCTTTAAATTATTGGAAGTTCATTCTAAAATGGCCCGGTAAACCGGGTCATTTTATGTTCTCACCGCTTCCCGCAGTTTCGGGGCGATCTTCGTTCCGAAGATTTCAATGGACCGCATCAGCGATTTATGTGAAGGTCCACCCACATCCATGTGCGCACTGAAGCGGGTGAGGCCGAACATTTCCTGTAACCGGAGTATTTTATCTACCGCTTCGCTGGCATCGCTGATGAGCAGGTGACCTTTTGGTCCACGTCCCATATCAAATTGCTGCCGTTGATACGGAGGCCAGCCTCTTGAGCTGCCAACCCGGTTCATCTGGGCCGAATACAAGGGATAATATTCATCGGCTATCTCTTTGCTGTTGTCGCCAAAGAAACAATGCATGTGTACGCCCACCTGTACCTTGTTGGGGTCATGCTTGTAATGCTGCCAGGCCTCGCGGTAATAATCGAACAATGGAACAAATTGAGCCGGGTTACCGCCGATGATGGCGAAGATCACGGGTAATCCATGCTTTGCCGCACGCACCACCGATTCGGGGGTGCCGCCAACAGCCACCCACATGGCAAGCTGTTCGTTATACGCACGTGGTAATACCTGTTGTTTGTTCAGGGAGGGGCGCAAACGGCCCTTCCAGGTGATGGGATTTTCGTTATCGATTTTTACCAGCAGGTCCAGTTTTTCTTCAAACAGTTCATCGTAGTCATTCAGGTTATAGCCATAGAGCGGGAAGGATTCGGTGAAACTTCCGCGGCCGGCCATCAGTTCGGCCCTGCCGTTCGAGAGTTGATCGATCGTTGCAAAACTTTGATACAGCCGAACGGGATCCGAAGAACTGAGTACCGAAACCGCACTGCCCAGCTTTATCTTTTTAGTGACCGTTGCAGCCGCAGCCAGGATGATCTCCGGGGTGCTTACGGCATAATCGGGCCGGTGGTGTTCGCCGATGCCGAAAAAATCGAGTCCCAGTTCATCCATCAGCTTGATCTCTTCGATCAGTTCCTGTAAGCGTTGTGAAGTAGGTTGGATGTTCCCTTGCGGATCGATGTGCTGATCGCCGAACATGCTGATGCCGATTTCCATGATCTTTTTTCGCGAAGATACGATGGGTATGGATAAGAGATGAGGATACAGGATGATGCAACCGGGCAAGCGAAACACAAAATCCGGCAGGGAATACTGTTACGTGATAAACTCCCGGTAAATGGTAATCGGTACAATGCCTGTCCAGCCGCAGAAGTCGGGTCTCGAATCATTGCCCCGGTCGATGAAATCGGGCGCATAGTTCTCCCAGAACGTGCCTGTCTTCTTATATACTTCCGCTACGGCCCAGTAATATTGCCGGGCCAGTTTGTGCGCCATTTTTTTCTCGCCATACTTGAGCAAACCCAGTAAGATCATATAATTGGTGGGAACCCATACGCTTCCCCGCCAGTAATCGCCTTTGGGTGAAAATTCCGGCTGATCAGCCGGCATGGTGGCAACGGGGATGCTGCGCCAGAACTCGTTCGGGTTGGTGAGGTGTTTGAGAAACCGGGATAATTTTTCGTTGGGTACCACTCCGGCGATCAGGCACCAGAACATACCGATGTGTTTCCGTTTGATCTGTTTACCATAACCCAGGTCGTAATAAAAAGCGTCTTCCTCATTCCAGCAAAGCATATTGATGGCATTTTTGGTTTCCGCGTACAGGTTCTTATATGCAGGTATGTCGTCCTTCCTGGTCAGTATGCCGGCGATCTCTTCCATGTTCGCGGCGAAGAGGCAGATTTGTGCCGATACATCCACCATGCGGCCCTGCCTGTTCCAGGCCGGGTTAATCCCCTGGTAGGTGAATATCTCCGGAAACAGATTCCGCATGGGTATACCTTTTCCATCATCCTGCCAGCCATAGGGATAGCGGTCGATATTATCCATGCCGCTGCCGAGCGCATCGTTGAAGAAGAGCTTGTCATCTCCCCGGCAGGTTTGTACCCAATATTCTAAATGCTGTTTTAGTTTCGGGTATACGGCCGCCAGCCGGTTTTTGTTCTTCGTTACCGCGTACAATTGCAACTCGGCAAAGGCAAGCAGGGGAGGATTCATACTCACGGGGTGTTCCTTCGGCCACATGGCTTTGCGCTCGCGGGTGTATTCCCGGCAGATAAAACCATCCGGCTCCATCAGTTCATAGAAATTATCAAGGGCGTTCAGGATCGGCAGTTCATCCGTATGATACTTGGCATAGCAGGCAATGAAGCAGGTATCCCAGTAAAATATATTGCTGCTGAAGGCTGCATCCACAAAAGGTTTCCTGTAATACGGGTCGTTTCCGCCGCCCCGCACTTTTGTTTTGGCAATCGACAATGCCTTTTCATACATTTCCTTTCTTAATGATTCCGGGACCTCGTATTCCTGCAGTGTTTGGAAAGGGAAGTAAGCGCCGGCAGTTTTGGCAACCGCGAGCCCGGAAAGAGTAAGCGAACTGTTGATCAGGAATCTTCGTCTGTTGTTATTCATCGCGTGATCATTATTTATAAGCTTCTCCCACCCAGGCATTGAGTTCGGAACGAACCGGGTCTCCGCCAACCTGCTCGTGGATCTGCGCTACGATCTGCGCTTTGATGGTTACCACCTGCGAAGGGTCTTCCTTGATGATTTCGGTGATCACCGGGTTGCCTTCGATAAAGCCCGTGGCGATATCCATGGCCGAGGGACTTTTACCGTTCAGCGTGATCCGGTTGATGGAATTTGTTTTGAACCCTGCTGCTTCCACATGTGCTTTCAATTCTTCGGGGTCGTGCATCGAGAAAGGAACTTTATAGAAGGCGGGAGGATTATCTGTAAAGAAATTGGTCACCGTTTGCCGGGCTATCCAGGCAGTGATGTTGTTCTCTACCTTGTCCCAGGTATTGAAGAGAAATTGTCCTCCGGGTTTCAGCACACGAAAAGCTTCATCAAATCCTTTCTGTCGTTCGGGCAGGAACATGAACCCGAACTGGCAGATCACGCAATCGAAGCTGTTATCGGGGAATGGCAGTTCCTGTGCATTGGCCGTGAGCCATTCTATGTTGGCAGCGCTCACCCTTTCCCGGGCGATGGCCAGCATATCCGGGTTGAGGTCGGTGGCGATCAAGCGGCTGTTCGTACCGATCCGGTCGGCGATGTGCCGGGTGACCCGGCCCGTACCGGCAGCGATCTCCAGAACATCTTTTACCGGGGTTTTTATTCTGCCAGCGATATCTATGGCGTAGGGCTCGAAGATATAGGGGCCAAGATAACGGTCGTAAATGGCGGGAATATTCCCGCTGAAGGAAAAGTCGGGGGTGGACATACGTGTCGTTTTTGTAGCCATTCAAGTTAGGGCGAAAAAAGCAGAGCCTGAACTTTTATTCGTACTCATTTATCCCTGTCGTTCCGCAGCATGCATTTATCAGGGAAATCCCGCTTTTTTAAGCTAATTTTGCCCATTCTAAACGAGGAAATACGTACATGAAGAACATCCGGAATTTTTGCATCATCGCCCATATTGACCACGGAAAATCCACCCTGGCTGACCGGCTCCTGGAACATACCAAAACCATCAGCGAACGGGATATGCAGGCGCAGGTGCTCGATGATATGGACCTGGAACGGGAGAAAGGCATTACGATCAAGAGCCATGCGATACAGATCAATTACCCCTTCAGGGGCGAAACCTATACCCTTAACCTGATCGATACGCCGGGGCATGTCGACTTCAGCTATGAAGTGAGCCGGGCGCTGGCAGCCTGCGAAGGAGCCCTGCTTTTAGTGGATGCTACCCAGGGAATCCAGGCGCAGACAATCAGCAATTTATACCTCGCACTTGAAAATGATCTTGAGATCATACCCGTGATCAATAAGATCGATATGGATGGCGCCAAGATCCCCGAAGTGAAGGATCAGATCATCGACCTGATCGGGTGTAAAGAGGAAGAAATACTGCTTGCCAGCGGCAAAAGCGGCATCGGTATCGAAGAAATACTCCAGGCCATTGTAGAACGGATACCGGCGCCCAAGGGCGATCCCAATGCGCCGTTGCAGGCCCTGATCTTCGACAGCGTGTTCAACAGTTTCCGGGGTATCATCGTATACTACCGCATCTTCAACGGGAGCATCAAAAAAGGCGATAAGATCAAATTCTTCAGCACCGACCAGGAATACTTTGCCGACGAGGTGGGTATCCTGAAACTGGGCATGGAGGAAAAAACGCAGGTGAACTGCGGTGATGTGGGTTATATCATCACCGGTATCAAAAATGCCAAAGAGGTAAAAGTGGGTGATACCATCACGACTGTGGTAAATCCAACCCAGACCCGCATTGATGGTTTTGAAGAAGTGAAACCCATGGTGTTCGCGGGCATCTTCCCGGTCAATACCGACGATTTCGAGGAATTGCGGGATTGCATGGAGAAACTGCAACTCAACGACGCATCCCTCACCTTCGAGCTCGAAACATCCCAGGCGCTTGGATTTGGTTTCCGGTGTGGATTCCTGGGCTTGTTGCACATGGAGATCATCCAGGAACGGCTCGAACGGGAGTTCAACCAAACCGTGATCACCACGGTTCCCAACGTTAGTTTCCTGGCCACCACCAACAAGGGTGAAAAAGTGGTGGTGAACAATCCCGCCGAAATGCCCGACCCGACAAGGATCGACCATATCGACGAGCCGTTCATCAAGGCGCAGATCATTACCAAACCCGAATACATCGGCAATATCATGACCCTTTGCATCGGCAAACGGGGTATTCTTACGCACCAGGGGTATCTTACCACCACCCGGGTGGAGTTAACCTTTGAGATGCCGCTCACCGAAATTGTGTTCGATTTCTACGATAAACTCAAATCACAAACCCGCGGTTACGCTTCCTTCGACTATCATCCGCTCGACATGCGGGAAAGCGATATCGTGAAAATGGATATCCTGCTCAACGGCGATAAAGTAGACGCGTTGAGCGCTTTGATCCACCGCAGCCGCAGCCAGGATTTCGGCCGCAAGCTCTGCGAGAAACTGAAAGAACTGTTGCCCCGCCAGCAATTCCAGATCGCCATCCAGGCCGCCATCGGCGCCAAAGTGATCGCCCGGGAGAATATCAGCGCCATGCGCAAAGACGTTACCGCCAAATGTTACGGCGGCGATATCAGCCGTAAACGTAAACTGCTGGAAAAGCAGAAGGAAGGTAAGAAGCGCATGCGCCAGATCGGTAACGTGGAAGTGCCGCAGGAAGCTTTCCTGGCGGTGCTCAAACTCGACTGATCTTTCGCATTTCCCACACACCTAATGAAGGTCATTGTATCCGCGGCAGGGATCCCATACCTTTATGCTCAAATCAATGTTATGAGCAATTTTTCCCTGGACCCCGATATGCGTATTGAAATAACGGCCCGCTTCATTGCCAAAGGTAATGATGTACCCCTGGCCGGCGCCGATTATGAAATGCGTCTTTTTGAAAAAGACCTGATGGAAGACGATTACCTGGGCCGGAGCCCGCTGGATGCGGGGGGCATGGCAAGGATATCATTCCGCCATGGCGATTACAAAGATTTTCTGAATCCCGAGACCGAACCCGACCTGTATTTCGCACTTTACCGCGGCGATGCGCTGATCTTCCAGAGTAAGGTGATCCGCGACCTGGATGTACAGGGACTCGAAAAATTCAAAATGGGCGAGGGGGAAGTGGTTGACCTGGGAACTTATCTTGTTTAGCGGCAAAGAATTCAAGTGTTTCCTTTCTTTTTCTGCTTCGTCGTTTCTTTTTTTTCTTCCGCCGGAGGCGGACCGCCGAGTTTGTCTTCCATCAGATTGCCATCCTGGTTGCGTATCGGGTTGGGCAATGGCTCCTGGCCGAGCGGGGTTACATAGTTGAATACTTTTTCAACATGGATCCATTTCCCGTTCTTCCATTTGAAGCCTTCATAATCACCATCGCCTACGAGCGTCCATTTCTTCTTGGGATCCCCGGATTCGGACACAAGATGTTCTACAATGATCAGGTCAAGATCCTTATCGTAGGTAAGCCGCGGACCAGCGTCCTTTTTATATTCCATCACATAACGGCTATGGGATGTTTTGAAAACAGTATCCTCTTCGTAGCTGAAATAGCGCCCGCCGAAGGTAGGTTCATCATTGAGAAAATGCAGTACTTCGATGAATTTACGGCTGGTTGAGATCGTATTTTCGTCGTATCCCAGGAGGGTATAAAAATTCTGGTTAGCGCTTCTCTTTTGAATGATCTTATAGTAGATGGCTCCCATCCAGCCTTTGTGATTGCCCACGGTGTCGGTGATATTGGTGGTCACATCCGATTTATCGATCAACCCGTATAATTTCAGCGACCCGTCCTGCGTACGCATCTGGATGGCGCCGTGTTGCCGTACCACGTTCGGGTTGATGACGAGCTGCCAGGTGAAGATCCGGAAACTGCTGTCGGGCGCATACAACCGCGAGATGGTTTCCAGCGAATCGAAGGGATAATAGAAGGAGTTGGGGGTCTTCAGGGCCCGTACCAGCATGCGGGTGAAAAGGCTGTCGGAAGTAAACCGGTCGTCGGAACTGATGCCCTGGATGATCTTTACGGCAATGGGCTTCAGGGAGTCTTCTTTTTGCTGCATCAGCTTCAGGTCGGGTCGGTTACCCGATTGAGAAAACGAAGCCAGGGAAAAGAAAGAGAAAATTGCCAGGACAGTGGGTTTCTTCATGCCTTAAAAATAATTATTCCTGCCACATATCGGCGGGAAAATAAATGCTGGTTGTGAAAAATTTAACTAATGACACTGCAGCGCACGGGCAAGGGCGGGCAGCGATTCGTAGACAGCGTCGATGCGTTCATCGCCAAGGTTTACTTCGGGCCTGGTGGTTGGAAGGAAGATGGTTTTAATGCCCATATTCCGTCCGAATTGCATATCGCTTAAGGTATTGCCCACCATCAGGGCTTTGGAAAGATCGATGCCGGGGAAATCGCGGGTAGCCTGCAAACCCATACCGGGATTGGGTTTGCGGTTCGGACTGGTATCATCCAGGTCGGGACAGAAATAAATGCCGTCAACCCTTCCGCCCGCCTTTTCGATCGCAGCTTTCATGTTGCGGTGAATAGCTTCCAGGTCTTCCAGCCTGGTAACACCTTTGCCAACGCCCCGCTGGTTGGTCACGATGATGATGTGCCTGAATGTACGGGCGAATACAGCCATGGCCTCTTCCACACCCGGGTAGAAGACAAACTCATCCCAGGTATGGATATAATCCTTGTGCTTTTCATGGTTGATCACCCCATCGCGGTCGAGGAAGAGTGTCCATGAATTGTCTATGGTATGCAGATCGATCAAAACGTTTTTCGTCACAATTCTTAATTCGTAATCCTTAATTCATGTTGCGCCCGCTCATAATCTTCGGGTATGCCGATGTCGATGAAATATTCATCCTGGATAAGCCCGAACATATTTCTCTGTGGGAAATACGCCTCCAGGTATTCCTTTTCGAATGAAAATTTGACCGGAAGGTTTTCCTGCAGAAATCGTTTCGCATGCAATGCATAGATGCCGCCGTTGATGAAACCAGCTTCGTAATACTGCTTTTCCTTGAAGGCGATGATCCGGTGATCGGCCTGCAGTTCAACCACGCCATAGCGGTCGAACTGTATCATAGGTTTCAGCGAAAGGGTGCAATCGGCCTTATTATCCTGGTGAAAACGGGAAAGCCTGTCCAGGTCGATATTGAAAAAAGTGTCTCCGTTCAGGATCAGCACATGCTCGCCGGATGCCTTACTGCAGGCCAGTTTGATGGCGCCTCCTGTTCCCAGGGGTTCGTCTTCTACCACACAGCTGATGTGCAGTGAAGGGTATTGTTCCTGCAGCCATGTTTCGATCGCTTCGTGCTTGTAACCGAGCGAGAAAATAAAGCGATCGACGCCGTTTCGCTTCAGCTGCTCGATAACAAAATAAAGAAAGGGCCTTCCGGCAACAGGCGCCATGCATTTCGGCAGGTCCGAAACCACGGAACGCAACCGGGTTCCCAGTCCGCCCGCTAATATAATCGCTTCGCGGATCATCCGAAATAACCGGCTTCTACCAGTTGGCAAATGATGTGACCCAGCATGATATGACTTTCCTGGATACGGGGCGTATCCGCAGAGGGCACGTTGATGAGGTAATCGGATTGGTCTTTCATCTTTCCGCCGGTGGCGCCGGTGAAGCCGATGGTGATCATTCCTTTTTCTTTGGCCACAGCAAAAGCGTTGAGGATGTTCTTGCTGTTGCCGGATGTGCTTAAGCCGATCAGTACGTCGCCTTTATTGCCGATGCCTTTTACCAGGCGTGAGTAGATCACATCGTAGCTGTAATCGTTGGCTACGGCCGTAAGGTAAGAACTGTTGCAATGCAGGGCTTCGGCGGGCAAGGCATCGCGGTC
>WBZX01002014.1_pt1 | contig 14420 bp, 14 predicted proteins | sample 5204211 | NCBI WGS metagenome assembly WBZX01 (sample SAMN12344362, study PRJNA552823) | activated sludge metagenome | biome: Activated sludge suspended growth; feature: Nitrification reactor; material: Wastewater; isolation source: activated sludge from nitrification reactor of wastewater...
AAAGGAGATCTCATGACTTCAAACGTCCTCGCCCAACGTGTTCTTGGAGCGCTTGCGTTCGCTTCGCTGGCTGTTTTCAGCGGTTGCGAACCTCCGCCTGGCAACTACAACACCGACGACGGGGCGGGAACAGCTGCTGCGACGACCTACTTGACGATGCCCGATCCCACCGAGCTGTTCGAGTGGACCACCCAGGAGAAGCTCATCGGCTTCAGCCACTCCGCCAACATCTACGCCACCGAGACGTTCCACGCGGGGTCGAGCGTGCCGCTCGCGAGGGTGACGATGCCCACGGTGACGTACCAGTACGCGGGCAGCACGCGCACCGTCGACGACTACATGCAGCGGGAGAAGGTCGCGGGGCTCCTCGTGATGAAGGACGGGAAGATCGCGCTGGAGCGATACGCCCACGGCATCAACGATCGTACGCTCTGGGAGTCGAAGTCGATCGCCAAGTCGGTCCTGTCGACGCTCGTCGGCATCGCGCTCAAGGAGGGGAAGATCGGCAGCCTCGACGACGCCGTCGACGACCCTCGCTACATCCCCGAGCTCCAGACCTCCGCCTACCACGGCGTGACGATTCGCAACATGCTGCGGATGGCCTCGGGCGTGGAGTGGAAAGAGTCCCCGTACGAAGATCCGACCTCCGACTCGTACTACATCCTGGCGACCTGCATCGGGAACCGCACGCCGGGGTGCACGCTCGATCGCATGCTCAGCCTCCCTCGCGCGGTCGATCCGGTGACGGGACAGCCTGTCGAGCAAGGGACCGTGTGGCACTACAACACGGGTGAGGCGTTCCTCACGGGGCTCCTGCTCCAGCGCGCGACAGGCATGTCGATCGCGGAGTACCTCGAGAAGAAGCTCTGGAAGCCCGCGCACATGGAGAGGGACGGCGTCTGGATGCGCGAGTCCGACGGCGGCGTGTCCTTCGGCGGCATCGGCTTCAACGCGACGCTGCGCGACTACGGCCGCTTCGGCCAGTTCATCCTGAAGAACGGCGTCCTCCCGAACGGCAGCAACCCGCTGCCCACCAACTGGGTCAAGGACGCGACGACGTGGTTCGCCCCTTCGGCCATCCCCGGCTTCGCCGACAATGGCCAGTACGGCTACCTGTGGTGGTTTTACCCGGCCTGGGACGACGGCATCAACAACCCTTCGCCGCTCATGACCCAGACGGGGCCGGTGCCGCTCCAGAACACGACGGCGGCCACCCCAGTGCAGCTCACGAATCGCACGTCCGACTGGACCTTCTCCGGATATGGCATCTATGGACAGCTCATCTCCATCAACCAGCTGGAGAAGGTCGTGGTCGTCCAGTTCTCGACCTGGGACCTCGCCGACCCTGTCGATCTCGTCGAGTCCCCGGAGGACCCGTACAACGAGGAGTCCGTCTTCGTGAACGCTGTCATCGACGCCCTCCACTGAACCCCGAACGGGCTCGGCCCCGTTCGATGCTCCGGTCGCCTGCCCACCGCGGGCGGCCGCCCGCGAGCGACAGGACGCGCGGTTGTCACCCGGCTGACACAATCGGGGAGTATCCCCGCCATTCATGTGGAAAGCGCTCGTCGGGCTCTTTGGCATGTTGCTGGTGGCGGGTTGCTCCGGGGGTGGCGGAGCCGGGAGCGGCAGCGGTGCGAGCGGCGGCAACGTCTCGCTGACCGGCGCCGGCGCCACGTTCCCGTACCCGCTCTACACGAAGTGGGTCGCCGAATACGCAAAGACTACCCCCGGGGTCGCCATCAACTACCAGAGCATCGGCTCCGGCGGCGGCATCCGGCAGATCACCGAGAAGACCGTGGATTTCGGCGCCAGCGACGCGCCGATGAGCGACGAGCAGATCGGCAAGGCGCAGGGCATCGTCCACGTCCCCACCTGCCTCGGCGCCGTCGTCCTCGCCTACAACATCGAGGGCGTCAGCACCGGCCTGAAGCTCTCGCCGGACACGCTCGCGGGCATCTTCCTCGGCGACATCAAGCAGTGGGACGACCCCAAGCTGAAGGCCGACAACCCCGACGTCGCCCTGCCGGCCAAGCCGATCGCCACGGTGCACCGCTCCGACGGCAGCGGCACCACCAAGATCTTCCTCGACTACCTGAGCGCCGTGAGCCCCGCCTGGGCGAAGGGGCCCGGCTCCGGGACCAGCGTCTCGTGGCCGGGCGGCCTCGGCGCCAAGGGCAACGAGGGAGTCTCCGGTCAGGTGAAGGGACAGCCCAACTCGATTGGCTACATCGAGCTGGCCTATGCGATGCAAAACAAGATGACGATGGCCAGCCTCAAGAACAAGGCCGGCAAGTTCGTGGCGCCGGCCCTCGCGAGCATCACCGCGGCGGCGAAGGGCGCCTCGGCGAAGATGCCGGACGATCTCCGCATCTCCATCGTCGACGCCGAGGGCGACGACGCCTATCCGATCTCCGGGTTCACGTACATCCTCCTCTACGGCAAGCAGCCGGACGCCGCCAAGGGCAAGGCCCTCGTGGGATTCCTCGCGTGGGCGCTCGGTGACGGGCAGAAGCTCACGGCCCCGCTCGACTACGCGCCTCTCCCGGCCGAGGTCGTCGAGAAGGCGAAGAAGAAGCTCGGCAGCGTGACGGGCCCCGACGACAAGCCCCTTCTATGACCACTCGTGCGGACACCCAGGCTGCGGAAGAGGCGGCGAACGAAGCGCCGCCCGCGGGCGACTCCACGCCTTCGGGTGACTCCGCGCCTTCGGGTGACTCCGCGCCTTCGGGTGACTCCGCGCCTGCGGGAGCGGGTGACATCAAGCTCGGCGGCGCGCACCTCGGAGACAAGGTCTTCAAGATCGGCACCGGCGCGTTCGGCGCGCTGGTGCTGGCGCTCCCGTTCGTGATGATCGTGATGCTGTACGCCGCGTCGCGGCCGGCGATCGCGAAGTTCGGCTTCGGGTTCCTCACGGGCACCTCGTGGGACCCGGTTCGCGAGGACTTCGGGGCGCTGCCCTTCATCTGGGGCACCGTCGTGTCCTCCCTGATCGCGCTCCTGCTCGCCGTGCCCGTGTCGCTCGGCGTCGCGATCTTCCTCTCCGAGCTGTGCCCCCTCAAGCTGCGCCGGCCGCTCGGCTTCCTCGTCGAGCTGCTCGCGGCCATCCCGAGCGTCGTTTACGGCTTCTGGGGGATCTTCGTGATGGTGCCGTGGCTCCGCGAGACGGTGGAGCCCGCGCTGGTCAAGTGGTTCGGCTTCCTGCCTCTCTTTCGCGGACAGCCCCTCGGCTTTGGCATGCTCGCGGCGGGGCTCGTGCTGGCGATCATGATCGTCCCGACGATCGCGAGCATCTCCCGCGAGGTGCTCCGCGCCGTGCCGGACACGCAGCGGGAGGCGGCGCAGGGGCTCGGGGCGACCCCGTGGGACACGATCCGCGTGGCCGTGCTGCCCTCCGCGCGATCGGGCATCGTGGGCGCCATCATCCTCGGGCTCAACCGCGCCCTCGGCGAGACGATGGCCGTCACGATGGTCATCGGCAATCGGCCCAAGATATCGACCTCGCTCCTCGACCCCGCGTACACGATGGCGAGCGTGATCGCGAACGAGTTCACCGAGGCCGACAAGGACATCTACGTCTCCGCGCTGTCGCAGATCGGCCTCCTCCTCTTCGCGGTGGCGCTGATCATGAACCTCGTGGCGCGCTGGCTCGTGGCCAGCGTCCGGCGCCGGACCGTGGGGGGAAAGGCCACATGAGCTCGATCCCTCCCGACAGCGCCTCTCCGGACAGCCAGTCCATGGACAAGGCACCTCCGTCCGCGAACAAGCTCCCTCCGGTCCCGCGGACGCACCTCCTCGTGCCGGATCCGGGGGAGCGCAAGCGCAAGCTCCGGAGCGCGCTCTGGCTCGCCCTCTGCGGTCTCTCTGCGGTCGTCGTGCTCGTCCCGCTCCTCTCCATCTTCCTCTACGTGGTGCAGAAGGGCGCGGCCGGACTGTCACTCTCCTTCTTCACCCAGCTGCCGAAGCCCGTCGGTGAGACGGGGGGCGGCATGGGGAACGCCGTCGTCGGGACGCTGACCCTCATCGCGATCGCGTCGGCGATCGGCCTCCCCGTGGGGATCCTCTCGGGCGTCTACGTGGCCGAGGTCGGTCGCGGGAAGCTCGCGGATCTCGTCCGGTTCTTCGCCGAGGTGCTCTCCGGCGTCCCGTCCATCACCGTGGGCGTCTTCGTGTATGCCCTCGTCGTCGTGCCGATGAAGCACTTCTCCGCGTTCGCGGGCGGCGTCTCTCTGGCCATCATCATGATCCCCACGGTCACCCGCACCACCGAGGAGCTCCTCCGGATGGTGCCGCCGCACCTCCGGGAGGCGTCCCTCGCGCTCGGCGTGCCGATGTGGCGGACGAGCCTCTTCGTGGTGCTCCGCACCGCCGCGCCGGGGATCGCGACGGGTGTCATGCTGGCCGTGGCGCGCATCGCGGGCGAGACAGCCCCCCTGCTCTTCACCGCGTTCAACAACCGCTTCCTGAGCACCCGGCTCGATCAGCCGATCGCCTCCTTGCCGGTGCAGATCCTCACCTACTCCACGAGCCCTTACCAGGACTGGCAACAACAAGCCTGGACCGGCGCTCTCGTGCTCGTGGTGGTCATTCTCATCCTCAACGTGCTCGCCCGACTGGGCACGCGCAGCCGGATCGGAGCCAAGCGATGATCGCCCCCAAGCCCGCCGTCCACGGGGCCCTGGCCGAGCAGGAAGACGCGCCGCCGCGCATCGTCGTCGAGAAGCTGAACGCCTATTTCGGCGGCTTCCACGCGATCCACGACATCACGGTGAAGATCCCCGAGCGGCGCGTCACGGCCGTGATCGGCCCCTCGGGGTGCGGCAAGTCGACCTTCCTCCGCTGCCTCAACCGCATGCACGAGCTCGTGCCGGGCGCGCGCGCGAAGGGCCGCGTCGTCATGGACGGAGTCGACATCTACGATCGCGCCGTGGACCCGGTCCGCCTCCGCCGGCACGTGGGGATGGTGTTCCAGAAGCCGAACCCCTTTCCGACCATGAGCATCCGCGAGAACGTGCTCGCCGGGCTCACGCTGAACGGCACCCGCGTCAAGCACCCGGACGAGGTCGTCGAGCGCACGCTCACGCAGGTCGCGCTCTGGAGCGAGGTGAAGGACAAGCTCGATCAATCGGGCATGTCCCTCTCCGGAGGCCAGCAGCAGCGCCTCTGCATCGCGCGCGTGCTCGCCGTCGAGCCGAGCGTCATCCTGCTCGACGAGCCGTGCTCCGCGCTGGACCCGATCGCCACCGCCCGGGTCGAGGAGCTCTTTTTCGAGCTGCGGGAGCGCTACACTCTCGTGATGGTCACCCACAACATGCAGCAGGCCGCGCGCGTGTCGGACTACACCGCGTTCTTTTACATGGGGGACCTCGTCGAGTTCGATCAGACTCCGCGCATCTTCACCAATCCCAAGGAAAGCCGGACCGAGGACTACGTGACCGGTCGTTTCGGTTGATCGCGAGAGAGTCATGGCGAGCGAGCACACAAGCAAGGTCTACGAGCACGAGCTCCGGACGCTCCGCGAGAAGGTCCTCCTCATGGGGAGCCTCGCCGAGGAGATGATCCAGAAGGCGATCCTGGCCTATCGCACGCGCGACACGGAGCTGTCGCAGGCCACGCGCCGCGTGGACCGGCACATCAACCGCCTCGAGTGCGAGGTCGACGAGCTGTGCCTGCGCATCCTCGCGATGCGGCAGCCCGTCGCGTCGGATCTGCGGTTCATCACGACAGCGCTCAAGATCGTGACGGACCTCGAGCGCGTCGGCGACATCGCCGTCAACATCTGCGAGCGCGTCGCCGAGCTGAACGAAGAGCCGCCGCTCCCCGAGGTGATCGACGTCTCCTCGCTCGCGGACGAGTCGCTCGTCGTGCTGCACGAGGCCCTCGACGCGCTCGTGGCCCGCGACGTGGATCGCGCGACGGCGCTGCTCCAGCGCGACGACACGATCGACGAGCACTACTCGAAGATCTTCCAGCAGGTGCTGGCGATGATGTCCCGCGATCCCTCGGCGGTGTACCGGGCGACGCGCATCCAGTCGATCGCGAAGTACCTGGAGCGCATCGGCGATCACGCGATGAACATCGCCGAGACCGTGGTGTTCCTCGTGAAGGGGACGGACATCCGCCACTGGAACCGGCGCGCAGACTCGATGGCCGACTCCGCGCCTCCGCCTCCTGTCGTGCCGCGGCGCAACGGCGGGTAGCTCCGCGCGAACGCGGCGGCTGCGAGGTCAGGCGCGGTCGGACTCGAGGGGTCGCAGCTGGGCGAGGCGGTAGCCGATGCCGCGGACCGTCTCGATGTACTCGCCGAGGGGGCCGAGCTTGTCGCGCAGGCGCTTGATGTGCGTGTCGACGGTGCGCGTCGTGATGCTCGCGTCGATGCCCCACACCTCGTCGAGCAGCGCGGCCCGCGTCTGCACGCGCGTGCGGCCCTCGTAGAGCGCGAGGAGGAGGTTCAGCTCGAGGAGGGTCAGCTCGACCTCGCGGCCGTCGATCCACACGCGGTAGGCGGCGCGATCGATGCGGAGGCGGCCGAGATCGATCACGGCGCCGGAGTCCGGCTCGGGGCGCCCGCGGCGGAGGATCGCGGCGATCCGGAGCGAGAGCTCGCGGAGGCTGTACGGCTTCGTCACGTAGTCGGAGGCGCCGAGCTCGAAGCCGATCACGCGGTCGACCTCGCCCCCGTCGCGCGAGAGGATCACGATCGGGATCGCGCGGGTCTCGCGCTCGGAGCCGAGCGCGCGGCAGACCTCTCCGCCGCTCGTGTCCGGGAGGCTCCAGTCGAGGAGGACGAGATCGGGGAGCGTCGCCCGCGCGATCGAGAGGGCCTCTGCGCCGGAGGTGCCGTGAACGGGGACATGGCCGCCGCCGCGCAGGTGGGAGTCGAGGAGATCGGCCTCCGCCGGGTCGGGGGCCACGACCAGGATGCGCGCCATTCGAACGGGATATCGGGCCAAGGTGACATTCCCGTGGAGCGGATGTCACAGGCGTTCTTCGCCGCTCTTCTTGCGGAGTCCGCGAGGTTCGCGTAGGTTCGCCGCCCCCTTGCCGAAGTGGCGGAATGGCAGACGCGGCGGACTCAAAATCCGCTATCCGAAAGGGTTTGAGGGTTCGAGTCCCTCCTTCGGTACCACATCGCTTCGCTCGTCCTCTCCACGCGGGAAGAGCTTCGCCCTTCCCCCCGCCTTTGGCGGGACCCCCCATCCAGCGCGCTCGTCGGGCAGATGGCGCGCGAGCACCGCATTCGAGCACCGGGCGCGCAGCGAGGGCGCGCGAGGCGGGCGCGCAGCGGACAAGTCCACAGGCTGCTAGCCTCCGTGGGAAATGACACGCCGGCATCGCCTCTCGGCGCCTGAGGAGCTGGGTACGCTCATCGTGCGCGGCGAGGTCGTCCGCGCGGCGTCCAGCAGCCGCCTGGGCGCGCCGAAGGCGATCGACGCGGTGCCCGTCGCGCCCCGGGACTGGGAGCTCGCGGTGGGCACCAAGATCGCGCGGCGCGCGCGGCCGACGCGGCTGGAGCGAGGCGTGCTCCACATCCGCACCGCCAGCTCGACGTGGGCGCAGGAGCTGTCGCTGCTCGCGGACGCGATCGCGGAGCAGCTGCGGGCGCGGGGCCTCGACGTGAGGTCGCTGCGCTTTCACGTGGGGCCCGTCGAGCCGCTGAAGCGGCCCTCGTGGCGGACGGACGTGCGCACGTCGCCGGAGCCCGTGAAGCTCCCCGCGGAGGTGAAGGCGTCGCTGGCGAAGGTGGAGGACTCGGACCTGCGGACCGCGATCGCGCGCGCCGCCGCGGCGAGCCTCGGGTACGAAGCCGCGCCCGCGCCTGCGCCGCCTGCGCTCCGCCCGCGCCCGCGTGCGGCGCCTGCGCCTGCTCCGCCGCCGCCCGCTCCTGCGCCCTCGCAGGCCGCGCGCGCGGCCGATCCGCGCAACGAGGCCGCTCGCGGGGCCGCGGAGCGCCGCGGGGCCGAGCCGAAGGGGCCCGCTACTTCGCCGAGATCAAGCGCTCCAGCCCCTCGATCCGCTGGAGCACGAAGCGCTCCGCCGGACCGAACGTCGGCTGAGCGTCGCGCAGCACCGCGAGGTACGCGCGGAGGGCCTTCGGCTCGAGGCTCTTGACCTTGCGCACCACGGTGTAGAGCTCGTCCACGATCGACGCGGGGGCCGGCCTGCGCAGCGCGGCGTAGAGATCGAAGACGTAGTCGATCCAGCTCGCCTTGCCGATCGCTCCGCCGATGCGCGCGGCGTACCGCGCGGCCTGATCGGCGATGTTCGCCTCGGTGGGCTTGCCCTCCTTCGCGCGGGCGAGGATGTCGAGCAGGAGCGCCTGCAAGATGCGCTCGGCCTCCTCCGCGCGCCCCATCGCGAGCGCCTTGTCGGCGACGCCGCCGAGGAGCTGGAACGAGTGGATGCCGCGCGCGTTCGCCGTCGCGTCCGGCGAGGGCGCCGCGGGCGCGGGCGCGGGGGCGAGGGCGGCCGACGCGAGCTGCGCCTCCAGCTCTGCGGCGCCCATGCCGAGCGTCTGCGTGTGGCGCCGGTACTGCTCCCGCATCTGCGTCTCGGTCGTCTCGTCGACGAAGTAGACGCGGAGCTCCTGGCCGCCGATCGAGATGCGGTCCTCATCGGTGACGGTGGTCGCGCCCTCGATCCGCGCGCCGTTCACGAGCACGCCGTTGCGGCTGCCGAGGTCCTCGACGGTGACGCCGTCCTTGCGGACGCGGATCGCCGCGTGCTTGCGCGACACGAGCGGATCGTCCAGCGCGAGCTGGCACTCCGCGCTGCGTCCGATGAGGAACTCCCCCACGGGCATCTCGATGTCGTGCGCTTGGTATCGCAGCCGGTAGGCCATCTCTTTTGCTCAGGCGGCGCCCACGGGGGGACGGAGTCCCCGACGTCGAGAAGCGCGATTCACTTCATGGCCCCTAGTCGTTCGAGGCCCTCGATACGCTGGCGAATGAATCGCTCGCTCGGTCCGAGATGGTCGTTCTTGCGGAGTTTGTCGGTATATGCGGCGATGAGCGCCTTGTCGACGGACTTGACCTTGCGCATCACCGTGTGGAGCTCGTCGACGAGTTTCGCAGGCAACAAAGCCGCCAGCAAGCCGTACAGCTCGAAGATGTAGTCCACCCACAGGCCGCGGCTCGTCGCCTGGGCCAGCCGCGCGGCGTAGAAAGCGGCGCGCTCGGCGAGCTCGGGGCGGACCTCCTCGCCGGCGCGCGCCTTGATCAGGACCTCGCGCAGGGACCGGCTGAGGATGCGCTCGGCGTCGTCGGCGCGGCCCATCGCGAGCGCCTTCTCCGCGAGGCCGCCGATGAGGGCCAGGGACGAGATGCGCTTGTCCGGGTTCTCGGAGGGGACGACGTGCGAGTGGCTCTCGGCGGTGGCGGCGACGAGCTCCTCGTTCTCGGCGCCGGTGAGCGTGATCACGTCGCCGCCGTGGGTCGATTTGCGGTCCCGCGGGGCGGTGGCCTCGCGCTGGGACGACGCCTCGCCGGGGACGCCGATGAGCGTCATCACCTGCGATCCGACCGTGATCTGATCGCTGTCGGTCACGCGGGACGGCCCGGAGATGCGCTTGCCGTTGACGAGGACGCCGTTGCGGCTGCCGAGGTCCTCGATGAAGACGGCGTCCGGGTGGACCACGAGGATGGCGTGGCGGCGCGACACGAGCGCATCGTCGAGCGAGAGCTGACACTCCGGGCTGCGCCCGATCACGAACTCTCCCGGCGGCACCTCGAGGTCGTGAGCGAGGTAGCGCAAGCGCACCGACATACCCGGAAAGAGATACCAATGGGACGCTTCGTTCGCCAGCGTCGTGTTGTCGCGGCGGCGGCCCGCGCGCGGGGGCGATCGCCGGACGTCGCGCGGGAGCGATTGCCGGACGTCGCGCGGGAGCGATTGCCGGACGTCGCGCGGGAGCGATTGCCGGACGTCGCGCGGGAGCGATTGCCGGACGTCGCGCCCCCGCTCACGCGCTGCGGGAGGACAGGATGCGGATCACCCGCGTGACGAGGCGCGCGTGCGAGAAGAAGCCGTAGATCGTGAGCTTCCGCTCGGCGAGCTGCCTGTAGAGCCCGCGCAGCGCCGCCCAGTCGCGGGGCCGCGCCGGGATGGGGAGCGCGAGCCACGGCGAGAGGGGCACGCTCGTGAGGCCCAGGATCGCCTCGCGATCGCCGCAGAACGTGATCGCGGGGATGCCGATGTTGCCCTCGTGGATCGTCACGCGCCCGTGATCGAAGCGCATCGTGACGGCCTGCGTCGTGTCGACGGCGACGAAATGGACCGTCGCGCGCATCGCGCCGAAGCTCTTCTGCGCGCGCGCGTTCGTGCGGAGGTTGTGCCGGAGCACGTCCGCGAACGCCGTCGCGAGGTCGTTCTCCTCGGCGCCGGGGGCCAGATCGACGATCGGATCGAGCACGGGCCGAAGCCTACACGCGGATCGCGATCACGCTCTCGATGTTCGCCGAGCGGCGCAGATCCTCGAGCACGGCGGCCGGCGCGTCCTTGTCCAGGTTCCAGATGCTGACCGCCCCGCCGGGCGCGCCGAGGCCCAGGTGGAGCCGCGCGACGTTGATCTGCGCGGCGCCGAGCGTGTTGCCGACGAAGCCGATGACCCCCGGTTTGTCGAGGCTCGTGATCACGAGCGCGGCGCCGCCGAGGGGCGCCTCGATCTCGTACGAGCCCCATTTCACGAGCCGCGGCGATCCGTCGGCGCCGAGCGAGCCCTCCACGGTGTGCGTCGTGCCGTCGGCCGCGATCACGCGCAGCGAGATCAGCGACGCGTACTTTCGCTCGCCGCCCGCCGTCGCGAGCTCGCGCACGGTGATGCCGCGCTCCTTCGCGGCGACGGGCGCCGACACGCGGTTCATGTGCGCGGTCAGGTAGCGCGACAAACACCCGGCGACGGCCGCGGCCGAGATGCCCTTCACGCCCAGCTCCGCCGGCTGCCCGGCGCACTCCACCTCGATCGCGGTGGGCGAGAGCTTCGGCTCGACCTGGCCGAGGAAGGAGCCGAGCCCCTCCGCGAGCTCCAGGTACGGCTTCTGCTTCTTCGCCACCTCGCCCGCGACGGACGGCGTGTTGACGGCGTTCTTGATCTCGCCCGTCGTGAGGTACGCCACCACCTGCTCCGCGATCTCCAGCGCGACGCGGGCCTGCGCCTCCTTGGTCGACGCGCCGAGGTGGGGCGTCACCACCACGCGATCGTGCTTCAAAATAGGGAGATCCGCGGGGGGCGGCTCGTCGACGAAGACGTCGAGCGCGACGCCGCCGATCTGCCCGCTCTCCAGGCCCTTCAGCAGCGCGGCCTCGTTGTAGATGCCGCCGCGCGCCGCGTTCACGAGGAGCACGCCCTTCTTGAGCTTGGGCAGCACGGCCTCGTTGATGAGGTCCCGCGTGTGCGCGTTGAGCGGCGTGTGGACCGTGATCGCGTCGGACCGCGTGAGGAGCTCCTCGATGCTCACCAGCTCCACGCCGAGCGAGGCGGCGCGCTCCGCCGTCACGATCGGATCGAAGCCGATCACCTTCATCTGAAGGCCCCGCGCGCGATCCGCCACGATCCGCCCGATGTTGCCGAGGCCGACGACGCCGAGCGTCTTGCCGGCCAGCTCGCGGCCCTCGAACTTCTTCTTCTCCCACTTGCCGGCCTTCAGCAGCGCCGACGCCTGCGGGATGTGCCGCGCGAGCGACATGAGCAGCGCGATCGCGTGCTCCGCCGTGGTCGTCGCGTTGCCGGTCGGCGTGTTCATCACGACGACGCCCTTCCGCGACGCCGCGTCCACGTCGACGTTGTCGACGCCGATACCCGCGCGCCCGATCACCTTGAGCGTGGTCGCCGCCTCGATCACGCGCGCGGTGACCTTGGATCCGGAGCGGATCACGAGCGCGTCCGCGCCCGGGATCGCCGCCGCGAGGTCGGCCTCCGAGAGGCCCGGCTGGTAGTCGATCGTGGCGCCGGGGGTCTGCCGGAGGATCGCGAGGCCCTGTTCGCTGAGGGCATCGGAGACGAGGACGCGCATGGGGGGGCAAGCTCCTGGAAGGACGAGGTTCGAGCGAGCCTTCGGCTGCCCGGGCGCGCGACAATAATGGGGCGCCCCCGCGGGTCAAGCGCTACGCGCCCGCCTTGGATTGGAGTAGGAGAGCGCCGCATGAGGGCCTCGCGAAAGGTGCTGGTGATCGGTTCGGGGGCGCGCGAGCACGCGCTCGCCAAGGCGCTCGCGCGGTCGTACTCGGTGTCCGAGGTCCTGGTGCTCCCCGGCAACGCCGGTACGGTCGACGTCGGGACGCACGATCGCGCCGGGATCCGCAGGCGCGCGCTCGACGGCCCGCTCACGGTGGAGGCGATCGTCGACGCCGCGATGCACGAGCGCCCCGATCTCGTCGTGATCGGCCCCGAGGCGCCGCTCGTCGCGGGCGTCGTCGACGCGCTGGCCGCCGCCGGCTTCCTCGCGTTCGGCCCCACGAAGGACGCCGCGGAGCTCGAAGGATCGAAGGCCTACCTCAAGGCGCTCGCGGTGCGCGAGGGCATCCCGACGGCGCCCTACGTCGCCGTGACGCGCTTCGAGGACGCCGAGGCGCACATCCGCGCGCACGGCGCGCCCATCGTCGTGAAGGCGAGCGGCCTCTGCGCGGGCAAGGGCGTCGTCGTCGCGTCGACCGAGGCGGAGGCCCTCGCGGCCGCGCGCGCGATGCTCGTCGACGGCGCGTTCGGCGACGCTGGCAGGACCGTGATCCTCGAGGACGCGCTGCGCGGCGCCGAGGTCAGCGTGCTCGCGATCTGCGACGGCGAGCGCTTCTGCGTGCTGCCCCCGGCCCGCGATCACAAGCGCGTGGGCGACGGCGACACGGGCCCCAACACGGGCGGCATGGGCGCCTTCGCGCCGGCCCCGCTCCCGCCCGGCATGCTCGACCGCGTGGAGCGCGAGATCCTGGCGCCGACGCTCGCGGGCATGCGCAAGGACGGCCGCCCCTTCCGCGGCGTGCTCTTCGCCGGCCTGATGATCACCCCCGAGGGCGATCCGTTCCTCCTCGAGCACAACGTCCGCTTCGGCGACCCCGAGTGCGAGGCGATCATGGAGCTCGTCAACGGCGACCTGGCCAAGCTGCTCGCGTCCGCGGCGCGCGGCGAGCTCAACGCGGGCGTCGTCCAGATCACCTCCGGCGCGGCCCTCGCGCTCGTCCTCGCGGCGCCCGGCTACCCCGCGGCGCCCCGCACGGGCACGCCGATCTCCGGCCTCGAAGAGGCCGCGGCGATCGAGGGCGTCTCGGTGCTCCACGCGGGCACGGCCGAGAGGGACGGCCGCATCGTCACGGCGGGCGGTCGCGTCCTCGCGATCACCGCCTCCGCGAACACCCTGGTCGAGGCGCGCGATCGCGCCTACAGGGCGGCCGCGTGCGTCTCCTTCGAGGGGATGCACTACCGCAAGGACATCGCCGCGGGCTAGCGCGCGGCAAGGACAACAACGCTCTTCGGAGGTCGGACGGATGGCACGGAAAGTCCTCATCGTGATGGGCTCGGACAGCGACTTCGATCAGATCACCCCCGCATGGAAGGTCCTCGAGAGCCTCGGCGTCGCGTACGAGGTGACGGTCGCGTCGGCGCACCGCTCCCCCGAGCGCGTCGTCGCGCTCGCGCGGAACGCCCGTGAAAATGGCTTCGGCGTGATCCTCGCGGCGGCGGGCGGCGCGGCGCACCTCGCGGGCGTCATCGCCGCCAACACGACGCTCCCCGTCGTCGCGGTGCCGGTGGTGGTCGGCTCGCTCGGCGGCGTCGACGCGCTCCTCTCCGCGGTGCAGATGCCCGGCGGCGTGCCGATCGCGTCCGTCGGCATCGGCGGCGCGCGCAACGCCGGCTACTTCGCGGCGGCGATCCTCGCGGCGAGCGACGCCGACGTCGAGGCGCGGATCGAGTCCTTCCGCAGCGAGCAGGCCAAGAACGTCGAGGCCCAGGACGGCCGCGTGCAGGCCAAGCTCGGCAAAGCGGGCGCCGCGTGACCGCGCACCGGGGCTCCTGGGACGAGTACTTCATGCGCATCGCCGTCGAGGTCGCCTCCCGCGCGACCTGCGATCGCAAGCACGTGGGCGCGGTGATCGTCCGCGACAAATCGATCCTCGCGACAGGCTACAACGGCTCGATCCGCGGCCTCTCCCACTGCGACGAGGACGGCCACATGATGGAGGACGGCCACTGCGTCCGCACGATCCACGCCGAGTCCAACGCGATCATCCAGGCTGCCCGCAACGGCGTCCGCATCGACGGCGGCGCCATCTACGTCACCGCCTCCCCGTGCTGGGGCTGCTTCAAGATGATCGCGAACGCGGGCATCACGCGCATCGTCTTCGGCGAGTTTTACCGCGACGAGCGCATCTTCCGCTTCTCGGAGCGCCTCGGCATCGCCCTCGTCGGCCCCATCGCCCCCGCCCCCCCC
>WBZX01002016.1_pt1 | contig 14404 bp, 11 predicted proteins | sample 5204211 | NCBI WGS metagenome assembly WBZX01 (sample SAMN12344362, study PRJNA552823) | activated sludge metagenome | biome: Activated sludge suspended growth; feature: Nitrification reactor; material: Wastewater; isolation source: activated sludge from nitrification reactor of wastewater...
GGACACCCTGCAGGCTCGGCTGACCGCGCTCGACCCGGCCCAGGTGCTGGGGCGCGGCTATGCCTTCGTCCTCGATGCGCAGTCGCGCCCGGTGGTGTCGGCGCGGGGCGTCCAGCCCGGGCAGGCTCTGGCGCTGCAATGGCACGACGGGTCGGTGCGCGCCCGAGTCGAGCCGGACGGCGGCACCGTCACTGGGCCCGACCGGACCGATTGACCCGGACCGCGGCCGGGTGGCCGCAGGTGCCTAGAATCCGCCCCGTCCCCACCCATCGCCACAGGAAGAATCATGGAACACACCCTGCCGCCCCTGCCGTACGCGATCGACGCGCTTGCTCCCCACTACAGCAAGGAGACACTCGAGTTCCATCACGGCAAGCATCACAACGCCTACGTGGTGAACCTGAACAACCTGCAGAAGGGCACCGAGTTCGAGTCGATGACGCTCGAGCAGATCATCAAGAAGGCCAGCGGCGGCGTCTACAACAACGCGGCCCAGATCTGGAACCACACCTTCTTCTGGAACTGCATGACCCCGGGCGGCGGCGGTGAACCCACGGGCGCGCTGGCTGCGGCCATCAATGCGAAGTGGGGCAGCTATGCCGCCTTCCGCGAGGCGTTCGTCAAGAGCGCGGTCGGCAACTTCGGCTCGGGCTGGACCTGGCTGGTGAAGAAGCCCGACGGCAGCGTGGACATCGTCAACACCGGCGCTGCCGGCACGCCGCTGACCACCGCCGACAAGGCACTGCTGACGGTGGACGTGTGGGAACACGCCTACTACATCGACTATCGCAACCTGCGCCCGAAGTTCGTCGAGACCTTCATCGACAAGCTGGTGAACTGGAACTTCGTCGCGGCGAACTTCGCCTGACGACCTGCCCGGCTACGGGGTGCCGAGCGGCTTGCCGCCGGGCCCCGTCAGCCGGGCGCCGGCCTTGATGCCGCGCTTGGCGAACCAGCCCTGGTTCATTTCCAGCGCGTAGCGCACAGGCCTGGCCGAGCAGTGGCTGTCCAGCGCCTGCGGCTTCATGTCGGCCACGTTGACCACCGTGCCGTCGTCGGCCAGGAACGCGATCGACAGCGGCAGCAGGGTGTTCTTCATCCAGAAGCACTGCACCGACGGCTGCTCGAACACGAACAGCATGCCTTCGTGCTGCGGCATGTCGCGGCGATGCATCAGGCCCACCGAGCGCTGCTCCGGCGTGGCCGCCACCTGGGCGCGGATGCTGTAGGTGCCGGCGCGCATTTCCACCACCGGCAGGTTCATCTGGGGCTTGTCCTGGGCGAAAGCGGCGCTGGAGGACAGGGCACCCACGAGGGCAGCGACGAGCAGGCGGCGATTGGGCATGATGGTGGCGTTGAGGAGTCGGCCGATTATCGGCGTGCCACGTTCAACGCTTTCAGGTGCATTGCCGTGCACCGTCCGGATCGCCCTGTCCAACCCTGCGAGGACCGTCGATGCAACTGCCCGCCACCTGTGACCTCTGCGATGCCCTGCGCGACGAGCCGTCGCTGCGGGTGTTGAGCCCATTGCTGCGCTCGTTCGGCGGCCGCACTGCGTTTGCCGGCACGGTCGTCACTCTGCAGTGCTTCGAGGACAACACCCATGTGCGCGCCACGCTCGAGGAGCCCGGCCAGGGCCGCGTGCTGGTCGTGGACGGTGGCGGCTCGCTGCGCACCGCCATGGTCGGCGGCAAGCTGGGCGATCTGGCCGCCCGCAACGGCTGGGCCGGCGTCGTGGTGGACGGCTGCGTGCGCGACGTGGCCGAACTGGCGGCGGCCGATGTCGGCATCCGCGCGCTGGCGCCGTGCCCCATGCCGCCGGCCAAGCGAGGCGAGGGCCGGCGCGACGTGCCGGTGCGAGTGCAGGGTGTGCCGGTGCGGCCCGGCGACTGGCTGCTGGCCGACGCCGACGGCGTGATCGTGCTCGACCGCGCGCCCGCATGACCGCCAAGCCGCAAGCCGCTCCCGCGTCACAGACGCCCGACCCCACCGACGCCATCGCGCGCCGGTGCCGGCGCCTGGTGACCCAGCGGGCGCTGCTGGCCGCCGGGGTGGCCATGGTTCCGGTGCCGGGGCTCGACTGGCTCACCGACGTGGGCGTGCTGGTCAAGCTGCTGCCCGAGATCAACCACGCCTTCGGCCTGAGCCCGGACCAGATCGAGCGCCTCGCGCCCGACCGGCGGCTGGTCGTCTACAAGGCCATCAGCACCGGCGGCGGCCTGCTCGTGGGCAAGCTGGTGACGCGCGAGCTGGTGATCCAGGTGCTGAAGATCGTGGGCGTGCGCCTGACCACGCAGCAGGCGGCCAAGTACGTGCCGATCGCCGGGCAGGCCGTGTCGGCCCTGCTCACCTATGGGGCGCTGCGCTATGTCTGCGACCAGCACATCCGGCAATGCCAGGCCGTGGCCCGCACGCTGGCGCTCCCGGCGCCGCCGCCGTCCAAGGCTGAAATGGTGCAACCGTAGAATGCCGGCTCGTCGGGGCGTAGCGCAGCCTGGTAGCGCGTCTGCTTTGGGAGCAGTAGGTCGCACGTTCGAATCGTGTCGCCCCGACCATCCGCCTTCGTGACCCCGCGCCGCGGCGCGACTGCCCGTAGCTCAACTGGATAGAGCAGCTGCCTTCTAAGCAGCAGGTCGGGGGTTCGAGTCCCTCCGGGCAGGCCAGGGATCACGCACGGCCCGCGAACGCCGGCGCCGCGCAACCGATCGCCCGCGTTGGCAGGGCATTGACCTTCAAGCGCCGGGCGCGGCCTTTACCGCGCGCGAAGTGCAGCAGGGCCCAGTCATGCGTGCCTGTCAGGGCGCCGGGCTCGGCAGCCTTGCAACGCACCTCGGCGTCGCGCCAGAACGCCGCCGGCTCCAGGCCGGCATCTGTCAGGTGCCGGGGCGTCAACAGGCCGCGCAGAAAGCCCATGCCCAGCTCCCGCTTCTGCTGGTAGAGCGACAGGCCGGCGCCGCGCATCGGCGGCAGCGCGGCGTCGGGCCGGGTGGGATCGATCCGCTCCACGCCACGGCTGTCGATCGCGCTCAGCAGCCCGTCGACGCGGTCGTGCAGGGCCTGCACCTCGGCGCTGAAGGAACGTCGCGCCTTGGCGCCGAGCACGGAGCGCCGGCCCAGCACATGCGCCAGGGGATGGCGGTCCGGCACGTCGAAGGCGCTGTGCACCACGAAGAAGTGGCCGTCGGCGTCCAGCACGCGCAGCACGCCGCGGCACACGCTCACGTCGTCGAGCCAGTGCAGCGCCTGGGACACCGTCACGACACGGTAGCGGCCGTCGTCGCGCACGAGGCGGTTGCACGATTCGTGGAGGGTGTCCAGGGCCAGGCCCTCGGCACGCGCGCGCCGGCGCGCGGAAGCCAGGAACGCTCCGGACCAGTCCATCAGCGTCACCTGGGCGCCCCGTCGCGCGAGCTGCAGCGCCAGGTCGCCGGGGCCGCCGGCCAGGTCGAGCACGCGGCAGCCGGGACTCAGGCCGGCAGCGGCGGCGATGTCTTCGCAGATCTCGGCGGGAAACGGTCGGTGCGTCAGATAGGGCTCGACGATGCCCTCGTCGTAGCGTGACGCGCTGCCGTCCTGCGGCACCAGCACGCCGGCTTCGACCATGCCGCGCAGGTCGGCCAGCGCGCGCGTGCGCGACGCGAGGGGCAGGGCGCCCAGGCCCGCCTGCACGGTGGCGCCGCGCCGGGTCGCGAACGCCGACCACAGGCGGCATTCGCGCTCGCTCAGCCAGTACTGCAGATAGGGCTCGCATTCCTGGGCCACGAAAGGGCGCCCGTCGGGCATCAGGGCGAAGGCGAATGAAGGTGACGCGCGCAGGCGCAGGGAGAGGTCCATGCCGCTTCAGACGCAACGGCCGTGCCACCGTGGCGGCACCTCGACGCTCTCTCTGCAGCCGGCTGCGCGCCGGGCGGCGGCCCTTGGCGGGGTTGGGTGTTCTGACCCAATGGGTGGGGGAAAACACGCTGGACCGGCGCAACCAGGTGTTGCCGCAGGGGCTTGGCCGTGGCGGCCGCGCGCCAATTTTCCCTTGAGGATCAAGCACATGCGATCGCCCGGTGGCTGCCGGCGTGGCCGTGGCACGGCCCTTGCCCCTGTAGGGACAAAGGTCTTGCCCTCCCACATGTCCGCACTGCTCAAGCCCGAAGCCGAAGACGCCGCGCCCGATGACGCCGGCGAGGCAGGCGTGCGGCCCGACGACGAACTCGAACTGCCGATGCATCGCCGGCTGGTGGTGCAGTACGCGACCAACGACGGCGGTCGCCGCGAGTTGCGCCTGTATCACCAGGACAAGGAAATCAGCTTCGACGAGCCCGAGATGTTCGCGTTCGGCGAAGCCCTGGCGCGCCAGCCGCGCTTCATCGCGTCCGAAGCCACGGCCTGGGGTACCGGCTACGCCTGGAGCACGGTGCGCGACCTGCTGGGCCGCCTGGTCGCGAGCGGCGTGCTGCGCGCGGCCGGCACGGGTGGCGCGGACGGCGCGACAGCGCCGCGCACGTCGGGCGACGACGGGGCGCGAGCTTCGCCGTTGCCGCCTTCAACCTGCCCCCAAGCCCGTGCGTGGACGGAAGGCGGCACGTTGATGCGCGAGCTCACGGGCCGCGCGCTCGATCCGGCCTACCTCGAGATGGTGGTGCCGGTATTTCGGGTGGCCCACATGTCGCTCGACGCCGACGGTCGCCAGATCGGGGAGGCCAACGTGTTCCCGCCGGCCCTGCGCCTGGACGTGCCGACCCGTTGGCGCGAGTGCATCTACGCCGGCACGCGCCACAAGAGTGACCGCCCGATGAACGTCACGGCGCTCAAGGCGATGCGCGCGCACTGGGGCTCGATGATGGCCCTGCTGCTGCATGTGCGGGCCGCCTACCTGCGGCGCTTTCCGGACGCGGCGTCCGGCTGGACGGTGGGCCATCTCGAGCGCCTGTCGACCTGCGTGCTGGCCCTGCCCACCGTGATGCTGATGCGTGGGCGCGATCCGGTGCGAAACGGCGCCCTGCATCCTGCGCTGTCGTCGCTGTTCCGGGTCACCGACGGCCTGCGCATGACGATGCACCAGATGCTCTTCGTTCCGGTGGGCGAACCTGCGCTCGATCCGCAGGCGCCGATGACGGCGGCCGAGGTGTATGCCTACGCGGAGCGCAACTACTCGTTCCACTCGGAGCATGGCGTGTGTGCCGGGCCGCAGGCGATGGTCGAGGAGTTCCTGTCAGTGGCCATCGACGGCGCGACGCCGCGCGACGGCCTGCCCGACGTGCTCGACCCTGCGCTGGAAGAGGCGGTCCGGTCCGTCGAGGTCGCGATGGACTACGGTCTGCGCGGCCTGCAGGTCTATGCCGCGGTCTTCTCGCTGTGGCCGCAGATGGTGCGCAGCTATGAAACCCTCGCCACCATCACCTCGGCATGGGCGGAGGGCGGACTGCCCGTCGCCCGCGCACTGGAGCAGCGATTCGCGGCGCACCTGGAAACGCTGCGCGCGGCGAGCTACCTCGCCACGGAGGACTGGCGCGCCCATCGCGACCTGGTCTACGGCGACATGCATGCCAAGTGCGCCCGCGGCCTCGGCGCGGACAACCAGGCCGGATCGCTGCTGCACCGGCTCGCGCCCTGGCAGGACGCCGCCGACTTCGACGCGGAGCTGGCGCTGTGGCAATGCCTGTGGCGTCTGGGGGGCGGCGCCGACGCGAGTGCCGACGCGCACCTGGGCGCGCTGCATGCCGCGGTGATGGACCACCTGCGCCGCACGCGGGCCGTGCTGGCATGCGCTGCGCAGGCGCAGTCCGGCCTGAACGCGGTCCTCGGGCGCGACGCACCACTGCGCGAGCCCGAAGCCGACGACCTGGACCTGCACAACCGGCTGATCGCGACCGGCCAGCGCCAGCTGCCGTTCCTCATCGACGAGATCGAGGCCGCGTTCGGCCTTGCCATCCACGTGACGCCGAGCCTCATCGGCGTCGTCACCGAATCGGCCGGCATGGTGCCGGACGTACCGCGCACTCAGTGCGCATTTCACCAAAGGAAGACTCCATGAAGATCAAGACCAACGTGCGTGCGGGCCAGGGCGGCGCTGACGACACCACTGCCGACACCTCGACCTCGACCTCGTCGTCGAACCAGAAGCAGAAGGGCAAGACGAGCAGCACGCCCGTGGTGCCCGTGAGCCGCTGCGTCGGCATCTGAGTCGACGCGCCTCGCGCCGAAGGCATGGCCCCGGGGTCATGCCTTCGGGCGCGTTCTCCGCATGAATTCGATTCACAGCCCTTTGCGCAGTCCACGCCGCGTCGGCCTGGCCTGCCTCTTCGCGCAAGTGCTTGCTGCCTGTGCGCCCATGCCGGTGGCCCTGCCACCGAATGCACAGGCACCCGAGCGCTTCCGCGAGGCGAACCTGGTCGTCGAGGGTCGAGCGCCGGACCTGCCTGCAGGCGCCGGCTGGTGGTCCGTGTTTGCCGATCCCTCGCTCGACGCGCTGGAACAGGCTGCCCTGCACGGCAATCCGGGGCTCGCGCAGGCCGCCGCGCGCGTGGCCCGCGCCGCTGCGGCCCTCGGCCTCGGCGCTGCGCAGTCGCGGCCGACCGTGGCGCTCTCGTCGGGCGCGTCGCGGCAGATCGGCCCGCTCGTCAATGCCGCGGGAAGCCAGGGCAACCTGTTCGACCTGAACGCGCAAATGGCCTGGAACCTGGACCTGATGCAGCGCCTGTCGCGTGCCGAGCAGGCCGCAGGCCACGACCTGCGCCAGCAGCAGGCCCTGCAGCAGCAGGCGCGGCTGGTGCTCGAGGCCGAGGTGGCGCAGTCCTATCTTCAGTGGCGCGCGGCGCGAACGGAGCACGACCTTGGCGACCGCATGCTGCGGGCCGACCGTGAACTGCTGGCCATGGCCGAACGCCGCGCCGGTGCCGGGCTCGCCCCGCGCAGCGTGGCCAGTGCGGCACGGGCCCAGATGCTGGCCGACGAAGCGGACCTGCATGCGCTGGAAAGGCGTCAGCGCCTGCTCGAGAACGCCATGGCGGCGCTCGCCGGTGCGTCCGCTCTGCCTGCGCAGCCCGCGCCGGACGGGCCGATGCCGGCCCTGCCTGTCATCCCGGCCGGCCTGCCGAGCCAGATGCTGCTGCGGCGTGCCGACGTCGCGGCGGCCGAGTCGGCGCTGCAGGCTTCGGCGCTGCGCCTGGGAGTGGCGCGTGACGCCTGGTTCCCGAGCCTCACCCTCACGGCCAGCGCCGGCCTCGCGTCGAGCGAACTGGGCCAGTGGCTGCGGGCATCGGCACGCAATACCGGCCTGGGCCTGTTGTTGAGCCTGCCCGGACTGGACGGTGGCCGGGGCGAAGCGCAGCGCGCCATGGCGGCGGCCCAGCTCGATCTTGCGGCGGCGGAGCACCGGGAAATCGTCGTGAACGCTCTGCGCGATGTCGAGGACCAGCTCGCCACCTTGCGCACCCTGGGTGCCGAGTCGGCCGCGCGGATGCTGGCCGCCCAGGACGCCGAGCGCGACGCCGAACATCACCATGCCCAGTGGCGGCAGGGGCTCGGCAGCGAGGTGGACGCGGTGCAGGCGAGGCGTCAGCAATGGGTGCAGGCGCGACATGCCCTGCGCGCCCAGGCCGCCGAGCGCGTGGCCACGGTGATGCTCGTGCGCGCACTCGGTGGCGGCTGGGTTTCGGACACGTCGTCCGCTCGGGGTCACTGAGCCGTGGCGTCGCCCTTCGACCGGACCCTGCGCGCGCTGGCGGCCGACTCGGCCCGCCCGTCGTGGTGGGTCTGGGGCATCGCGCTGCTTCTCGGCACGATCTGGATGGGATGGTTCACGTTCGGCAGCGTGACGGTCTACGAGGTGTCCGGCCAGGCGCGCATCGAAGCCCAGGCGGCGGCGCATCCGGTGGCGGCTTTGCAGGGCGGGGCGCTGATGTCGTCCAGCCTTGCGCTCGGGCGCCCGGTGCGTGCCGGCGACGTGCTGCTGGAGCTCGACACGCGCGGCGCCCTGCTGCGGCTGAAGGAGGAGACCCAGCGCCTGGCGGGCATGCCGGCGCGCCGGGCCGCACTGGGCGACGAGATGGCCTCGCTGGTGGCGGCCAGCCGACATGAGCAGCAGGCCACCGCAGCCGCCCTGCGCTCGGCCGACGCGCGCGCCGGCGAGGTGTCGGCGCAGCTCGAGTTTTCCACCGAGTACGAGCGCCGCATGGCCAGCCAGGTGCAAGGCGGCGGCGTGGCCGAGGTGGACCTTCTGCGCGCGCGCAGCGAGGCGCGTCGCCAACGGGCCCAGCGCGAGGCGCTGCAGGCCGAGTCCCAGCGGCTGGCCAACGACGCCCAGGCGCGCGGCGGCCAGCTTCGGTCTCGCATCGATGCCTTGCAGGGACAGTTGGCGACCCTGGACGCCGAGGCGGCGACGTTGGCCACCAGCGTGGCGCGCCTGGAGTCCGAGATCGAACGCCTGCGCGTGCGCGCCCCGGTGGACGGCACGCTCGCAGAAGTGACGGCCCTGCAGCCGGGAGCGTGGGTGGCCGAAGGCCAGCACGTGGCCACGGTGCTGCCGCGCAGCGGCCTGCGCGTGGTGGCCGCCTTTGCCCCTGCAGGCGCTCTCGGTCGCATCCGGCCGGGCCAGCCGGCCAGGCTTCGGCTCGACGGCTTTCCCTGGGCCCAGCACGGCAGCCTGGAGGCCCGCGTCCAGGAAGTGGCCGGCGAAGTGCGAGACGGCCAGGTGCGCGTCGAACTGGCGCTGGCGCCGCAGGCGGCCGGTGTCGGCCCCGCGTTGCAGCATGGATTGGGCGGCACGGTGGAGGTGGCCCTGGAGAGCGTGGCGCCCGCGGTGCTGCTGCTGCGAAGCATGGGCCGCTCGGTGGCTTCCCGTCCGCCGCCGGCTGCCGTGGCGCAGGCGCCCGCGGCCACCGGCGCCAAGCCATGACCGGCGTGGCGGGCGCGCGCTGGCTGGCGCGCGAGGTGGTGCAGACCTCGTCGATGGACTGCGGCCCCGCCGCCCTGAAGTGCCTGCTGGACGGCTTCGGCATTCCGGCCAGCTACGGTCGCCTGCGCGAGGCGTGCCAGACCAGCATCGACGGCACGTCGATCGACACGCTGGAGGACGTGGCGCAGCAGCTCGGGCTGCGCGCCGAGCAGGTGCTGGTGCCGGCCGACCACGTTGCGCAACCGGGGTCGGCCGACGGTCCGGCGATCGCCGTGGTCCGGCACGCCGACGCCGGCACGCATTTCATCGTCGTCTGGCGCCGCCTCGGCCAGCGCGTCCAGGTGATGGACCCGGCAGCCGGTCGGCGCTGGCTCGGCGTGCACCAGCTGCGCGACCTGCTCTATCGCCATGAGACCCTGGTCGACGCCGCGCCCTGGCGCGACTGGGCCGGCACGGCGGACCATCTGGAACCGTTGCGACGCAACCTGCGCGCGCTGGGCGTGCGCGAGGTCGGCGTGCAGTCCCTGGTGCACCGGGCGCTGGCCGATCCGCGCTGGATGTCGATCGCGGCGCTGGACGCATCGACGCGGCTCGTCGCCAGCCTGGTGGGCGCGGGCGGGGTCCGCCGCGGCGCCGAGGCGATGCGGCTGGTGAAGGCGCTGTTTCGGCGCTGCGTGCAGCGGCCGCTGGAGCGCCTGACCGCGGTGCCGGCAACCTATTGGTCGGTGCTGCCCGAGCGCGGCAGCCGCGACGACGATCCCACGCTGCGCCTGCATCTGCGCGGCGCCGTGCTGCTGCGAGTGGCCGGAGCGCGGGCCGGCACCGAGGCCGCGCCGGACGAGGCGATGGGCGACGAATTGACCGCCGTGCTGCAGGAACGGGCCGAGCCGGTGTGGCGCACGGTGTGGAGTGCCGTGCGCGAGGAAGGGCGCGCACTGCCCTGGGCGCTGTCGCTCGCGGTGCTGCTGACCACCCTGGCCGTGGCCCTGGAGCTGCTGCTGTTCCGAGGCCTGTTCGACCTGTCGTCGCAACTCTCCGGCGCGGGGCAGAGCCTGGCCGGCGTGGCCGCATTGCTCGGGTTCCTGGCCTTGAGGCCGGCGCTCGAGGTGCCGACGGTGCGCGAGACGCAGCGCCTCGGGCGCCACCTGGAAACGCGCCTGCGGGTGCGACTGCTGGAGCGCCTGCCCCTGCTGCACGACCGCTATTTCCAGAGTCGACCGATCTCGGACATGGCCGACCGGGCGCATGGACTTCAGGTGGCGCGAAGCGTGCCCGGGCTGGCACTGGGCCTTGTGCAGGCACTGCTCGATCTGTCGCTGACCCTGGCCGGCCTGATCTGGCTGGCCGAAGGTGCCGCGGTGTGGGCCGCTGCGATGGCGCTGGCCGCCGTGGCCGTGCCGCTTCTGGCGATGCCGATGCTGGCCGAGCGCGACCTGGGCGTGCGCACCCATGCCGCCGCGCTGGCCGGCTTCTACCTCGACGCGCTGCTGGGCCTGGTGCCGGTGCGCGCCCATCGGGCCGAGCGTGCGGTGGCTCGCGAGCACGAGGCGTTGCTGGTGCAGTGGGCCCGGTCGATGCAGCGCACGGTGACGTCCACGCTGGCGATGGAAGGCGTGCAGGGCGTGCTGTGCGTCGGCCTGGCCGTGGCCTTCGTCGCGAGCCACTTCCGGACCCAGGGCGGCGTCGCCGGCAGCGACCTGCTGCTGGTGTTCTGGACCCTGAAGATCCCCGCGCTGGGCAGCCGCATCGCGGCGCTGGCGCAGCAGCTGCCGGCCCAGCGCAACGCGCTGATGCGCTTGCTGGAGCCGCTGTCCGCGCCGCAGCAGGCTGCGGCCACCGCGCCGGCGCTGCCGCGCGACGTGCTGCCGGCCGTGGCACCCGCGACGCCGATGGCCTTCGGCATCGAGGGCGGCTCGGTGCGCGCCGGTGGTCACGAGATCCTGCGTGGCATCGACCTGCGCGTGGACCCGGGCGAGCACGTGGCCGTGGTGGGCGTGTCCGGCGCCGGCAAGTCGTCGCTGGTGGGTCTGCTGCTGGGCTGGCACCGCCTGGCCGAGGGCCGCATGCACGTCGACGGCCGCATCCTCGCACCCGGCGCCGAGGGCGAGATGCAGGCGCTGCGGTCGCAGATCGCCTGGGTCGACCCCGCGGTGCAGCTGTGGAACCGCAGCCTGCTCGACAACCTGCTCTACGCCAGCGACGACGAGAGCCTGGACCGCGTGGGCCTGGCCAGCGAGCGGGCCCAGCTGCGCGACCTGGCGGCCAGACTGCCGCAGGGCCTGCAGACCCTGCTCGGCGAAGGCGGTGGCCTGCTGTCGGGCGGCGAGGGCCAGCGGGTGCGGATGGCGCGCGCGCTGCTGCAGGCGCATCCGCGCCTGGTGCTGCTGGACGAGCCCTTCCGCGGCCTGGACCGGCCCCAGCGCCGTGCGCTCATGCGCGAGGCGCGCAGCTGGTGGCGACGCAGCACGCTGCTGTGCGTCACCCACGACGTGAGCGAGACGCTGCAGTTCCCGCGCGTGCTGGTGGTGCAGGACGGCCGCATCGTCGAGGACGGTGCGCCGGACCAGCTGGTGGCCGCGCCTTCGCGCTACCGCGAACTCGTGGACGCCGAGATCGGCCTTCGCAAGTCGCTGTGGGGCGGCAAGGGATGGCGCCGGCTCGAACTGCGCGACGGCCTGCTCGCGGCCGGCCCCGGAGGTGCCGCATGATGTCGGGCGACGACGCACTGCGCGGGTACTGGTGGCCGCTGTCGCGGCTCGGCGAGGGACTCGAGGCGCTGGCGCGGGCCGGCGGCCTGTCGCCGCGAACGGTGGAATCGCTCGAGCCACCGCCCAACCTGCAGGCCGATCTGACCCTGGCCACGCGCTGGCTCGACTGGGCGGCCTCGCGACTGGGACTCGAAGTGGAGCCGGTGGACGCGGCCGTGCCCGAAGCGGACGCGCTGCTCAAGCTGGCCGGGCCGGCGCTGGTGCCGTGGGCCGATCCGCAGGCGGGCATGGGGTTCCTGTTGCTGCTGGGCGGGCGAGGGCGGTCCGTGAGCCTGCTGGCCCCGGACCTGCGCCGCGCCCGCTGCCCGCGCGAGACCCTGCGGCGCGCGCTGTGCCGCCGCCACGAGCAGCCGCTCGAGGTGGAACTGGACGCGCTGCTGCAGCAGGCCGGCGTGCCCCCGCGACGTCGGGCCACGGCGCGTGCGGCCCTGCTGCGCGACCGTCTTGCCGACCAGCGCATCACGCCGTGGTGGCTGCTGCGCCTGCCGGCCGGCGCGCCGGTGCGCGCTCAGGCATTGCACGCAAGACTGCCGCAACGTCTGGCCGGGCTGCTGGCGGTGTTCACGCTGCTGTACGGCTGCGAGATCGCCGCCTGGGCGCTGATAGGGCAGGGCGTGCTGGAAGGCCGCCTCGACTTCGGCTGGCTCGGCGCCTGGGCGCTGCTGCTGGCCACGATGCTGCCCTTGCAATGGCTGGGCACGGTGCTGGACGCGGGTTTCGCGCTGCGTGCCGGCAGCCTGGTCAAGTCGCGCCTGCTGGCCGGCGCACTTCGCATGGACGTGGACCAGGTGCGGCGCCAGGGCGTGGGCATGCTGCTGGGCCGCGTGATCGAGTCGCAGGCGCTGGAAACGCTGGCCGTCGGCGGCGGCGTGGCGCTGCTGGTGGCGATCATCGAGCTTGTCTTCGCGGCGTCGGTGCTGGCGCTGGGCGCGGCGGCGCTGCCGCACCTGGCGCTGCTGGCTGGCTGGCTGGCACTGACCGCGCTGGCATGCACGAGGCTCGGCGCGCGCCTGCGCCACTGGACGCTGACGCGCATGAGCCTGACTCACGAGCTGATCGAGCAGATGGTGGGCCATCGCACGCGCCTGGCCCAGGAGCGCGCCGCGCGCCGCGAGCGCCGGGACGACGCCGCGCTGCATGGCTACCTCGACGCGTCGCGCGGATACGACCAGGCCAGCCTGCCGTTGCTGGCGGTGCTTCCGGCCGCATGGATCGTCTGCGCGCTGGCGCTGCTGGCACCGGAATTCGTGGCGGCCACCAGCGGGGCCGCGGCGCTGGCTACGAGCCTGGGCGGCATCCTGCTGGCGCAGCGCGCCTTTGCCGGCCTGGCCGGTGGCCTGTCGAGCCTGGCGCGCGCCGGCATCGCCTGGCAACAGGTGGGCGACCTGTTCCGCGCCGGTGCGCAGGACGACTCGCGCGTGCCGCCGGTGTTCATCGATGCCGAAGGGCGCCCCCCGCCCGACGCGCCGCTGGTGGACGCCCGCGACCTGCGCTTCGCCCACGCCGCGAACCCTGTGCTGCGCGGGGTGGACCTGCGCATCGACGCGGGCGAGCAGCTGCTGCTGCAGGGACCGTCCGGCGGCGGCAAATCCACCCTGGCAGCGATGCTCACCGGCCTGCGCCGTCCGCAGTCCGGTCTGCTGCTGCTGCAGGGGCTGGACGCGCCCACGCTCGGATCGCAATGGGGCGGCCTGGCGACGGCCGCGCCACAGTTCCACGAGAACCACGTCCTGTCCGGCAGCGTCGCCTTCAACCTGTTGATGGGGCGCCAGTGGCCGGCCAGCGCCGCGGCCCTGTGGGAGGCGCAGTCGCTGTGCGAGGAACTGGGCCTGGGGGACCTGCTGCGTCGCATGCCGGCCGGTCTGCAGCAGCGCATCGGCGAGACCGGCTGGCAACTGTCGCATGGCGAGCGCAGCCGGCTGTTCCTGGCGCGGGCGCTGCTGCAGCGTGCGCCGCTGACCGTGCTGGACGAAACCTTCGCGTCGCTCGACCCCGAGACCATGGCGCAATGCCTGGCCTGCGTGCAGCGCCATTCGCGCACATTGCTGGTGATCGCGCATCCCTGAGCCGGGCGGCCTGTTATCTTGCGCCGGTGCCGACCTGCGCGGCGAAGGGACCCGATGACCGAACCCCTGCTGCTGGCTGCCGCCCCGGTGGCCACATTTTCCGGGCCGCGCCTGCTGACGCGCGCCAGCGGATTCCTGTTCGAGCGCGACGAGCGCCTGTTCCTCGTCACCAGCCGGCACGTGCTGATCGACGAGCCGAGCCAGCACGTGCCGGACCGCATCGAGGTGGAGTTCCACGTCGACCCGAAGGACCTGACCCGGTCGTTCCTGCTGTCCGTGCTGCTGTATCGCGAAGGCAAGGCGGACTGGCGACAGGCGCGCGACGCGGGCGGCGAGATCGACGTGGCCGCGATCGAGATCGAGCGTTCGGCGCTGCCGGACACGGCCGACTTCCGGGCCTTCACGCCGGCGCACCTGCAGGCCGCGCTCGACGAGGTGGAAGTGGGCACGCCGCTGCTGGTGGTGGGATTTCCGCTCGGCTTCCACGACAACGTGCATCACCTGCCCGTGGTGCGGCAGGCCGCGATCGCGTCGTCGTTCGGCGTGCGCTTCCAGGGCCAGGGTTACTTCCTGACCGACGCGCGCACGCACCGCGGCACCAGCGGCGCGGCGGTGGTCATGCGCGCGGCGCACGACGAGCCGCTGCCCGGTGGCCTGCCCTGGAAGCTGCTGGGCGTGCACTC
>WBZX01002017.1_pt1 | contig 14404 bp, 16 predicted proteins | sample 5204211 | NCBI WGS metagenome assembly WBZX01 (sample SAMN12344362, study PRJNA552823) | activated sludge metagenome | biome: Activated sludge suspended growth; feature: Nitrification reactor; material: Wastewater; isolation source: activated sludge from nitrification reactor of wastewater...
CGCAGGACTCGGGACCGCCGCCGCACTCGCACCCGTGGCGCGAGGTGTACGTCGGTGTCGAGGGCACGGCCGAGGTGACGATCGGCGACCGGTCGGTCGTCCTCCGGGCCGGTGACATCGCGTGTGTCGAGGCCGGCACGTTGCACACCTATCGCATCACGTCGGCCACGGCGAACTTCGTCGTGATCACCGGGGGCGGTCGCGCCTCGGAGTTCTTCGCCGACCTCGATGCCAACGCGCCGCACGGCGTCCCCGATGCCGAGGGCCTCGGGGCGATCATCGAGGTGGCCAAGCGCAACGGGCTGTCGTCGCCGATCTTCGACGCCGTCCCGGCCTGAGCGCTCGATGTCGAGCCTCGTCGCCGAGCGGATCGAGCGCACGGTGACCCCTCCCACGCGTGTTCGGCGGCCGGTACTGTCTGCCGCGGTGACCGACGACGGACACGCGTGGGACGCGTCGATGATGCGCCGTGTGGCAGCGGGTGACGACAGCGCGCTCGCAGCGATCTACGACCGGTATGCGTCGCTCGTGCACGGACTCGCGAGACGGATGCTGGGTGCACCATCTGCCGCCGACGTGTGCCAGGAGGTCTTCGTCGCGCTGTGGCGTCACCCGGACCGCTTCGACGCCGCACGCGGTTCGCTGCCGTCCTACCTCGCGACGATCGCCCATCGGCGCTGCATCGACGAGCTACGCAGCACCGGACGCCGCGTGGCGAACGAGGAGCGCGCCGTCGATCCGTCGCCACCTCGTGACGAGCCGGAGACGGTGGGTCTGCAACGGCTCACCACCTCCGCGGTGCGGCGGGCACTCGAGCTGTTGCCGGAGGCACAGCGACGCGCCGTCGAGTTGGCGTACTTCCAGGGGCTCACGTTCCGCGAAGTGGCCACGGCCACCGGCGTGAGCGAGGGCACCGCGAAGTCGCGTCTCCGCCTGGCGCGCGAACGACTCGCGGTCGCACTCGATCACCTGGCACCCTCCACTCCCTCCGCCCCCATCACCCCGGACGTGACCCCGTGAGCACCGCAGATCAGTCCCTCCCGCCCGACGAGCCCGACGACCTCGTCGCGCTCCTGGCCCGGCTCGAAGCCGAGCCGGCACCGGCATCGGTGCGCGACGAGGTGCTCGCCGCCGTTCGCCGTTCGCCGCACGTGCCGCTCGCGCCGATGGCGCCGCTCGACGTGTTCGAACACTGCGTCGTCGCGCTCGACGACCTGCTCGACGAGCTCGTCGATGCCGACCACGACCGGTGGGTCGCCGCGTACGACTGGACGGTTGGCGGTCTCGTCCGGCACCTCGCCGCGGTCGAGCGCCACATGCAGTCCGTGCTCGGCATCGCGATCGACGATCGCGACCCCGACCGGCTGAACCACCTCGCCGTCGGTCGGGAGTTCCGGGACGATCTGCAGACGCGCCGACCGGTCGACGCCGTCCGTGCATGGCGCGACCTGGCGTACGGCACCGTCGCCTCGCTCCGGATCGGTGCAGGTCCCGACGGGGGAACCGTCGTGCAGATGCACCAGTGGCCGTTCGCCGTCGACAGCCTGTTGATCGTCCGGTCGTTCGAGATCTGGACGCACACAGACGACATTCGCCGCGCCACCGACCGCCCACTCGCCGCGCCACCGCCGAACGCACTCCGGGCGATGTCGACGCTGTCGGTGCAGAGCCTGCCGGTGCTCGCCGCCGTGGTCGCCGATCGTGGCCAGGTCCCCGGTGTGCGCGTGGTGCTCACCGGCCATGGCGGCGGTACGCACGACATCGGCACCGGTGTGCGCGAGGCCACCCTGGTGGCCGACGTGGTCGACTACTGCCGGCTCGTGGCACGCCGCGCCGACGCCTCGGTGTTCCAGGTCGAGGGCGATCCGGCGCTCGCGGCCGACCTCGTCGCGGCCGCGCAGGCCATCGCGATGTGACTCAACCGCTGACGGCGGCGGCCCAGCGCGCCAGTGCGGCCGTGGCGGCGAGCGCGACCTCGTGGTCGCTGCGACCGTCGTGGTGCGCCGTGACCGCGGGGCCGGCGATCAGACCGGCGATCGTCGGCACGCCGAGCACGTCGGTGAGATCGAGCCACTCGGTCCACGAGGCGGGTTCGTCGTACCAGCGCAGATACCCGCTCGGCGACGCCGGCCACCAGCGTTCGTCGAACTGCAGCACGGCCTTCTCGAACGCGGCCATGCCGAGACGGCCGAGGGCGTCACGGTGCGCAGTCGGCAGACCGGGCGAGAATCTGATCGTGGGAAGCACGCCAACCGGGATGGTGCAGATGCAACGATCGGCCGCGATCTCGTCGACCAGCACGCCGTCGAGGTCCCACTCGATCGAGCGGACCGGGTGTCGCAGGTGCACGTCGAGCCCGGACGCGAGGTGCTCGATCAGCTGCCGGTAGCCGCCGGGCAACCACGGATCGCCGGGTGCGGCGCCGTCCTCGTCGAGACCGTGGGTCGAGATCGAGTCGAGTGCCGAGCCGTGTTCGAGCAGTAGTTCGCCCTCGATCGCGAAACTGGTGAGCCGCCGGTCGGCGGGGGAGAGGCCCGCGAGATGGTGGGCGACCTGCTCGTCGAGCCGGCCCCCGTCGCGATCGATCGCGGCGTCGAGCGCGTGGTAGGCGGCGCGCACGTCACCGACCGGTCCGTCGTGGGCGGCCGCCAGCGCCTCGTCGAACCGGGTGGGCACCATGTGCAGCCCGAGCGACTCGGCCAGCCGGGCCATCGGGTTGCGCGGGAACTGTTGCACCCACGCGGCACCGGCATCGAGCGCGACCCCGCCGAGTTCGACCGTGTGTGTGCGCCCGCCGATGCGGTCGCGAGCCTCGAGCACCAGCACGTCGAGACCTTCGTCGGCCAGGCGCCTCGCCGCGGCGAGGCCGGCCGTGCCGGCACCCACCACGATCACGCTGCGGCCACCGCTCTCGATCGCCCAGTCGGCCGCCGCCAGGCCGCTCGTGTACGCGCCGTGCACCATCGTCGCCTGCTCGCGGTCGACGGCCTCGCCGGCCAGGATCAGCCGCCGATCGATCGGCTCGCCCAGCACGCGACGATCGGCCGGTGACGCACCGGGTCGCAGCACGCTCCACGAGCCGCGGCTGTACGGGTCGTCGAGCCAGCGGGTGACGTGCCACCTCACCGGCGCAGGGGGAGATGACGGCACGACGTCCATGCTGCCACGATGGGTACCGATGACCGACACCACCTCCGGACTCGTCTGCGGGCACCATCACCTCTACTCGGCGCTCGCCCGAGGGATGCCGGCCCCGCCCGTGCAGCCCACCGACTTCCGCAGCATCCTCGAGCAGATCTGGTGGCGGCTCGACACGGCGCTCGACCTCGAGATGCTGCGGTGGAGCACGATGCTGGGCGCGGTCGAGGCGCTGCAGTGCGGCACGACGGCGATCGTCGACCACCACGAGAGTCCGCACGCGATCGAGGGCAGTCTCGACGTCATCGCCGAGGCGTGCGCCGAGGTCGGGGTGCGCGTCAGCTGCGCCTACGGGATCACCGATCGCCACGGTCCCGATGGCGCACGACGGGGACTCGCCGAGAACGAGCGGTACCTCGCCTCGGGCGGCCGCGGCATGGTGGGCGTGCACGCCGCGTTCACCTGCGACGAGTCGACGCTCGAGGCCGCTGCCGATCTGGCCGGTCGCCACGGGGTGGGCGTGCACATCCATGTCGCCGAAGGTGTCGACGACGTGACCGCCGGCGCCCGGCTCGAGCGGTTGGCCGCCGACGACTGGTTGATCGTGCACTGCGTGCACCTCGACCGCCCGCTGCCCGGCACGATCGCCCACAACCCGCGCAGCAACATGAACAACGCGGTCGGCTACGCGGCGCCCACGACATGGACCAACCCGGTGGTGCTCGGCACCGACGGCATCGGTGCCGACATGCTCGAGGAGATGCGGCTCGCCTACGTGGCGCTGCGCGCCCACGACGTGACCGCGTCGCCCGACACGGTGTGGGCATGGCTCGACGAGGGCTACCGGTTCTTCCCCGAGGCGCGCGCCGACCGGGTGCGCTGGAGCTACGACCACGCCGACTCGGCGTGGCACGTCGCGTTCACCCCCGGCATCCGCGCGATCGACGTGACGAGCGCCGACGGCGAGGTGTTGCTGCGCGACGGACGGCCCACGCGTGTCGACCTCGACGAGGTGCGGGCCAAGGCCGCCGAGCAGGCAGCCAGGTTGTTCACACACCTGTGACGCGGCCACCGGCTTGACAAAACGTCAAGCGGCTACGCTCCGCCGCATGAGCACTCCCGTCGCGCTGTACCTGCAGGACGCACACGCGATCCGCGAAGGCATCGAGCTCGTCCGCTACGCCGAGGCACAGGGGTTCGACGCGGTCTGGCAGGCCGACAGCCGTCTGGTGCGCGACGCCGTCGTCCCGATGGCTGCCTTCGCCGCCACCACGGACCGGATCAAGGTGGGCAGCGGCGTCATCGACATCTGGACCCGCAACCCGGCCAGACTGGCGAGCACGTTCTCCACGCTCGACGACCTCGCGCCGGGGCGTGTCATCTGCGGCCTGGGTGCCTGGTGGGATCCGCTGGCCAGCAAGGTCGGCATCCACCGCGAGCGTCCGCTCACCGTGATGCGCGAAGTGGTGACGGTGGTGCGAGCGCTGCTCGCCAACGAGACCGTCACCTTCGACGGCGTGTTCGCCCACCTCGACGGCGTCGAGCTCGACTACGTGCACCAGGAACGTCGGCCGAAGGACGTGCCCATCTACATCGGCGCCACCGGCATGCAGATGATGGAGCTCACCGGCGAGATCGCCGACGGTGCGGTGCTCAACTACCTCGTCTCGCCCGCCTACAACAACGACGCGATCGCGGCGCTCGAGCGCGGCGCCGCCAAGGCCGGTCGCACGATCGACCAGATCGACCGCCCCCAGCTCGTCGTGTGCAGCGTCGACCGCGACCGGGCCGCCGCCCTCGACGGTGCGCGGCTGCTCGTCACCCAGTACCTCGGGCAGCAGCCGCACATCATGAAGGCGTCCGGCGTGCCCCAGGAGCTGCTCGACGAGATCGGCAAGGTGCTCACCTGGCCGGCCACCCACGACCAGGTGGTGGCCGCCAGCAAGCTCGTGCCGGACGACATCGTGCAGATGATCACCGCCTCGGGTGAACCCGACGAGGTGCGGGCCAAGGTGGGCGAGTACGTCGCCAACGGCTGCACCTGCCCGATCCTGTACCCCCTCGGCGACGACGTGCGCCTGATGATCGACACCTTCGCCGGCGGCATCTGACCGCCGCAAGGGGGACCGGCGGCCGTACGATGTCGCCCCGTCGTCCCCGACCGGCGGTCGAGGGCGCACCCGGCACGGCCCCATCCGGGCCACGACCCGCCCCTGGCGCTCCTTGGAGGAACCGGTGAAGTCCACTCGAACCGTGCTCGCACTGTCGCTCGCCGGCACGCTCGCGCTCACCGCCTGCGGCGGCGACGACGACACCTCGACCACGGCCCCGGTGGCCTCGCCGACGGTCAACGTCGGCCGCACCACCGACCCGCTCAACGACCTGCTGGCCGAGATCTACGCGCAGGGCATGGAGAACGCCGGGGTGCGCGTCGGTCGCAAGGACCCGGTCGACTCGCTCGACCGCCTGTACGAGCAGCTCGGCGCCGGCTCGGTGCAGTTCGTCGCCGACTCGACGGTGTCGGTGCTCGAGCGCTTCGAGGTCGCCGACATCCCGGCCACCTCCGACGAGCAACTCGTCGCGATCGAGAACGCACTGCCGGCTGAACAGGCCGCCACGATGATCAGCTCGATCGCACTCACCGACGTGGTGGCGTGTCGCGCCGACGTGGTCGACGAGCACTCGCTCACCGATCTGAGCAGCCTGGCCGAGGTCGCCGCCGACGTGAAGCTCGGCGCCACCGCCGGCTTCGAGTCGTCCACCACCTTCGGTCCGACCGACCTGAACGCCGCTTACGACACCGAGTTCGACGTCACCGAGGCCGGCGACACCGATGCCGAGGTGGCGCAGGCCGTCGCCGACGGCACCGTCGACTGCGGCGTGGTCTCGTCGCTCGAGCCCACGATCACCACCCTGGGTCTGCTGCCGCTCACCGACGACGCGTCGGCCGCGCCGCTCGACCTCGTCGTGCCGGTGATGCAGGCCATCGCCGCCACCCCCGAGGTGTCGGCCGTGATCACGCAGATCAACGGGCTGCTCACCACCGACGTGCTGCGCGCGCTGCTCGTGAAGGTGGAAGCCGGCACCCAGTCGATCGACGTGATCGCGAAGGACTGGCTCGCCAGCCAGAGCGCGAGCTCGTGATCGCACGCCGACGGCGCGCCCGCGGGCGCACCCGTCGGATGCCAGACTGGCTCCCGTGATCACCGTCGAGGGTCTCGTCAAGCGCTTCGGCGCCAAGGTCGCCGTCGGCGGCCTCAGCTTCGCCGTCGCGCCCGGCCGGGTGACCGGCTTCCTCGGTCCGAACGGGTCGGGCAAGAGCACCACCATGCGCTGCATGCTGGGCCTCGACCGCCCCGATGCCGGCCGGTCGCTGTTCGACGGCCAGCCGTACCAGCAGCTCGATCGGCCGCTGCACCAGGTGGGCGCGCTGCTCGATGCCGGCTACGTGCACCCCGGACGCTCCGGCCGCAACCACCTGCGCTGGCTCGCCGCCTCGAACGGGCTGCCCGCCGCCCGGGTCGACGAGGCGCTCGCCACCGTGGGGCTGAGCGAGGTGGGCGGCAAACGCGTGCGCACCTACTCGCTCGGCATGAAGCAGCGCCTCGGGCTCGCCGGTGTGCTGCTCGGCGACCCGCACACGGTGATCCTCGACGAGCCGGCCAACGGCCTCGACCCCGAGGGCATCCGCTGGATCCGCGACGTGCTCGTCTATCTCGCCGGCCAGGGCAAGACCGTGCTCGTCAGCAGCCACCTGTTGTCGGAGATGGCGCTCATGGCGTCCGATCTGGTGGTGATCGGCAAGGGCCAGCTCATCGAGCAGTGCACGGTCGGCGACTTCGTCGCCCGCTACGGCGAACACTGGGTCCGGGTGAAGAGCCCCCGACCGTCGGCGTTGCTCGATGCGCTGCAGGCCGGCGGTGCGTCGGTCACCGGTGTCGACGACACCACGTTCGACGTCCGAGGCCCCTCGGCGGCCGACGTCGGCGAGCTCGCGGCGCGCTATCAGGTCACGTTGCACGAGTTGTCCGAGCAGACCGGATCGCTCGAGGACGCGTTCTTGAAGGCGACCTCGGCGGTGCAGGAGTACCACACCGGAGGTGTGCGGTGATCTCGACCTTGCGCAGCGAGTGGATCAAGCTCCGCACCGTGCGGATGAACTGGGTGCTGGCGGCGATCGCGGTCGCGTTCCCGCTCGTCATCACCGTGCTCACCACCCTGCTCGTCGACAACGACGACATGAACTCCGGCGACGTCGTCGGGCTCGTCACCGGCACGTCGGTCGTCACCGGCATGCTGCTCGGCGTGATCGGCGCGGCCGGCATCACCGGTGAGTTCGGCTTCGGCACGATCCGCCCCACGTTCGCCGCCACACCGAAGCGGTCGCGGGTCATCGTCGCGAAGGCGATCGTCACCGTCGTCGTGGGGGCGGTGGTCGAGGCCGTCATGGTCGCGATCTGCTTCGGGATCGGCTCGGCGATCCTCAACAGCCGGGGTGGCGACATCTCGCTCGGAGGTGCCGACGGCGAGCAGGCGGCACTGATCGGCATCGTGTGCTTCGCGGCGATCGTGTCGCTGCTCGGGCTCGGGCTCGGTCTGCTCATCCGCAGCACGCCGGCCGCCGTGGCCGTGCTGATCCTGTGGCCGCTCGTCGGCGAGGGCCTGATCGGCGCGCTGCTCAGCGCCGCCGGCGTCGACAACGCCTTCAAGTGGCTGCCGTACCAGGCCGGCTTCAACCTCGGGAACCCCGACGCCGGACAGACCACGGACTCGCTCGGTCGCTGGACCGGTGGGCTCTACTTCTTCGTGGTGACGGCCGTGATCGCCGCCGTCGGCGCCTGGTCGACGTCGACGCGCGACGCCTGATCAGCCTGATCAGCGGGCGCGGATCTCGAGGCTCTGGCGCTTGATGATCGTGTAGCGCCGCTCGTGCTGGTCGATCCAGCCGAGGCGGATGAAGCTGGCGATCGCCTTGTTCACGCGCTCGCGGCTGGCGCCGACCATGCCGGCGAGCTCTTCCTGGGTGACCGGGAGGGTGAACTCGTCCTGGCCCTCGCTGAGCTCGAGCAGGCGCTTCGCCGTGCGACCGGTGACGTCGAGGAACACGCTGTCGGCGAGGTTCTCGTCCATGACGCGCAGACGCTTGGCGAGCAGCCGGGTGACGCCCCACAGCAACTGTGGCTGGGCGCGGAAGATGTCGAGGACGGCGCGGTACGGGATCGACACGACGCCCGACGGCTCGAGTGCACGGGCCATGGCAGAGCGAGGTCCGTCGTCGAGCATCGCCATCTCGCCGAACAGGTCGCCCGGCTCCATGAGCGACACCACCGTCTCGCGGTGGTCGATCGGGTTGGCGATCGCGATGGCGAGCCGACCGCGGGTGACGACGTAGAGCGCGTCGGCCGCGTCGCCCTCTTTGAACAACACGTCGCCACGGACCAGTTGCCGCTCGGTGCCGGACGCCGCGATGGCGGCGATCACCTCGGGTGACGCGTCGGCGAAGAATTCGGTCGACGCCAGGAGTTCCTCGTGAGCCATGCGGGGATCACCGTACTACCCTCGCTCGACGTGACCACCGCCCAGCCAGGATTTGCAGGGGTCGCGGACGCCCGTGCGGCCGGAGCGGAGGTCGTCTGGACCGTGGTCGTGGCCGGCGGTTCGGGCGCCCGGTTCGGCCGGCCCAAGCAGTACGAGTCGCTCGGCGACGCACGCGTGCTCGACCGCTCGGTGGCCGTCGCGTCGCGCGCGTCCGCCGGCGTGGTGGTCGTGGTGCCGGGATCCGACGTCGACAGCGAGTCGGCCGTGTTCCGTCATGTCGTGGCGGGAGGCGCGTCGCGCAGCGAATCGGTTCGCGCCGGGTTGGCCGCCGTGCCGGCCGACGCGACGGTGGTGTGCGTGCACGACGCCGCTCGCCCGTTCGCCAGCGCCGAGCTCTACGCGCGGGTCGTCGCCGCCGTGGCGGCCGGTGCCGACGGCGCCATCCCGGGCCTCGCCGTCACCGACACGATCAAGGTGGTCGCCACCGACGGCACGGTTGCGGCCACCCCCGACCGAGCCACGCTGCGGGCCGTGCAGACACCGCAGGCGTTCCGCGCACGCGCGCTGCGCGAGGCCCACGCGTCGGGCGGCGACGGCACCGACGACGCCGCGCTGGTCGAAGCGGCGGGCGGCCGGGTGGTGGTGGTCGACGGCGAACCGATGAACCGCAAGATCACGCATCCCGACGACCTCGACTGGGCGCGCCGCGTGGTGCAGGAGGAGACGACGTGACGATCGTGCGAGTCGGGCAGGGTTTCGACATCCACCGCTTCAGCGACGATCCCGACCGTCGCCTCGTGCTCGGTGGTGTGGTGTTCGACGGCGAACGCGGCCTCGTCGGCCACAGCGACGCCGACGTGCCGGCCCACGCCGTCGCCGACGCGCTGCTCGGCGCCGCCGGGCTCGGCGACATCGGCGAGCACTTCCCCGACACCGATCCGCAGTGGAAGGGTGTCGACTCGCTCGTGATCGTCCGCCACGTCGCGGCGCTGCTCCGCGAGCAGGGTTGGACGATCGGCAACGTCGACTGCGCCGTCGTGTGCGAGGCACCGAAGCTGGCGCCACGCAAGGCCGAGATGCAGCGCAACCTCAGTGACGCCGCAGGGGCATCGGTCACGGTCAAGGGGCGACGGGCCGAAGGACTCGGCACACTGGGACGTCGTGAGGGCATCGCCTGCTGGGCGGTCGCCGTGATCCAGCGCGAGGAGCAGCAGTGAAGCCATCGTCCGCGAAGGGCAGCAGCACGAAGCAGGGCGGCAAGGGCCGCGGCGGCAAGGGCAAGGCCGCGGGTGCCGCGCGAGCGGCCTCGACCCGCGCCGCGTCGTCGTCGGGTTCGACGCGCGCCGGTGGCCGACCCGGCGCGATCGGCGGTGCGGGTGGGTCGGGCGGCGGCGGCACGTCCAGCCGGGCCAAGGCCGGCGCGAAGGGCGGTGGTCCCCGCGGTGGGTCCACCAAGTTCCAGTCGCGAGGGCAGGGCCGTACCGGCAAGGTGTCGCCCACGGGCGCCCCGTCGCGCAAGCCCGAGAAGACCTTGGGCGGCGAGCAGATCGAGGGCCGCCAGGCCGTCCGCGAGCTGTTGCTCGCCGGCCGCCGGCGGGTGCGCGAGATCTGGGTCGCGAGCGACCTCGACGACAACGAGACCGTGCAGGACATCCTCGAGATCGCGAGCCACGAGCGCATTCCCGTGCAGTACGTCGCACGCAAGCGGCTCGAGGCCGCCGCCCGCAGCGAGGCACCGCAAGGGATCATCGCCTACGCGAACGGTGTGCCCGAGGCCGAGCTCGCCGACTTCGTCCGTCGTGCGCCGGGCAAGGCCGCACCGTTCCTGGTGGCCGTCGACGGCGTCACCGATCCCGGCAACCTGGGCGCGCTCTTGCGCTGCTGCGACGGCGCCGGGGTGCAGGGCGTGATCCTGCCGCGCCACCGCGCGGTGCACGTCACGCCCACCGTCGCGAAGTCCGCGGCGGGCGCCGTCGAGTACGTGCCGATGGCGATGGTCGGCGGGCTGCCGTCCGCGCTCACCACCCTGAAGGAACAAGGCATCTGGGTGGTCGGTCTCGCCGACGAGGCCGACCGCGACCTGTTCGACATCGGCGACCTCGCGGTCGACGGCATCTGCATCGTGATGGGCGCCGAGGGTGCCGGGCTCTCGCGCCTCGTGCGCGAGCGCTGCGACATGATCGTGAGCATCCCGATGCTCGGTCGCCTGTCGAGCCTCAACGTCTCGGCCGCCGCCGCACTCGCCACCTACGAAGTCGCCCGCGCCCGCCGCCCCCAGCGAGCCTGAGCCCTCCGGGCGCGTGGGTACACTTCGCGCCCAGTCGCCGGGTTAGCTCAGCTGGTAGAGCAGCGCTCTTGTAAAGCGCAGGCCAAGGGTTCGAGCCCCTTACCCGGCTCTCGGGTCGATGTCAGTCGACGCGGACGAGTTCGCGCACCCTCGCGAGCAGCACCTCGAGCGCCGGGGCGTTCATGCCGCCCTGCGGGAAGATCACGTCGGCGTGACGCTTGCTCGGCTCGATGAACAGCTCGTGGCTCGGCCGCACGGTGGCCAGGTACTGCTCGACGATGCTCTCCGGCGTGCGGCCCCGCTCGACCACGTCGCGCTGCAGTCGGCGGATGAATCGGAGGTCGGCGTCGGTGTCGACGAACACCTTCAGGTCGAAGCGGTCGCGCAGCTGCGGCTCGTACAACACGAGGATGCCCTCGACCACCACGATCCGCGCCGGTCGCACCATGCGCACCTCACCGCTGCGGGTGTGGTGCGTGTAGTCGTAGATCGGCACCGGCACCGTCGCCCCCGCCGACAGCGCCGCGATGTGGTCGTTGAGGAGCTGCCAGTCGAAGGCGTCGGGGTGGTCGTAGTTGGCGAGGGCCCGCTCCTCGACCGGCTGGTGGTCGCGGGTGATGTAGTACGAGTCGAGCTTGATCAGGGCGAGGTGCTCCTCGCCGGCGAGCTCGGCGAGGCGTTCGCTCACCGTGGTCTTGCCCGAGCAGGTGCCGCCGGCGACCCCGATGAGGAACGGCCTGGCCGCCGCTGCGCCGTCGTGCGTGGTGGTGCCCATCGCCGCAGGACGATACCGCTGGTCGGCCGCGTCGAACGGGTGTGCGGGATGCTTGTCTCGCGGGGTCGGGACCGGCAAGGCTGTGGCCGTGACTGCCGAGACCGACGACTCCCTGACCGCGCGCGACCTCGACGGGGCCCCGGCCCTGACGGAGCGCCAGATCGCGATCATCGAGTTCGAGGCCACCTGGTGGATGCAGGACGAGGCCCGCGACACGGCGATCCGCGCGCGATTCGCCTGCTCGACCGAGGACTACTATCAGGAACTCAACCTGCTGCTCGACCACCCGGGAGCGCTCGAGGTCGACCCTCTCGTCGTGCGACGCCTGCGTCGCCAGCGTGAGCGTCGCCGTCGTGCCCGCCTCGACGGACCGGGCCGCACGGGCGAACAGGGAGGGATCCACGCATGAGCAGCGACCAGCCACGTCGGGGCCGCGACACCGCCATGTCGGCGGGTTCGCCCATGGGTTCGACGGCCGCGATCATCATCGCGTTCATCGCCGTCGTGGCCGGTTTCCTCATCCTGCGTCAGATCCGTGACGACGATGGCGGCAGCGCCTCGGTCGCCACCACCACGACGGTGCCGCTCGAGACCACGCCGACGTCGACCGTCACCACCGGCTCCACGTTGCCGCCCGAGACCACCACCACCCAGTTCGTCCCCGTCGTCGACGGCGCCACCGTCGTGGTCGCCAACGCCAGCACGGTGAACGGCGCGGCCGGCGTGCTCACCACCGCGCTGCAGGGCAAGGGCTACACCACAGTGAAGGCCACCAACGCGACGCTCAAGCAGGACCTCACCACGATCCTGTACGACCCCACCAACACCGGCGCGCTGCCGGTGGCCCAGTCGCTGGCCGTGCTGCTCGGCAACCCGGTCGTGCAAGAGGTCTCGTCGCCCGCGCCGATCGAGGGCGGCGTGCTGCCCGACGGCGCGTCGGTCATCGTGATGCTCGGCAGCGACAAGGCCAACAAGACCCTCGAGCAGATGGGCGCCCCCACCACCACGATCGCGGGCGTGGCCACCACGCTGCCGCCCGTGGGCGGCGACACCACCACCACGACGGGCTGAACCCGTCGGTCGGTCGGGCGGCCCACCGGCCACCGGCGCGTCAGGCCTCGGTCATCCGGGCGATCAGCTCGGCGGCGGCGTGCTCGATGCACCACATCGGCTCGGCCATCGCACGCTCGAGCCCGAAGCGCTGCACGAGCGACACGAACGGCAGGCGGTCGGCCACGTCGTCGTCGGCGTCGCCCACCACCGCGCCGACCGGCCGGCCGTACCGGGCGCACACCTCCTGCACCCCGCCGACGACCTTGCCCTCGAAGCTCTGCGCGTCCATGTGGCCCTCGCCGGTGACCACCAGGTCGGCGTCGGCGATCGCGTCGTGCAGATCGAGCTCGTCCGCGACGAGCTCGAAGCCGGGCACGAGCTTGCCGCCCACCGCGGCCAGCGCGCCCGCCAGGCCACCGGCCGCGCCCGCACCGGGGATGTCGCTGACGTCGACACCGAACTCGTCGCGATACATCTGCACGAGCCGCTCGAGCCGGCCGGTGAGCATCCGGACCTGTGCCGGTGACGCGCCCTTCTGCGGTCCGAACACCGGCGCCGCGTCGGTGAAGCGCGTGGTGACGTCGCACGCCACGAGCAGCTGCACGCCGCGCAGCCGGTGCGGTGCGTGGATGGCGCGGATCGCCCCCAGACCGCCGTCGGTCGTGGCCGACCCGCCGAGGCACACGATGATCTTCTTGGCGCCGGCGTCGAGCGCCTGATCGATCAGCTCGCCGGTGCCCACCGTGGAGGCCGCCATCGCGTCGTTGCGCTCGCGGCCGCCGACGAGTGCGAGACCCGACGCCCGGGCCATCTCGATCACGGCCGTGTTGCGGTGCAACCGCCAACCGGCCTGCACCGGGTCGCCCAGCGGGCCGGTGACGGTGGACGTGCGGTTGGCGCCGCCGAGCGCCTCGAGCGTGCCGTCGCCGCCGTCGGCCACCGGCATCTCGACGCAGTCGTGTCCGAGCTCCCAGCACGCGTGCCCGATCGCGGCGGCGACCTGCGCGGCGGTGACGGAGCCCTTGTACTTGTCGACGGCGGCCACCACTCGCATCTCCCGATCTTACGGGCGGGGTGCTGCGGGCCTACCGTGTCGCCCATGACCTCGATCGATCCCGCCGAGCTCGCCTCGCTCGACGCCTGCGCGCAGGCCGAACTCGTCCGCACCGGACAGGTGGCGCCGACGGCGCTCGTCGACGCGGCGATCGCCGCGGCCGAGTCGACGAACCCCGACCTCAACGCGATCATCCACCCGCGCTACGACGCCGCACGCGCCGAGGCGCCCGCAGCGACGGGGCCGTTCGCCGGTGTGCCGATCGTGGTGAAGGACCTCGGCTGCGCGATCGGCGGCGAGCCCCACCACCAGGGTGTGCGGGCGCTGAAGGCGATCGGTTTCCGCGCTCCGTACGACTCGGCGATGTACCGACGTCTGTGTGCCGGTGGGCTCGTCGCGATCGGACGCACCAACACGCCGGAGTGGGGGTCGACGATCACCACGGAGCCGCTGGCCTACGGGCCGACCCGCAACCCGTGGAACCTCGACCACTCGACCGGTGGCTCGTCGGGTGGTTCCGCGGCGGCGGTGGCCGCCGGCATCGTCGCCGTCGGTCACG
>WBZX01002019.1_pt1 | contig 14397 bp, 13 predicted proteins | sample 5204211 | NCBI WGS metagenome assembly WBZX01 (sample SAMN12344362, study PRJNA552823) | activated sludge metagenome | biome: Activated sludge suspended growth; feature: Nitrification reactor; material: Wastewater; isolation source: activated sludge from nitrification reactor of wastewater...
CGGATCACCGTCATCAACCCCGATCCGGTTGCGCCCTACACCGGCATGCTTCCGGGCCTGATCGCCGGGCACTACCGCCGAGACGCGCTGATGATCGACCTCGTTCGGCTTGCGCGTTTCGCCGGGGCACGGGTGATCCTGGATCGCGCCGCGGGCATCGACCGGAAGGCGCGGCTGGTGCATCTGGCCGGACGCCCCCCGCTGCCCTACGATCTGGCGGCAATCGACGTTGGCATCACCTCGGACCTGCCCTCGCTGCCCGGTGCGGGCACGCGGAACCGGACGTCGCCCTCGGTGGCGGCAGTTTCGGCGCCGAGGTCGAGCCGCTGTCCAGCGGTGGTGTCGACCGCGGCGGCGGTCGACTCGTCGTCGGGCGCGGTGGTCGGCACCGTGCCGGCGCCCACGCTGGTGCCGTCGTCCCGCGCGTCGTTGCAGGCTGGTCCACCGCTGCCCACCAGCACCGTCACCGCGAGCCACTGCACCGCGTCGCGCCACCGTTCGCCGTCTCGACCACGCATGATCCCCGCCCCCCTTCGAAACCCCGCGCGCGAGTCTAGCAGCCATGCCGTGCGCGCGGCGGCGGCGTTCCTCGTCGCCTTCAGGCGCCGAGGCCGTCGGGGGCGCGATGGCGATCGGGCACCACGTCGAAGGGCGCGCCGGACTTGTTCTTGATCACGTGGTGCTCGACGGTGAAGGCGCCCTCGGTGCCCCATGACTGCGCATGCACGCGGTGTCGCTGGGACTCGATGCGCACACTCACGAGCGTGCCGAGCGAGTCGGCGTGGGTCGGCTTCTCGGTCAGCAACACGATGCGGCTGTCGTGCTGCCGTGCGAGCCCCAGCATGCGACCCAGCCACGCCGTCATCGCCGGGCCGCCACGCGCTTCGACGGCGGCGTCGGTGAGATCGACGACCACCAAGCCCAGCGCCCCCGAGCGCAGCAACAGCTCTGCGGCCTTGCACAGCCCGTGCAGCAGCGGAGCGGTGCCCACGTGCACGACCACCAGCGCGTCGAGATCGATGCCGGCGTCCTGCAGATCGGGGGTGAACAGTGGACCGCCGCGCGGCTGGATCCACGCGCTGGTGTCACCGCTGGCTTGTACGTAGCGCACGAGCGAGACCGCAGTGGTGGTGCGTGCGGTGCTGCCTCCGCCCTCGGGCAGGCCCGAGAGCTCCACGATGCGGCCGGGGAGCAGCCGCGCCGCCAGGCGATCGCGGGTGGGATCGAGGACCGGAGCAAGCAGACGCAGCGCCGCGGGCATGGCGGCAAGCTAGCTGAACACTCGAACAGTGTCAACCGCGGGATGCGTCCCGTTGCCCCTGTGCGAGCCGTTCTGCGAGCACCGCGACCACCACCGCGCGCACGCCCGCAGTGTCGAGTCCGCGCAGGTGCGCGAGCAGATCGCCGCTGGCGTCCTGCAGCCCATGGCCGGCCAGGCCTGCGGGGGTCAACGGACACGTCAGCGTGCCGCGATGGAGCCCCTGCAGCAGCTTGCGCAGGTTCCCCGTGCCGACCGAGACCACGCCGAGATCGGCGAACGCACCGGTGCCCTCGCCGCTGCGACGCACGAGGTTGGGATCGGGGCGTGCGAGCGCGTCGTCACCATCGTCGGCCGGGTCCTGGGTCATGCGACGTGCCATCGCACATCTGCGCCGCCGACGAAAGCCTCAAAGGCGGTGGTGATGCGCGCGGGCTGTTAGGATGGGATCGACGTGGCCGACGACGATGCCGTCGACGTGACGCTGGTGTCGAGTGACACCGCGCGCGGTGCTATCGAACGCGGTCGCAGCTTCGAGCGGGGCCAGGCGATCGGTCGCTACGTCGTGCTCGATCGCGTGGGCGAGGGCGGCATGGGCGTGGTCTATGCCGCCTACGATCCCGAGCTCGACCGCCGACTCGCGCTCAAGCTGCTGCACCACGGCATCGGCGAGCGCGCCGAGGCGCGCCGGGTGCGGCTGGTCCGCGAGGCCCAGGCGATGGCGCGGCTGTCCCATCGCAACGTCATCGTCGTGCACGACGTCGGCACCTTCGACGACCAGGTGTTCGTCGCGATGGAGTTCATCGAGGGCCGCAGCCTGGGCGCGTGGATGGCCGAGCGGCCCGACTGGCGCGCGGCGCTGCACGTGCTCGTGCAGGCCGGCCACGGCCTCGCAGCGGCCCACGCCGCGGGGCTCGTACACCGCGACTTCAAGCCCGACAACGTGATGATTGCCCACGACGGTCGCGTGGTGGTGACCGACTTCGGCCTCGCGCGCGCGGCCAACGTCGACGACTCTGGCTCGGAGCGGCTCGCGGTGGCCTCGCCCGCCGGTACCGGCCGCGCGGCCCTGGCCGCGACGGTGACGGCGGCCGGGGCCATCATGGGCACGCCGGCGTACATGGCCCCGGAGCAGCACCTCGGCCAGGGCGCCGACGCGCGTGCCGATCAGTTCGCGTTCGCGGTGGTGCTGTGGGAGGCCATCTATCGCCAGCGACCGTTCCCCGGCGACGATGTCGCCTCGCTGGCGTACCACGTCACCGCCGGCAACCTCCGCGAGCCGCCGGCGCAGCCCTCGGTGCCGGGGTGGCTGCCGCGCGCGTTGACCCGCGCGCTGTCGGTCGAGCCGGCGCAGCGCTTCGCGGACATGGGTGCACTGCTGCACGAGCTCACCCGCGACCGCGCGTGGCGACCGCGGTGGTGGGGCATCGCAGCCGGCGTCGGCGCGGCGGCGATCACCGGGGTCTATGCCGGCTTCGTGCTCGACCGCGAGCCGGCGCCCTGCGCCAGCGCGCGCGAGCACGTGACCGCGGTGTGGAACGGCGAGCGCGAGCAGACCGTGGAGCAGCGCTTCGCCGCCTCCGGCCTCAGCTACGCCCGCGAGCAGTGGCCGGTGCTGCTGGCGGAGCTGCGTCGCTACGCCGAGCAGTGGAGCGCGGCCTATGTCGACGCGTGCGAGGCCACCCACGTGCGGGGCGAGCAATCCGAGGCGCTGCTCGATGCGCGCATGTTGTGTCTCGCGCGTCGGCTCGACGAGTTCGATGCCTTGCTCACCGTGTTCGAGCAGGCCGACGTCGCGGTGGTCGAGCGCTCGCTGGCGGCGGTGCAGAACCTGCCGCGGCTGCGGGCGTGTGCGCAGCTCGAGGCGCTGCTCGATCCGGTGCCGCCGCCCGACGATCCCAGCGTCGCGGTCGAGCTGGAGGACCTCCGACCCGAGCTCGCGCGGGTTTCGGCGCTGCAGCGCGCGGGCCTCTACGAGGTCGCGATCGGACCGGCGCGCGACCTGGTCGCGCGTGCCGACGAGCTCGGCTACGACCCCTTGCACGCCGAGGCGCTCGAGCAGCTCGCGCAGTGCGAGGCCGCGCGCAGTGAGACCGCGGCGGCCGAGCAACACCTGCGCGAGGCGGTCACCACCGCGGTGCGCGGGCGCTCCGATCGCGTGGCCGGGCGCGCCGCCGTCGCACTGGTGAGCCTGCTGGCGGGCGACCCCATGCGCCGCAGCGAGGCCGAGGGTTGGGCCGAGCTCGCGCAGTCGCTGCTGTCGCGCACGGGCGGCGACGACGAGCTGGAGATCGAGCTCGCGCAGCGTCGCGCACAGATGCTGCGGGCGGCCGGTGACGTGCTCGGTGCCCGCGCGCAGCTCGAGCGCGTGCTCGCGGTGCTCGAGCGCACCCACGGTACCGAGGACGCGCGGGTGGCCGATGCGGCGGTCGAGCTCGCCGAGGTGCTGGCCGGCGCCGGAGAGCTGGCGGCCGCGCAGGCGCTGCTGCACCGCGCGCTCGAGATCGACGAGTACGCCTTCGGCTTCGATCATCCCCGCACGGCGATGGTGCTCGCGCGACTCGGTGCGGTCGCGATGGAGCAGGGCGACATCGCGGCCGCGCTCGACGACCTCGAGCGCGCCGTGAGCTCGGCCGAGCTGGCCCACGGTCGCGACGCGCCCGAGCTGGTCGCGCCACTGCTCGACGCCGGCCTCGCGCTGGCGCAGCTCGGCCGGCACGACGACGCGGCCCGCATGCTCGCGCGTGCCGACACCATCGCGCGGGTCCACGGCGAGGTCTCCCCGGCGCTGCTCGACGTCGGCATCGCACAGTCCGAGGCTGCGTTGCTCCGCGACGACGCCGCCGGGGCCCTCGAGCACGCCCGCGCGGCCCAGGATGCGCTCGGGGCTCGGACCCCGGATGCCCGCCACGCCGCGGCGCTCGACGTCGTCACCGCCGAGGCGTTGCTGCACTTCGATCGCAACGACGAGGCGCTCGCGCGGGCGCAGTCGCTGCTGCAGCGCGAGGCCGGCCCCGACACCGTCGGCTTGGTCGCGCGTGCCCGTGCGCTGTGGGTCACCGCGCAGGTGCACGAGCGCCGCGGTGCGATCGCGCCCGCGGTCGACGCCCTCGAGCAGTCGCTGGCGTGCTGCGACGACGCCACCGTACCCGGCCTGCTGCGCGCGCGCGCCACCTTCGAGCTCGCGCGGTTGCTCGGTGACGCCGCCGAGTCGCGCGCGCGTGCCGAGCAGCTGAGCCGTGATGCGCTCGACCGCCTGCCGCAGGGCGAGGAGCGGGCCGAGGCGCTGCGTGCACGCATCGTCGCGTGGCGTGCCGCCCAGGTCGATCCGCCGACGCGCGCGCCGAGGCCGTCGCAGCGTTGAAGCCGTCGCCGGCCGGCCGGGCCGTCAAGGGCTCGCTGCGGTGCCGATCGCGATGCGACGCAGGCCGCGTCCCACGATGTACTGCTCGCGGCTGCCGGCGCGCGTGGCCTGGGCATGCACCGACTTCGACTCCGCGAACGCCTCGCGTGTCTCCTTGAGCAGCGCCGGGAAGCCGCCGCCCTGGAACACCTTGGCCGCGAAGTGCCCGCCGGCGCGCAGCACCTGGGTCGCGATCTGCAGCGCGACCCGGCACAGCTCTTCGCTGTGGAACTGATCGCTGGTGCGGTCGCCGGTGGTGTGGGGCGCCATGTCGCTGATGACGACGTCGAAGCGTCCGAACTCCTCCACCAGCGCGGCGGTGTCGAGCGTGGTCACATCGCCCTGGCGGGGATGGACCCACGACGGCAGCGCGATGGTGCAGGGCCGCAGATCGTAGCCGACCACGAGACCGTCACCGCCGACCCGCTCGCCGGCGTACTGCATCCACGAGCCCGGCCAGCAGCCGAGGTCGAGCACACGACGCCCCTGCGCCAGCAGGCGAAAGCGCTTGTCGATCTCTTCGAGCTTGAACACCGCACGCGCGGCGAAGCCCGAGGCCTTCGCGCGCCGATAGGCGCCGTCGTGGCGAGCGTCGCGGTCGTCGAGCTTGCCGCGTCGGGCCATGGTTCATCGCTCCAAGGCCGCGCACCCGACCGACGTCGGTGCGCGGACGAAGGCGCCGCGCGGCCCCTCAGGCCTTGCCGGCAGCCGTGCGGGCCGCGACCTTGCGGGCCACGTGCACGGTCACGTACTCGTTCGCCGCACCGGGCACCGCACCCCGCACCAGCAGCACACCCTCGTCCGCGAGGACCTTGGCGATGCGCAGGTTCTGGATGGTCTGGTTGTCGGCGCCGAGGTGACCGGGCATCCGCTTGCCGGGGTGCACGCGGCCGGGCGTGAGGCGGCAGCCGATGGAGCCGCCGTGACGGAAGTACTCGTGGGTACCGTGGGTGTTGGGCTTGCCACCGATCTTGTGGCGGCGCATGCCGCCCTGGAAGCCCTTGCCCTTGGTGGTACCGGAGACGTCGACGAACTGCCCTTCGGCGAAGACCGCCGCTGGGATGTCGCTGCCGACGGGGTACTTCGCGAGCACGTCCGCGGCGACGCGGAACTCTCGCACGAACTTCTTGGGCGAGACGTTCGCCTGCTTGAAGCGGCCGAGGTCGGCCTTGGTGAGACGGTGCGGCTTCTGCTCGTCGAAGGCGACCTGCAGCGCGGTGTAGCCGTCGCGTTCGATCGTTCGATGGGCGAGCACGGTGTTGCCGCGCACCGAGAGCACGGTGACCGGAACGCGGGTGCCGTCTTCGAGGAAGATCTGCGTCATCCCGAGTTTCTTCGCGAGCATGCCAGGCTGGAGATTCATGACGTTCCGATCCCCTGTTTGGGGCGGCCGACTATCGGGGAAGGACCCCGGCGCGTCAAGGCCCGGCATCGCCCCGCTGGGACTCGGGCGGCAGGGCTGCCAGCGCGGCATGGGCATCGGCCACAGCGGCGCGTACGAGGCCCCGCGGGTGCCACGCGAGCCACGCGAGGCCGCGCTGCCCGCGGGCCCGCAGAGAGGATCCGTCGGGGGCGATCCGGCACAGCGCGTACGCGGCGCGCACCCGCGTGACCGGCGGCACCCACGGCCGCAGCAGCCGCGCGGTCGCCTGCGCTGCGCCAAGATCGATCACACCCGCGGCCGCGAGCGCCTCGAGGGCACGATCGCGATCGAAGCGGCGCGTCAGCGCCGCGACCAGGGGCGGCGTGGCCTCGGGGCGGGCATGGGCGGCCAGCACCAACGCCAGCTCGAGCGCCGCGGCGTCGGTGGCCGAGCCCTGCGCGAGCGCATCGGCGAGCGCGTCGAGGGTCGCCGGGCCGAGCGCGGGCGCGAGCGACAGCGCGTAGGCGATGGGTTCGCGCTCGTCGCCGTGGGCGCGCGCGAGTGCGTCGCGCAGTGCGGTCTCGATCTCGGGGTCGTCGAGCTCGACCCGCGCGACCGCGGCTTGATCGCGCAGCTCGGGCCGCGAGCTGGTGGAGGCCGTGCGCAGCAGCAGCAGCACGCGCTCGCGCGCGGGCGCGTCGCGCTCGCCGATCGCGACGCCGACGTACGACAGCGCGATCACGCCGGCCTCGCGCAGCCACACCGCATCGGCGTGGTCGCGCTCGCGATCGTCTTGCAGCCATGGCGTCACGGCCTCGATGATCTCGGTCGCGCCGAGGGTCGCGAGGCCGATCGCTGCGTAGCCGCGGGCGTCGGGCAGCGTGTCGTCGAGGCCGCGCCGCAGCAGTGCGCGCGCAGCCGCGGCATCGGGATGCTCGCGGTCGTCGACGCACGCGGGACCAGGACGGTCGAGCGCGAGCAGCAGCGCCGGCGCGAGGTTGCGTAGCCCCGCGATCCGCACCGCGCCGTCTTGGTGGGCGGCGTCGCGCAGCGCGGCTGCCAGCGTCATCTCGGGGCCGATCATGGCGTCCCCGCGGCGGCCCCGAGCTCGAGCAGGGTCTGCTCGAACGACAGCTTGGCGTTGGCGTTGCGATCGAGTCGCGTCTGCAGCTGCAGCAGGGCATCCGCGGCGCGGGCCAGCCCGTGGCGATCGCGGCCGGCGGCCGCGACCCCCGGCACGCCCGCGTGGCCGCGGATGCGCTCGCGCAGGTCGAGAAGCCACAGCTCCGCGACGCGGCCGACCGCCTGGCGCTCGCGCGCGGGCTTGCCGGTGGTCGGCCCGGCGGTGGCCTCGGACCACGCGCGACCCAGCGGCGTCGCGTCGCCGCCGAAGATCGCCGCCGGGCCCTCGTGGGCCGCACGCGAGGCCTCGCGCAGCAGCGCGTGGGTGGTGTCGAGCGAGGCATCGAGCGCGAGCTCGATGGCCACGCCGGCGCTGCCATCGGCCAGTCGTACCGCCAGCACGCGGCGTGCCTCGGGCACCTCGGCGCCGCTGGCATCGCGGGCGAGCGCCTCGGCGAGGATCGCCGCGACCTCGTCGTCGCCGAGGCGACCGAAGCGGACGATCGCCGCGCGCGAGAGGATCGTCGGCAAGATGCCGTCGAGCGCCTGCGCCACCAGCACGAAGTGCACGCCCGCACGCGGCTCCTCGAGGGTCTTGAGCAGCGCGTTGGTGGCCTGGTCCGTGAGCGCCTCGGCGGGATCGATGACGACCACGTGGTGGGTCCCCTCGAACGGCGCCTGCTGCAGGCGATTGGCCAGCTCGCGTGCGACCTCGACCTTGATCTTGCCGCCCGGGCTCTCGGGTTCGATCCACTCGACACCCGCGTGGAGGCCGGCGGCGACGCGGCGACACGGGCTGCAGCTGCCGCAGCCGCGGCCGGGTTGCTCGCTGCAGTGCAGCGCCTGCGCGAGCGCCCGCGCGGCGGTGGCCTTGCCGACGCCGCGCGGACCGACGAACAGCATCGCGTGGTGCAGCGTGCCGCGGGCCAGGGCGCGCTCGAGCTGCACGCGTGCGTTCGCGTGTCCGCGCAGGCCGGCCAACCCGGCGGTCGATCCCGTGATTCCCATGCGCGTCGCTTCGCCGGCGGAGCCTACCACCGGCGCGCCCCGAGCTGCCGCCTCGCACGGCGGATCGTGGGGGCCGCGGCGGGTGCTGGCGCCGCGCGCCCGAGTTGGTACGCTTGGCACACGCCGAGGACGCGCACGAGCGCTCTCGCGTCGCCCGCCTGCCGCGAGAAGGACGTCCGCCGATGAGCGACAACAAGCCGGGGCTGCTCAGCCGCCTCAAGAACTCGATCTCCAGCACGCTCACGAGCGCCGTCGATGCGGTGTCGGATCCCGGCCAGGAGGTCGCGCTGATGCTCGACGACCTGGCGACGCAGATCCAGACCGCCGAGAAGGATCTCCACCAAGCGGTGGTCGACCGCAAGATGATGGAGCGCAAGGTCGAGCAGCTCGCGAAGGACGAGGGCGAGTGGGAGAAGCGGGCCGAGACCGCGCTGCGTCTCGGCGACGAGTCCCTCGCACGTCAGGCGCTGCACCGCAAGACCGACATCTCGGCGCAGCTCGCCGACACCCGCGCCGCACTGGCCGAGCAGGCGACGCTGGTGGAGACCATGCAGCGGCACATCGCGACCTCGAAGCAGAAGCTGAAGACCTTGAATCTGCGCCGCGGCTCCTTGATGGCGCAGGCACGTGCGGCCAAGCGTGGCGTGATGCCGGGCACGATCGGCGACGGCGGCACGCTGTCGCGGCTCGACGAGATCGAGCAGCGCATCGCGTCGCTCGAGACCTTGAACGAGGCCCAGGCCGAGCTCTCGAGCGAGGTGAAGGAGGCCGAGATCGACGCCAAGCTCAGCGAGCTCGCGGGCGAGAGCAAGGTCGACGACGAGCTCGCGGCCCTCAAGGCGCGCATGAAGGCCCAGCAGAGCCTGCCCTCCGGCAGCGAGTCGTGAGTCGTCCCGCACGGTCGTGGCTGCAGTGGCCCGCGACCGGCGGTGTGTGGGTCGTGCTGCTGCTCGCGTTGGCGCTGGAGTTCCCGTACTTCGAGCGCACTCGCAACGCCAACGAGCGCCCGCGGCTCATGCAAGCGATGGCGTGGGTCGACGCCGACGAGTGGGCCATCGACGGCGTCGCAGCGCGGGGGCTCGACGCTGGCCCCGACACCGCGCGCAGCGGCGTCGACGGGCGGCTGTACCCCAACAAGCCGCCGGGCACCACGATCGTGGCGGCGGCGGGATATCGCGTCGCACGGGCCCTGCACGGTGACGCGCTCGACCTGCGCACGCTGACGTTCTGGGCACGACTGTTCGCCGGCGTGCTGCCGACGCTCGCGCTGGCGTGGTTGCTGTGGCGTCGTCATGCGCCGGTGTTCGGCTTCGGCCCCGCGATGGCGGCGGTGCTGACATGGGCGCTCGCGACCCCCGCGATCGCCTACGGGCACCTGCTGTACGGGCACGCGCTCGCGGCCTGTGCCCTGCACGCCGGCATCCTCGCGATCGCGTGGGCGCGCGAGCGCGAGGACCCGCGGCGCTGGCCATGGCTGCTGCTCGGCGGTGCGCTCGCGGGCGCGTCGATCGGCGTCGAGTACATGGCCGCGTTCGCCGGCATCCCGATCGGCGCGGTGCTGCTGCTGGCGATCGTGCGCGCTGAGCCGTGGCGACGGCGGACGCGGCTGCTCGAGGCTGCCGCCGCGCTCGGCGGTGCGATCGTGCCGGTGGCGATGCTGGCGACGTACCACCAGCGGGTGTTCGGCTCGCCGTGGTCGACCGGCTACTTGCACGCGACGGTGGCCGACTTCGCCGCCGCGCACGGGCAGGGGCTCATGGGGCTCACCGCGCCGAGCTGGACCTCCACGCACGCGCAGTTCTTTGCGGTCGATGCCGGCCTGTTGTGGTGGGCGCCGGCGGTCGTGCTGGGCGGCTGGGGGTTGCTCATGGCCGGCCGCGATCCCGCGCGGCGCTTCGAGGCGCAGCTGCACATCGGCATCATCGTCGTGTTCGTGTGGATGAACGCCAGCCTCGCGTTCGATGGCGGCTGGCGGGTGGGGCCGCGGTACTTCGCGCTCGCGCTGCCATCGTTCGTGCTCGGATGGGCCGAGTGCTACGCACAGCTACGTCGGAGTCCGCCGTGGATCACCATCGCGGTCGCGTTGGTGACGTACGGCATCGTCGTCGATGGTCTGGCCGCGAACCTGTGGCCCCACATCGACGTCGACAACGTCGACGCGCCGGTGCCCGAGCTGCTGCTGCCGCTGCTCGAGGGCGGCCTACGCCCGTGGCTCGCGTTCGGTCGCGCTAGTACGCACGATCCCCTGATCGGCCTGCTGGCGCTGTCGGTGGTCACCTTCGCGCTCGTGTTCGCGCGGGTGATGGAGCCGGGGATCCGCACGTGGTCGGCGGCGCTCGCCGGGATCGTGCTGGCGCTCGCGATGGTCGGCGCGCACGGGTGGCTCCCCCGGCACCCCCGCGGGGCCCGCAACCTCGCGTACGTCGAGTCGGTGTGGGAACCCAAGGGCGCGACCGCGCGCAGCGTTGCGTTGCCCGAGCTGACGCGGCCGGTCCAGCCACGGCCGCACTGACGCGGCCGGTCCAGCCACGGCCGCACTGACGCGCTCGTTCACCCACCGATGTGATCGCGGTCGCATCGCGGCCCCGCGCGCGCAGGTGGTGGCCGTACGCGACGACGCGAGCATAGGTCCATCGTCCCACGCGACGGACCGGCGAATGAAATGACCTTCCGCCGCTGTCGTCGACGTTGTACGGTCGGATGCGATTCCGATCGCTACGTCGGGCACGCTTGGCCGTGCTCGAAGACGCCGCCCCTTGGAGACCCCCGCGATGTTGATCCACTCGCTGTTGTTGCTCGGCTTGCAGCTCTCGACCCTCGATGACGAGGGTCACGTCGACGCGGATGTCGACGGCTTCGATGGCGCGAGCGCGCTCGCGGTCGATCGCGAGCTCGACGCGACCACCGTCGCCGCGCCCGCGCCGCGCGCAGGCGTCACCACCCACGGCGTGCCGGCCAAGGCCGCTGGGTCGAGCAAGCCGGGCCCCAAGGCCAAGCCGGGCTTCGTGCCGATCTCGGCGCGCATCGGCAAACTCGGGCCACCGCCGCGTCCGGGCGCCCACCCGGCGCCGCGCGCTGCTGCCAAGGTCGTGCGCGGGCGCCCGCCGGTGAAGCGAGCCCCCATCAAGCTGCCGAAGTCGGCGTTCACCACCATCAAGAACCGCGCGGAGCTCGAGAAGCGCGAGAAGACTGCGCCCACCGCAGTGCGCAACAAGCTCGCCGCGCTACGCAAGCTCATCAAGGGCAAGCATCGCTCGTTCAAGGTCGGCTACACCAAGGTGCTCGACATGCCGCTGTCGCAGCTCACCGGCCTCAAGGAGCCGGGCGCGTCGGAGCAGCTGGCGCTGATGCGCCGCCAGAACGCGCTCGCGCGGGCGCTGATGGCCAAGCGGGGCGTGCGAGCGATGCCCAACATCATGCAGATGTCGCTGCGCAAGCCCAAGGCGATCACGCCGCTCCACCGCGAGGGTGCCGGCGGTGGTCCCATCGTGCAGCCGGCGCAAGGTGGCGACAGCTCCGATCGCGTGGAGCGACCGGTCGATCCCACCGTCGGCGACGCGGTGTGCTCACCGACCTCGACCGCGTGGAGCTGGAAGGAGTACCTCGCGCCGCCGCGCTCGCAGGGCTCGTGCGGCAGCTGCTGGGCGTTCTCCACCATGGCGGTCTTCGAGGGCGCCAGCTCGATCGCCAACGGCTTCGACGGCAAGCTCGACTTCTCCGAGCAGTACATCGTCGACTGCGCGAGCAACAAGGACATCGGCGACATCGGCAGCTGCGCCGGCGGCTACACCCCGCTGGTCTACGACTGGCTGAAGGACAAGGGCGCGGCGCTCGAGTCCGAGGTGCCGTACCTCAACCGCGACGGCCAGTGCAACGCGAAGCTGGCGCCCACCCACAAGATCGCGAACTGGGGCTTCGTCAACGAGAACGTGCTGCAGCCCGAGGTCGACGAGATCAAGGCGGCGCTGTGCAAGTACGGCCCGGTGTCGTCGTCGGTCTACGTCACCGAGGCATTCATGGCGTACACCGGCGGTGTGTTCGACGAGGGCGCGGCCGGCCAACCGAACCACGCGGTGGTGATCGCTGGCTGGGACGACAAGCGCGGCGCGTGGCTGGTGCGCAACTCGTGGGACACGTGGTGGGGCGAGGATGGCTACATCTGGGTGAAGTACGGCTCCAACTCGATCGGGCGCTCGGCGGCGTGGGCGGTGGTCGAGCCCGACAAGCCCGAGCCGAAGGTGCAGAACTTCAACGTCCGCGGCATCAGTGTCCGCAACAAGACCGGCGAGAAGATCTCGGTCCATCTGCAGTACAAGTCGAAGAAGACCTGGGCCCCCGCGAAGCCGGGCACCGGCGCCGACGCGCTGGCGTTCTCGGTTGCCGACGGCGCCGAGGCGCTGCTCGGTGACGGCGCAGGCTCGGTGCTCGCCAGCGAGGTGCGCCTGTGGGCCGAGAGCGCCGACGGCAAGCGCAGCTGGACCACCTACCTCGGCAAGAGCCTCGACCTCACGCCCAAGGGCCCGTACAAGGCCACCGAGCCGGAGACCTTCGTCTTCACCTTCGATCCGACCAACGTCGATCACGGAACCGCGGTGGATCCCGGCAAGGGCAAGTCCGCCGACGCGCTGTTCGACGAGGCCTACGCGGCGTTCGACGCCGGCAGCTACGCCGACAGTCGTGCGTTGTTCTCGTCGTTCCTCACCAAGTTCCCCGGGCACGAGCGCACGCCGGAGGTGCGCTTCTGGCTGGGCTACGGCTACTACATGGAGAGCCAGAACTTCGAGGCGCTGACCGAGTGGTACGACGTCGTCGTCAACTACCCCGAGGACGACTTCGTGGCCTACGCGCTGTTCTACTCCGGCCTGGCGTACACCGGGCGCGGCCAGTGCGACCTCGCGATCCAGTGCTACGACCTCGTCGCGCACGCGGGCTATCCGTCGGCGACGCAGGACTGGGTCGACGCTGCGACCGCGCAGATCGACGACCTCACGAAGGGCAAGGGCAAGGCCAGCTGCGGCTAGTGCCGCGCGGCCGCTCGCGGCCGTGATTCGCTCGGGTGGCGCCCGCGGGTCAAGCGATTCGCGGGCGCTTTCGCGTCGTCACTGCGGCGACCACGAGCATGCACAGTGCCGTCGCCCACGGTCCGTCGGCGCCCGCGGGATCGATGGCGCAGCCGCGCTTGTTCGGGCCCTGCGCCGGCGGTGTGCCGTCCGCATCGGAGGTTCGCGGTGGTTCGGCGGCTCCGCCGTCGCCGCTCGGATCGGCCTTGGTCGGGGGCGGCCCGCCCGCCTTGCAGGCCAAGCACGGCCCGCAGGTGGTCTGCGGCGGCGAGCCCTTCGAGTAGTCGAGCGCACAGCACTCGTCGGGCTGGCACGTGCCCGGGACGGTGTCGATCTGGGCGTGGCCGTCGCCGCCTTGGTGTACCTGCTGGACGCTGCACGGCGCGCCCTCGGCCTTGCTGGCGCAGGCTTCGACCGCGGGGTTCTTCTCGTCGGCGTGGGCTGTGGCGCCGACGAGGGTGAGCACGAGGCCGAGCGACAGACGGAGCGTTGCGGGTGCCACGGTGACCGCGAGCTTCGCACATCCCCGGCGCAGATGGGTTCGTCCCCGGCGCGGACGCGCTGCTCAAGCTCCGGACCGCGCGGGGCGATGGGAAGCGCATGCACGACGGCGCACTCGAGCTCGCCCAGCGGACCGCCAGCTCCGCGGGGGCTTTCGCAGCCAGCCTCAGCGCCGACTGCTCGCAGATCGCCCTCGCGATGCGGGCCGGTGCGGTGGGTGACGCCCTCGCGGCGTTCGACTCGACCGCCGCGCGGCTGGGTCGCTTCCTCACCTTCGTGGTGGTGTCGTCGGAGCTGCTGGGTGGCACCGCACCGTCGCTCGGCGCCGTGCTCGGGGACTACGGACGCCGCGTGTTGGGATGCCTCGATCGCGTCCAGCTGGCGCTCGACCGGGCCGACCTCGCCGCGCTCACGCTCGCGCTCGAGCACGGCCTCGGGCCGGCGCTGGGCGAGTACCACGGCTACGCCGAGCAGGTCGTGCGCGGGCTGCAGCCGCGGGTCGCAGCGTAGCGCGGCGGTGCCGACCGGCTACGTGCGTGCGCGTGTGCGTCGCGCAGTGCGACGGCGTCGCCACCACAGTCGATCGAGGAACACCGCGAGGCTCGCACCCAGGCCCATCGCCGCGACCGCGAGCGCGGCGGTGCGACCCCGCGGAGGCGCCGTGTCGGCGGCGTCCGGCGCG
>WBZX01002020.1_pt1 | contig 14392 bp, 16 predicted proteins | sample 5204211 | NCBI WGS metagenome assembly WBZX01 (sample SAMN12344362, study PRJNA552823) | activated sludge metagenome | biome: Activated sludge suspended growth; feature: Nitrification reactor; material: Wastewater; isolation source: activated sludge from nitrification reactor of wastewater...
GACCGACATCATGGCTGCTGTGGCCCGACTCACCCAAGAAGGCGCTCTCGCCCACCGCCATGCGGGCTCGCTACATCCTCTTCTCTGGCTCCCGCCATGCCGTCCCAGCCGGCGCTCCGCTCCCGAAGCCATGACCTCCGCGGCATAACACGTCGCCTACAGCACCATCAGGTGATGAGTTGGCCGGCGTCCCGGCCTGGCCTACCGAACAAATCAGGGAGTACGATACGCCCGTCCTTGCCCGCAGAGAGAATGAGAGACGAAGGAGATTCCACCGCATTGTGTTATCGGGGGCATCTCGGCATACTGAGCTGACACTCAGGAGGGCACCGCACCATGCACCGCCGACTTCTCCTTTCTGGAATCGTGCTGATCGCTTTCATGCACTCAGCTGAACACGTGAGCCGGGCCGAGCCCGGAGAGAAACTTCCGGCCTTGAAGGGGAATGCCACGCAGGGCCAGACACTCTTCAACGGCAAGGGCATCTGTCACTACTGCCACGGCGTGGATGGAGTGCTCGACAAGAAGCCTTCGCTCAAGCCTGATACTGCGGCCGCCATCGCAACGCTGTCCGCTGGGGCTCCCGATCTTCGCAATCGCGCCGGGCTGACCCTGAAAGACAACAAAGCACGCTTCCGGGCCATTCGTGAAGGACATCCGGGAAGCGGCATGTTGCCGGACACCTCGTTGAGCGACCAGGACATCACCGACCTGCTGGCCTATCTCGCCAGCCTCCGGCAGAGCCAGACCACTCCCGGCAAGAGCCCCTACTAAGCGACCCGTCCTCTCCCGCACTGCGCTGTCAGCACCCCGCCGATTGCTTTTACCCGGACTCCTGCGGGCGTGGGTCTCACACGCCTTGCAACGGCATTCATGAATAATTCCGGTTACGCCAGCCATCTCTCGGGAAGGATGCGCGCATTCATCCGATGGTCACTGAGCCGACGCCGTCGCGAAATGCGATGGACGTGCCCAGCGCGGCGCACTTGGCCTGCATGGTTTTCTGGAGAAAGAGGGCGTCCTGATTCCGGGCAAGCCTCACGCGGCAATGCTCAATGCGAACGGGATGGAGCCGAATGTGCGCGACACGGCCCGGCTCCACGTCAAGGACGAACAGGAACGACAGATCGTTGCGTTCATTCTCATCCACCATATAGTCGTCGATGAAATCGCCGCTCGAATACAGAATCGCCTTCCCACGGTAGAGTTCGATCCCTTGAGGAGTGTGATTGGAATGCCCCCAATAGAAATCGGCCCCCAGATCAAGCAGCTCACGAGCCAGCGCCCGCATCTCAACCGACGGCGCACCCCAGTTGGGTCCGACGTGGGCGCTGACCAGGACGAGACCGGCTTGACGCCGGGCTCGTTTGATCGCCTCCGCCACACGCGCTCGATAGGGCTCCTTGAGCCCCCTACGGGCATACGCCACATAGACGACTCCCGGTTTGACATCGGCGGCTTCCCAGTCCGGCTCATTGTCGGTCAGCGCCAGCACTGCAACCACGTCCCGTGCGACTGGAAGAAACGCCGGCTCCATCGCTGCCGCCAGGTTCCGGCCGGCCCCCGCATGCGTGATGCCGGCCTGATCGAGCAGTCCAAGGCAATCAAGCAAGGCCTCCGCCCCGTAATCCAGGACATGGTTGTTGGCCAACGTCACCGCATCGATGCTTGCCGACTTGAGACAGTCGATCGCTCTCGGGTGTGCACGGAAATGGAACGCTTTCGATTGCGGATGCCATTCTCGCCCGCGTGCGCTGATGACGCATTCCAGGTTGATGACACGCAGGTCCGCCGCAAGCAGGATCGGCAACACATCGCCCCACAGAGCCTCAGGCCGGAGGGACTGGTTCCGGATCACCTCTTGATCCACCATTCGTCCCAGCATCACATCGCCCGTCAATGCAATCTGCATCGGTCTCACCGTTGAGTCCTCAGGCCGATCGCCCCGCCAGCGCAGCCTGAATCCGTTGTGTCACATCCTCCGGATCAAACACGCCGCGAAACTGGATCACCACGTCGTCCTGCCGGGATTGAATGACCACGGTCCCGATCCCCATCAGATCAGCCAGCGGCCCCTGCTTGATGGAGATCTCGCGGACCTCCCGGTACGCGATCGATTGAATGTCGCGTCCCGTCCAGCCGTTCCGCAGCACGACTCGTCGGCTTGTCACGACATACCGCCCCCACCGGCGCAATGCAGCGGCGGTTCCCAGCAACGTGACCGCACCGACCAGCCACCCGCTCCATCCTGACAGGGAAGACCTCACAAGGAGTGTAACCCGCAGCATCATGATCCCCACGATCAGATAGAGCCAGATGAATTGACTCCAGGCCGCACTGCCTTCCCAGAGGACCGGCTCTTTCCCTCCTGTGGCATTCTCATCCATGGCAGCGACCTGGGACTTTTCTCTACAGCCCGACTATCCGGGTCTGTCGCGGAGTTCCCCACACCTCCACCGGATCACAGAAACGGGACCAGTGGGCCTTGAGCGTTTATGGGCAGAGACCGCCTGCAATGCTCCTCACTTGCGCTGGCCTCGCTCTTGCTTTTCTCCGCCTATGAGTCGCCTTGCACTGTGCTGCAAGTTTCGGACAATCGATTGTTGCCTCAGTGCCTCTCCGCTCGCTGACCACCAAACTCAGTCAAAGGAACGTCATGGATCAGCAACACCCATCGCCTTCTCGCTGGGCTATCGTCCTCGCGGGGGGCGAAGGCACCAGGATGCAGCCACTCGTTCATCGCTGGCTCGGATTCAACCGGCCCAAACAGTATTGCGCCTTCGTCGGCTCCCGCTCCATGTTTCAACATACCGTGGACCGCGCGGCCTTGGTGACAGCCCCGGAACGCATCGTCGCCGTGGTGGGGCGTGATCATCGCGACGAAATCCGGACACAGCTACAGGGACGAACCATCGGACAGGTCATCTACCAGCCACGCAACTGCGAAACGGCGGCGGGACTCTTTCTCCCCTTGACCTACATTCATGCCCGGGCCCCCGGCGCAACGGTCGTCGTCTTTCCCTCCGACCACTTCATCCATCCGGAAGACCGTTTTCTGGCGGCCGTAGGCCGCATTGCCGGCCTGGCGGAGACCATGCCCGATCGACTGGTGCTGCTGGGGGTACGACCGGATCGACTCGAAATGGAATACGGATGGATCCTGCCCGGCGCAGCGCTTTCCTCGCCGGAGGATGCGCCGGTATGCGAGGTCCATTCATTTATGGAAAAGCCCAACCGGATCCAGGCCGCCCAGGCGTTTCGCCACGGCGCACTGTGGAACACCTTTGTGTTTGCTGCGCAAGCCGAACTGTTGTGGCAGGTGGGGACGCGTTGCTTCCCCGACGTGATGCGCCGCTTTGAACGGCTCAGAAGCGTGATCGGCCGGTCGCAGGAGGCAGCGGTGCTTGACGCCATTTACAAGGACATGCCCGCGTACAATGTGTCGACTACCCTGCTCCAGCAGACCGCCGAGTCCGCGGTCGTCGTTGAGCTGCAGGATGTGCTCTGGAGTGATTGGGGTCAACCAGCCAGGGTAGCGGAGACTCTCCATCGAATCGGTCGTCGGCCCGCCTTTCCGATGGAATGCCTCGACCCTCCTTGTTCCACGAGGCCTCAGACAGGCGCCGACCCCGCGCCGGTCGTACAGCCATGAGAAACCACCGGCGCGATCCTATCGCGCAAACCGTCCCATTAGGGATGCTTCGGCCAGTACGTGCCCCTGCATCGCATCGACGACCTGAGCTTTGGTGGCCCGCGATTTGAGCGCCAACTCACAATCCAACGCATACAACTTGAAGTAATACCGGTGCGGCTTCCCCGGCGGTGGACATGGCCCGCCATAACCGACTTCCCGGCTGTCGTTCAGGCCCTGCTGCGCCCCGTTCGGCAAGGTCTCCTGGGACGGAATCCCTTCGGCCAGGCCACAGAGATCCAACGGGATGTTGAAAAACACCCAATGCACCCATGTGCGACCCGGCGCATCGGGATCGTCGGCAATGAGTGCAAAACTCCGCGTGCCGGCCGGGGGATGGTTCCAGCGCAACGGGGGCGACAGGTCCTCGCCTTCACACGTGTGTTTCTTCGGAATGAGTTCCCCCTCCTTGAACGCGCTACAGTCGAGTTCGAACGGCATCACAGACTCCTTCGTGTTTCTTTGGGATTATGACGTTGCCGCACCCGCTTGGGGCTATAACCAGATTCGCTCGGCGGTTGATGCCTGCTCTCCCCACAAGGCGCTCAGGGGCAGATCGAGAAGGGAATGCGCGCCGGGGCTCAACCCCGGTAACGCCCGGGCGGCAGCCAGCATCATGTGCGCCGTGAGAATAGCTTCGTCGAAGCGGGCTTCAAAGAGAAACCGCTGATGCCCCGCGCGCCCCGGCGCACTCCGCCGCTCAAGCGCGACCCCGCGCCCTTCCTGTTCGAGCGCGGCCACACTGTCGACCGGAAATACCAGCGTCTCTTCTCCGAGGAAGAGCGGATCGGCGCGAATCTCAGCGGCCACGCGATCCACATCGACCCCCTTCTCCAACTCGACATAGACATCCCGTTGGCCGCACTCTGTTCCGTGCACAGCGCGTCCTTAACCCCGGCCACCCTGCGGGCCATCGCCGTATGATGAAGGCTCGCGGCCACACGATGCCTCATCTCGCTCTCGCCCTCCGGAGCGAGGAGCCCGAACAGGGAGCGCATGAGGGACAACGCGCCCGGATCCCATCCGGCACCCACAATGGCCGGAACATCGAAACGAGTGGCGAACCGGTCGATCGCTTCCCGATGTGCTTGAAACGCCTCCCCGTGCAAGAGCGCGCATTCGATGATCGGGAGACCGTGCTGGAGACAGTCGTGGGCTGCTGCACGGACCTGCTCGATCGGCACGCACAACAGGGCTGCATCCATCTGGTGCACCTGCGCCGTGTGCGACACGACCGGAATCTTGCTGAACCCCTCCGGCAACGGCTGAGCGAGACTGTCGAGGCGTCGAACGATGGCCGCCAAGGCCACATCCTTGCTCGCGAGCAGCAATTCTGCGCAAGCCCGTCCTACTTTTCCGAATCCCACCACCCCGATGCGGATGGTGTTCTTTTCACTCCGACCCTTCGGGATTACCACAGTCCAAAACTCACATCCTTGAAGGGAATCGTTTCCCATTGTTCGCTTTCCAGGCCCAGAATTTCGATGTCGAGGTTTGACGGAACGACTCGCATCCCTTTGGGCCGGACCCAGCCATCCGACTTCAACGACTTCACGTACAGATGAGGTCTGGCTTGGGCATAATCCCGTTGATGGAAGAGCTCGAGTAGCCGCATTGCATCCGGCATGGTCAACGTCATACTGTCCTCCTCACAAGTTTCAATCACCCGTACCATGGACTTGAGTGAGCAATCGCGATGCCTGCTGAGTCTCGCCTGTCCGGCGATCGGATCGACGGGCCGTTTGTTCAGCAAACATGCCGCTATTGAGCCTCCGCACGAGTAGCGCCGCCGATGCAGGGTACCCCGGCATCCCTGCTATCGAGTTCATGCCTGTGCCCTTTCGCGGCACCTGCCCAGAAAGGCTTGTAGCGGATTTCCTCACATGGTCCCATCAGGACCGGGAGCGATCATTGCATCTGTGTAGTGAGGCACTCACGGTGATGAACTCGCCATTGCAAGAGAAGGGAACCGTTCGGGTGAGACGTATGGGGCAATCGGTCGTATGGGTGCTACTGCTCGCGGGATTCTTGCTGTCTGCCGGGTGTATCGGACCCCTGCAACAGTGGGGCGAAGAAACGACATTCCGACCCAGGGCCACCTCCTTTGACCCGGCCACGCTGAAGCTCGAGCAGGTTGCCGTCCTGAACGCGGTGGTGGGATTCGGATTGGAAGGGTTTGCCCATCAGGTCTCCCGCTCATTGTCGAGTGCCTTGGATCAGCGGCCGGCTCTGATCACGGCTCTGCCTGTCCACGAAGCGTTGAACCGCATCAACCGGGGAGAGTTGGGGGAAGCGTATGCCGCTCTGGTGGCCGACTATGTCAGAACCGGCATCCTGAATCGGGCGGGGCTCCAGAAAATCGGACAAGCCCTTCGCACCAACTACGTCTTTCAGCCCAGCCTCGCCTCGTTCAGCCAATCCATGTCCGGCCGCTTTTCCTTCTTCGGTCTGCGAGTCCTGCAAACCCGCGTCACCATGCTCCGCATGAGCCTGCAACTGTGGGACACCCGAACAGGCGAGATCGTCTGGGAATCTTCCGGTGAGGCTACTCTCGCCGGGGAGGACGTCCGCGAGTTCCGTATTCCATTCGATGAGATCGCCCGCCGCTTATGGGCCCACATGCTCGACGACCTGTTCAAGGATGTACCGGCCGAATAACAATCTCGGGACTGCTGCGCACTCACCGCTTGCTCTGGCTTCGCATACGACTGCCTCAATCCCGCCGACATCAGCTGTCGCCATTCGCACCAGCCCTCCGATCCACCTGAGGAGTCTTCCCCCACACAGGCCACTGCCTCGGTGCATCTCGCTCTGACTAACCGCTTGTTGTTACACCCGGTCACGGGAAGAGTCTCGCCGGGGTATGCGACTTGCTCCACTCGCCACAGAGGTGGACGCGTAGCCAGGGATCACATTCAATATTGCAGGTGACTCTTCCATGTCGTATGTCGGCATCAACATCGGCGCCCTCACAGTGAAGGTGGCGGCCATACGCGGCACGGCCAGGAATGCCACGGTCGTGGCCCATCAAGGCCGTCCCCTGGAAGTTCTCCGTGAGATACTGCCACGTCCGGAGTTTGCCGACGCCGAGTACTTCGGGGTCTCCGGCCAGCTCGGCCATGTCCCGGAAGTGGCGGCGATTCAGCGGGCGCTTCGCGAGGTGGAGGGCACGTTTGACGCGGTGGCCTCACTCGGCGGGGAATCATTCCTGGTCTACCTGCTCGTCGACGGCAAACTCACCAATGTCTTGTCCCATAATAAATGTGCGGCGGGAAGCGGCGAGTTTTTCGTGCAGCAGATCGGGCGGATGGGGCTGGGCATGGAGGAGGCGGTCCGACGGTCGTTCGACGGAAAAGTCGTGCCGCTGGCCTCACGCTGCTCAGTCCACTGCAAGTCGGACATCACGCACAAGCTGAACCGCAACGAGGCCAGGCCCGAAGACATCCTGCATACACTCCACGACAGCATGGCCAATAAGGTGATCGCGTTGCTGGAGAAAGGCGTGCGGGCGCCGACACGAGTGTTGCTGATCGGCGGCGTCACCCACAACGATGCGATGCTGGCCGCGCTGCGCGTCAAGCTTCCACAGACCGAGTTTGTGGTTCTACCCGAGAGTCCCTGGTTCGAGGCCTGGGGAACCGCCCTGCTCACCCGGGACGAACCCCATGAGCGATCACCCAAACTGGCCGCGCAGCCGGAGCTGGGCCATCTCCCGCCGCTTCATCAATATGGCGAACGGGTACACGTGATCGCCGCCCCGCCTGTGCAGGCGCCACCAGACGGACCGCTGGTCCTCGGCGTCGACGCAGGCTCGACGACGACCAAGGCAGTCCTGCTCGACCCAGTGACACACAAGGTGGTGGCATCCCATTACGGACGCACCAAGGGAAATCCCGTGGCAGCCACACGAGAATGTCTTCACGCCCTCGTCAATGCGCTGGGGAACCGCCCGATCGGATTGATCGGCACGACCGGCTCAGCCCGAGAACTCGCCGGCGCCTATCTCGGCACCGAGCATGTCTACAACGAAATTTCCGCCCATGCGGCGGGGGCCACCCATTTCGATCCGGATGTGGACACCATTTTTGAGATCGGCGGACAGGATTCCAAATATATCTACCTGCGCAACGGCGTGCCCATCGACTACGCGATGAACAACGCCTGCTCGGCCGGTACCGGGTCGTTTCTGGAAGAAAGCGCCCAGAGCGATCTCGGGATTACCGTCGCCGACATCGCCGGCCTGGCGATCGCCGCACCCTCTCCTGTGCATTTTAAGGCGACCTGCGCCGCCTTCATCAACTCCGACATTCGACTGGCCCAACAGAAGGGCCACCCCCGCGACAACATCGTGGCCGGACTGGTCTATGCCATCGCCGACAACTATCTCAACCGCGTGAAGGGACCACGCTACGTGGGCAAGAAAGTCTTCCTACAGGGCGGCGTCGCACTGAACCACGCCGTCGGGCATGCCTTCGCCCACAGTGTCGGCCGCGATGTGGTCATCCCGCCCGGCCCTGAATTGCTCGGAGCGCTCGGAGTCGGGTTACTCGCGTTGAAGCGATCCGGCTCGCTGATGGCCCATACCGTCGACCTGCTCACGCTGAGCCGGCCCGAGATGCAGCTGGTCGGCCGCTTCACCTGCGGAGCCTGCAAGATGTATTGCACCATCGACCGGTTCATGGTCGCGGGACGCCGCTTTCCCTTCGGCGGCCGCTGCAGCCTGTATGAGAATGTCTGGAAGCGAAAAGCGCGGACCGCTGGAGTGGTGGACCTGGTCGAGAACCGGGCCGAGGTCCTCTTTCAAGTCTCCCGCCTCCCGCCTGCTTCCACGCCCAAACACGAGCGGGTGGAGCGTCAGCGCTGGGGAGTCGGACCGGCGTACGAAAGCGCGAAGGCCTTCGTGCGCGAATCGTTGGGCCGCCCCACAGCCACCGCAGTGGCCAACGGCACACGCATCGGCATTCCCAGGGCGCTGACCACCCACTCGCTGTTTCCTCTGTACTCCACCTTCTTTTCACACCTGGGGATGGAGGTGCTGCTCTCGGATGTGGACCCGCGCGGCGACCTCGCATCCAATTCCGGATTCTGCTTCCCAGCGCAAATTGCCCACGGCGCCGTGCTTGATCTGACCCGCCGGGGGGTCGAATTGATCTTTATCCCGCATGTCATGCGCATGCCCCATTCGAACCAGTGCCGGGAATCGTACCTCTGCCCCATCACGCAGGCGGAGCCCTACTTCCTTTCCAAAGCGTTTCCAAGCAGCCGCCTGCTTTCACCGGTCCTGGATTTCACGAACGGATACGGCAGTTGCTCTGCGCTCATAGACACAGCCGTCCAGGAACTCAAGGTCGAGCGCGGGGCGGCTGAAGAAGCCTGGGCGGCAGCCGTGCTGGCCCAGACGACAGCCGAACGCACACTCAGCGAACTGGGAACACAGGCCTTGGCAACAGCCATCGCAGCAGGCAAACCGGCCATTCTCCTTGCCGGTCACAGCTACAACGCCTTTACGCCGGAAGCCTCGCAGTCCGTGGGCAAGAAACTCTCCAGCATGGGCGTGCCGGTAATCCCCGCCGACTGTCTGTTACCGCTCGGCGAGGGGCCCACCTCCTGGCACTTTGCGAACCAGATTTTGAATGCCGTGGCGATTGCCAAGCAGCATCCCAATCTGTTCCTGTTGAGCGTCAGCAACTTCAGTTGCACCATCGATGCCTTTACCCATGCCACCCTCGCCTCCGAAATGGGATCGAAACCCTATCTGATTCTGGAGATCGACGCGCACACCGCCGATGCCGGAGTCCAGACCAGGCTTGAGGCGTTTCTCGACATCATCGGCAACTACCAAGACAAGCACCATCGCCCCGGCGAGTCGTTCACCGCCTGCCGACTCCTCTCAGAGGGCCGAATTGTCCGATCCAACGGCAAACAGATCCACTTGACCGATCCTCAGGTCACGATTTATTTCCCGAATTTTTCGCCATACCACACCCAGGCCGTGACCATGGCCTCCCGTTGGCTCGGCTTGCATCCCGGCGTCGTCCTTCCGCTGACCCGCGCGCAGCTCGACCGGGGCCTCCAATACACATCCGGCCGCGAATGTCTGCCGTTGCCGATCTGTATCGGGCAACTGCTTCAGGTCAGCGAGCAGCGACGGCCCGATGAGGTGGCGGGCTTCTACATGCTACGGGGCGGGGCCCCCTGCGTGAGCGATTCCTATATGGGCTACTTGGAGCGGTTTATCACCGAGCAGCGATTGGCAGACCTGTTCTTGTTCGACCCCCGTGAGGAGAATGGCTACCTGGGATTCGACAAGGAACGCCTGACGAAATCGTTCTCCCCCGCCATTGTGGTCGGAGATGTCCTGGTAGAAATCGATCAGGTGCTTCGGGTGGTGGGAGCCCCAGGGAGCATCGAGCGCCTGCACATCGAGTGGAACCAGTTCGTCGAGCGCACCCGAACCCTGGAGGACTTTCACACTAACTTGCCCGCATTCGTGGACACCCTGGCCAAACTCCCACGTACCGAAGATCCCCTGACCTGCCCCCGTGTCGTCGTGGCCGGCGATTTCTTTACCCGGTTCAGTTCCTTCTTCATGGACGGTGTCCGCGACCGCTATGCCGAGCGAGGCATCATCCTCAAGCCGGTCGATCTGAGCGATCTGTTTCTCTACTTCACCTATGACGAGATGGCCGCCACTGCGAAGCAGTGGGGAGTGGAACCGGGCGGCTTCGCCATGGCCAAAGCCTGCACCAGAATCTTTGAACCGGAAGGGCGACAGTACCTGCAACAATGGGCCGGTCATCAGCTGTTACAGGGCGTGGAGGAACACTACCGCGGGCTGTTTCAGAAAACCGGCCTCTTGGTAGCCGGGCCGAACCCCGCCGCTACCGTCTTTCACAAGGGCGCCGAACATGTGTCCCGCGCGATCTGGGGCGAACTCCTGCCCACCATCGGCAAGGGACTCGATGCCGCTCGCGAAGGGTATGACGGACTGATCCTCATCGGGCCGTTCAATTGTCTTCCTTTCCGAATTTCAGAGGCTATTCTCAAGCCGCTCAGCATCCAGGGTGGCATGCCCATTCTGACCTACGAAAGCGACGGGTATGCCGTCTCCCCTTCGGTACTCAGACAGGTGGATGTTCATATTCAGCAGGTGCTGGACCATGCGGCGAGATCACCGGTTACGCCGGCGTGAACAGCCGACGCGCATCCGAACGCGAACCGTGCAAACCTGAGAGGCCCGGATCATGCGCCGACCAAGCTTCATTCATCTCCTCTTTGCAGGACCGGCCCTCGCACTGCTGCTCGTGGCGCTGGTCGGGGCGACACTCGAAGGCGCCCCACCGACCGCCGTCGTCCGTGCGACGCTGGATACGGTGTTTCACATTCTCGACGACCAGCAGTTGAAAGCGCCCGGCCAACTACCCCATCGGCGACACCTGTTGGAAGAAGTCATCGCGGAGCGGTTCGACTACGAAGAGATGTCGAAGCGGACACTGGCCGCGCATTGGAAACCACTGACGCAATCAGAACGACAAGAGTTCGTCCAGCTCTTCAAGGCGTTTCTCTCGGACCAGTATGCGGCAAGAATCGAAGGGTATGCGGGCGAACGGGTGGTCTATCTCTCCGAGCGTACGGTCGACGGGTACGCCGAAGTCCGAACCAGGCTGGTGTCCGACAAGCTGGACTTTCCGATGGATTATCGACTGACGAATAAGCGCGGAACCTGGTTCGCCTATGACGTGATTGTCGATGGGGTGAGCCTGGTCATGAACTATCGCAGTCAATTCGGCAAGATCATCGGCGAGTCGTCGTTTCAGGAACTCCTGCACCGGCTGCGGGACCGACGCGTCAAAGAAGAGAAGGTCAAGACCTGAGTTCCTCCACCGGCGGACCTGGAACGGACCGGAGGCCGCGCCTACGCCACCACGCTTGGCATCGCCCTCCAAAAGGCGATCCCCTTCGGCGGAGAGCATGTGTTGCGGTACCGGCTCAACGTCACGTACGGCATCTATTCATCGGTTGTCGTCCAGGGGTTTAACGCCTACGGCGAAGGCTTCGGCACAATGGGACGGGTTACGCCCGGAGCGGTCTCAACGGTCACGATCGCCGGGGAGTACAGCCTGACTCGCCGTCTCGTGCTGGCCGGTCCCTGGATGAGCGTGAGCGGGCGAAACACGTCCTAGTGTTTCGGAATTGTGGCGGCGTTGTATTGTTTCTTGTGAGGCTGTGACCGCGCCGCTTTAAATGGCCGCCGCGAGCCGGGCGATCCACTGTTGTTGGAGCGGCAGGAGGTCGCCCGCATCACCGGCTCGCAGGGCATCGAGGTAGGCACGACGCCCATCGGGGTCCGTGGGTGCCGTTTCGACCGGCGGCAGGGCGAGCTTGTACAAGAGTGCGGCCAGCGTCAAGCGACCGATGCGGCCGTTGAAATCCTTGAAGGGATGAATCCACTGGAAACGCCAGTCCACCCAGGCCAGTAATGAGGCAATGTGGGTGAGGTCGTCCTCCGGGAGATGACGCAGTCGCTCGGCCAGATCGTCGCAGAACGACCGCACCAGCATCGGCACTTGATAGTACGGAGGCGGCTCCAGAGTCCCCACCTTCACATCGGTCGTCCGGAATCGTCCCGCCCAGTCAGGAAAGAGGTCTCCGGCCAAATCGCGGTGCCTCTCGCACAACCAGTCCGGAGTAATCACGATGTCCTGAGCGGAGGTTCGCAAGATCCGGTCGAGAATCCGCGCCAGCGCAACGGCAAGCCGTTCCGAGAGCTCCGGATAGGTCAAGGCCCCTTGTGTCGTTTCGAATGAGCGGGTGGAACCTAGGTGTCCGGGGTCTTCGACCATGGGCCAGATTGCTCCAGGAGGGTTTTGAGGCGAGAGACCGTCACGGGCTCGCCTTCGAAGGTCATGGATTGGGAGACGCGCTCCAATAGGACCTCGCGATGGGCATCGAGGACCGTACTTGGAGTTTTATGGGCGGCCCGCCAGAGGCGAAACCTGGCTTCCAGTGCTTCGCGTTGTCCAGCATCTCCGCTATCCGCCGACATGGTGCCCATTCTTGCATGGAGCCACAGCCCACACAACCCCCTTCGAACCGCATCGAGCGAATTGGAGCATGACCCCTATCTTCCCGCCTGAAGCAGACTCACGCCGATGGCGCACCAGCCTGATGCCCGCTGAGCCGGTGGAGGTGCCGGGACACATCGTGATACTGCGCCGGTGTCACGACATAACAATAATCGAACAGCCGGTCCGCCGCCTCCTCTGAAATCCCCGATTCACGCGCCTGGAGCATCTCCATGAACCGATTCATCGCCCGGTATACCGCCTCACTCTCGCCGTTGAGCAGGTGGGCGCGTACCATCGCCAGTTGCGCGACATAGGGCGAGAGCAGACTTGTCTCAGCTCCATCCTTCGTCTGCTCGACAAGGACTGCCTGCATCATCGCATCGAGCCAGTCCTGGTCCACGGCGAGAGTGGCGCCCGGCCCGCCGGGGGCAACGACAATGACGCTCGCCAGCAACAGAACCAATGCGGCTGCCCATCTGATGTCTCTGGTGATCCGCATGATCTCCTCCTCGCGCCGGTCATAGTTTGACGATCAACACAGGACAGGTCGCTAACTGGGCCACGGCGTGCGACACACTCCCGAGTGCCACCGCTTTCACTCCCGTAAACCCACGTGCGCCGATGACCAACAAATCCGCCTCATCTCGCCGGGCTGCGCGAACGATGGCCTCGGCCGGATGGCCGGCCAGCACCACCGTGCGAATGCTCCCCGGTACTCCCTTCAAGACCTCCACGGTATCGGCAATGGCCTTCCGCGCCGCCGCCCGCCTGCTGCGCAACAAGCCGGCTCGCATGGTACGGCTTTCGTCGCCCTGGAACCGGTCGAGCACCGCTTGCGCCGCCCCGAGCGGACGCACGACGCAGACCACGACAATCTCACGCACACCCGGAAGGTCCCTGATAAGGCCGGCAGCACGCAGGGCATCGGGCGACCCGTCGGTCGCGAGCATCACCCGTAACCCGAGTCCCGGCGTCACCTTGCCGGGCACCAGCATCAGCGAACAGGGCGCATAGGCCAGCAGCCGTTGCGACACGCTGCCGAAGGCAAACCCCGCCGCCTGGTAGAACCCTCGCATGCCTGACACCACCATGTCCGGCCGATGCTCTTGAATGACATGCAAGATCTCCTGACTCGGCACTCCCTCGCGCAGGATCACGTCGACCGTCTCAAAAGACTGCGCCAACAGCACCCGGGCCCGATCCAGCAACGCCTCTACCATCGCCCCCTGTTGCTGACGCACAAGTTGTTGTCCTTTTGCGCCTGCCATTTCCGGCACCGCCAGAGGTTCGAGCACATGCAGCACGGTCACGACCGTGCCCTTCGGATGGGGAAATGTCCGCATCCATCCGATGAGGCGTTCCGAAAACTCGGATTCATCAAGGGCGATCAACCATCGCATCATCAGCGCCCCCTCTTGCGCCTCTCGACTATGAACTGTCCCGATGTCCCGCTTGTGAAATAAGGCAGCATAGGTTATGCCAGGGTCGGGCCTGCCCACTGGCATCAACAGGTCACATCCGGGTATGAAGAACAGCTAGGAAACAAGGGGTTCGGGACCAGTGATTGAATCGGACCTCCGGCCGTCTCCTCGCTGCTGCCCTATTCCGCTACAGCGCGCGGAATTGCATCTGT